>Ga0209058_1003801_pt1 | contig 12161 bp, 13 predicted proteins | sample GraSoiAngelo_147_FD_185904 | JGI IMG/M metagenome (GOLD analysis project Ga0209058, IMG submission 185904) | Grasslands soil microbial communities from the Angelo Coastal Reserve, California, USA - 14_1009_05_40cm (SPAdes) (version 2) | ecosystem: Environmental > Terrestrial > Soil > Grasslands ... | reverse complement strand
TTCTAGCCAGCGCCGGGCGCGCGTCGCCCATTTTCTAAGCGCGGGCTTGCTGTAGCTCGATGCGTATTTCCGCGTGTGACCGTGCAACCGGATGTAAACGAGATCGGTCGTCACTTCTTTCCACATCGGCCAGTCGGGCGCGTCAGACATGCAGACGGCGATTGCGTGTCGCTTGAGGCATTCGGCTACTTCGTCATCGAACCATGATTTGTGACGAAACTCGATCGCGTGTCGCGTGCTTTTCCAGCGCTGCAGATTTTTTACAAACTTCTCCAGCCGCTCAATATCTTTTTTCAAAAACGCCGGAAGCTGCCAGACCACGGCGGCGAGGCGTTTGCCAAGAGGCGACGCCGATTCACGACAACGGATCACTGATTGTTCCACGTCTAGCAGCTTTTTGTTGTGCGTGACGTAGCGGTGGCCTTTGATGGCAAAACTAAATCCTTCTGGTGTCTGGTCGCGCCATTTCTTGAACGTGCTTTTCTCCTGCAACCTGTAGAACGTGCTGTTCACCTCGATGCTACTGAAGTGTTCCGCGCAAAACCGGAGCCATTGTTTCTGTGGCGTGTCGCAGTAGAAATCGTTGCGCCAGCTTTTATAATTCCAGCCGCTCGTACCGATGTATGCTTTGCCAGCCATTACTCAATCAGAGGTTAGTATTTCGCTCTCCTGAACTCCTCTTCATTCATCGCATTTGCGGTTAAATATCCGCCTGAACTTTATCGATGCCTTATTCGCCGTATCCTGAACAGATGAGTGGTAGGCCATTGGTCTTTTCGTTTGCGTTGTACTCAGCGCTACTACCACAACGCGTGGCCGGCGGTCTGGCAGGCTGCCGAACGTAGACCACCAAGCTGGCAGCTTGGTTACCGAGTCAGCCAAAGCTGGCTGACATCCTATCTAAACCATCGGTCGAAAACGCCCGACGACTTCCTGCAAGCGCCCGGTGATTTGGCCTAACGAACAAACTTCGACCGCTTCCAGTAATGTCGGGAAACAATTTTCGCCGCGCTCGACGACAGCCGCGAGGTTGTCCAGCGCGCGCTTGGCTTTCTCCGCGTTTTTCTTTTTGAATTTCGCGAGTCGATCAACTTGCAACTGCTGTTTTGCACGCGGAGTACGCACAAGTTTCACTTCCGGAATGTCGTCCTCGCCATCGCGGTAGCGATTCAAGCCGATGATCGGGCGAGTTCCATCGTAGATTTGCTGTTCATAACGATGCGCGGCATTTTGGATCTGGCTGCGCTGATAACGTTCTTCGACCGCGGCCAACACGCCGCCGAGCCGTTCGATCTCGCGGAATTCGTCGAGAATCGCCGCTTCTACTGCCCGTTCGACCGCTTTCATCCCGGGCGATCCGCTCAACATGTTCATGGTGTGCTTGAAAATTCCCGACTCCTCGAGCAGGATCGCCTGCCCGTGCGCGGCAAGCCGAATCCATTCTTCGCTTGGTGTGGTGAACGGCTCGTCGGCGCTATTGGAATGACACGAATTCGTGGCGTTCATGTAAGCCAGCACTAATTCCGCGGCGGTGCGCGTGAGATTGTTTTTGAACTCAGCGGCAATCAGCGAGCGCCCGCTGGTTTGCGTGTGCAATTTGAAAAGCTGCGCTTTCGGTCCTCCTCCAAACACGTCGCGCATTCCGATCGCCCAGATGCGGCGCGACACGCGCGAGAGCGCGATGTATTCGGCGTCCAAGCCGCAATCGAGGAAGAATGAAAGCCGCGGACCGAATTGATCGATCGGGATTCCGCGCTCGGCGAACATTTCTGCGTACGCGAATCCGTTCGAGAGCGTATAAGCGGCTTGCTGCACAGGCGTGGAGCCCGCCTCGCCGATGTGATAACCGCTGATTGAAATCGGATACCAGCGCGGCATTTCGCGTGTGGTGAACTCGACCATGTCGGTGAGAAAACGCAGCGACGGCTCGATCGGGAAAATCGTTTCGTTTTGTGCCTGGACTTCCTTGAAAATGTCGGCCTGAATTGTGCCGCGCAATTTCGGAACGACTTTCGGGCCGAACCGCCGTTTGGCCGCAGCGATGTACATCGCCATGATGATCGGCGCCGGGCCGCTAATCGTCATCGATGCGGAGAAATTCGGCGAGCCGAGATCAAATCCATCATAGAGCCGGATCATGTCTTCGACCGTATCGATTGCGACGCCGCCCTCCCCTATTTTTCCGAAAACGCCATCTGCGTCGCTGTCGATCCCATACAGCGTCGGCCCATCGAACGCAGTGCTGAGACGATGGGTGCGCTGGTGCCGCGTGAGATAATGAAAACGCTCGTTGGTGTCCTCGGCCAGCATCAAACCGGAGAATAAGCGCGTGGGTTCTTCTGTTTGCGGAATTTTCTTATCCAGCTTGCCGCCGTTCTTTTCGAAGCTTTCGATCTCGCGAACCGGCTCGAGGTACATCTCGCGATACGCTGCGTTCAGGTACGGGAACTCACCCGGCAAGCCTTCGCCGAACAGATAACGCGCAATTTCCCCTGGCTCATCAATTTCGGGCAACGCCAGGCGTGGCAACGGAACTCCGGTTGGCGTCCGCGTGATGGGAATTTTCGCTTTGATGTCGTTCCAGCGTCCCAGCAGTTCACGCCCGAACTTTTCATCCGTCCTCGCGCGCTTCACCTGATCGAGAACGAACTTGTTATAATTTTCGATGGATTCGACGACTTGTCCGAGCTTGCTCATTTCTCCTTCTTTTTGGCTGTAGCCGCGCTCTCGAAACGCCGTTCTTGTTTGGTTCGGCGCTCAGAGACCGCCGCTACAGATTTGTTTGAAACTAAATCGAACAATCGATCAACGCCAGGGTCGCGATGGCGTTTTGCAACAGTGTCGATGAGCTTCTGTGATCGCCGGTTTTGCTCAAGCCGTTGTTCGATTTCGGTATGGGCAGTGCGAGCCCGCTGAAGATCGCTTTTGTTCACTACTACGATATCGGCCAAATCAAGCATCACGATTTTTTGTAACTGCAAGCGGCTGCCGTAGTCGGGATTCATTACCAGCACCGTCAGATCGACAATCCCATTTTTCTGAAATGGCATCGCCTCCTGACCGGTGCCCACCGTCTCAATAATCACATAGTCGAAATTCGACTGGGCAAGCAGCGCGAGGCAATCGTGTGTTGCGGGCGAAAGTCCACCGGCTTGTCCACGCGTGGCCATGCTGCGCATGAACACGCGATCGTCCTGCGAGTTAATCATGGTGGCCCGATCCCCCAGCAATGCTCCTTCGCCTACTACGCTGGGATCGTGCGACAAAATTGCGATTCTTCCCTTCGGATTGTGGTTCAGAAAACGCAGTACCAACTCATCAATCAATGTAGTTTTGCCAGCACCACCGGGGCCGGTGAAGCCGATGACCTCGGAAGTTTGATGTTTGATGTTCGATGTTTGATGTCTTGTTTGTGACTTCGACGTTGAACGTTGGGCGTTGAGCGTTAGACGTTTTCTGCTTCCACTCGCGTAAGCATCTTCAATCTTTGTCAGCTTGTGTGCGAGTTCATGGTCCGGCGATTTGGCGCGGGATCTCTTCCCACGCGGTTTGCCATATCGCTGATGAACAAATTTCACCATCTCTTCCAGCGAGGTCCCCGCGAAAAAGACTTCGTCCACGCCTTTGCGTTTCATAATCGCCGCATCGTCATGCGTGATAGTGCCACCGCCGCCACCGAATACCTTTATGTCGTCCGCGCCTTTTTTTCGCAGAAGATCCACAACAGCCGCAAAAAACTCGATGTGGCCGCCGTTATAACTTGAGATGCCGATGGCGCGTACGTCCTCCTGGATCGCCGCGCGCACAATGTCGCCCACCGACCGGTGGTAACCGAGATAAATGACCTCGACGCCGTGCCGGATGAATTCCAGGTTAATTGTGTTGATCGCGCTATCGTGCCCGTCGCAAATCGGGACGGCGGTAAGAACGCGGATCGGTGAAGCCATGAGACGAAAAGCCTAACGGTAAACATTTGACGGGCAAAGCCATTCTAGCCTAGTAGCGAAGCCGCATGAAAAACTTCGGAGCGCTGCGCGCAATCGTGACCGCCGGTTTGATCGTTGGCGTCTTGGACATTTCTTCGGCATTCGTGATCTGGCTGGAACGCGGCGTAGGCTTACAACGCGGCTTGCAGGGAATCGCCGCTGGATTGCTCGGCACCAAATCGTACGAGGGCGGAATGGCAACGGGTGGCATGGGTCTTGCCATCCACTTTCTCGTTGCATTCGTGGTTGTTTCGATCTTTTACGTCGTGAGTCGCAGAGTTCCGTTTCTGACGAAACACCCTGCTGTTTCGGGTGTGTGTTACGGCATCGGCGTTTATCTCGTAATGTACTGGTTCGTGTTGCCAACAGCGTTCTCAACATTTCGACACCGGCTCTCTAACGAGTTGCTCGCGGTCGCGATTCACATTTCGTTGATTGGGTTGCCGACCGCATTCATTGTGCGCCATTACTCGCAACCAACGGAGCAATCATGATGAGCGACCCGCTCGATTTTTCTGGCAAAGTTGTGCTGGTCACGGGCAGCTCGCGCGGCATCGGCGCGCAGATGATCAAGGCTTTTGGCGCGCGTGGCGCGCAATGCGTGGTGAATTACGTCGCCGACGCGCAGGGACAGAACAAAACCGATGCCGCAAACGTGGCGAAGGAATTAAATGAGCCGCTGGTAATTGAGGGCGACGTGACGCAGCCGCAGCAAGTCGAGGCAATGATGAAACAAATACAAGATCGACATGGGGGGCTCGACATCCTGGTGAACAATTCCGGGATCATTAGCGACCGGACGATTAAGAAAATGTCGCTGGAGGATTTCGAGAGCGTCATCCGAGTGAATCTCATCGGCACATTCATCGTGACACAAAAAGCGGCCGCAATTTTACGCGGCGGGGGTCGGATCGTGAATCTTTCGTCGGTCAGCGGCCAAATGGGATTGTTCGGACAGGCAAATTATTCCTCGAGCAAGGCGGCAATTATTGCGCTCACGAAGGTTTCTGCCCGCGAGTTTGCGCGCCAGAACATCACGGTCAATGCGATTGCGCCCGGATTCATCGACGTCGGGATGAGCAAAGGTATGCCCGAGGAAGTGACGCAAAATTTCATCAAACAGATTCCGCTCGGACGGCTCGGCGATGTAAGTGAGATTGTAAACGCAGCACTCTTCCTTGCCTCCCCAATGGCTTCATATATCACCGGGCACGTGTTGAACGTAAACGGCGGCTTTTACATGGGCTGATCCGCCTTCGCCAAGGCTACGGCGGACAGGATCAGTCCAGCTTCTGCACGAGCAACCAGACTAAAGCTGAAAGCATCCCTGCGAATGTCGATAACACGAACGTTGCGCGCTTCGTCTGCCGTATCTTGAAGGCAGGCTTGGGAATATCGTCATGAATGTGACTAGCCTCGAACAGTTTCATCAGCGCAAAAGCAACCACGAAACCGACAGCCGCCCATTTGAGGCATCCCAGAGTTGTCTCGAGCATTCGGGCAGATGCTAGCGCAGGCAAAGCCAACGCTCAAGCGGGACTCGCTCCAATCCGTCATTTGTGACAGGACAGGCGTAAGACATCCCCGCCTATGCAGGCCGATTCATCCGTCCGAAATGGATTGACTGCAATCCTGCGGGTTGTTTATGCTCGCCGGCTATGACTACCAAATTTTTCACTGTCGTCACCGTAATTGGATTTGCCGGAGTTTGTATTGCGCAAGCTCAGTCCCCGACTCCCGGAGAATCACCTGCTAAATCACCAACGCCTGCAAAACATCGCGCCAGCACGAAAGCGCAGGCAACGGTGTCACCAGCTGCGTCACCCGCCACGTCGCCCAAAGCGAAACGCGGCTCCAAAAAAGCGGCGGCGGCGGCAGCGGCCAGTCCAGCCGCATCGGCGTCGCCCGCTAAATTCAATCTGGGCGATTTGTTCAAACCGAAAACTTCTGGGGCGGCAGCCAGTCCCGCGGCCGCCAACCCAGCGCCCGCGCGAGCGGCGAGCGCTAAGGCCGCAGCCACGCCTGCGCCAGGCGGTGGCCACGGTCTCGTCTGGGTCAATATAGAGTCGCATGTTTACCACAAGGAAGGCTCGCGCTTTTACGGCACGACGAAAAAAGGTAAATACGTGAGCGAAGCCGACGCGATCAAAGAGGGAGACAAAGCCGCTCATAACTAAGTCGAGCGACAATCAAGGCTTTTCCGCCATACTTTGCAGCGCATCAGCCAGCGTCTCGAACGTCGCGATCTGAATGTCGGGTCCGTAATGGAATTGCGATAGAATATTGAGACCAATATCCTTGTGCGGATCGGGCATCACGCGCGCGACGGAGGCAACCCCTTTTTCCGCAAGCGCATCCATGATTTCGGCAACGTGACGCGCTGCTGCCGAATCCATCGAATCTAACCAGCGGAAATCCGCGAGGACGCGGAACCCGGGATCGATATCGCGCACGAGTTCGCGGACGCGTTGCGAAGCCAGCTTCGCTTCCTCGGCCGTAACCCGTTGTAAAGCGCTGATCACGAGGAGCCGTTTCGACCGATCGAGCTCAACTGCATACATTCTTCGTGATCACATAACCCGGCTGTGCTCGCAAGTCTGACGCTGATTGCAGGGAAAATGCCGTTCTCACGAAACTCCTCACCCTCCCCTCTCCTCTAACAGATAAGAGAAGCGATCCGTTCTACTTACTCGCGAGGCGATCATGCCGCGCATGCTTGCTCTTCGCCTCAACCCTCGCAGGGGAGAAAGTTGAGGCGAGGGGGACTGAACGCGATTTCACTCATACGTGATCGGCACGCGCAGCTGCGAGACGCTTCCAGGTTTGAACCGCCATCTGCGAAACGTCTCCGTGGTAACTTTGTCGAGAATCGCGTTACCAGTGCTTTGCGCCATCATCGCGTTGGTAACCTTTCCGCTGGCAGCGTCAATAAGCATCGCACAGACACCACTTCCAGTAATATTGGCGCGCTTTGCTTGGTACGGATACTCCGGCAAAGGTGCGCTTACCGCCAAGGCTTGGGCAGCTGATAATGACAATTGAGTGGCAATCGGGAAGATGGTCGCCTCAGGTTGGACCGCCGAAGTCATCCCCCTTTTAACACGAGCTTTCTTTCGTACCGCCGCAACTGGCGTTCCAGGTTCTTCTACAAGAGGTGTCTCCTGGGCGACCGGGGCTGGAGTTTGACTTGATATGTGGGCTGCAATCTCGCGGCTTCGTTCGGTCTTTTTCTTTTTCACCTTGGATGTTGGTGTCGCCTCGCCCTTCTCTTCATGCTCCGGCAGATTTGCCGAAGTCGCATCCTGAGCCCGCGTCAAAGAGATGTTAATGAGAAAAACACCACTGCACATAACGGCGAGAATTCCCCGGTGAACGCGCATCAGAAAAAATCTCCCCTTCACATCGGCAGCGTCAACCAGCGCTGTTGTTTAACCTGGTGACTTGAACCCTGTTCGGAAAACGGAAGAGTTATTTTTCGTTGGTTGTCTGTAATCGTTTTCGCTCCTTTATTCTTCTTGTGACTGCGACGGACCTTACCGTTTGGATCATCTCTGCGCTTCTGGCGATCGGCATTGGCTCGAGTAAGTATGCGAAATGGAAGAGCCGCAACAAGTTGGTGCGCGAACTGGCGGCGATGGATCCGGAACGCCGCGAAAAAGTGCTCAGTCGCATGAACCCGGAGCATGCCATGGAAGCACGGCAAGAATTAATGCGACGGTTTCACATTAGCTGACGTGACTGTTTGCTCATGCTTTAGAGATTTTCCTTCTCGTTTCCTTTTCAAGGCATGACCTGCGCGCATTTCGAAATGACTGTGTCAGTTTCGACCGGTGATATCGACGAGCAAAACCATGTGAACAATACCGTTTACCTGCGGTGGGTTCAGGGTGTTGCCACTGCGCATTGGCAGGCGGTGGCCAGCCCGGAAGCACAGGAGACGATCGGCTGGGTCGTCCTGCGGCACGAGATCGACTACAAAACTCCTGCGGCGCTTGGTGACAAAATCATCTTGCGCACATGGGTCGGCAAAGCCACGCGACTTACGTTCGAACGATTCACGGAAATCCGGCGCAATGGCGATGGCCAGCTCTTGTCAAAGGCTCGGACGCTATGGTGCCCGATTAATGCACAAACCGGTCGGCCGATGCGCGTGCCAGCTGAAGTGCGCGTGCAGTTTTCGACCTGAATTTGGATCTCAAGGAGCGGCGGCGGTTCCAGCCGCCGTGAACGATTGGACGATCCCTGGAGAGTTGAAGATTCGGCGTTGAGGATTGAGCGTTGCGCGTTGGAACTTCCATCTCACGAGTCACGCCCGATTATTGCGTGTTACTGCGCGACGTTTCTGAAACCGGAGATGTTGCACATCTACCGGCAAATCACAGCGCTGAAACGGTGTGCTCCGGTAGTGATTGCGCAGAAACGCGAACAAGTCGAGCGCTTCCCGTTTGAGTCGGTCCAGCTCGTTCCCAAACCGGCAACACATTTTCTGCGGCGCTTCTGGTTCAGGCAACTGCGAAACATGCCGTGGCAGATCTCGGACGCAGAGTTACGTGCGTTGCTGGGAGCGTTAAGTGCGATCGACGCTCGTATTTTGCACATTTACTTCGGCCAAATCGCCGTTCATCTCCTGCCGCTCATTCGCGCATGGAAAAATCCGTCGATTGTTTCCTTTCATGGCGCCGATGTCACAGTGGATATGAACAGGCCGACGTATCGAGAGGCCACACAACAGATGCTCGCCGCAGTGAAGCTTGTTCTTGTTCGCTCCGAGTCGCTGCGACGCGCACTTGCCGATCTCGGTTGCGACCCGGAAAAGATTGAACTGCAGCGTACCGGGATTCCGCTGGACGAATTTCCTTTCCACGAACGAACGTTTCCCACCAACAGCGAATGGCGATTCGTGCAAGCTGGCCGCCTGATCGAGAAGAAAGGCCTGCCGGTTGCCTTTCGCGCGTTCGGAGTTTTCGTACGTCAATATCCAAATGCGACACTGACGATCGCCGGAGAAGGACCATTGCTCGATGACCTTCGAAAGTTAGCGCGCGAACTGAGCATTGAGGAGCACGTTTCATTCACTGGTTTCCTTTCGCAGGAGCAATTGCGTGACATCTATTATCGGTCGCACGTTTTCCTGCATCCAAGTCAGACCGGTCGCGACGGTAACCAGGAAGGTATCCCAAATTCCATGCTGGAAGCGATGGCCAGCGGATTACCGGTCTTCGCTACGCAACATGGCGGCATTCCCGAGGCCATTGAAAACGACGTGAGCGGCGTGCTGGTGCCGGAGCGCGATCACCAAAAATTAGCGCAGGCTTTGCTCAACGCAGCACAAGCCCCGAACTTCCTTTCGCGCATCGCCGGCAGCGGCGCTGAGGTCGTTCGAAAAGAATTCGATCTCCAATCGCAAGCGCAGCGGCTCGAAGATATTTATTTGCGACTGATTGGACTGAGGCGATGACCCAATCGCCAGCATTTATTGTCTCGTCCAAGGCTGCGTCACGTTTTGGATGCGTAGTTTGCACTTGTCGCTCGCCAGCGTGAAATGAAGTTGGTCACCCATTCGGTTGAACTTGTAGGTGGCTGGTTGCTTGCAGGCTTTCGGGGTCTTCCCGCGCACCTCGCTGATTGTCAGAGTGTCGCCAGACACTGTGTAATGACCCCACACGTCAGGTTGGCCGTTCTTGTCGAGGTCGACCTGGAATGTTCCGTCGGATTAACGGTCCAAACGGTGCCGAGCGTGTTGGTCCATGTGCCGACGAGAGCAGCCGGGCCGGATGTGGGAGCGGTCGCGCACGCGCCCATGAGCGCTATCAAAGTGCCGGCGAAAATAATTCGGAGAGAGCGTTGTGGTTTCATGGCCGGCATCCGGCCTCGCGGCAACGTGACCCGTCAAGCGCAGATCTCCGCGAAGAGATTGGTTGCTAAAGACTTAGCCTTCAACGTAGAAAGTCTCCGTGGATCAGACACCGGCACCGGTTCCTCTATCGCCAAGACCAAACTGGTGGATGCGAAACTGGAAATGGTTCGTTCCGGTTGGCTGTTTCAGTATTGCGCTGTTATTCGTCGCTTTTGTTTGCTCAGTGGTCTTGATCGTATTCAGCGCAATAAAATCGACCAATGTTTACAAAGATGCGCTGGCCCGGGCCAAGGCACACCCTGCCGTCATCGAGGTCCTTGGTTCGCCTATCACGGACGGATTTCTGGTCTCAGGAAACACAAACGTCAACGGCGCTTCGGGTGAAGCGAACCTCTCCATTCCCGTCTCCGGTCCAAAAGGAAAAGGAACAATTTACGCAGCGGCAACTAAGTCGCTTGGTCGATGGAACTATTCTGGGCTCGTCTTGGAAATCGAAAAAACGCATCAACGAATCAATCTTCTCGAAGAGCCGGCGCCTGTGAGCTTGCGCTAATCACTCCCGTGAAGGCCGCAATAAATAACCTTTCCGTTAGCGCAATTCTTTTCGGAATCCTCGGAGGAATTATCGGCATCGCCGCGGGACTCTTTCTCGGCTTTGCTCTCGGCTCCGGCCTCGCGGCCGCATTTCATGTCTCTACCTTTGAAGGCGAGGCCGGTTATTTTGCCGTCGCGATTGCTCTACTCGTGACGTTCATCGTCACACCACTATCCATTCTTCTCGTGCTCTATTGGCGTGGGGTTAGAAGTGTTTGGCTGTTCATCGGGTTGGTCATCGTTTGTGTCTCGATCGCAGCAATCGGTGCATCCGGTTTCGGAATTTGGTACGCCGCGCAGCCGCATGTTTTGAACATCAACGGGCCGACGCCGCTGCTCGAATTTGAAGTTAAACCACCAGCCGGCCAGTCTCTGGAAAGTCTTACTGAGGTTCAGCCGGAACTGGACACAGACCGCAACGCGATGCCGGGCTACTGGCACACCGATGCACCTGCAAACTCCGGCGTGCGCGCTGGCTATGTCGAACTCTACTTCCGTACGTCGAAGCGCCTGTTCGTTCTAAAGTTTCCGGGCGGCACAGACCGGATTTTTCAACTCCATTTGCCAGCCAATCCGATGAGAGCGAAATACCGCGCCTGGTCCGAGTGGGAAAACCCGGATTTCATTGCGAAAGCCGGCCAGCAGCCTACTCGCCCCTCTGGCGGAAGCGATTATCAGATTCGTTACAAGCTGGATTACCAGGATCGATAAAGCGCTATAGGTGGAACGCGTTGTCCTCAACGCGTTGGCTATTGCGCTCTACTGCCTGGAATTTGCTGCGCGCGCGACGCGTTGGAAAAACAGACCCTCGCAATTGCCATCGTCTTGAGGACAAGACGATCCACCTAAGCGCTTGGTTTACCGCGGGCGCGGCGCACGTAAGGTTCAAGCATGTCGATCTCGGAGGAGCAGGTGAAGACGGCGCTGAAATCGGTGAAATATCCCGGTTTCACTCGCGATATCGTTTCCTTCGGATTGGTGAAATCCATTCACATCGATAATGGCGACGTGAAAGTGCAGCTCGCGCTGGCCACAAATGATCCAAACATTCCAGCAGCGATAAAAAATAACGCGGAAAGTGCATTGCGCGCCATAGAAGGGATCCGCAGCACGAAAGTCTTGATCGACATCCATGCGCCGCCAGCCGGTGCCGGAACCGGCATGGCCACCACGCGCATTCCGGGTATCAAACACGTTATTGCGGTGGCGAGCGGTAAAGGCGGCGTCGGCAAATCCACCGTCGCTGCGAACCTCGCTGTCGCGCTGGAGCAAACCGGCGCCCGCGTTGGTTTGTGCGATTGTGACATTTACGGGCCGAGCATTTCACTCATGTTCGGCACGAGAGAGCGACCAACAGCTACGGAAGAAAACAAGATCGTGCCGATAGAGCAATACGGGTTGCGACTCATGTCGATGGGATTTCTGCTGGACGATACCTCGCCGGCGATCTTGCGCGGGCCGATGGTCACCCGCTACACGCAGCAATTCCTGCGGCAGGTCGAATGGGGCGAGCTCGATTATTTGGTGCTCGATCTTCCCCCCGGCACCGGAGACATCCAGCTTACGATTGTGCAAACCGTCGCCCTTTCGGGAGCGATCATCGTCACTACGCCACAGGAAGTTGCTCTCATCGACGCGCGCAAGGCCGCTACCATGTTCGACAAAGTCAACGTCCGCGTGCTCGGCTTGATCGAAAATATGAGTTACTTCATGTCCCCGTCTGA
>Ga0209058_1003796_pt1 | contig 12173 bp, 17 predicted proteins | sample GraSoiAngelo_147_FD_185904 | JGI IMG/M metagenome (GOLD analysis project Ga0209058, IMG submission 185904) | Grasslands soil microbial communities from the Angelo Coastal Reserve, California, USA - 14_1009_05_40cm (SPAdes) (version 2) | ecosystem: Environmental > Terrestrial > Soil > Grasslands ... | reverse complement strand
ACTAGCAGGCGTAATCCTGCTAATCCGTCGACAACCTCGCAAAGTGCCCCCAATTTCAACCTCGGAAGACAAGAGTGATCTCGACCTAGAGGGTGAAAACCTAGTGAAGGCGGCTTTGACGGAGCAAAGCCGCGCGCGCATGAGAAATTGTAGAAACTTGTTCCGGGCTTGCCCATAGGCCTGTAAGAGTCGAACTAAATGCCGATTCTTGACTCCCGGCAAAGAAACCGTTCCTTTCAAGCTTGCGGTGAGTCGGGGCGAATTCATGATCTCTATGTGGAACGTCGTTACTATCTACCGGTAAACTAGTGAGCGAATCCTACCCCCTGCACTCGAAACTGGCCTCGACCGATGAATTTTCCTTGCACTCAGGTCTGGTTTCCTTTTCGCCACTCAAGAGCTGCCATCAGAAGCTTTCTGAGGCGAAGCGGAAAGCTCAAGCCGAGATAGGTGAGGAGTTGGCGGCTCTATTGGACTCCAAGGGAAATGCGACCATGACGAACGTTGCAAGTGGGGTCACAGATATGAAGAAGCTGATTGTCTCGGTGGCAGAGGAAAGAGTACGGTCGATCCTCGAATGGCCTCTCGACACTTCCACTCTTGGACGCTTCACAGTGACATTGGTCAGCATCTCGGGTCATTGATCTCCGCCATAATCATTGCCTTTCTCGGATTCCGGTAATCAGGACTACGTAGAAATGAGTTCTGGAATTCTGAAACTTGATTTCGGGTATCGAGCCACGACTCGCACGTTATGAGGTTAGGTCCATTCATCAAATCGCTGGGATGATGAATCAAGTCCTCACTCCTTTTTTCATCCGGTACAGGCTGCTGTATTCGTGACTCACAGTGCCCGGGTTGACGGTGGCTCCAAAAGCCTCAGGTCGTAAAACACTGTCAAGGGTCGAGTCTTCGCGAAGCCTCTTCGGGAGAAGATGGCCTGATACCACCGATTCCTTCAATACCGTAAGGCGATCTCTTAGGGAATCTTCGTAGGAAAAGTCAACTCTCTGAGAATATTCCCGAAATAACTCAATCACTGTTCTATGAACCACCACTCTAGAGCAGTCCCCCAATAGCCACCCCAACTGTTAATCTTATATTCCTAGCAGACCAGGAGTAACCATGACGAAAGTAGTTAAAACCATATTGATCAACGCGCCAATCTCAAAAGTCTTCGAGAAATGTGACAACCCTAACGCGATGCCTCTATACGTTCCCAGCGTAACTAGCGTCAGCAACGTCCAGCGAAGCGAAAAGCGGATAGGAGACACCTTCCGGGCCACTTATGGAATGATGGGGGCACATTTCGACGAGGACTTCACATACACGGAATTCGAACGCGACAAGAGAATAAAGGCCGCATTCGAAGGTGCCATGAAAGGTACGATGGGCATAACTCTGGTACCCCAAGGCAACTCGACGAACGCAACGCTTGAATCAGAGTACGAGGTCTCCGGTGGTATTTTGGGCAAAGCCGTAAACAAACTCCTATTCGAGCGCATCAACGACAAGAACGCTGAACGTTTGCTCGAGAACCTCAAAATGGTTTGCGAGTTCGCCTAGACCCTAGACCTCCGCAGTCACAACAAGAACTAGGAGAGGATGCATCGTTGTGGCAGCGGAGTCTCTAACGGTCCGCCAAGAGGAGGTGAATTAGCTCGGAGCAAAATAGGTTCTTATCTCCTACCGCGACGAATTAGGCGAAACATGTCCCCGCCGCCTGACCCGCTGCGTTTCATAATGGCTTTGTCTACATCAAGGTGAGGCCGCATGGTTTCCTTGCTTGGTTGCCAATGACATTGAGGTCTTGGATTCCAGCTTCATGGATCTTCCGTTCGTTCTACCTCGGAAAAATGGGGAGGAGTCCAAAATCCAAATCTATGGCAGTCGAAAGTGGCGAAGACTGAATCGGTTGCCCGAACTCTTTGTAAGCATATTGAGCCACGAAACCATACATATTGTCTTGTGGAAGTTTGACAGCGGCGCCTCTGAGGCGTTCGACGACGTTGGCAGCGTTTCAGTAATCTCTAGCGACTGGCGGGGGTTAGCTAAGTGTGCTCCATATTATCATGGCATAATTGGGTTAGGTAACGGCAGTTCAAAGGGGTTGGGTGTTCGAGGATCTCATGGTTGCTGAGCTCTCTTCGAGATAACTCTGGATGACGATTCGACACGTAGTGGATGAACTTAAGCGAAATTAGGGATTTCTCTCCAAGCGAGACCTATTTGATTCCCCACTTAGGAGGTCGGAATTAGGCCTGTGGCCCATATGGATAACCAGGTCCAGGAACTTACAAGGCGGGGGCGGCCTAGACGACTGAGCTGCGGAGCCCAATCACTCTGCCAGAGTCTGCGAAGGGTATGGATCTGCAACTAGAACGTCGACCGTGAGTGCAAGTGCAAGCTCAAAGCGCTGTCCCAATCTCTAATCAGTATCTGTCTTCCTAGGTGAGCCTAGACTCGACGGTGGCAGGATGCTTTAGAGATCGTGACCATGTCAAGCTAATATCTACTCATGGAATCTCAACCCTGCTCGAGGCCTTTTTCTCAGGGTTTGCGAGCGTCGGTTCCTTGACAGTCCCGGATGAAGTCTATTCGCCTTCGAGGCGAGATCTACAATTGAGAATGCATAGTCGACATCGCTCGTGGTCGCAAATTTGATGGAGAGCCACTGGGATGGGTGCTCTCTGAATTTGACTCTCTTATCTTCCACGAGCAGGCTCGAATATTCTTCTTGATAACTCCTGGTCAAGCGTACATCGATTTCTTGATTGTTATGGAAGTGAGCAAACTCCCTTTGACGAATGTAGAAGGCGGTCCCGTCCATCCATCTTGACTTTTTCTTGTTCACTCCGTCGAGCGTCATAATCTTGGATTCAAGTAAGGAAGCCAAGCGAGCTGGACGACCCAAGATTCAACTGCAGTCGTTCCGGACTGCATTCTTCACATGAATCAATTGCTTACTTAAACTCCGCTATTCTAGGGTTGGGGACGGACCTTGGATCGTCAACACGGGTTCCTTCCGAAACTCTTAACAGAATTAGACCGTTCTCGTGCGCGTGAATTGCCTAGAATCACCCTGAATTGACGCCTGCCCGCGACCAGAGACGCTACTCGTCAATCAAGCATAGACTCGCGAACTAGGCGTTTTCGATTCATGTCTCAGGAATAGACGAGCACACCCCCACCACCCGGGCCAATGTGCAACACAACTCCAGAGAAACCATACACCTGCCCCAAGGGACCGTTAATATTCTAACAGTGACCTCGCATCTACACTATGCCTGCTCCTGAATACCAGCCTCGAAGTGATCTCGTCAAGGAAGCCGAGGCGAAAGCAGGTAACTATGAATGGTCAACCGCAGCACGGCTGTACAGCCAGGCCCTCGGCATCACAGAAACCTCAGAGAACAGTCGGATAGCAGAGCTGCTCGCAAAGTCCCTCTACAAAGCAGCGCGTCAATCGAAGACCCGAGAGGAATTCGATCGGCGAATGGGAGAAGCAAAAGAAGCCTACGAGAACGCTTCCCAGCGCTACTCGAAAACCAGCCAGCAAGGCCACTCAACAAGGATGCTCGCAAGAGCCCGCTTCGCCGAGTTCTGGCTGGCAGATGACTCTAACTCTAAGAGAAATATCATCGCGGAAAGTGCCAGGCTTGCTGAGGAAAGCGCGAAGTCCTTTGAGGCAGAAGCGGACACAGAGGGTCAGGCTATGTCTCACAGGGACCTTCTCGACCTGCTTCCCGAAGTCCAAATCTTCGCTGTAGATTACGAAACAAAAAAAGATGCGTTCATGAACTTCATGGCGATCGCGCGAAAAGAATCAGCGCTTCAGCGACAGTACTTGCGGGGAGACGATCGCGGCGACCAAGCACTTACGCATATCTTCTAGCATTTGGAACGCAACAGCGCTCCGGGTTCATTCAATGAGTTCCGGGAATGAAGAATAACGAGGGCAGTCTTCCTCCTATGATCTGACAACGAAGTCTCGGAATACGTTCGCCCCCGTCTGAGGCTTATGATTTCGATAATCGATAGCCGGAAACGCCTGCAAATGTTATCGTTCAGAGACTTTGAGCCTCCTGGCCGCAGTCAAGCGCGACCGGACCATTATCTCACAGTGAACCCTTCAACGTCTCGGAACCATGGTCACCTGTCGCATCCACGGAAACCCGCGGATTGTAACGGTTTTCGTATCCGACGGGAGTTCCGCCCCGGAAGTCGCCTCACTGAGAAATCGATAATCGACAATCGACTATTGTTTTGGAGCCTGGCGGGACGTTCAACACTGTGGCATCTGCTTGGTGATATCCTTGCCTAGGCCAAGGACAGTTGTACCTGAGAACGTCCGGGTCCAGATGAGGCAGTTGCGCGACCAGGGGAGACAGCTATCAGACGATTTCGAGGAAGACTGGGATTAAGTACAACGTTGTCTACCGCGAAATCGGCCACACTCCTCGTCCAATGGCTCGCGGTGCCGAGGCAAGCCCAACGCAGTTTGCGGCACTAAGGTCTCCTAATTCTAGCTCTTCCTTGGACGAGGAAATCAAGAGATTCGAAGGCATAAGGGAGAAGTCTCAAAACAGAGAGAGATTCAAACGGCCTCTGGAGCAGACCAGACCGGATTCAGGTGAGAAGTTCTGGCAGAACAAGCTCAGGGAGGAGCGAGCGCTGCAAGAGTTCAAGAAAATTTCAAGCCCAGAGTTCGCGAACAATGAGCAGTTAAAGGTTCAGATTGAAGGCTGCAAATTGCAAACCGAACTAAGCAATCTAGAAGACCAGTTCAGAGGGTCAACGAAGGGGCGGGCTATCTTCGGTGATACCCGAAAATTGTACGTGTGGAATGAGCGCTACTGTCTCAAGATCCTCGCTGAATTCGTTATGTATGCAATGGCGGGGAGAGGTTGGAGTGTAGACCAGACGTTTACCTTTATAGACAGAAACTTCTGGTCCTTTCTCGTTCAAGGGTACAGGCCCGTTAACTAGATTTACCTACAGACCGACGGTTCCTCTCTGAGTGGTCTCAAGACCACTTCAGAGCTAGAGATCAGTAGCAAGTCCGTTCTCCAGAACAACTTCCGCAACCTATCTCCCTCTTCGGCAGAAAGAATTGCTAGGTTTGCTTCGTGCTCTTTCAGCGTTTTTTCTTGGACTGGGCCCTCACTATCTTTAGTATCTCTCGGACCAGTGGACCTAGATTGTGTTCAACAAACTTTTCGACGCTCTTTGGAGAGTTTCGTTCCACAATTGAATGGGCGAGACTGTCTGCTACTATTGGGAGTGGGCCTCTGCGAAAGTGTGGATGAAAAACCTTGTCGATTGCCCGGTTGACTTCTCCCAAAGCGGGCACTTCATCAGACCGTCTTCTCCCTCTCTTCCCTCCCACTTCGAGTACTCACCATACCCCTCACCTTCGGCAGTCATCGTTAAAACCTGTAGACGCCTGAAAGTGCTCTCGTAGAGGATGTGGCGCGGGCCCCCTTGCGATTCCGGGTAACAGGTTCAAGGACGCCTAATTTTGTCCTTCCTTTTGCACTTTCGATAACTAGTCTAGTGTTTTGAGCTGGTTCCTAAGAGACATGAGTTCGCTTTTCAGTTGTCGTATCCTTGACTCGCGCTTGCGAAGTTCCTCATTCTCAGACTCCAGCTGGTTAGAATGTTCGGCAAGTTCTTCCTCAAGTCGCCGGTGCTCCGCTTCGCGAAGCGCGCGTTGTACTGCGGGGCCTAAACGCTCTGGTCTATCTTTCAGAACATAGTCGGTTGCTCCCAAATTGAGCGTTTCCATAGCGTGGGAGTCGTTTATGAATCCGGATATTATGATGAACGGAATGTTCGGGTTTTTCGCTCGGGCGAGCTTGATGGCGGAGGGACAGAGTTGTGAAAAAGGTTCGAATAATTAGATCCTATACCGAGGGTCCCGGAAGCTAGGAGAGGTACGTACGCGCCCTCCCCCTCCGATTCTCCTTATTGTCATGGTAGGGCTCGGTATCCTAATCGGTCTCCTTCTGAGCCCGCCTGTTCTGTTTCCGTGGCCGCTAAACTTTCTCGGAATATTGCCTCTAGCCGGTGGAATGCTGCTCTTGAAGCGCTGTTTTGATCTCTTTGGAAGAAGTAACACAAGTCCCGACCCTGAAAGCGTGCCCAAAGCCTTGATCACCCAGGGCCCATATCGATGGGTAAGAAATCCAATTTACATGGGATTTGGACTGATTCAAGGGGGCCTAGCACTCTTGCTCGCCTCCATTCCGTTATTGGGCTTACTGCCAATCTATTTGCTCTTGGTCCATGCTTGGTTCGTCATTCGAGAAGAGAGAGTATTGGAAGAACGATTCGGCGAGGAGTATCGTGCGTATAGAAAGACTGTTCCGAGATGGCTACCAAGGAGACCGACTCGCTAAGACCTCTGGAGACCGATGTGACGCACCTAAACCGACAGGTATTAAATGCGAACACGTCACTCGTCTCAGTACATGGCGTTCATTTGGTTTGGCGGAAATCTCAGCGGTGGTCCTCATGGTTTCAGTTAGGACACAGTCGCGAAATCTCACAGCTAGGGGGTACGACCGGGTATCTCGAGTATGGGACCGATTCTTCGTCCCTGCGACAGCTCAAGCGCGCGACCACATGATTCGCCTCGCCCGGCTGAAACCCGGCGAGAGAGTACTTGACATCGGGACCGGGACAGGCGCGTCCGCAATCTTGGCGGCACGCAAGGTCGGGAAAAGTGGAAAGGTCCTCGGAATCGATCTGTCCAAGAGAATGCTGGCCAAAGCCCGGGAAAAGGCTTCACGACTTGGTCTCGTAAATGTTGAGTTTCGTCTAATGGACTCCACATCTCTGAGACTGCCAGAAGGATCTTTCGATGCAATCATCACCACTTTTGGTACACCTGAAGGACTCTACAGTGGCCGTCTCGTCCTCAGAGAATGGCTTAGAGTTCTCGCCGCCGGAGGCCGGCTTTGCCTTTGCGAAGGGGCCGATGACGACAAGTTAGGTCGAATAATCGAACGAGTCTTCGACAAATACAAGGTGGCCAAGCCGACGTCGAGTCTTGCCGCAAGGAGAACACTCCAGGCGCTGATTTCAAAAGAGAGAAAGCGCCGACACCAGGTCCACTTTTCCAACGCTCGCCGAGTGACGCGTGAGTTGCGGGATGCCGGCTTCAGCGGAGTGAAGGCATCAACTAGAGTGTTCGCGATATTCCTTCCAAGTGCCAGAGTCCTCCGCGATCTTCTCATTGCCTCGGATATTTCCGACGAGTATATGGCAATGCCTCCAGAAAACCAGAGAGGATTCAAGCAAGAGTTCATCAGCGCTCTGCGCCCCTTCGAGTCGTCGAGAGGCCTCCTCTGGGGAGACAAAGTTGTCTTCGTTCGAGCCAGCAAGGGCAGGGCCTAGCCTATGGAAGGCGTTCAATTTCCGGGTCCTGAGCAGCTGACGCTCTTTGAGAGGTTTGTCAAAGGTCTTCGTATCCCCTACTGGCTCGCATGTCTGCTGCTAGCAGTCATTCCAGGATACGCCAGCTCGAATTTCGGAGAGAGCCTCCTCAGCTTGGTACTCTGGACCCTCCTAGCCTTCTACATGTTCTACATCATTCGTTACATGCGGACCAAGGTGGTCGAGGCCGAGTCTGAGATTGCTCCGCTTTGCCCGCAGGGAGAAGAAACATTTCACAAAGCCTTCAGCCGTCTACCAAAGTCAAAACCCCAACTTGTCCTCTGGCTTACGATAGGCCTCATCAGCATCTTCTACTTCTCCAGACTATTTCGATTCTCAACATACCTCGACACAGCCCTCACAATCGCGAGTATCTCATCCTTCGCGGTCGCATGGGGTACAGTTTTCTGGGTCTACACGAGTTCAATCTACGGACTGCATTCCCTAGGGAAACAACCCCTCAAGCTGAAGGCTTACAGCGAAGATACGATGCTCGGCGTAGGACCCCTCGGCTACCTCTCGCTCCACCTGGCGGTCATCTACCTATCAGCCATAGCGCTAGGAGCAGTCGCAACATCACTATACGCTGACTTGTTCACAATCACATCACTCCTAGCCTTCGTAATCATCGGAGGAGCATTCTTCTTCCTCCCCTTGACAAGCGTGCACCGATTGATGCTGAGTGCGAGACTTAGGGAGCGCTCACTGCTCAGGAATCAGTTTAATCAGCTCGTCGCAAGACCCGAGGACAAAGTTTCAGCGTCGGCAGAAACAACTCTCACTGATCTCCATGTTCTTCTCTCTGACCTTAAGGGTCTAATAGCCTTGGAGATTGTCGAGCGGAAAGCTCTATCGATGCCTACGTGGCCGTTCGACAGTAGGGTCCTGGGCCAGCTGACTCTGATGATCGTGTCGACCATTGCTACGATAATTGCCCAAATCATCCTCCTAGCAATAAACATCTAGTCATCATCTTGAAGCTCTGCGAGCCTCCTAACGTTTCTCCAATAGTTTGCGGCATCTTTCCTTATGGCCCGGTTGACGAAAAGAACGCCGAGGAACCTCCCTAAAGCTCCCAGGCCCAACTGATAGTTGAGTATGGTGGTGACCCGGGTACGATGATCGAAACCCTCCAGCGTCATCGTGTCCTCGAAGCCTTTGAACATGCCTTGGGGAAGCTGCTTGCTTTTCAGCATCTTGAGAGGGATCACTTCGACATGTTCTCCGAAGACCTTCACTTTTCTTCTCCAGATTCTGTAGGTGAAAGTGAATTTTTGACCGACTGAGGCAAGCCCAGGAGGATCCACTTCAACCTCCATTACGTTGGGTTGAAGCTTGGGAATTCCTTGACGATCCGCTATTATGGACCATATCTCTTCCGGGCTAGCCCTAATTTCGAAGGTCTTCTCTATCATTGTCAAATTGATACGTTTATCGCTCATCGCGCAGTCTCCAGAGATAAATCCATTTGATCTATTGAGAGATCAAATCCTTGCACCGAGGGCGAGGGATATTGTTTCCCCCTCGAAAACCTATTAGCTGTGCCCTGAAAAACGCGAAGTTCATGGACCCGCAATACTCTGTCAAGAGCCATAATCGCCTAGCGATCCCGTCGAGCGAGGGCAAGCATGTCTCGATGGGTGGAATCGGAGTCGTATTCAAGATCAGAGGCGATGAGACAGGTCATGCTTTCTCGATAGTCGAGCATCCGATTCAGCCGAGGGCTCTCGTCCCACCCCACCTTCACAACAGTACGGACGAGTACTCCTACGTTACCGAAGGCCAGGTCGGAGCAAGGATAGGCGACCAGATCCTCCTCGCAAACCCGGGTGACTATGTATTGAAGCCGCGGGGCATCCCACACACCTTCTGGAACCCCACCGACAAGCCTGCACGACTTGTGGAGATAATTTCCCCAGCCGGATTCGAAAAATTCTTTGCAGAAGCGGGCCTACTCTTCGAGAAGGCAATGCCCGAGCTCGAAAAGATCAAAAGCCTCGCGGCCAAGTTCAACACCACTCTGGGATGGGACGAATGGGTGCCCGAGCTGACGAAAAAGTACAAACTCAAACTCTTCGGAATATAGGACCCCTTCAAGAACAAGTCCATCGTCATAGCAATGGTCCACGATTCCTGCGAGAGAGTGATGAAACTAGAATAAAAGACGGGTGTCCTGTTGTGCTCTTTCGGCCAGACTTTAAACACGTACAGCTTAAATAATATAATCAAATCCATAGAACTTTTCGTGCTTCGCTGATTTCCGCCCATTTTTCTGTGCTCGGGATCTCCCACACGTCGGAGAGAGCCCAGTTCTCAGGCGCGATGAGAGGCACAGCGGCGTGAAACGAGAATCGAAGAAAAAAATGGTGAGAAGAGACGAGACCGAAAAGAATCCTCGCGGCTACCATCGCGTTGGTTGCGGCAATCTCCCTCATACCGGCCGCCCGCGCCACCGACTACATCAACGACCCAACCGTCAACAATACCTTCTCTAACCACTGTTCAGGTTGGTCGATGCTCGCATCAAGCCCCTACACTGCCCAATGCATCACAGGCGGATTCCCGAGCGGATACGCATTCCAAGCCTCCATGCCGACGCCACCCCCGTCCAATCCCGGAACACTCTACTCCTTCGCGTATCAAGGCGGGTGGAATCTTCCAGCGGTCGTCGACGGCATGACCCTAGCCCAGTGCTACCAAGAACCCTGCGTCGTCAACTACTGGGCCTACATAGCAACCGTAACATTCCAGTATGTTCTGGAGAATGGGTGCGTTCCTCCCTGCGGCCAAACCAGCGCTTTCTACAACGTGGGCTGGGACTTCACTATCACCTGGAGTAGCAACGTGGGACCATGCAGCCATAATTCTATGGACTTTGTCGTGGACGTGGCCTCAGGTGCCAACGGCTTCACTGGGAACAACGTGCAATATTTCAACTGCAACTACAACGGCCAGTACCAAGTCGTCCTGTCAGCCGACCAAGTGCCCTCAAGCAGCTCGTTCGTATCCAAAACCTACGACTTCACCAACCTCTTGAAACAAGCATTCTGCGGACCACTCGACTTCTTCAGCAACTGCACATGGAACCTACCCGCCGGTGCGTTCACCGCAGGAAGGGTCGGGCTAGCCACAAACGCGTTCTTCATCTCTACTACGTGGAGCCATGCCGACTTCTACGGTGACCATGTGGTAGCCTGCTATGGCCAAGGATGCGGTCCATGTCGCCCGAGCCCTTGTCCCCTCGCCCCCATTGCAACAACCAAGAGATAGGCCGAGAACCCCTCCCTCCTTTTTCTACAAGCTTGAGAAGACTCTCTCCGCAAGCTTGCCGCAAGTCTTCTTTAGCTTCTTCTCAAACGTGACTTGTCCGGAGCAAGCCCTGAATCGCGATCTGTCCATGATTAGTTACGGTCGCCTTGATGGCCTCAGGGAAAATGCTAACGGTTCCATCATCTCAAAGTCCCACACTCGCTCGCAACACGTCCCCCCGGGCGTGGGGACCGCACTTTTTATTCAGCCGGGAGGCGTACGCATTCTAGCGAAGCATTCGTCCCATGGCGACCCGTCGCGCGAAAGCGCCACTGCAACGCCCGGGTCTGGAAGCCTTTCGCGGTATGACTCCTGAGGAAAGAGTGAATCTGGCCCTAGAACTGAGTTCTGCAATTGCCGAGGTGACTCTTGACAATGTTCGCGACACCCATCCCGGAATCTCACAAAAGCGCCTGCTAGAGTTAGGCCGAGAGCGGTTCAGGCTAGGGCGTAGAACTAGCTGAAGCCTCGAACCTAGGACCAAGTGGTAAAGGCCCTCGTCTCAGAGTTCAACAAGTCCCAAATTCAGTACGCCGTAACTGGAGCCATCGCCGCAAGCTACTGCGGGAGGCCCAGATCTACAACCGATGTCGACTTTATTGTCAAAGTGAACCCAAAGAACCTCTTCGGTTTCATACGTCTACTCCAGGAGGCCGGGCTCGACTCGGACGAGAAGCGCATCAAAGCGCAGTTCGCGTCCGGTTATGATGTGGTCACAGTACAGGACAGGTCTTCCCCTTACGATGCAGACTTCATACTACGCCCCACGGGCCTCTGCCGAGAAAATCAGGGACCCTCAGAGGGGTTAGAGCATTCTACCAGACACCGGAAGACCTGATACTAGCAAAACTCCGAATAATTAAGGCAACCGTGTCCGAAGAGCGCACCGCCAACCACAAGGCAGACATCTACAGCATACTCGCCAACACACGGGTCAACAGACGGAAGATTATCCAAGGCGCCAAACGCGAAACCACTCTTGAGATATTCACAAACATCACCCGCAGAGAAATTGTGAAAGAAGATAAGACGATCAAAAAGTATGAGCGAGGAAGCCTACCAAGACTCAAACCGATCGCGAGGGAGAAAACTGACCGGTTTGGTTGACTCTTGGACCTGGATTAGGACTTGCTATCATGCCCCGTTAGCCATCCAACAAGCGGAAGGACCAAAAAACCACCAACAACCAAGTGAAAAATTCTAAACATTCTTAATGGGGTTCGGGGGGTGCCAAATCTCCTGCCAGCCAGCCCGAACAAAAACCACCCAGACTTCGAACAGACCAACCGAACGGAATCCCCCTCACGTCGCTCTTATTAGACAAAACCGTCCGAGCAGGACTCTTCCCGGAGGGAAGGCTAGAGAACAGTGCTCCCAACAAGCCCCAGACGACTGACCGTTGTCGAACAGCTCATCACCCGCTC
>Ga0209058_1003784_pt1 | contig 12203 bp, 11 predicted proteins | sample GraSoiAngelo_147_FD_185904 | JGI IMG/M metagenome (GOLD analysis project Ga0209058, IMG submission 185904) | Grasslands soil microbial communities from the Angelo Coastal Reserve, California, USA - 14_1009_05_40cm (SPAdes) (version 2) | ecosystem: Environmental > Terrestrial > Soil > Grasslands ... | reverse complement strand
CAGGCGCGCGGCCGCGGGCATCAGCTCCGCAGCGAGGGCCTCGATCTCCGCGCGGACGGTCTCGGCGCCCCGGAGCCCCACGAGATAGATCACCTGATCGACGCCCGCCTCGGCGTACGCGCCGAGTGCCGCCGCGTCGCGCGCCGGCTTGAAATAGGGCGAGACGCTCACCGCGACCGACTCCGGCCTCCGCCCCCGGCGCGCGAGCAGCGCGTCGAGCGCCGCGATGCGCGCGGCCGCCTCCTCGGGCAGGAGGTTGAAGCCGTACCAACCCTGACCCAGGTCCGCGACGCGGCGGAGCGCGGCGTCGCTCTCGCCGCCGAAGACGATCGGCGGGTGCGGCTTCTGGATGGGCTTCGGGAACATGCGCAGCGGCGGCACGCGCACGAGCCGCCCCTCGTAGCGCGACACCGGCTCGGTCCACAGCGTGCGCATGGCGGCCAGGTACTCGCGGCAGCGCGCGGCGCGGTCCGCGAACGGCACGCCGAGCGCCTCGAACTCCTCGCGCAGCCAGCCGATGCCGACGCCGAAGTCGAGCCGCCCGCCGGAGAGGACGTCGCAGTCGGCCACCTGCTTCGCGGTGTAGAGCGGCGGGCGCTGCGGGACGAGGCAGATGCCGGTGCCGAGCCGGATGCGCGTGGTGAGCGCGGCGGCGAAGGAGATCGCGACGAACGGCTCGACGATCCCGACCTCGCCGGTGAGCGGGAAGCTGCCGTCCGGCGCGTACGGGTAGCGCGACGCGGGGGTGTCGAAGAGCGCCACGTGCTCCGCGAACCAGAGCGAATGAAAGCCGGTCCGCTCGCCGACGGTCGCGGCGGTGGCGACGGTGTCGCGGAGCCGGGTCGGATCGCCGGCCAGGGGGAGGAAGAGCCCGAGCTTCATGGCAGGCGATCCTGCCCCGGACGGGGTTCCACCGGCAAGCGCCCGGGCACGTGCGGTCGCGGCGCAGGCCCTGTATGCTCGGTCCCGGCGATGCGGCGTGTGGTCGACCTGGAGGGTTGCCTCAACTTCCGGGACCTGGGCGGCTACCCCACCGGGGACGGACGCGCGGTCCGCTGGCGGCAGGTCTACCGGAGCGATGCCCTCCATCACCTCACACCGGCCGACGTCGCGCGCGTGCGCGACGAACTGCGCATCGCGGCGGTGCTCGATCTTCGCTCGACGGCGGAGCTGCGCGGCGAGGGCCGCGGCCCGCTTGCCCGCGAGCCGCTCGCCTTCCACCACCTGCCGCTCTTCGACGGCCGGGAGGCGCGGCCGGAGAGCTGGCCGGCGATTGCCACCCTCGCCGACCGCTACTTCCTGCTCGCCGAGACCGCGCAGGCGCCCATCGCGCGCCTCCTTGCCATCCTGGCCGAGGCCGGCGGGCCCGTCGTCTACCACTGCGCGGCGGGGAAGGATCGCACCGGGGTCGTGTCGGCCGTGCTGCTCGGGCTGCTCGGCGTGCGCGACGAGGTGATCGTCGCCGACTACGCGGCCACACGGGAGAACCTCGACGCGATCATCGACCGCTTGATGGCGGCCGAGGGCTACCAGACCATGCTCGCCGCGCTGCCGCCCGACACGCTGCACGCCGAGGCCGAGACGATGGTCGCCTTCCTCGCCCGCATCCGGGAGCGCTACGGGTCGATGCGCGGTTATGCCCGGGTGGCGGGGGTGGCGGATGCGGTCGTCGAGCGGCTCGCGGAGCGGCTCCTCGAGCGGTAGTCGCTGGGGCTCGCCGAGGCTCACCCGGCGCCGGCCGCGCCTGGCAGCACCCGCGTCGCGAACAGCTCGATCGACCGCATGAGCTGCGCGTGCGGGATGAGCCCGTTGTAGGTCCATGCGAAGAGCCACCTGACTGGCAGCCGCCCGCGCAGGCGCTCGAGCTGCCGCCTGACGGTGTCGACGGACCCGACCAGCGTGAGTCCGGTGTCGAACAGGCTCGGCGCCTCGCCCGTCGCCGGGTCGACGAGACCCTTCGAGAACCCGAACGGCTCGAACCACTCGCGCCCACAGAAAAGCCCGCTGTCCGCCCAGAGCGCCATCGCCTCGTCGTCCGTCTCCGCGACGACCACGTCGCGCAGCACGCCGACGCCCTCGCCGAGCGGCTTCCCCGAGACTTCGGCGTAGAGGCGCACGAGCCGCTCCTCGAGCGCGGGGTGGAGCGGCGGGAGGATCGCCGTCACGCCCTCCGCCGCGCACCAGCGAATGCTGCGCTCCGAGGACGCGAAGGGCTGGAAGAGCGGCGGGTGGGGCTGCTGGAGCGGCTTCGGCACGACGCCGACGGCGCGCACGATGCCGTCCACCACGCCCGCGCCGTAGCGCCGCGTGGATTCCAGGTCCCACGGCGTGGCGCCCGGCGGGACGCGCCAGTAGCGGCCCTCGTAGGACAGCAGGTCCGCGGTCCACGCCTGCTTGATGATACGGAAGCACTCCTCGAAGGCGGCGCGGTTGGCCTCGTCGACGGCGTCGTGCTGGTGGGGGAGGGCGCCGTGGATGCCATGCGTCTGCTGCGCCATCACGTCGACCCAGCGGCGCTGGTAACCGCGCGCGAAGCCGGCGTTGGCGCGCCCGCCCGTCATGTGGTCGAGCATGGCGACGTTCTCGGCGACGCGGATCGGGTTCTCGGCGGGCAGCACGATGCCCAGCTGGCCGACCCGGATGCGCCTGGTCTGCATCCCGACGAAGAGGTCGAGCAGCACGGGGTTGTTCGAGAGCTCGAAGCCCTCGACGTGGAAGTGGTGCTCGGTGAAGCTGATCGAGTCGTAGCCGAGGGCGTCGGCGAGCTGTGCCTGGGCGGACAGCTCGGCCAGCATGCGCTGGTAGAGGTCGCGCCGGAGCCCCGCCAGGCCGCGCTCGATCTCGGCGCGGCTGCCGATGGAGGGGAGGTAGAAGAGGGAGACCTTCACCCCGGCAGCCCCACCAGCCGCCGCGCGATCACGAGACGCTGGATCTGCCCCGTGCCCTCCACGATGTCCATCGCCTTCACGTCGCGGTAGAGCTTCTCGACGTAGGCGTCGGCGGTGACGCCCGCGTCGCCCAGGATCTCGACCGCGAGGCCCGTCGCCTCCTGCGCCATGCCGGCCGCGAACGCCTTCGCCATCGAGGCCTCGATCTCGTTCGGCTGCTCGACGTCGGCCAGGTACGCGGCGCGCCAGCAGAGGAGACGGCCCCCCTCGATCTTCCGCGCCATGCGCGCGAGCTTCTCGCGCACGCGCTGGTAGCGCGGGATGGGCCGGTCGAGCGCGTAGTGCGCGCGCGCGAAGTCGCGGGCCGCGTCGTACGCTGCGCGCGCGATGCCGACCGCCATCGCCGCGATCGCGGGGCGGGTCGCGTTGAAGCTCTTCATCGCGCCCTTGAACCCGGCGCGCTCGGCGTAGTAGCGCTCGCCGCCGAGGAGGTTCGCCACCGGCACGCGGCAGTCGCGCAGCGTGAAGGAGGAGCTCTCGTAGGCGATCAGCCCCATCTTGTGCTCGTAGCGCATGTCCTCGAGCCCGGGCGTGCCGCGCTCGACGATGAAGGCCCGGTGCCCGGCGCGCCCGGCCGCCCGATCGACCGTCGCCCACACCACGATCCAGTCGGCGCGCATCGAGTTCGAGATGAAGGTCTTGGCGCCGTTCAGCACCCAGCCGTCCCCGTCGCGCCGCGCCGTCGTCTGGATGGCGGCGACGTCGCTGCCCGCGCCGGGCTCCGTCATGCCGAAGGCGGCCCAGTGCGGCTGCTCGCGGTCGCGGAACGGGGCGAGGAAGCGCTCCTTCTGCTCGGGGGTGCCCATGGTGAGGAGCGGCGGGCCGCCCAGGCCGAGCCCCGGCATCGCGACCGACATGCCGCGGTCCCAGTACGACATCTCCTCGGCGAGGACGACGCCGCGGCGAGCCCCATTGCGCGGGCCGCTCGCGGAGCGCTCCTCGACCCCGAGGGGCTGCCCGAGGCCCATCCGCCACGCCAGCGCGAAGAAGGGATGGTCGGGCGGCACGGGCTCGTGCCTCCGGTCCGCCTCGATGCCGAGCGGGCGGAGGTAGTCGCGGCCGAGGCGGCGAACCTGATCTAGCCAGGTCTCGAGGTCTCGGCCGATGGAGAGGTCGATCATCGCCCGCGCGCGAAGCCCATCTCGTGCTCGGGCGCGAGCGCCGCCGCCGCGAGCTCCGCCTCGTCCCGTCCGCCGGCGAGCGACGCGAGCGTGCGGATGTCGCGCATCCACTTCTCGACCGGGTGGTCCTTCATGAAGCCGTGGCCGCCCAGGATCTGCACCGCGCTCGGGCCGACCAGGAGCGCCTGCTCGGCCGCCTCGGCGAGCGCGCTCGCCGCTTCCCACTCCCCGCTCTCGCCGCGGTCGAGCGCCGCCGCCGCACGCCACACCGCCAGGCGGGCGACGTCGACCGCGGTCGCCAGGTCGGCGATCAGGAAGGCGAGCGCCTGATGGTGCGCGATCGGCCGCCCGAAGGCGGTGCGCTCGGTCGCATAGCGCATCGCGTACTCGTGCGCGCCGCGCGCGGCACCGACGAGGAGCGCGCCGACGGCGGTGCGGATGCCCGCGCGGGCGCGCGCGAGCGCGCGCGGGTCCTCGAGCGTCGCCGCGATCGGCGCATCGTCGAGCAGGAGGCGTGACGCGCCCGCCGCCTCGAGACCGCAGGCCGCGATCGGCGTGAGCCGCCATCCCTCGCAAACCACGAAGGCGCACCCCGGGTGCAGGACGGCCGTGACCGCGATCGCGTCGGCCGGCACCCAGGGGTGCTCGCCCGCGAGGCGCCCGTCGCGGGCGTGGAAGCGGCCCTCGACGTCCTCGATCACGACCCCGCGGCCCGCGGCGGCGCCGAGCCCAGCGGCGTCGAGCAACGGCTGCGCGAGGCCGGGCGCATCGAGCGCGAGCGCCGCCCCCGGGTCGACCGCCGCCAGCTCCTCGAGGACGAGGGCGCGTACGAAGGCGCCCAGGTCCTCGCCGCCGGCGAGACCGAGGCCGGCGAACTCGCGCACCACCTCGGGGGGCACGCCGCGAGCGCGCTCGTGGGCGCGCAGCCCCGGCAGCAGGCGGTCGCGGGCGAAGCGGCGCGCCGTCTCCTGGATCAGGCGCTCCTCGTCGGAGAGCGCGAGGGTGAACACGCCGTCCTCCTTGTCACCGCTCGGGGTTCGCGTGCAAGGTGTGGTATTGCCTTCCCTGGAGCTCGAGGCGCATCAACGACAGATGGATCTCCCGCGCACGATCGGCCTGATGGGCCCACCGCCGCGCCCCGGCGGCCGGCCGGGCGTGAGCGTCATCCGGCCCGTGCTCCTGGTCGGCGAGTATCCGGTGCCCGAGGACGCCGCGTGGCTCCGCGACCAGCACGGAGTCACGGCCGTGCTCTCGCTCCAGGACGACGCCGACCTGGCGAGCAAGGGCATCGACCTCCGCGCCCTGGAGCGCGCCTACCGCGAGCACGGGCTCGGCTTCCACCGCATCCCCGTGCCCGACGGCGACGACCGGCACCTCGCGGCGCGCCTCGGCGAGATCGTGGCGCTCCTCGGCCGGCTCGTGGACGGGGGCGAGCGCGTCTACCTCCACTGCAACGCGGGTCTCAACCGCGCGCCGACCGCCGCGATCGCCTACCTCCACGTGCGCGAGGGCCTGTCGCTCGAGGCCGCGCGCGACGCGGTCAAGCAGGCGCGGCCGTGCGTGCCGTACATGCGGGCGCTCGAGGCGTACTTCGGAGAGTGAGCCGCTCTCAGAGGCCGGTGTAGACCGCGTCGACGAGGGCGCGGTTGCGCGGGTTCTGCCAGCGCGGCCCCATGTCGTTCATCACGTAGCCGAGCGCCAGGTCGGCCTCGGGATCGCAGAACCCGAGCGAGCCGCCGGCGCCGAAGTGTCCGAACGCGCCGGCGTTCGGTCCGAGCGGGCGCTCCGCTTGCGTCAGCTGGAAGCCGAGCGCGAAGCGGGAGGGGCGCTCGAGCACCCGGTCGGGGCCGTACGAGTGCTCGGCGACCGCCGAGCGGAGCACGGGGGCGGCGAGGACGCGTACCCCGTCGATCGCTCCGCCGCGCGCCAGCGCGGCGTACACGCGCGCGACGCCGCGCGCGGTGCCGTGCCCGTTGGTCGACGGGATCTCCGCCGCCCGCCACGCGGCCGTGTTCACCCAGCCCGCGCCGGAGAGGCCCGGAGGGTTCCAGTAGACGTTCCACTTCATCAGCTCGTCGTCCGTGAGCGCAGCGCGATCCGGTGCCGGCGGGCCCGCGGGCCAGAGGAACTCGGCGGCCCGGCCGTGCTCGGACGCCGGCAGGCCGATGTGCACGTCGGCGCCGAGCGGGCCGGTGACCTCCGTCCGCAGGAACGATCCGAGCGTCGTGCCCGTCGTGCGCCGCACGACCTCGCCCACGAGGTAGCCGAAGGTGTTCACGTGATAGCCGTGCGCGGTGCCCGGCTGCCACCACGGCGCCTGCCGCTCGAGCGCCCGGGTCATCGTGGCCCAGTCGAGCATGGCGCCGTCGGGGAGCGGCGCGCGCAGCGCCGGAAGGCCGGCCCGGTGAGAGAGGACCTGGCGGAGCGTGATGTCCTCCTTGCCGGTGGCGCCGAACTCGGGCCAGTACCGAGCGATCGGTGCGTCGAGGTCGACGAGGCCGCGCTCGACCAGCCGGTGCGCGCAGACGGCGCTGAACGCCTTGCCGACCGAGAAGAAGTCGACGAGCGTCTCCTGCCGCCACGGGCGGCGGCGCCGGGCGTCCGCCCAGCCACCCCACAGGTCGACCACGACCCGGCCGCCGACCGAGACCGCGACGGCCGCCCCCACCTCGCCCCGCTCGACGAAGTTGGACGCGAAGGCGTCCCGGACGGCGGCGAACCTGCGATCGCAGACGCCCTCGATGGGCGGTGGCTCACCGCGCGCGGCGGGCATCGCTGACTCACGGTGCGAGGAGCCGGAGGCTCGGCGTGTCTTCCCGGCTCCACTCCTCGCGGAAGACGTAGGTGTACCCCGTGTGGGCGATCTTCCAGGCGCCCGCCGGCTTGACGTAGCGGTCGTCGTAATAGGCCCCGATGCGCACCGAGCGTTTCTGTGCGACGTTGAAGAGGTAGTTGTAGAGCGCCCACGTGCCGCGTGCCGTCGTCTCGCTCGTGAGCTCGATCTCGGGATGATGCCCGTGGTGGACGGTCACCGACCCCGACTCCCGCCCGAGCGCCTCGCGGAGGAAGCGCAGGATGGCCTCCGCGCCCGCGAAGCGGTACCGCCCCTCGCCGTAGTCGGCGGTCGCATCGTCGGTGAAGCAGCCGCCGAGCTCGTCCCAGAGCTTCAGATCGAGGCACCGCCAGTAGCGGTACTTGAGGCGCTTTATCGCCTCGACGTCCTCCAGCCTCCCGATGCGCGCCGCGAGGTCCATGAGCTCCTCCCGTCGGAACGTTGACTAGCGCACCGCGACGCCAATACAAGCCGGGCGGGGAGACCGCGATGACCATGATCGGCCTGCGCTACGACCTCCGCGCGCCTTCCTTCGGCTCCGTGACCCACGCCGAGCTCTACGCCGCCTGCCTCGACCAGTGCGCATGGGCCGACCGGCACGGCCTGGACTTCGTCGTCCTCTCCGAGCATCACGGCGTCGAGGACGGCTATCTTCCCGCCCCGATCACGCTCGCCGCCGCGATCGCCGGCCGGACGAAGAGCATCCGGATCAACATCGCCGCCGTGCTCGTCCCGCTCCACGACCCGGTGCGCCTGGCCGAGCAGCTCGCCGTCCTCGACCTGGGCAGCGGGAGCCGCGTCGGCCTGATCGCCGGGCTCGGCTACCGGCACGAGGAGTTCGCCATGGCGGGCGTCGATCGCGCCGAGCGCGGACGGCTCCTCGAGGAATACGTGGCAGTGCTGCGGCAGGCCTGGACGGGCGAGCCCTTCACGTGGCGCGGGCGGACGATCCGCGTGACGCCGAAGCCGGCCTCGCCCCCGATGATCCTGATCGGCGGCTCGACGGAGAAGGCGGCGCGGCGCGCGGCGCGCCTCGGCTGCGGCTTCTTCCCCGCGATCGGCGACCCGCACCTGGCCGAGGTCTACCAGGCGGAGTGCCGGCGCCTCCGCTTCGACGGCGGCTTCGTCCACCTCCCGAGCGGGCCGGGCTTCGTCCACGTGAGCGACGACCCCGAGCGCGACTGGGGGCGCATCGCGCCGCACGCGCTCTACGACGCGCAGACCTACGCGTCGTGGCAGACGCCCGGCCAGCGCTCGTCGGTGCACGTGGAGGCGAAGAGCGCCGACGAGCTCCGGCGAAGCGGCGTCTACCGCGTGGTGACGCCCGAGGAGTGCGTGGCGCTCGCGCGGGAGACAGGGCAGGTGCTCCTCCACCCGCTCATGGGCGGGCTCCCGCCCGCGCTTGCCTGGGAAGGGCTCGAGCGCTTCGCGGCGAAGGTGCTGCCGCGCCTGCGCGGCGTCTGAACGGGGCCGGCACCTACGGGGCGAACGCCGGCACAGATTCTCAAGCCTTCGCCGCGTTCACGACCTGCAGCTCGCAGAACTCCTCGATCCCCCACCGGCCGTTCTCGCGGCCGAGCCCGCTCCACTTGACGCCGCCGAAGGGGACCCTCGCGCTCATGCTCATGTGCTGGTTGACCCAGGCGGTGCCGCATTCGAGGCGCGCGGCGATCTCCTCGCCGCGCGCGACGTCGGCGCTCCACACCGAGCCGCCGAGCCCGTAGTGCGTGTGGTTCGCCTGTGCGAGCGCGTCGTCGAGGTCGCGCCAGGGGATGACGGGGAGCGCCGTGCCGAACTGCTCCTCGTCGACCAGGCGCACGCCCTCGCCGACGTCGGTCACGATGGTCGGCGGGTAGAAGTAGCCGGGCCTGGGGAGCGGCGCGCCGCCTACCACCACCGTGCCGCCGGCCCGGCGGGCGTCCTCGACCAGCTCCTGCACGCGGTTGAACTGCGGCCGGTTGTTGATCGGGCCGAGCTGCGTGTCGGGCTCGAGCCCGTCGCCCATCTTCACCTGCGTCGCCAGCTCGGCGAGCGCGCCCAGCAGCGGCCGGTAGACGTCCTCGTGCACGTAGAGGCGCTTGATCGCGACGCACACCTGGCCCGAGTTGGTGAAGGCGCCCCAGAAGAGCTTGGGCGCCACCCGGGCCGGATCGACGTCGGGGAGGACGATCGCCGGGTCGTTGCCGCCCAGCTCGAGCGTCACGCGCTTCAGGTCGTCCGCCGCCGCCCGCATGATCTTCTTCCCGGTCGGCACGCTGCCCGTGAACGAGATCTTCCTGACCGCCGGATGCGCGGTCATCCAGGCGCCGACTTCGTCGCTGCCGCCGAGCACGTTGACGACGCCCTTCGGGACCGCGGCGCGGAGGGCCGCGCCCAGCGCGAGCGAGGAGAGCGGTGTGAAGGGCGAGGGCTTGGCGACCACCGTGTTACCCGTGAGCAGCGCCGGGCCGAGCTTCATCACCAGCGTCGCCACCGGGTAGTTCCAGGGCGTGATGGCGGCCACCGGGCCGAGGGGCTTCCGGACCAGCGTGACCCGCGCTTTCTCGTCCTCGCGCAGCACGTCGCGCGGGATGGGCTCGTCGGCGTAGAGGCGGAGGATCTGCGCCGCCCCTTTCACCTCACCCACGGCCTGCGCGAGCGGCTTCCCCTGCTCCATGCAGACCAGGCGGCCGAGCTGCTCGGCCTCGGCGCCGAGCGCCTCGCTCATGTGGACGAGCGTGCGGCGCCGGAGCGCCTCGTCGCGCGACCAGTCGCCCGCGAAGGCGCGCGCGGCCGCGGCCATGGCGCGCTCCAGGTCCTCGCGAGTGGCGTCGGGGCAGCGCGCGAAGGGCGCCCCCGTCGCCGGGTTCATGACGTCGAAGTGCTGGCGGCCGGCGACGAGCTCGCCGTCGATCAGATGCGAGAAGGTCGTCTCCATGGGCGGCGACACTATGCCCGGCTCCGCGCCGCCGCAAGACGTCGCGGCGGCCCGGGCGCTCCGGGGGGCGCCGGCCCCGGCCGGTTCACTGCGTGTCGCGGACGAGCGTCAGCCCCGCCAGCACCCCCACGTAGGCCGTGCCGTCGGGGCCAAGCGACACGGGCGCGAAGTTGTTGTTGTAGCCGAGGCCGGTGCCGACGAGCCGCTTCCAGATGGTCGCGCCGGTCTCGAAGCTGATCGCGGTCAGGTACCAGGCGTCGGTGGTCCCGGGCCCCGGATCCTTCGTGTAGGCGTACATGAGGCCGTCGGCGAGGGACATCTTGGAGACGGTCGACGGCACACGCTCGGAACTGGTCCAGCGCGGGAGGCAGCTTCCGGTCGGACGCACGTCGATGCGCGTGATGCCGGGCTCGGTGGTGGCGCCGTCCATCACCGACAGGGGACCGGTGTAGCCATAGTTGTTCTCGACGAGGAGCGAGGCACCGGTGCCGATGAGGGAGTTCTCGGTGGCGCTCGTGCCGGGCGCGAAGACCGGCACCGCGCAGAGGAGCCGCGGGCCAGGGACGCTCGGCGCGCGCCGGTAGACGAGCACGTGCATCTGCGGGTCGGCGTTGTCGGTGATGGCGACCCAGCCCGTGCCCATGAGCGTCGGCGTCGTCCCCGAGCCGAAGTTCACCTGCCCGGGCTTGAGCCGGGTGCCGCGGTCGTACGCCTCCCGCCAGGTGACCACGGGCTCGCGCATCGGGCCCGCGTCGAAACGATACATGGCGTGGTCGGAGACGATGAACACGCCGCCCGTTTCGTCGACCGCGAACGAGTTACCGATCGCCTCGCCGGCGAGGCGCATGGTCTCGACGGCGCCGCTCGCCGGGTCAACGGTGCCGACCAGCGCGTTCACTGTGACGAACCAGAGGAGTCCGCTCCAGTCGGGCAGGCACGAGATGATGCCTTCGCTCGGCTCCACGATGGTGGACAGGTCGTAGATGCGCACCAGCTCGAAGGCGGGCCCGGCCGCAGTCGTCGTCTCCCCCACCACCCATATCTGGTGGCTGTTGGTCGGCATGACGGCGCGGTCCTGGTTGTCGAGGTAGAAGTAGCCGCCGCCCGAAAAGTCGCTGAACACACCGCCGCCCCCGGCCGAGCGCGGCGGGAGCGGGAAGACGGCGAGCAGGTCGAGCGTCGCGGGGTCGAACATCGCGAGCCGCGGCCCCTCGATGCCGACGCAGATGGTGACGATCCGGCCGGCGGAGTCGAAGGTGAGGGACCCGCACTCGGCGTTCTGCTGCGTCGAGAGGACCTCGGGCCTCCGGCCGAGCGGCCCGCCGCCCACGTAGGTGTCGGTCTGGTAGGCGTCGTCGTGGACGTTGCTGCGGCCGTTGGGCGCCATGAACGGGTCCTGCGGTACGGCGGGTGCGGACACCCGGCGCGGTCTGGCGGCGCGGCCGACGAAGGTGGGCACGGGCGCGGCGAAGGGGTCGTTCGGGATGGGCGTGGCGCCGGCGGCGGCGGCGAGCGCGAGCGCGCCCGCGAATGCGAGAGGGCGCATCGCGAGGGTTATCCTGTGAGCGAGCGTGGTGTCTGTTCAATCCCTTGGAGGCGTGATATCGCGCGCAGGAATCGAGTACGTGCGCCGTCCGTGCTATGCGGGGTCGTGTTCCGCCTCGCGCGGCCCTCGGCGGTCGAGCTCCGGCGCTGGCTCGCCGCGCTGGAGTCGCTGCCGGCGCCCGGCCCACCGGAGCCGGGCGGCGTCGTGGACCGGAATCGCATCGTGCTGGGGCGGGGCGCCGAGGCCTTCCGCCGGGCGCGCGAGGCGCTCGGCCGCTGGGAGATGTTCCGCCTCGGCTGGGTCGAGGTCCATCCCCCGGGCGCGCCGATACTGGTCGGCACGACGGTCGTGGTGCTGGCGCACGCCTTCGCCCTCTGGTCGGCGAACCCCTGCCGCATCGTCGCGCTCGTCGAGGAGGGCGGGCCGATCGAGCGCGCCGGGTTCGTCTACCGCACGCTCCCCGGACACGCAGTCCAGGGCGAGGAGCGGTTCGCGGTCGCCTGGGACCACGGCGACGACGCGGTCGCGTACGAAGTGGTCGCACAGTCCCGGCCCGCGCACCCGCTCGTGCGCGCGGCCCTCCCGCTCGCGCGTCTCGTCCAGCGCCGCTTCGCGCGTGATTCGCAGCGCGCCATGGCGCGCGCCGTTCTCGAGCCGGCGGCAGCCCCATGAGCCCGAGTGGGTCGACGCCGGGGCGGCCCTTTCCTCGGACGCGCGACCGTCCTACGCTCGCTGCCGTGCGCTTCGGGACCTACCACGTCTTCCAGTGCCCGCCGGGGCAGAAAGCCGCGCGCGTGGTCGCCGGGGAGCTCGAGCGTGCCGAGTTCGCCGAGGCGCT
>Ga0209058_1003780_pt1 | contig 12207 bp, 9 predicted proteins | sample GraSoiAngelo_147_FD_185904 | JGI IMG/M metagenome (GOLD analysis project Ga0209058, IMG submission 185904) | Grasslands soil microbial communities from the Angelo Coastal Reserve, California, USA - 14_1009_05_40cm (SPAdes) (version 2) | ecosystem: Environmental > Terrestrial > Soil > Grasslands ... | reverse complement strand
CTTTCGTTAAAGCCCATCGTATTCGAGGCGCGTTTTACCTGCTTTTGCCAGTTAGTGCGTCTACGATCCCATTTGCATTGGGCTCGTGGCCGGCCCATGCGCAGAGAACTCTGACATTTGCCCAACATGTAGCTTACCAGCGCGCTATTGAAGAGGTTTATTGGCGTCATCGGCAGTGTGGACCGGCAGCGAAATGATAGTCTGGGGCGGACGAGATGGTTTCGTCTATTATGGCACCGGTGGGCGATATAATCCCAACACCGACAGTTGGACAGCGACGAGCACTACCAACGCGCCGAGCGCCCGAAGCACTCACACGGCAGTGTGGACCGACAGTGAAATGATCGTCTGGAGCGGGTACGACGGTTTCACCTTCTTTGACACTGGAGGCAGATACGACCCCCTTGTCGACAGTTGGACGCCCACCAGCACCAATGGCGCGCCGAGCGCCCGATACTATCACCGCGGTCTGGACCGGGAGTGAAATGATCGTCTGGGTCGAAGAAGATGTTAACAACAGCTTTCCGATCACCGGCGGCAGATACTGCGCGCAATCCGAACCGACACCAACGCCTACTGGTACGCGCAGAGTCACACCCAGACCGCGTCCGACTCCGCACCCTCGTCCTTAGCTCTAGCTTGGTGTGAAATGACTTGGGCTTGGGCGATTGAGGTCAACTACACCTATCTAGGAACTGGTTAGGGCGCGATCGATTCGATCAAGCCCTTCTTCGAACATTTCCGTGTTCACGCCCATGCCAATCCGAAAATGATCGGGCATTTGGAAAAAGCGGCCAGGAACTGCAGAAGTGTCGAATTGCGTGCGCAGCCGTTCCATGAAATCGTCAGCGTTGCCATCTCTCAACTGCACGAACGAAGTCGTGCCCCAATCTGTCCAGACCGCTGACAGAGCGGATTGCTTTATGAGAAAATCTCGAAGCAATTTCCGATCCGCCTCCACTACCCGGCGCGCTTTTTCGCGAAGCCGATTCAGGTGTTTGAATACGGCGACAGCGAGAAGTAGCCCAGGGAAAACTGGCGTTGCGCTGTAGAGATCGTTCAGGCGGCGCATCTTCCTCGCGAGGTCCGGGCGCGCCAGGATCCAGCCGCAGCGCAGTCCGCTGACGCCGTAAACTTTCGTCAAACTGCTGGTCACTACAAACTCGGGTCCAAGATGAAACGACGTACGTGGCGTCCGCTGGTAAACCGCGTCGAGATAAACCTCGTCCACCAGCACGAGCGCGCCAATGCTGCGCGCGATGTCGCCAACTTCGCGCAGAACCGAATCTGGCGTCAGCGCGCTCGTCGGATTGTGCAGGTTCGTAATCACGATGAGTCGCGTCTTCGGCGTAATGGCACAAAGAATCTCTTCAGAGTCGACGACCCATCCGGTTTCCTTGCTGCGCAAAAACCGCTTCACGTTCGCGTGAAGATATTGGGCAACATCGAGAATCGGTCCGTATGCTGGATGCTCGATTAAGACTTCGTCCCCCGGTTCGAGGATCGCAGCCATGGCAAGATGATTTGCCATGGAAGTTCCTGCGGATTCCACAACGCAGTCCGGATCGACACCGTGATGCGCGGCGACGGCTTTTTGTAAAAGCGGATAGCCGTAGCCGTCGTAACCATTAATTTCCAGTGTATCCAACTCAACTGGCAGTTCACGAAGCGGAAACGACGCTACGCCGCTGGTAGCGAGATTGAATCGCGCGCGGCTTTGCGTCTTGGACCAATGCATATAGTCCGAATGCTTATGTGTCATGAGCTCGTCCAGTGTAACACGAATAATCAGACCAGCAGGCGCACGAAGGAGCACGGCCATCTTGGCTGGGAGGCCGGCGGGCATCTTGCTTGCCGAGGAAAAGCTCAACCAGGCTAGACGCCCGGTAGCCCCACAGGCAAGATGCTGTGCTCCGAATCAGCGTTTGAATCTGCTCCAATAATAGTAAACTGGCAGCGCGGCCAGCATGATACCCAACGCGACCGCGCTGTTCGCAGGAGAAGCGACGATAGCGCTTCCCACAATTCCAACACAGGACAAAACAAAAAGAATCGTCGTGAACGGGTGGCCGGGTACACGAAAGGTAACCGTTTCTGAGCCAATCTGACGTCGGCGCAAAACGAACAATGACGCCGCTGTCATGGCGAAAAAATGAAATCGACAGTCACTTCAAAGTTTAAAATTTGACCATACGTCCCGGAACAAGCGATGACGATTGCTGCCAGACCCTGAAGAATGATGGCGACCACAGGCGCTCGCGAGCGTTGCCAGAGCTTGCCAACGCTTGCGAAGAAAAGGCCGTCGCGCGCCATCGCGTAATACACGCGCGGAGCCGTTAGCACGCTTTGGCTTAGGAAACCGAGCGTTGAGATCGCGATACCGGCGGCAATCCATTGCGCACCGCGTGAGCCGATCGCCGCCCGCATTACGTCAGACGCAGGAGTCATCGTTGCATCCAAGCCAGCCGAACCGAGAACTCGCAGGCACACGAAATTGACGGCAAGATAAAGGGCCACAACACCAGCCACGCCCATCAGCAGTCCACGCGACAAATCACGGCGCGCGTCGCGCATTTCACCTGCAACAAAAGTCGCGGTCTGCCACCCGCCATAAGCAAACGCAACGGGAACCATCGCGGACCCGATGCTTGCCAAAACGCCAGGAGAAAAAGGAGAGGCAGGCAACGGCTCGGATTTCAGGGAGCCACCGCCGAGCGCAAATCCAAATATTACCAGCCCCGCAATCGCCGCGATCCTTAACAACATGAAAACGCTTTGTACATTGCTGCCCGCGCGCGCGCCCAAGCAGTTAATCCCGGTTAGTCCGAGCAGCACCGCAGCCGCGGTCACGCTGCCGTTCCAAGCTAGTCCCGTAAGCGCGCGAAAGTAGGACGCGAAAATGACGGCCACCGCAGCCATCCCGCCAGTCTGCGTCACAAGAAGCAGTCCCCATCCATACACAAAAGCAACCGCAGGATGATATGCCTCGCGCAAGTACAGATACTGGCCACCGGTTCCGGGCAAACGAGTTGCCAATTCAGCCCAGATAAACGCACCCCACATGGCAAAAATCCCGCCCAACACCCAAACGCCGAGGATTAAGAACGGCGTATGAACGCGATGCGCTACCTCGGACGCATTAGCAAAAATCCCCGCGCCGACGATGCCGCCCATGACGATCATGGTGGCATCGAATAGCCCAAGTTGCCGGCGAGGTTTCAGAGAATCCATTCTTTTCAATATGAGGTGCTCGAAGTCGTCGAGCATTCGTGGGCCACGGGCACACCGGCCATGATTTTTCTCGCCTCTCCCCTTGAGCAAGGGGAGAGGATTGAGGTGAGGGGTTCGCAGCATGGATGTGACTAGGTGCCAAGGCGTTCGCAGCTGTTGCGCTAAAGACACCCTCACCCTCCCCCTCTCCCTCGGCAGGGCGAGGCGACCCAAGGGCGTACTGCCCTATTCGATCAGAGCGACACTTCTTCATTTTTGAGTCGGACTGAGTTTATAGATTTTGAATTCTGGAGTCGCCTCAAGCAGCGTTGCTCTCTCGCTGAGATGCCGAGTGAACTCAGGATAAGATTCAAACCACCAAAACCTGGGCGTGGTAAAAACAAAATGCGTTGCGCCTTGGCGACGCAGTCGCTCAAAGTCAGCAATCGCTTGCTGGCTATTCTTAGGATTGCCGTCGTAAATCCCATTTTGCTCGAGAAAATGCCAGCCTTTGCGCTTCGCATAATAGAATATGGTTGGATTGCCTCCGTCCACAGCCACAATCAAAGCATCGCTCGCCGTGAGCTTGTTTAATTCGAGACCAGCATCGCGAAGTTGTGCGGCGGATGATTCGTAAAGAGGTCGAACGTACAGGAAAGCCAGAATTGCAAACGAACCTGCCAGCAAGATCGACAAGGCCACGACCGCAACGCGCGAAGAAATTTTCGATTCAAAAAACGCGCAACCGGCGCCGGCAAACGCAGCGGTGATGGGGACCAGAGGTAGCTGGTACCAGGGATGGCGATTGCCGTAACCGACGGCTAGAACAAACAGAACCATGGCAGCCAGCCACCAATCAAAGAGGCAGCCGAATCTTCCCCGCGGCGCTACGAACAAACCGATTAGCGCTGGGATTGCGAGAATTGGTGTCAGACTCGACGTCGCAGTTTGTTGCGCGATATCCCAGTACCACGAAAAACTTTCCAGTCGAACTCCTCCGGCACCGAAGAAATGATACGGATAGAATCTTTCGGCGATTTGACGCGCATGCCAATACCACAAGGCAGAGGGCAACAACGTGATTGCGGCGAAGAGAGCCAAGTGTAGCTGTAGCGGCGCTCTGTGAGCGCCGAAATTCAAGGAAGGGCGATCTCTAGATCGCCCCGGCGGTTTTGGAAACCGCCGCTCCTTGTTCCCTCGGCGGTCATAGACCGCCGCTACAAGCAGATACAAAATCGGCGCGGCAATCACGATGCTCGTGATCTTGATCAGGATGGACAAGGAAATCGCAATCGCAGCCAGATAAAACGGCGCCATTTTGCGATCGCGAACCCAACGCAGAAAAAAATACAATCCGATGATTCCCAGGCTGAGCGATGGCACATCCGGCATGAAGGAGCGCCCGGCAAAGATGTTCAGTGGCGCAAAAGCGTAGAAAAACGTAGCCCAAATCGCAGCAGTGCCGCAGAAGATCTCGCGCACGAGCAAAAAGAAAAATGGGAGAGAGATAGCGAAGAAAATCACGGACTGGCTGCGACCAATCCATTCGTGAATACCGGCAAATTTGTAATAGATTGCCGCGAGAAAAGGTAGAATGGGAAACTCTGTTCCCACGTACCCCCCTGACCCGCCGGCCCAGTCAATCTGCGGATAACCAAAACGAAAACCGTATTCGAAAAAGTTTCGCGCAATCGCCGCGACATCGCTTTGTCTCCAACTCCAATAATCGACATAAGGTTGGTTGATCAAAACGAGCCTCACGGCGACGGCTAAAATCCAGAGGAGTACTACGACTTTGCTCCCATAGTGTGGATACGGCGCTGCCCCGAAGGCTTGCGGTCGGAGCAGGGATTTTTGCTTTGGTCCGTCTCTCCCCTTACGTGAGGGGAGAGGATTGAGGTGAGGAGCTTCAGTCATGGTGCGACAAGAACCCTCACCCTACCCTCTTCCTTTGGAAAGGGAGAGGCGACTTAGCGCTAAGGCGCTGCCTCATCAAAGCCTGAGGCATCGCCCCAGGAATTGAAATCGTCATGTAAACAAGCGCTGAAAGTGCGCCTCAAGTGAGCGGACGGATCAAACTGTCGCGGGAAGTGAATCGCGCTTTCAGCGCTGGCGCCTTTCGGTTACTCTGCGTTCTGGGGCACTGCCCCAGGCTGGCGCTGAACACGCTGCTCCTTTGGCGCTAAACCCGCACAGAACAGAAAAGGTAGAAACCGCCTTAACCAGTAGCCACTTGCACGCTCTCGAAACGCGCATCGTTCAAACCGTCTTGACAGCTGCCGTAAACTCAATCGTGTAGCAGAATCTCTAATTGCGGAGAAAGAGGTTAGTATGAAATCGACGGCTCTCCTTCCTCAGCCGAAGTTTGGCTCCGCCGCGAGCGCGAGTTTGTTCGCGCTGGCACTGCTGATCATTTCCCACATTGGCCTGGTGCAGGCTCAGAACGAACCGATTCTCGTCCCCGACGCCGTTGATTATCAGAAGCTGCTCCCCATTTTGCCGGACCCGCCGCAAGGCTGGGCCGCTGATAAGGCGGAAGGTTCGACGGAGGATGTCGGCGGATTCAGAATCACGAACGTGCATCGCGATTATCACAAGGGCGAGGGCGACAAAATCCCGACAGCGGCGATCAGCATACTCGATTCCGTAGCAAATCCGGATTACGTAAATGCCACGACGGCTGCCTGGAACAGCAACAACGAATCCAGCGAAGGTTACGGCAAGTCTGTCACCATCGATGGCAACCCTGGGTTTGAAGCGTTCGAGAAGGAAAGCAAGCACTCCACTCTCTGGGTCATGATCGCCAATCGTTATTTTGTTCAAATCGAGCTCCAGGAGCAGGACCCGAAGGAACTACAGGGATGGGTCAAGCGCGTCGATTTGAAGAAACTAGCGGCGATCAAGTGATAGCGGCACATGCTTCGGTGCCGCGTGAGAAGTGAGACGTGATTAGTGAGAAGTCTCGCGCGCCTTCACTTCTCACCTGTTACCAATCACTTCTCACGTTTCACTTCTGCTCGCTAGTCATCGGCACGAAACGCACGGGCAACGTGACACTTTGTTTCAATTGGCCGTTTTTCTTTTCCAGCAGGTACAATTCCTGAGCAAATCGGTCGCCGACAGGAATAACCATGCGCCCGCCGTCTTTGAGTTGATCGACGAGCGGCTGTGGAACTTTGTCCGGTGCGCACGTCACAATGACCGCATCGAACGGTCCCGCTTCCGGCCAGCCCTTGTAACCATCACCGGCTTTCACGTGGACATTTTTGTAGCCAAGCCGCTGCAATGCCGCCTCGGCATTTTTCGCCAGCGGCTCGACGATCTCGATTGAGTAAACCTCTGACACGAGCTCGGCTAAAATCGCTGCCTGATACCCTGAGCCGGTCCCGACTTCCAAAACACGGTCGCTTGGTTTCGGACGCAATTGCTCGGTCATGAATGCCACGATGTATGGCTGCGAAATGGTTTGACCATAACCAATCGGCAACGGGCCATCTTCATAACTGGCAACGCGCGATTCCGGGGCGACAAATTCTTCCCGTGGCACCTTTGCCATTGCGGCGAGAACGCGTTCGTCGTTGATGCCGCGTGTCTTCAGCTGCTGTTGGACCATGCGCTGACGCTGAGCCGCAAAATCGGAGCCTGGCGGGGCTCGTTGCCCGCACCCGGTCGCAGCAACCGTGGCGAGAATCAGAAATTGCAATGCGCGTCTCACATCAAAAATGTAGTTCACACACGGGTGACGCGAAAGCCTGTAGCCGCCGAACTTTGCGCGACAGAATGCGCGCTGGTGACCATGATACAGCTCTCGGAAAACTGTTCCGACCAGTAGGGACTCAAAATTCAAGCATGAGCACGCTGGTCGTCGGACAGCTTTGTTTTCTTGAAAAGAGATATGCGCGTTTGGCCTCTTGCGTGTGGATCAGCGGCTGAGCCGCCTTGGACCAAGGCACTGCTGGGAACGTCTTGTGTTGTTATCTGCGCGAGCGATTGCCTTTGGGCTGCAGGTAATGAGTAGCAGCCCACTCGCCAATGCTGATGCCCGCTTGCAAGCCATCTTCGTTTGCTGATCGGAAATGAATGCCACCGTACAGTCGGCTCACTGCGGCTTCCTCGGCTGCGTCGAGGCAGGTTGGAAAGCTGCGGTACACGTCGGGAAGAAAATCTGAGCCGGTTGTGAAGGGCAGATCATCCGTATCATAAAACAGTGCAAGTACGGTCGCGGCCGCCCCGCTGAAGGTGCTGTGTCCGGAGACATAATCCGGGAACGGCGGCGTCACGATGAACGACATCCAGTTCAGTTCTGGTTCGAGGTAATTGATTGCGGTCACCGGACGCCAGAAATCAAATGTGTACTTGGCATCCCAGGCGCAAATGGCAGCGTCGGCCATAGCGATGTTCAACAAAGCGAACAGCCGGGCGTTTTGTTCCAGCGTGTTTCCCTGCATATCGGCGATAGTCTGCGCAATACTGTTCCAGTGACCGGGCGGCGTCTCCGTGCCGGCGCCATCGGCCCAGAACAAGGCGATCTGTGTTTGCTCTTCCGTGCGCGTCGAGTCAACGGCGGCGCCGAGTGATTTAACCTCGTCGTAATCCGCCGCGTACTGCTGGCTGTCAAGGGATGGTGGCCCCGGCGGACGGAACTGAGAGCTACTGCTCATTGCAAACGGCAGTACGAATCCCCATTGTGGCAGCAAATACGGAAGAAATGCCGGAGGCGTCGGCACCCACACGCCAGGACCGCTGCCACCCGGCGGCGGTACGGTGGCGTTCCAGCCGTCGTTGGCGCGCGCAGCGGGGATTTGGTTCGCAACGAATTCACCCCACACGATGCCTGCGGTCTTTTGTGGCCCATCGGGGATTGCACCAAGAATCGCGGCGTGAAGCGTATCGAAGCTGGATGCGGCAGCCGGAAACAAATTAACTAGCGCCTGGTGCGCGGCAGCGCTGGCAGCCGCTTCACGTGATGCGCTGGCCGGCACTTCGCTTTGCACCAGGTAAGGTTCGTGCGTGCGGTCAATGCCGTTCACCGCGTCGTACATTGAGACGTGAAGAATAGCAAGACTGCGCGAGGCAATCGGTGGCGGCGTATGGCCGGCGCGGATTGCGCCGAGCGCGGCGGAGTTCCATTCGGTAACCACATCGGCGTGGGCCAGGGTGCCGATAAGAAGTGCCGCTGAGGCGTACCACGAAAGAACTTTAAAGGTTCTCATAAGTGAATGGTTGCCTAATAAAAGTTTGCTTGCGGTGGCCGCGCTTGAATGGCGGCATCGCGGTGCACTTCCGGTGCGCCGCGATGCAATCGCTCTCGTGCAGGTTTTTGCTCAAGGTCGTATGGCCCGATCTAGTGTGATTGGGTGAATGTGAACGAGAGATTGAATAAACCAGTTCCGTTGACGCCGATTCGGACCTCTCTGTTTTGTCCCTTAACGTTCTGATAAATGCCCGTACCGCCAATGGTGGCACGCACGTCATGGTGGTGCGGCCCCACGAGTCCATGCTCAATGCCTTCTGTTGCGATGGCGGTGGTGTCGTCGGGAAGGTAAAACTCCTGAATGGTGAAGACCTCGGGACGCTGTTCTGAAGCATTGCGCGTGAACGTTCCACGGCAGGTCCACTCCCCAATCGGATTCGCCGGGGGTTGCTGAGGATTCGACGCAAGCGCGCCGCCCGGATAGATGTATCCTGTCACGATAAAGGTGGTGCCGGGGTTTGGCCCCGGGGGGCCACTGAAATAAATCGTGTTAGCGTCTATGAAGACATCGAATCGGAGGTTTTGCATGTCCTGAGCATTCGCAGGGCTGATCGAAAGCGTCGCAATTGCGATGCCGATGACTACCCCGAGAGTCGAAAGACTCCACACGCACTTTTGCATGACTAATCGTCTTTTCGTTTTGTTGTTCTTCATGATTTAATTTCTTTTCTGTTGTTTTGGCCTTCTTTGACTCCTCGTTTTGAGGAAGTCATTTCTGGCCGTTCATGGATGTACAGCCGGAAATTCGGCCTGAGGTTACGCGGAAAGTTGGGAAAACCGCGGATGACACGGATGTCACGGATGGATTTCCTCGCTGGCGTCTGACACAGACGCCCTACAATTGGATGCTCGATTCAACGCACCGGGTCCCGCAACCGCGGGACGCCATACCTTTTTGTATCCGTGTTATCGGCGCAATCCGTGGCCTGCCAGGCCGTAGCCCCGGCGGAGGCGAGTGAAATTATTTCTGCTTTTCCTCGCAGAGTTTCTGGAAGCGCGGATCATCCCGGAGCGGATCGAACATTGGATCGAGCCGGAGAAGCGCAGGAGTGAGCGGGCCCAGAGCAACGGCCCCACCGCCCGGGATCGAGAGTAGCTTCTGTAAAGCGGCGATGGCGCGGTCGGGTTCCCCCATGCGCGCCGCCACCCGGGCGAGGATCTCGATCGAAGCGGGACCCAGCAAGGCGTCCTTCTCGATCGGATTCGCGGCCATGGCCCGCTCGATCAGATTGAATGCAACGGCTTTGTCACCGAGGCCCATACAGGTCAGCGCGAGAACTCCAATGAAAGCAGAATTTTCCGGCTGTTCTTTGAGAAAAGGTTCCAGTTCACTGCGCGCTTGTCGCCAACTCTCCTTGGCGGCGGCATGGTCGCCCGCGACTTCTTGCGTCCAGCCTAACCAAAAGCGCAGTTCACCATTGGTATAACCGAAAGCTGGGCCAGGCTTGGCCAGTATTTCCTTCATCCGAGGAATGATTTGTGCAGGGCGGCGTTCCAGGATCGCTTGGTAAACTTGTGTGCCCAAGGTCTGGGTATCGTCGGCGTTCGGATGCAGCGGAGCGAGTAGTGCAGCAGCACGCGGCAGGTCGCCCTCGGCTTGTGCGATAGCGGCCTTTTCCGAGAGAGTAGCCATGTCGTCCGGCGTGATGTCGAGAGCCTGATCAAGCTTCCGCATTGCTTCGGGGAAACGACGAAGGAGTATGTACGTTTCCGCCTGCGACGTGAGCAGGCCAACGTTGCGCGGGTCGAGCCGCTCGGCTTCGCTGAGGTACGACTCGCTCCGATCCCACTGGCTCCGTCTCCGCTCCAAAAACGCCAGCGACATGGGAAGCAGGCTGCTATTCGGCAGGAGCTGACGTGCCTGCTCGAAGTAACGCACCGCGGTGTCGTAATCTCTCAGGCAGGAGTAGTGGTAATATCCCTTGGCCAAGATGGCCTCGCCCAGATTGGGCTGAAGGGTAATAGCGGTTTCGGCGGCTTGCCGTGCTTCTTCGCGGAGGGCGACCGTTGGTTGAAGAGTCGTTGCGCGGTAGCCGCTCGCATCAACGTATGACAGCAAGGCCCAACCAAGGGCAAACTTCGGGTCCAACCGCACCGCTTCTCTGAGATATTTCTGCGCGCCAAGGGCGTGGGCGGTTTCGTTGCCACCTTTCCGTGTATAAGCCAGCCCGCGCAGGTAGGCATCGTAAGCTTCAGGATTGTCTGTCGGTTTGGCGGCGATGAGTTGCTCTTCCTGGCCGGTGAGTTTCGCCTGTAACTGATCAGCAATCGTCTTTGCAATCTCACTCTGAATCGCGAACACGTCGGCCAGATCGCGGTCATATGTTTGGGCCCAAAGGTGCCGGTCCGTGCGCGCATCGACTAACTGCGCGTTCACGCGCACCCGATTGGCAGCTCGCTGCACACTTCCTTCCACCACATTCGCTACGCCAAGTTCTTTGCCGATCTGGCGCAGATTGCGGGCCGCCCCGCTCTTGTAATGCATCACCGAGGCGCGGCTAATCACTTTCAGATCAGCGATCCTGGCCAGGTCCGTTAGAATTTCATCCTGCACGCCGTCGGCGAAATAAGCGTTTTGTTTCTCGTCACTGAGATTCTCGAACGGCAGGACGGCGATCGATTTCTCAGGCGCACTCTGTGTGATTGGCTCCAGCGCCACGGGCTGCTTCGCTTCCTCCAGGATTTTTTCAAAGCGCGAGTCGCCGCGCAGCGGATCCCAGAACGGCAGCAGTTTCAATTGACCATAGCTGAGGCTGCTTGGGCGGCGGATGATGCTGGCAAGCTGTTCGCAAGCGAGATCTTTGTCGCCAACCCACGCAGCGATCATGGCCAGATACTTGACCATGTTCGCGCCATTCATTGAATCTTTTTCCACGGGAAGAAGGTCGACCGCGCGCCGGCCTTCGCGCAGCGCCTCCTCTTTGCGCCCGAGAGCAGCGTCGATCAAACCAAGCACGCACAATGCCGGGCCGTAATTTGGTTGAGCTTGGACGATTTTCTCCTGCTCCGCGCGCGCAGTAGTGAAAGCCAACCGCGCTTTCTCATCGTCTTTTGTCATACGCGCGATAACGCCTTCTGCGAATGGACGATTGAAAAGAACATTATCGGTGAACTGAATTGGCTCCTGGCCAAACGCGATCAAGGTATCTTTTGCAGCCGCGGCGTCGCGTTCGGCGAGTGGGCAAATAATCCCAAAATGACTGGGCACCGCGGCAGGATTTGTGGCTCGAATTGAATCGATTGTTTGATGCAACGGTCGGGTATCGGCTTTCCAATCAAAGTCGACGTACGCAAGCCATACTTTCGTAAAGGCATCGTTAGGTTCGAAAGCCAATGCGCGGGCCAACCACGGTTTTGCTTCCCCATAGCGCCGAAGAAACGAGTAATTACTTGCAACCCCCAGTACCAGCGTTTCAATATCGCGCGGGTTCAGCTCCACTGCGCGCTCCAGATTTTGCGTAGATTCTTCCCAGTGCCCCTGACGCCTCTGGATGAGACCCGTCAACCCGAATATCCGCGCGTCATTAGGCAACGTCTGGCGGGCAAATTCCAGTTCAGCCAGAGCCCCGTCGTAATCGCCGTACGCCCAGTAAAGATTCTGCCCACGCGCGAGATGCGTTTCACCAGCGTCCGGACGAAGGCGATAGGCCGCTTGAAGAGCTGCTTCCGCTAAGGCCAGGCGCGCCGATGTATGGTCCTCGCCAAAAAAATAAAGCGCGTCATGAGCGAAAGCGAGCTGGCAA
>Ga0209058_1003779_pt1 | contig 12209 bp, 17 predicted proteins | sample GraSoiAngelo_147_FD_185904 | JGI IMG/M metagenome (GOLD analysis project Ga0209058, IMG submission 185904) | Grasslands soil microbial communities from the Angelo Coastal Reserve, California, USA - 14_1009_05_40cm (SPAdes) (version 2) | ecosystem: Environmental > Terrestrial > Soil > Grasslands ... | reverse complement strand
GCGAGTCACGTCGTGGCGCGGATTTGCAATCACGACCGCGGTGCCGCGACCCGCGCGGCAGCTGCGCGTCGCCGAAGGCTAGATGGCGAAACCGCCCGCGCCCGGCGTACGCGTCCGCAAATGGTCGTCTGGTGCATGGAGTGAAGTCCCCGACGCCGTCGTCACAGAAGAGCCGCTGCAGTTGATGCTCGACGGCGTCCCCCTGTCTGTCGTCATGCGCACGCCAGGTGAAGACATCGAGCTCGCCCTCGGCCTGATGTTCGCCGAGGGCATCGTCCGTTCGCTCGACGCCATCGGGCACGTTCGCATCAGCGCCGAGTCTGGCGAGACCGCGTCCGGAATCTCGGTCGATTCCTCCCTGGTCGAGTCGAATCAAATCGACGTCCAGCTCGCGGTGGCGCCTCGCCGCAGGCCCGAACGGTCGATGCTCTCCAGCTCCGCCTGCGGCGTGTGCGGCGCGGTCCTGATCGAGGACCTCCGGCGCGACCTCGCCCAACTTCCCGCCGGCCCGACCATCGATCCCGCCCTGCTGCCGCCGCTGGTGGAACGGTTGCGCTCTGGCCAGGGCGTCTTCGAGCGTACCGGGGGCCTCCATGCCGCCGGGCTGTTCAGCTCCGGCGGCGATCTCATCTGCATGCGCGAGGACATCGGCCGGCACAACGCGGTCGACAAGGTGGTCGGGCGGATGCTGCTGGACGGCCGGCTTCCGGCGCGGGACGCGATCCTGGTCGTGAGCGGGCGCGCCGGTTACGAGATCGTCCAGAAATCGATCACGGCCGGGATGCCCCTGCTGGCCGCGGTCGGCGCCCCGTCGAGCCTGGCCGTCGCGCTGTCACGCGAGTTCAACCAGACGCTGGTCGGATTCCTTCGTGGTGAGCGCTTCAACGTCTACGCGGCGCCCGAACGGCTGGCTAGTTGATTTCGGCGGTCAGAAGCCGGTCGGCACTCCGCGCCGGACTGGTCGCCTCCTACATCCTCCTCGTCGAATGGACGCGGGTCCTCCTCGCTCAAGATTCCCATTTCACGGTCGCAGCCCTGCTGCTCGGCGGCGCCGCCCTGGCGGTGGTAGCGCTTGGCTGGCCCGCGAACGGGTTGGGGCTGGGCAAATCGCATTTGGCGCTGCGCGTCATCGGCGGTCTCGCCCTCGGCGCCGTGCTCCTCCTGCCCGCGGCCGCGCGGAGCGGCGCCGTGCCCCTGCTGCCGGCTGGGCTGGCCGCCGCGGCCATCGCGGTATCAGTCGGAGAGGAGCTTGCCTTCCGCGGAGCCCTCTATGCGGCCCTCGATGAGCTGGGGGGGGCGCCGGTCGCCGTCGCCGGCAGCACCCTGATCTGGACCGTCGCTCACGCGCTCTCGCACCCGCCCGAGTTCCTGGGCGCCGTGGCTGCCGCGGGCTTGCTGCTTGCGTTGTGGCGATGGGCTTGCAAGGACCTGGTGGCGCCGATCGTCGGCCACGTGGTCGCCGACCTCGCGCTGTGAAGCGCCTGGCTGTCCTCGCGGCCGCCGCGATCGCATACGTGCTCGCCGCATGGATGGTGACGCCCGGCTTCTACGATGGCTTCGGCCCGCTGCAGCCCTATAACTGGACGTGCCCACCGCCTCAGGCCGGCGCCAACACCAAGCCAAGCTCGGGGCACACCGACATCAAGGTGATCGACGGAAAGAGCGACGCCAATTCGGCCTACACGCAGGACGGCCAGATCGTGATCGGTTTCTTGCCCGATTCCTTCGACGCGGCCGGCAAGAGCTCGATCTCGGTCGACGTTGCGCCTCTCAACACGTGCCCGCAGCCGAAGGGCGTCCAGTTCGTGACCAACATCTACAAGATCACCGCTGACGCGCCCCTGAAAAAGAGGGCGAACGTGACGATGCTTTACTCCAACCTCGAGCCGCACCCCGACGCGATCTATCGTGCCGACGATCCGAGCGGCGCGTGGACAGTGCTCGAGCGCTCGCAGCAAGGGCAGCCATACACGATCTTCGCCTCGACCGACAAGCTGGGCTACTTTGCTGCGGGTTACGTCGCGTCCTCGCCGCCGCCCGGGGCCGTTACCGTCGGCGGTGGGCAGACGCTGCCGATCATCGTCGCTGTGCTGATCGTGGTCGTCGTGCTGGCGGGACTCCCGCTGGCGGTGATGCGCCGGCGCCGCTCCGCGGCAGGCGACCAGGAGGATGAAGAGGATGAAGCCTAGTCGTACTTGATCGCTTCGAACACCGTGCCGCACCGCCGGCAGCGGTACTGAAGCGTCATCGCCTGCGTCCCGAACAGCGAGATGACTTCCGCGTCTCGCGCGCTGCAGTGCGGACAGCGGGGATCAGGTACTTCCCCGCCCGGTGGTGAGGTCGTCTCGGACCGCGATGCGGGTCTAGGCGCGTGGGGCTGCTTGTTTCGCGGTGGGCGGCGCATATTTCTTCTCCTCGAGACCACGCAGCATGCCGAACGTGTGCGCATCGATCGAGCCTGGGCGGGCGCGGCGGCGGATGGGGTCCCAGCCCTTCCAATCGCTGGTGACGGGCGGCGGTTTCATCTCGAGCCGCTCTTCGAGGCGCGCACGCAGCTCGGCCGGGCCCAGGCTCAGCTTGCCTTCGAACCACTCGATCGCCTCGCGCCACGCGCGCAGCAGCGGTTCGGTGTCGATGCCCGACCGCAGCCAGCTGCGACCGTGCAGGAAGTGGTAGCGCTCCTCCAGCAGCATCTTCCGCAGCCGCTGCTGCAGCACGTCGACTGATCCGCCGACGCACGCCTCGATCATCACGGTGAACGCCGTGTCGAGGATTGCGTTGGCGGCCACGAACTGCGACCACTCGGTCCATGGATCGTCGAAGTAGGCAAGGTTGCGCAGGCTGGCCGGATCCGACTCGCGTTCGGGGCCCCGCGGGTCCACGCCGAGCGGCTCGAGACATCCGTACAGGACGCGGCTGTGGCCGAGGTCGTCGAGACCCATAGCGGCCGCCGCGATATCCGCCTCGAGCGAAGGAGCGCGGGTCGCCCATTCTGCGTAACGCAGTCCCAGCATCTGCTTGTTGTCCGCGAGGCTGAGAACGAGGTCGGAAAGGCTCACGCAACCCCTCCCCGTTCATGTGGAGGTGGCGCCAAGCGCCGGAGGGGCCTCACGCCTCGCCCGGTGACCAGAGACGAATCACATCGTCCTTGCGCACGATGGCCATCTCGCACCAGCGCTCCTCGTCGTAAGTCGCGCGCGCGTATGCCATCGCCAGGTCGTCATCCGGCGCAACCACGCTGCCGACCTGGTGCAGCGGCTCGACCCGAGTCTTGCGCGCGAAGACCTCGTACTCGACCGCGTCGCCGCTCACACGCTGGTACTTCATCAAACTGCCAGTCCCCAGGCTTCGAGCGCGTCGCGGCCCGCCTCGGTCACGCGGGCAGTCGTCCACGGCGGATCCCACACAACGTTGATCCGGACCTCACTCACGCCGGGTTCGCGAAGCAGGCGTTCGCGCACGTCTTCCAGGATGAAGTCGGAGGCGGGGCAGCCCATCGCCGTGAAGGTGAGGTCGACCTCCACCACACCGTGGTTCTCACTGATGCCGTAAATCACGCCCAGGTCGACGAGGTTGATCGGCATCTCGGGATCCTGGACTTCCGCCAGGGCGGCCCAGAACCGCCGGGTCATGAATCCCCGCGGTGCGTCTTTCGGAAGTTGTGGAACTCTTCCTGGAACATCGCGACCATCTCGGCGTTGCGAGGCCCTCGCTCGCGCCAGCGGGCCAGCACGCCGTCCCATGTGATGGGCTGCTTGAAGTCCCAGCGCTTTGCCTCCGCGTCGAACTCGCACGGGAACGGGTAGTCGAGCTCCCAGACGTCCTTGCCGTCGCGCGTCTCCTGGTGCGCAGGGACCTTGACGCCGATCTGCTCGCAGTACGGCACGACTGTCGACAGCCACCACTGGCGCAGCTGGTCGTTGGTCAGGCCCTTGAGCCTGTACTCGAGCTGGGTCGAATGCATTTTCTTCGAGTCGGGCAGCCCGAACCACTCGACGCTGAGCGGAAACATCCAGTCGACGGCACGCTGCAGCTCGTCCTTGGTCGCACCTCCCGAAGCGCTGATGCGCTTCATCCAGGTGCGACCGTTGCGAAGGTGGAAGTTCTCCTCCAGCATCACCTTGTTGAGGCCGCGCTTCCAGGGGCCGTACGAGCACTTGTCGTGGATGTCGCCGAGGAGGCAGAAGCCGGCCTGGTCGTAAAAGCCGTTGGCGACGACTAGCTCGGTCCAGCTCTCGAGGGGGACGTCGAATGCGTAGGGGTAGCGAAAGCTCTTGGGGTCGCGACTGAAGATGAGCTTTTCCTGGTCCTCGCCGAGCTCTTCGAGGATGTGGTAAGCGATGTGAGCGTGGGCGAGCTCGTCCTGGATGATCGCGATCCCGGTCATGAAAGCGTTGATCGACGGCGCCCTTTTGGCGGCCAAGTAGTAGGCCGGGGCCGAGATGAGCTCGGTGTCGCCGGACACGATGAGCGTGTGCTTGAGCTCCCGCAGGTATTCGGGAGTCATCTCGCTGGTCGACTCGATCAGCTCGCCCGACTTGATCATCTGGTCGAGCTCGCCTGAGCTTGCCATCAACTCATTCTCCAACAAGCCGGGCGGTAGAATCGTGGTCTTCCCCAGGCAGCCGTTCCTGCCGCGCCGTGGTGGCTATAGCTCAGCAGGCAGAGCACCAGATTGTGGATCTGGGTGTCGCGGGTTCAAATCCCGCTAGCCACCCGTCTTTCATCAGGACTAAACGGGTCCTTTTTGAAAGCCAACGCTTGAGCGTTGGGCTCCGAGTCTGACGGTAGGACCCTTGTTTCCCGCCGGGGGCCGGCACTCGTGCCTTTGAATCGCCGGGATTTGCCGCGGGAGCCGGCACTCGCGCCTTCGGCGGCCCGAGCCAAAATTCACCGCAAGCGCCACATCTCCACGTCGATCGTGATGAAGTCGGGAACGGGGAGAACCCAGCCGTACTGCTGAGGCGTCAACTTCACTCGGCGTTTTGAGGTGTACCGGATGCCGTTTGACTCTCCATGTTCAAACACTACGTTGGCCACCTGGGCACTCGGAGTGGCTGCCACCGGCGTGTAGTCATTGCGCTTCAGCAGTCCGGTTTTTCTGTCGAACCAAAACCGCTGGATGCGGCTGTGAACGGGCAGGTTGGTTCCAAAGTCCGCTTGCAGCAGGCCATCCCGCAGCTCAGTCCATTCGATGGCGCTTCGCGTCAGCTGATAGGGCAGCGTGTAGTAGCCCCAGAAGGCGTAGCCCAAGAAGTACAGGAGGTTCAAGCGATCCCATTTGTCGGTGACGCTGGCATTCTGCAGATGCTCCCGAGCGTCGGCACGTTGTTCGATGATCCTGCCGTCCGGCGCCACGATCATGACGCTGAAACCGTCGAGGACACCGACATCACCAGACGTGTCCATGGGCGTGATGACGGTGTGGGGCCGTTGAACGTCGACCGTGATCCTTGCGTGAGGCGGGATGTTGATGCCCTTGAGTTGAAACAAGAGTCCCCCCACTGTCACCTCGCTGTCCACCGCGGTGGCAGCCTTCCAGATCGCCTCTCCACCGTAGGCTTCCAACGCCCGAGCTGCGGTGGGGGAGAGCTCAGGCCGGGACGAGGGCTTCGCGTTGCTCAGTGAGCCCTGGTCCAGGGCGGCAGGCGTCAGCGTGTTCTCATACACCGTCCAGAGGGCATAGCTCAAGAGCAAGGCGAACAGGCAGACCAGGATTGCTGCGACCGCTCTGAGCAACGTTGACCTCCGCCGTTTCCGCAGCATCGTTGTGGGCGCAGCGAGGTCGCCCATCACCTTTGCCGGGCAGCTTTCCGGTTCGTTCCCTTGGCTATGACCCTCAGCATCGTGATGAGACGCATGCCATCAGACCGGTGAGGTCGGGTCCGTGCAATAAACGTGTCCGAGCCACGGTACTTGCAAAGGCAAGTTTATGGATTTCTACCTGAACCAATGGAGGAACAGGCCATGGCCACTCAAATCGACACAGCGCAGCGCGAAATCGTCCTGGTCGAGGACGCCCACATCCGGCCGATGATGGGCAACCAGGTCCTGGAATCCCTGCCGTCAAGAAACATCCCCTACTCGCTGGTCGACCCGTACATCCTCGTCCACGAGGCCGTGGTGAGGATTGACCCCCAGCAAGAGCAGGTGGACACCACGCATCCGCATCGCGGGTTTGACAACCTCTGGTATGCGATCTCGGGCTCGTCGAGCACGGGTCACAGCACCGGTCTCGGCGGGAGCTTCGAGCGTGCCCGGCTGGACGAGGGCGCGGTCCTGAAGATCCGAACCGGGTCTCGGTGAGGACGAGCGCCGTGAGGGCAAGGTCAGCGAGATGCGCGGCCTTCTCTTCTGGGTCAACCTGGCGCGTAAGGACAAGAATGTCGAGCCGACCGCGCAGGTCGTCTCACCAGACGAGGTGCCCGCCCGGCAGGAGGGCGACGCGACCATCCGGGTGCTGGTCGGCGAGGGCTCGACCATCGAGCTCGGGACCCCGGGACTCATCCTGGACGTCGAGCTGCCCAAGGGAGGAAAGATGAGCATCCCCGTCCGGGCCGGCTTCAACGGCTTCGTCTACATGCTGGAAGGCGATGCCAGCTTCGGCGCCAACCGAAGCCGGGCGAGGCGAGGGCAGATCGCGGTTCTTGGACCGGGTGGGGTATTGGCTGTGGAGGAGGCGCAACCCGGGACGCGGTTCATGCTCATGGCCGGCGAGCCCTACGGAGAGACGCCGATCTTCAACGGACCGTACGTGGACTGACGCCAGTCCTGCTCGCGGCCACTGGAGAGAATATGGGTACTCATGAGGGCCGTCGTCTACGACAGGTACGGGCCGCCCGACGTCCTGCGACTCGCGGACGTTGAGCGGCCGGTACCCAAAGAGGACGAAGTCCTCGTCCAGGTCCACGCCACGACGGTCAACCGGTTGGACGTCCACACGCGTGAGGCCAACCGCCGCGGCGGCCTAGGGGTCTCGCTTCTCAGCCGCCTGGTCTCAGGAGTCCGGAGGCCGAGGCAGAGGATTCTCGGCAGCGAGTTTGCCGGAGAGGTCGCGGCTGTCGGGGCGGGCGTGAGCGAGTTCGCGGTCGGTGACCGCGCCTTTGGCAATAGCGGTCTTCGGTTCGGTGCGCATGCGGAATTCATGTGCATTCGCGAGGGCGCCCGAATCGCGCACATGCCGGCCGGCATTGGCTTCGAGGAGGCTGCGCCAGTCAGTGACGGAGGGCTCAACGCATTGACGTGTCTGAGGCAGGCGGACCTCCGGGACGGCCGCACGATTCTCATCTACGGTGCATCCGGTGCCATAGGCACCGCTGGAGTGCAGCTGGCCAGGCACTTTGGCGCCGACATCACCGCGGTGTGCAGCACCAAGAACCTGGAGCTCGTGAAATCGCTCGGAGCCGATAGGGTGATCGACTACACGCGGGAAGATTTCACCAGGAACGGCCAAACGTACGACGTCATTTTTGACGCGGTCGGCAAGCTGCCGTTCACGCGCTGCAGAGCCTCAATGAAGGCGGCGGGTATCTTTCTGCCAACCGACGGTTTCGGGAATCTCATGCGGGCGCTCTGGCCGTCGCGGCGCGGAGACAAGAAAGTGGTGTTCCAGATCCCGCCTCGACAGACAAAGCAGGACATCCTCTTCCTCAAGGACCTGGTCGAGGCGAGGAAGTTCCGCGCCGTCATCGACCGGACCTACCCATTGGAGGACGTGGTCGAGGCGACGAGGTACGTGGGGACGGAGCAGAAGACCGGGAACGTTGTCCTTACGATCGGCTGACGTCGTTCGCCATACCACACCTCCAGGGTTCTGGTCACATTTGCCCAACGCCTTTCGTCAGACGGGTTGAAGACTTAACCCGACCCGGATCTAACCAGGAGGTCAAGATCGATCGCATGAGCAACATTCTTTTGAGCCCGTACGTCAACTTTCAGGGCCGTGCGAGCGAGGCCATGGAGTTTTATCACCGAGTGCTGGGCGGCAACCTGGTGCTCCAAACGATGAACGAGCAGGGCGAGGTCAGGCCGGCCGGACCTGGGGACCGCATCGCGTACGCGCGACTTGATGCTGAAGGCGCGCGGATCGTCGGCTCGGATGGCCACCCCAAATACCCGGCCAAGGTCGGCGAAAACCTCGCGATTGCTCTGAATGGGACGGACAGGGAGCGCATCACCAAGATCTTCAAGGCCCTCGCCGAAGGCGGTCAGGCGAAGGCGCAGCTGACCAAGCAGCCCTGGGGAGGCGAGGCGGGGTATCTCCTGGACAGGTTTGGCATCAACTGGGTGGTAAGCATCGACATGGCCTAGCCAAGGCCCTGGCGGATGAGCCTCCCGTAACATCCGGCTGGATGAGTCGACCGTCGTTATTCGAGTTTGCGGGTGGCGATCAGGCTTTTCTCGCTCTTGCCGCCGCCACCCACGAGCGATGTTTGCAGGACCCCGAGTTGAACCATCCCTTTTCTCACGGCCTGAGCCCAAACCACCTCGAGCATCTCGCCGCCTATTGGGCCGAAGTGTTCGGAGGTCCGCCGCGCTACTCGCGCGAGCTGGGCGGGCATTCGGGCATGCTCGGCATCCACGCCGGCCAGGGCGGTCCCGATGAATTCGGCACCCGGTTCGCCGCCTGCTTCATCCGGGCGCTGGATGATGCGCAGCTCCCGCCCGATCCCGAGTTCCGCAGCGTCATGCGCAGGTTTATCACGGCGGCGACGAGCGAGGTCAACTCGTACTCACCCCCAGGCACGCGCCTCGAACCGGATCTGCCGATGCCTCGCTGGTCCTGGGACGGGCCACAGACGTAACCCCTCGCCCGGAGCGGCCGTTACCTCGGCACATGGCGCGGATCAAGATGGTCGGCGAGGCGGAGGCCAAAGGCCCGCTGGCCGAGCTCTACGCCGGGAGCAAAGCCCGCAGCGTGGCCAAGGTCGTGCCCGACATCCTGCGCACCATGAGTCTGCGCCCCGACTTCCTGGCCGCGATCGACCAGGCCTCGCGCCTCCACTTCACCGATGGCGCGCTGACCCGGGCCCAGCACGAGATGATCGCCTCGTACGTCTCGACTCTGAACCGCTGCCGCTATTGACTCAGCTCGCATAGCTGGTTCCTGCAGTTGCAGGGCGAGGCGTACGGGACGGTGGCGCAAGCGCTCCGCGACGGCGACCTGGACGCGGCGGGCCTGGATGAACCGCACCGCTTGCTGATGGAGTTCGTGGAGACGATCACCAGGCACGCGTACCGCGTCACCGACGAGCAGGTGCAGTCACTGCGCGAGGCCGGATGGACCGACGAGCAGATCGCCGAAACGGCCTACGACACCGCGCTCTTCAATCTTTTCGTCCGTCTCGCCGACACTTTCGGCATCGAGCCGCCTCCGATGTACGAGCCAGACGGAATCCCGGCCGCCGCTAGGCCAGGGTCAGATCAGTGAAGTTGGCGCTTATGACCTGGTAGGTCGTGCCCTCCTTGGTGACGCCGACCCCCCAACTCTTGGCGTAAGGCTGCGTCTGCTGCGAGACAACCTTTCCTGAAGCGTCCCGTGTGACCAGTGTCGTCGTGCCGTGCAGGGTCACGCCGATCAGCCTCCGGGCCTGGGTGCTGAACTTGGGCAGGAACAGGTTCAGGCTGACCCGGTCGAAGCTGTAGCTCTTCTGAATCACGGTGCCGGCGGCGATGTCCTGCTTGATGACGTCGGTGAACTCGGTCAGGGCATCTCCCTCCGCGCCGCCCTCCGCAAGGTTGAGGTCGTGTAGACGTCGCGCCTCAGACTCGATGACCAGGTCGAGCACGACATCGTGCGCCCACGTTTTGGCCGTCGGCGCGTTCATCGACGCGTCGAAAGCGATCACGTTCGTGGAGATGCTCACGGCCGGTATCGGCGGCAGCACCCAGACCCTGGCGGAAGCGGAGACCGGACCCGAATTGTTGGGTGGTGGCAGGGCGGCGCCGGCGCTTCCTGAGAGCCAGGTCGCGACATCCGGTCCCGAGCCAAGTGTCAGCGCCAGCTTTGGCGTCGAACCGTCGGGCAGCTCGGGCGCGGGCTCTGGGCTGTGGGTCGAAAACTGGGCCGAAACGGGCAGGGCAGTGATCAGGAGCAGCGTGACGCCAAACACCGCCGGCGCCGTCCACCCCAATCGCCGGACGGCGGCGAATGGACCGCCAGCTTCTTCCAGCGGCGCCAGCAGCCGCACCAGCGCGAACCGTCCGGCGCACGCGAAGACCAGGCTCGCCAGGAGCGCGGTCTTGGTCCAGAACTCGAGCGTGGTCGGGCCCAGCAGAAGCACCGAAAGGACAGCGACGATGACGCCGAAAACGAACCTGCCCACCTGGCCGTCGGGCACCGTTCGCGGGTCGGGGACCATGAAGAAGGCAAAGATCAGGACCTCAGGCGAGGTGACCAGGATCTGCCACAGGTCGCGGCCGCAGATCGCGGTGGCGTGCCAGCTCGCGACCAGGCAGTGGTCGGGTACCGGGGCGAGGGCGATCGCGACGCTGATCGCAAAGGCGGCCATGTAGCCGAGCTCCAGGCCAAGGAGCTTCAGCTCCCAGCCGATCAGCAGCCCGCCGCCGAGCAGGATCGCGTACGTCACGATCATCCATGGCCCCATCGGGATCCACCACAGGTCCTGCGGCTCCGTGTACGCCGGCCCCAGGGCGACGAATGCGAGCACGAGCCCGAGGTTGGAGGGGTTGAAGATGTGCCTTCCTCGCCACCGGATCAGATACTTCGAAGCCATGGAAACCGCGACCACGCCGACGAAGATCCAGATCCCCCGGGTGCTCCACCATTGGCCATGGAAAGTGCCGGGGACCCGAAGGATGAAGGCGGTGCTGTTGCCGGTGAGCAATCCGCTCGCCGGCCACAAGATGACCTTGTCCTTGAAGAAGCCGACGCCGAACTCGATCAGGGCGCCCGTGGCGAGACAGATCAGTATCTGCGCCACCGAGAGCCGGAAGTCGAGCACCGTCTGGCCGAGGACCTGGAGCGTGAGCAGCACCGCCGCGACATGCAGTCGGGGATCTCGCAGGCTGGGCAGGAAGACGGGATACTCCCGGCCGCGGATGCGTATCGTCCTGCGTGTGGGCGGCGGCCGGCGCGGCGTCTCGCCCGGGACGCTCAACCCGCGAGAGGACGGCGCGTCGGTGGTCGCCATGGTCGGGTAACGGTCATGGTAAACAGGCCGTTACACGCACGGGTCGAATTGCAAAAACCATTGCTGGCCGCCATAGCATTTGTCTTCGCCCTCACGGCATGCGACACGCTTGGCCTGAGCCTGCCGAGCGAGCGGGCGCTGGAGGACGGCGCCGCCAACACCCTCAGCGAGGCGAAGAGTCTTGGGATCAAGGGCTCGTACAGCACGTCCCAGGGCACCTCATCGATGATCGACCTGCAGGTCGTGCGCCCGAACACCCAGCACGCCACCGTCACCACCGGAGATGAGAAGGTGGAGGCGATCATCGTCGGTGACACGGCATATTTCCGGGGCCAGAAGTTCCTGGCCGGTCACATGGGCAACGATCCGCTCTCGCAAAACCTCGTCAAGGCGGCGGGCAATTCGTGGTGGAAGGGCTCGCCGGGCAACATACCCTCAATGAAGGAATTCACCGACGGCGCGTCCTTCCGCGCCTCGTTTCTAGGCTCCGCCAACACGCAGCGGACAGACCATCAAACGGTCGACGGGCAGGGGGCGGTAGAGCTGTCGGGCGCGCGTGCGGACCTTTTCATCGCCGCCGCACCTCCATATCACCTGCTGCGAGTGCATCTCAAGGAAGGCGTCTTGATCGACGCCATGTACAGCGTCGATTTTCATTACAACGACTTCGACCGTGACTTCCAGATCACTGCTCCCCCGGACGTGATCGATTTCTCGAACCTGTCGACACTCCCGCCCGTCTACACGGTCGTCTCGGTCGATACGTCGAGGTGCGGATCCCCGTGCATCGTCTCAGCCCAGCTGAAAAACCTGGGCGGCGCGACCGGAGCCACGGGACCGTCGACGGTCACCTTCACCATGGCTGCAGCCATCTCCAACACCGTCCTGGGCAGCTGCCAGTCGACGGTTGCGCCCGATGTGGGCTACAACGGGACGACCACTGCCAGCTGCACCATCACAGTCGGCAGCCAGCCGGAAAACGCAGCCGTGGTCACGGCCACCGCCAACAACCCAGGCCGGGGCTGAAAAAGACCGACCAGCGATCTCCATCATCCG
>Ga0209058_1003772_pt1 | contig 12216 bp, 15 predicted proteins | sample GraSoiAngelo_147_FD_185904 | JGI IMG/M metagenome (GOLD analysis project Ga0209058, IMG submission 185904) | Grasslands soil microbial communities from the Angelo Coastal Reserve, California, USA - 14_1009_05_40cm (SPAdes) (version 2) | ecosystem: Environmental > Terrestrial > Soil > Grasslands ... | reverse complement strand
AGATCGCGGCGTGCAGCGCGAGACTCATCGCCAACCCAGCCTCGTATCACTATCGACGCGCGGAGATCGCGCCGCTGGTCGAGAAGCTCGCGGACTGGGCGTCGAGATCCAGATCGGGCGCGAACCAATGAACGCACGTCCGCTCTCGAGAATGACGCGGGACCTCGCACGCGTGCGGCACGGCGGCGCGTTCTCCGAGGTGGAGCGCGACGCGGCAGCGGGCATCGTCGCGGCGGTCCGGCGGGACGGTGACGCGGCCGTCCTCCGCGCGGTGCGGCGCTTCGATCGGCCCCGGGCCGCAATGCGCGAGCTGGTCGCCGACGCGGTCGACCTGCGGCGCGCCGCGCGGGGATGTCCGCGCGACGTTCGCGCTGCGGTGGGTATCGCGTACTCGCGGATCCGGGCGTTCCACGAGCGGCAGCGGCCGCGCGAGATCCGCCACCGGGACGCGAACGGGGACGTTCGGCTGGTCCCAGCGCCGCTCGATCGCGTTGGCGCCCTCGTTCCGCGCGGCCTGTCGGCCTACCCCTCCACCGTGCTGATGACCGGCGTGCCCGCGCAGGTCGCGGGCGTACGCGAGCTGGTCGCCGCCTCACCGATGCCGCGCGATGGATCGCTCGACCCCGTGCTCGCATACGCGCTCACGCTCGTCGGCGCGGCGGTGCTCTACCGCGCCGGTGGCGCGGCCGCGGTCGCGGCGCTCGCGTACGGAACAAGGAGCGTCCCGCGTGTCGACCGGATCGTCGGTCCGGGGAATGCGTATGCGGCGGCGGCGAAGTGGCTCGTTTCGGCCGACGTAGGGATCGACGCGCTCCAAGGACCGAGCGAGCTCATCGCCATAGCGTCCGCCGACGCCGACCCGCGCGCGCTGGCGCTCGATCTCCTCGCCCAGGCGGAGCACGGCGCCGGCGCCTTCGCGGTGCTCATCACCGACAGCACGGCGCTGCTGCGCGACGTCGCCGCCGGCCTGGAAAAGACACCGCCGCGCGTCCTTCTCTATCACGCCCCGGGCCTGCTCGCGGCCGCGCGCGCCGCGGACTCGGCGGCGCCGGAGCACGTCTTGCTCGCCGGCCGTCGCGCCGCCGCTCTCGCGGACAGAATCCATCACGCCGGGGCGGTCTTCGTCGGCTCGTCGTCGGCCATCGCGTTCGGCGACTACGTCGCCGGAGCGAATCACGCCCTACCCACCGGGGGGACCGCGCGCTGGTCCTCGGCGCTCCGCGTCGAGGACTTCGTACGCTGGACGAGCCGCGTCGAGCTGCGCGGCGGCCTCGTCCGCCTTGCGCGGGCCGGCGCCGCCATAGCGCGGCACGAGGGCATGCGCTATCACGCAGCGTCAATGGAGGCGCGGGTCTGATGCCGGCGGCACGACGAGGGCGACGGGCGCGACGCACGAAGGAGACCGACATCCAGGTCCGCTTCGCGCTCGACGGCTCGGGAAAAGCCGCGGTCGATACGGGATTGCCGTTCCTCGACCACATGCTCGAGCTCGTCGCCGTGCACGGTCTCTTCGACCTCACGGTGAAGGCGAAGGGCGACCTCGACGTGGACCAGCACCACACCGTGGAAGACCTCGGCCTCGTGCTCGGCGGCACGATCGATGAAGCGCTCGGCGATCGCAAGCGCATCGTGCGCTACGCCTCGGTCACCGTGCCGATGGACGAGTGCCTCGTCGCCGTCTCCGTGGATCTCGGCGGCCGACCGTACTTCGTGCACGACCTGCGGCCGAAGGCCCGGATCGTCGGCTCGTTCGACTCGACGCTCGTTCCCGATTTCTTCGTCGCCTTCGCGCAGGCGGCCCGCTGCACGATCCACGTTTCGCAGCTGCGCGGTGGAAATACCCATCATCTGCTCGAGGCGACCTTCAAGGCGCTCGGGCGCGCGCTCGACGCGGCGTCGCAGCGCGATGCGCGCCGCGCGGGCGTCCCGAGCTCGAAAGGCCGCATCGGGTGATCGCGATCGTCGATTACGGCGTCGGCAACCTCGCCAACGTGGAGCGCGGGTTACAGCGCGCCGGCGCGACCGCGGTGCGGGTCACCCGGAGCGAGGACGAGATCCTTTCCGCTCGCGCGGTGGTCCTCCCCGGCGTCGGACACTTCGGCCACTGCGCTCGCGAGCTTCGCCGCTTTGGTCTCGACGCGACGGTGCGGACCGCCGGCGAGCGCGGCATTCCGCTGCTCGGTCTCTGTGTTGGGATGCAGCTCCTGTTCGAGGGCAGCGATGAGGACCCGGAGACGCCGGGTCTCGGCCTATACCGAGGACGGGTCCGCAGGCTGCGCGGTCCGGTGCGCGTTCCCCACACCGGATGGAATCGCCTTCGCTTCGTGCGCGCGCACCCCTGGCTCGCCGACGTTCCCGACGCCGCCTACTTCTACTTCGTACACGCATTCGCTGCCGAGCCGGTGGACCAGAATGCTGTCGTCGGAACGGTGGAGCACGGCGGGTGGGTCACCGCCGCGGTCGGCGGCCCGAACATCCTCGGACTCCAATTCCATCCCGAGAAGAGCGGCGCGATGGGCGTGCGCGCCCTGGCCGGCTTCGTGCGCGCGACGGCGGCGTGAGCCATGCTCGCGAAGCGGATCATCCCCTGCCTCGACGTGAAGGATGGCCGCGTGGTCAAAGGCAGACGCTTCGTCGATCTCCGGGATGCCGGAGACCCAGTCGCACTCGCCGCTCGTTATGACCGTGAGGGTGCCGACGAGCTCGTCTTTCTCGACATCACCGCGTCGGCGGAGCGCCGCGGCACAGTCGTCGACCTCGCCGCACGCGTCGCGGAGGCCCTCTCCATTCCGTTTTGCGTCGGCGGCGGGATCGATTCGGCCTTCGACGCGGCGGCCATCCTCCGCGCCGGCGCGGACAAGGTCGCCATGAACACCGCGGCCGTGCGACGGCCGGAGCTTCTCGGCGAGATCGCCGCGCGCGCGGGCGCGCAGGCGGCTGTGCTCGCCATCGACGCGCGGCGCCGGGACGACGGCTCGTACGAGGTCGTGATCGAGGGTGGGCGAACACCGACCGGCCTCGACGCGGTCGAGTGGGCGCGTCGAGGCGTCGAGCACGGCGCGGGCGAGATCCTGCTCACGTCGATGGATCGGGATGGGACACGCGACGGCTTCGATCTCGAGCTCACCGCGCTCATCGCCGACGCGGTGCGCGTGCCGATAATCGCCTCGGGCGGAGCGGGCGAGGCCGCGCACTTCGTCGACCTGTTCGCCCGGACCGGCGCCGAAGCCGGGCTCGCCGCTTCGATCTTCCACTCCGGAGAGATCGCGGTCGGCGTCCTCAAGCAGGACCTCGCCGCACGAGGCGTCCAGGTGCGCCCGAGCGCCGAAGCGAGATGAAGGACATCGCGTTCGACGAGCGTGGCCTCGTCCCCACGATCGTGCAGGACGCCGCGACCGGCGCGGTGCTGATGCTCGCCTACATGGACCGCGAAGCGCTGGACGCCACGCTGCGCACGCGCGAGGTGCACTTCCACAGCCGCTCGCGGGGCCGGCTCTGGAAGAAGGGAGAGACGAGCGGCAACGTCATGCATCTCGTCAGCCTCGTGCCGGACTGCGACGCCGATGCCCTCCTCGTAAAGGTGCACCCCGCTGGACCGGCGTGTCACACCGGTGATGCGACATGCTTCGGTCCGCTGAACGACCGCGACCTCGGACGCTTCCTTTCGGAGCTCGCCGCGGTTCTGCGGCAGCGGAGGCGCGATCTCCCCGAGGGCTCCTACTCGGCTGAGCTGTTCAAGGGCGGCGCGGACGTGATCGCGGCGAAGCTCGTCGAGGAAACGAACGAGACGGCCGCTGCCCTGCGCACGGAGGGACGCGAGCGTGCGCTCAGCGAGCTCACCGACCTTTTGTACGTGATGCTCGTGGCCGCGACGCACCTCGAGCTGACCGCGGACGAGGTGCGGGCGAGCCTGGAGCAGAAGCGGCGGGAGGCGCCAGCGCGGCGAGCGCAGCGGGAAGCTCGCTGAGGGATTCGACCCGCGCGTCGGGTGCGGGTCCTTCCTCGCCGGGCCCGAGGCGTCGATCGATCCAGACCGCGCGGATGCCGGCAGCGTGCGCGCCCGCGACATCGCGTGCCAGCGAGTCGCCAACCATGACCGCCTCGTCTGCGTCCGCGCCGATCCGCTCGAGCGCGATCTCGAAGATCCGCGGATCGGGCTTTCCGACCCCGACCTCGCAGGAGATGACGATCGCGCCGAAATAGCGCGCAAGCGTGGTGCCCGCGAGCTTCTCGCGTTGGACGTCCGGCGCGCCGTTCGAGACCAGCGCGAGTCGATGGTCTCGGGCGAGCGCGCCGAGGATCGGCTCGGCTTCGGCATCGACGAGCTGTCGGGCGCGCCGCGCCGTCCGGTACGTCTCGGCCAGCTCCGCCGCGAGCGCCTCGTCTGAGATTCCCACGGCGGCGAGCGCCTCACGCCACACGGCCAGACGGAAGTCCGGCACGAAATCGCGCAGCGCGCGCAGCTCCGAGGCTTCACCCCGAAACTCTCCCCAAAGGCCCTCGCCCCACCAGATGCCCATCCGATCCGCGTAGGCAAGAGCCGTCGACCCCTTCCACAGCTTCTCCGCTACGCGGGGCACCGTGGCGTACAACGCATCGGCGTTCGCGCCGGCTCGACTCGAGGCGACCGCGCAGGCAGACCGCACCGCGGCGAGGGTCGCCGCGTCCTCCATGACGAGGGTGTTGTCGAGATCGAAGAGCACCGCTCGCTGGCGCATCGGATCGCTAGCGACGCGCCGGAGGTGGTCCGAACACGGTACCGAGCGCCGCGATGAAGCGATCGTTCTCCTCCGGAGTACCGATCGAGGCGCGCAGACACCGCTCGCAGCCGGGCCAATTCGAGACGTCGCGAATGAGCACGTCCTGCTTAAGGAAGCGCGCATGCACGTCCGCGGTCACACCTTCGCGCAGACGAAAGAGGAGGAAGTTCGCGACCGAGGGAAAGGCTTCGATCGCGGCGACCGCTCGCAGCGCAAGGTAGACGCGCTCCCGCTCGGAGGCGACGAGCGCGAGCCGACGCTCGACCGAGGCTTCGTCGCGCGCGATGCGCACGGCGACGGCCAGGGTCAGCGCGCTCATGTTGTACGGGAGCTGCGCCGCGTTGAAATACGGCGCGAGCTCGGGGTGCACGACGAGGACGCCGACTCGCAGCCCGGCGGCCGCGCGCACTTTCGAGAACGTTTTCGATACGACCACGTTCGGGTTGTGCTCGATCTGTGGAACGAGCGTCGTGCCCGCGAAGTCGGCGTAGGCCTCGTCGACCAGCACCGGGGTGTCGGGATGGGCCTCCGCGACCGCAAGGATCACCTCTTCATCGATCACGTTGCCGGTCGGATTGTTGGGCGACGTGAACACGACGACCTCGGGACGGACGCGGTCCATCGCGTCGAGCGCCCGATCCTTTCGCAGATCGTATGGAAGACCGATCATCTCGTTGATCGCCTCACCGCCGGCGATCACGGAGAGTCGCGCGTGCATCGAGTAGGTCGGCTGGAACAAGAGCGTCCTGCGCCCGTGGCCGCCGAAGACGAGGAACACGCCGAGAAGCACCTCGTTGCTGCCGTTCCCGAGGACGAGCTGCTCGGGCCGCACGCGCCATCGCTCGGAGAGAACGCCCCGAAGCTCGTCGCCGCGACCCGGGTAGCGGTTTAAAAGGAGTCGATCGAGCTCGTCCGCCGCGAGATAGCGGCCCGCCGGATTGGGCTCGGGCCATTCGTTGGCCTGGATGCGGACCTCCGCGCGGTGCTGCTGTGTGCGGTATGCCTCGAGCTCGGCCATTGCGGGACGCGGGCGCGGTGCGCTGCGCGGGCTCACTTCCATAGCCTGACATGAGCAGCTGCCGCTCGGCGATGCTCGCCGCGCGTCGTTTCTAATTAGGGGCGGATGCCGACGCGCCACGTGCTTTGGGCCGTTCTCGCCCTCCTTCTCGCTGGCTGCACGCCCTCTCTCGGAGCGGTCTTCGACGCGACTCCCGCGTACCCGGGTTACACCTGGACACGCGACGGCCGCTCGGTGAAGCCCGAGGAGCTGGGAACGATCGCGGGGCCGGGCCACTGCGGGTGGGAATCCGCGACCTTCCTGACCATCGGCTGGCCGGTGGGGACGCCGTCAAATTCCTCTGCGCAAGCGCGCCAATACATCCGCGACCCGCGTGGCGTCATACGTGGATCCCTGCATGATCGCCTTGACCTCAACGCGAAACTGCCCGGCGACGCTCGTCCGACGGGCTACACGTACAACTCGGTTCAGGTCTACCTGAGTCCCTCGGACCAGGATGAGGCGATCTATGTCGTTGGCACGGGCGGGTCGGAACGCTGGCCACGAAGCGATCCGATGACCCTTTGCGAGTAGGGCGAAGCGAGCACGATGCCGTCGTACCGCGGGAGTACGACGACCGCGACCTCGGGATGTCTCTCCGCGACGTACTCCACGAGCTCGCTCGCGCGGCCGCTGTTGCGCGCGAAGAGCTCGTAGTGCATCGGCACGATGGATCGGATGCCCGCGTCCGCGGCGAGGTCGGCCGCTTCGCTCGCCGAGAGGTTGCCCACCAGGTCCTGCGCCTCGCGCTCGGGACTGCGGCCGTTGATCGGCAGGAGCGCGACGTCGACCGCGAGCGCACGCAGCCGTTCGGCCATGCCCTCGTAGCGGATCGTGTCGCCGGCGTGGTACACGCGTATCCCCCCGAGCTCGATCACGTAGCCAAGGAAGCGGTACTCCCCCGGGACCAGACCGAACGAGTACGCATCGGCGACATGCACGCCGTGCCGGGCGGGCACGGGGAGCACGCGCGCGCCGCCGATAGCGATCTCGGAATCGGGCAGCGCCCCTATGACACGCTCTGCGGGCACCGCCTCCGCCGCGCGCGCGACGAGCGGCGCGGGCACCACGAAACGGGCCGCGGGCGCGGCAGCAGCGAAGGTCGGCCAGGAGGGGAGGTCGAGGTGGTCCCTGTGCTCGTGCGTCGCGAGAAACGCATCGGCGAAGTCGAGCTCCTCGGCGGCGACCGGCGCGTCGGCCTGCCGATCGGGTCGCGGGCTGAGGAACGCGTCGACGACCAGCGTCGTGTCCGCGCCGCGCAGGACGAATCCGGCCTGGCCAAGCCAGAAGATCCCGACCGTGCCGGGTGGGGGGCGCGTGCCGGCGATGCGCCGCGCGTAGTCTCGCAACATTTCGCTCATTCCAGCACTAGTTCGGTAGGTTTTCTTGCGTACACTTTGCGGCCGTGAAAGTCGCGACCCGCGCCCCCTCCACTGTGACGCGGGTGCGTTGCGCGCTCTATCGGGTCCCGCTCAAGGAGCCGGTGAGCGATGCGAAGGTCACGACCGGCCGCCAGCGCCCGCTCGGCGACGTCGACGTCGTCGTCGCGCATGTCGCGACGGCCGATGGTCTCGAGGGCCTCGGCTTCAGCTACAGCAAGCGGGCGGGCGGGCCCGCGCTGTTCGCGCACGCGAAACAGATCGCGCCGCTCCTGGTGGGCGAGGACGCCCTCGACACGGGCCGGATCTGGGAAAAGCTGCTCTGGGCCGCGGCGTCGGTCGGTCGGCAGGGCGTTGCGGTGCAGAGCCTCGCCGCCTTCGACGTCGCGCTCCACGACCGCAAGGCGAAGCTCGCCGGCATCTCGCTCGCGAAGCTCCTCGGGAGCCACCGCGACGCGGTCCGCTGCTACGACACGACGGTGGGCTTCCTCTCCGCGAAGCTCGAGACGGTGATCGCAGCGTCGGAGCGCAGCCTCGCGCGAGGCATGGGTGGCATCAAGCTCAAGGTCGGCGGCGAGCCACGCGAGGACGTCGCGCGGGTCGCGGCGGTCCGCAAGGCGCTGGGCGGCGACGTCGCGATCATGGTCGATGCGAATCAAGCCTGGGACCGCGCTGCGGCCAAGCGGATTGGGCGACGTCTCGAGGAGTACGAGCTCACCTGGATCGAGGAGCCCCTCGACGCGTACGACGTCAAAGGACATGCCGCGCTCCGTAACGCGCTCGACACGCCGATCGCGACTGGCGAGATGCTCTCTTCCGCGACGGATCTCCGACGCCTCCTCGAGGCGGACGCGGTGGACGTCATTCAGCCTGACGCCGTGCGGATCGGTGGTATCACGCCCTACCGGCGCGTGAGCGATCTCGCCGACGAGCTCGGCGTCACGGTCGCGCCGCATTTCGCGACGCAGCTGCACGTCCACCTCGCGGCAGTCCAGCCCCGCGAAGGCTGGGTGGAGTGGTTCGACTGGCTCGATCCGCTGTTCGAGGAGCGCGTCGAGCTCCGCGACGGAAAGGTCGTCGTGCCTGATCGTCCTGGACTCGGCCTCACGGTCTCCCCGCGCGCGGGAGAGTGGCTCCTCTCCGCCGCCGATCTCCCGGAGTCCTAGCGATGCGCATCGCCGACCTGCGCGCGACGCCGGTCGCGATCGGCGATCCACCGCTCCGCAGCGCCTTCGGGCTGCACGCCCCGTTCGCCCTTCGCACGATCGTCGAGGTCGAGCTCGACGACGGCAACGTCGGCATCGGCGAGACCTACGGCGGGGAAGCGCCGCTTCGCGCGCTCGAGCGCGCGCGTCCGGCGGTCGTGGGCCGCGATCCCTGGCGGCTCACGCCGCTCCGCATCGAGCTCGAGCGCCTCGACGGGAATCGACCCGCCGGCTTCGCCTGGGAGAGCCGCGCGCTCGCCGGACCCGCCCTGTTCAGCGCCATCGAGGTCGCGTGCCTCGACGCGATCGGACGCGCCTCGGGGCGGCCTGTCGCCGACCTCCTCGGCGGGCGTGTCCGCGACCGCGTCCCGTTCGCGGCGTACCTCTTCTTCAAGCACGCGGGCGACGATGCGTGGGGCGAGGTCATGACCCCGGAAGCCGTCGTGGGCGAGGCCCGGACGATGCGTGACCGCTACGGGTTCCACTCGGTGAAGCTGAAGGGCGGCGTCCTGGAGCCGGACCGCGAGGCCGAGGCGATCCTCATGCTGCGCGAAGCGCTCGGACCGGACGTCCCGCTCCGCCTCGACCCCAACGCAGCGTGGAGCGTCCCGACGAGCCTGCGGATCGCCGAGCGCCTGCGCGGCGCGCTCGAGTACCTCGAAGACCCGACGCCGGGCATCGACGGCATGAGCGAGGTCGCGAAGCGTGCGCCGATGCCGCTCGCAACGAACATGTGCGTGACGCAGTTCGACCACATCGCTCCCGCCGTCGCGAAGCGGGCGGTGGGCGTCATCCTCACCGACCACCACATGTGGGGCGGGATGCGCGCGACCGTCGAGCTCGGCCGGCTCTGCCGCACGTTCGGGCTCGGCGTCTCGATGCACTCGAACTCGCATGTGGGGATCTCGCTCGCCGCCATGGTCCACGTCGCGGCCGCGATTCCGGAGCTTACGTACGCCTGCGACACGCACTACCCCTGGCAGACCGACGAGGTCATCAAGGGCGGAAAGCTACGCATCCAGGACGGCTCGGTGGCCGTCCCGAGTGGCCCAGGCCTGGGTGTGGAGATTGACCGCGGCGCGCTCGGGCGTTTGAACGAGCAGTACCGGCGCGCCGGCCTTGCGCTGCGTGACGACGTCGCCGAGATGCACAAGATCGATCCGGCGTGGCGGCCGCACAAGGGGGATTGGTGAGCCCGGCGCGGCGGAAGACGCCGTCGGCTTTCGAGTTCGAAGCGCTGGTCTCGCAGCGCTACGCGACGCTCAGCCCCGCGCACCGCAAGGTCGCCGACTACCTGCTCTCCGACGGACGACGCGCCGCGCTCGTGCCGGCCGCCGACGTGGCGAAGGATCTCGCGCTGAGCGAGGCGACGGTCGTGCGCTTCGCGCAGGCGCTCGGCCTCGCCGGATATCCGCAGCTGCGCGATCGGCTTCGCGAGCGCTTCCTCGTGACCGCGACGAGCCTCGACCGCCTCGCCGCGAGCGCCGAGGAACGTGGCGGGGGCCGCAACGGCGTGCTCGAGCGCGTGCTCGCCGAGGATGCCGACGCGGTACTGGGCACGCTCGCGCAGATCCCGCGCGACACTTTCGCCGCGGTCGTCGAGGCCATCGTCTCGGCGCGGCGCACCTACGTCGTCGGCTTCCGCGGCTCGGCCGGCCTTGCGCTCGTGCTCGGGATGGGCCTCCGCATCTTCCTCCCCGAGACGCGCGTCATCGCGGTGAACGTCGGCGACACCGCCGAGGAGCTCCTCTCGCTGCGGCGCGGCGATCTCCTTATCGTTATCAGCGTTCTGCGCTACTCGGGGCAGACGCTCGAGATTCTCAGATACGCGCATGACGCGAAGGCCCGGACCGTCGCGATCACGGACAGCCCGATCTCGCCGGTCGCGCGCCTCGCCGACCTCGTGCTGCTCACGCGGGGCACGTCGCCCCGCACGATGGCGTCCTACGCGGCGATTGCCAGCGTCGCGAGCGCGCTGACGGAAGCGGTCGCCGCTCGTCGCGGCAGCAACGCGGGCCGCTCGCTACGGGACGCCGAGTCGCTCTGGGACCGCTTCCGCGTTCACGCGCGCGAGCCGCGCTGAGGCCCCGGGGACAGTCAGCCGCGTAACGGTCCCTCGCTCCCCCGGCCCCACCCCCCCGCGTTGTGACCATGGTATTGTGACTCTAGTTACATGGATCGATAGGAGCCAGCACATGCCGAAAGGGACGGTCTCGAAGTCCCGCTTCAAGGCACGGGCCCTCGAGCACATGCGTCAAGTCGAGCGCTCGGGCAACGAGCTCGTTATCACCGATCGGGGCACGCCTGTCGTGAAGATCGTTCCCTACGAGCGCGACCCGGCGGCGCTGCTGAAGCCGCTCCGCGGCACGGTACGGCGCTATTCGGAGCCGACGAGGCCTGTCGCCGAAAAGGACTGGGAGGCGCTGCGGTGATCGTGCTCGACACGCACGCCCTGCTGTGGTGGGTGGACGGCTCGACGGCGCTCTCGCAACGAGCGCGGCAACGCATCGATGCACTTGTCGATGACGCGGCGATCCACGTGTCGTCCATCAGCGTCTGGGAGATCGGCATGCTTGTCGCCAGGCACCGCCTCGAGCTCACGATCACGCCCGAGGAGTGGATCGCTCGATGCGAGGCGCTCCAGTTCCTCACCTTCGTCCCGGTCGACAACGCGATCGCACTCGCATCGACGCGCCTCCCCGGGCGACCACCTGCCGACCCGGCAGACCGCATCATCATCGCGACGGCGCGGTCTCTTGGCGCGGCCGTAGTCACGAAGGACCGTCGGATCCGCTCCTACGAGGTGCAGACAGTCTGGTGATCACACGGGACCGCCCAATCCTGTTAGGTGCCGAGGCGCGGGTCCCTAACTCGGCCTTGTTTTCCCGCGAAGCCGCTTCGCGACAGACTCCGGCAGCGGCGCATCGATCTGCGGTGAGCGCAGCTGCGCGACCACGCCGCCGTCGACGTAGAGGACCTGGCCAGTGACGTAGCTCGCGTCGTCTGAGGCGAGAAACGCGATGACCCGCGCGACCTCGTCCGGATCACCGCCCCGCGCGAGGAGCGGCACGACGGCGCCACGACGAGCCCGCTCCTCGGCGCTCTGCTCCGCGAACTGCTCGGTCATGATCGCGCCGGGACCGACGGCGTTCACCCGGATGCCGAAGGGACCGAGGTCGAGCGCGGCGGCGCGCGTGAACGCCTCGACGCCGCCTTTTGTCGTGTCGTACGCGGCCATGATGCGGTGCGCTCGTGCGCCGCCGAACGACGTGAGGTTGACGATGCTGCCGTGCTTGCCCTGGTCCACGAGGATGTTCGCGACGCGATTGGTGCAGAGGAAGACGCTCCGCAGGTTCGAGCGCATGACCTCGTCCCAGTGCGCCGCGTCCATCTCGAGGAGATGCGCCTTCGGATCCGACCAGGCGGCGTTGTTGACCAGGACATCGATCGTCTTGAAGGCGCGCAGCGTCTCGTCGAAAAGACGCGCGACCTCTTTCTCCTCACCGATATCGGCGGCGACGCCGATCGCCTCGCGTCCGTTCCGCTTGACCTGGTCGACGATCGGTGCGAGCCGCCCGCCGTCGCGCTTCCCGTGCACGACGACGTTCGCGCCCTCCGCGGCGAGGCGCAGCGCGGTGGCCTTCCCGATGCCGCGGCTGGACCCCGTGACGACGGCGACCTTGCCGTCAAGACGCATGGACGGGACCACGGCGCGAGGCCGCGCTGGGAACGCGAAGCCGCTCGAGGATGGCGCGGAGCTCGGCGCGATCATCCGCCGAAAGATCGGCGAGCGGGGGGCGCACCGGCCCGGCGGG
>Ga0209058_1003771_pt1 | contig 12219 bp, 10 predicted proteins | sample GraSoiAngelo_147_FD_185904 | JGI IMG/M metagenome (GOLD analysis project Ga0209058, IMG submission 185904) | Grasslands soil microbial communities from the Angelo Coastal Reserve, California, USA - 14_1009_05_40cm (SPAdes) (version 2) | ecosystem: Environmental > Terrestrial > Soil > Grasslands ... | reverse complement strand
CGCCCATGCTCCTGGGCGTCGTCTCGAGGAGCCACGCCTGCAGCACCGGCCGGATCGCGTACAGGAAGAAACCGAGGACCGCGACGAAGAACACGAACGCGAGCGACTTGCCGGCGAGCGCCATGAAGACGAGCACCACCGCGGTCATCGCCATGCTGGTCATCATCACGCTCTTGCGGCCCATGCGGTCCGACAGGTGGCCGGCGATGGGCGCGGCGGCGAAGCCCGCGGTCTGCAGCGCGAACATGCAGGCGCCCACCCAGAAGGGCGAATAGCCCATTTCGTACGCGAGATACACCGGCAGGAAAGTGAGCAGCGCGTTCTGCGTCATCGAGCGGAACGCCGAGCTCGTCGAAAGCAGAGCGAGCCCGCGGTTGCGGAACAGCCCGGGCAGGCCGCGGAAATACTCGCGCAAGGACTGCGCCCCCGCTTCGCTCGAGGCCTCGCGTTTCTTCCCGCCGAGCTGCATCGTTCCGAGGAAAACGAAAATGAGGAGCGCGATCACAACTCCGGGAACGACGTTCAGGACCACCACTTCGCGCCAGGAAAGCACTGCGAGCAGCGCCCCCACGACGACGGGCGCGATGGCGTCGCCGACGTTCCCGCCCATTCCGTGCAGCGAGAGGACGAGGCCCTTGCGGTCCGGGAAACGGCGCGCGAGCGTGGGAATCGCCGTCGGATGCCACAGGCTGTTGCCGAACCCGACGAGCGCCACGCAACCCAGAAGCATCAGGTAGCTGTGCGTGAAGCCCATCAGGAGATATGGAAAACCCACCCAGAAGAGCGAGGTGGCCATCAGCACGCCCTTGCGTCCGACGGTGTCGACGAGCACTCCGCCGGGGATGTTTGCGACGGCGCCTGCGATGTATTGGCAGGTCATGATCAGGCCGATCTGGCTGTAGGAAAGGCCCAATTCCTTCCCGATGATGGGCAGGATCAGATAGAAAGTCGCCGGATACCAGTGCGTGAGCGAGTGGCCGAGCGTGATCAGCCACATCTCGCGGTACGAGCCGCGCGGGGCTTCGGGGACGGCAGCGGCGATGCTCATTTCGCTTCTCCTCGCCGCGATGTTATCAGTTCGCGCCGCCCTTCAGCACGATGTCCTCGAAGAGCTTCGTCCATTTGTCCGTTTCGTCGAGCGAGCGGATCGGATCGGTCTGCAGGATCTTCACGTTCTTGAGCGGCGAAGCCTCCTGGGTGTTCGAGGGCACGTAATCCATTTTCACCAGGTATTGCTGCCCCTCGCCGAGCATGTATTCGTAGAAAAGGAGCGCCGCGTTCGGATGCGGGGCGCGGCGCGCGACGCCGACGGCGTTGGAGCGGGCCACGGCGGGCTCGAGCGCGAACCAGTCGATCGGCGCGCCCTTTCTCTTCGCCTGCTCGGGCATGTAGTTGTATACGGTGAGCGCGAGGGGTACCTCGCCGGCGATCACCATGTTGTTGAGCAGCGTGTGCCCGGTGCGCGCGGAGATCCCGTTCCGCGCGACGAGGTCGCGGAAGAACTTGAGCCCTTTCTCGCCGCCGCCCATCACGTCGACCACCGAGGCGAACCAATCCTGGTTCTTCGCCTCGATGCCGAGCTTGCCCTTCCACTTGGGGTCGAGGAGATCCCTGTACGTCTTGGGCAGATCCCCCTTCTTGATGAGTTGCGTGTTGTAGACCTGCACCCATACCGAGAGGAGCGTGGCCGCCCATTCGCGGTGCGCCGGCACCGAGCCGGGCTGCAAATCCTTGTGCACCGGAGAATTCACCGCCTGCAGGATCTTCTCGCGCGAGAGCGCCTCCATCTCGGGCGAGCCGAAGTGGATCAAGTCCACGTCGTATTTCTTCGCCGCCGCCTCGGCGAGCGTTCGCTGCAGCACTTTGTCCGTCCCGGCTCGCCAGATGTTCACCTTGACGCCGTACTTCGCTTCGAAAGGCCTGATCAGCGTCGGCTGGTCCTTCTCCGCGAAGGTGGTGTACATCGTGAGCGTGCCCTCTTTTTTCGCGGCCGCCGTGATTTTCGCCATCGCTGTAGTCGAAGAGCCCTTGGGCGCCGGCCGATCCCGCGGCGAGCACGCACGCTGCAAAAACGGAGATTGTTCTCATGGTGGTCTCTTTCCTAGTCTCTTATGTCCTGCAAGAACCAATCGGTGGGAAGGTCGCGTCCGAGCCCCTCGCGGCGCGCCGCCTCGTAGGCCGCAGCGGCCACGGCGAAAAATTGCGCGCCCTGGATATTTCCACGCTCCGAATAAGTGATCTGCTCGCGCGAGGTGCGGCCGTGCTCCCGTCCCGACGCCACGTCGCCGAAGCTCACGTCGCCGCCGCGCCCGATCACCTGGGGCGCGCGCTTGCCCATACGATGCGCTCCCCAGCGCGGGTCCTTCGGCCGCGCTAGGTACCCCAGATACTCGTCCGAAGTCGCGAGCTCGGGACGCCCGACGGGCGCGGGTGCAGTGCCGAGGCGAAGCCTGCGATCGAAGCGGGCAAGCGCCGCGTCGTCGGGACGCCCGCCGATTGACACGACGTGCATCCCGGGGGCCAGCCACTCGCCGCGGATGACGGGGACCGTCGAGTCGGTGCAGGCGGCGAGAATGTCCGCGCCCTCGTACGCCGCGCGCGGCTCGTCACAGGCGACGCATTCGACTGCGTGACGCTTCGCCATCTCCGCGGCGAAGCGCTCGCGGTGCGCTCGCGTCGGGCTGTAGACGCGGATGCGCTCGATGTCCCGCACCTCGAGAAGGGACTCGACGTGCGATTCGGCCATGCCGCCCGAGCCGAGCATCCCGAGCGCGCGCGAGTCCTCGCGCGACATGAGGTCGGCGCCGATCGCGCTGTCGGCCGCGACGCGCAGATGCTGGAGGTAACCGTCGTTGATGATCGCGAGCGGCGCGCCGGTCTCGACGTCGGTGAGGAACACGAGGCCGCAGTAGAGCCCCGGGCGCTGGCAATATTTCTCCTGCGTGCGAACGCCCTCGTAGTCGCGCTCGTAGACAATGTCGGATTTCATACGGATGGCGAAATAGCCGCCGGTGGAACCTCCCTCCATGGTGCCCCATTGGTAGAACTTCGCGGGATCGCGCGTCGGGATGCGGATGTCGATGCGCGGGCGGCAGACGGCTTCTCCCGAGGCGAGGTCCCGGTAGGCCGACTCCAGCGCGCGACGCACCGCCGCAGGCTTGAGCACGCGCCGCACGATGTCGTTGTCGATCAGCAGGGTCACCGGCTGCCCTTCACGATGATTTCCTCGTACAGCTTCGCCCAGCGCTCGCCCTGATCGACGAGAAGCACCGGGTCGATGATCTTGAGCGCGCCCCGATCCAGCACGGTGCGAATCTTTTTGCTCGTCGGAACGGATTTGCGATCCGCCAGGATCCGCTGGCCGTCGTCGCCGATCATGAATTCGTAGTACAGCAGGGCCGCATGCGGGTGCGGCGCGCGCCTGATCACGGCGAAACCGTTGCCGTGCGCGATTGCCGGTGAGAGCGTGAACCACTCGAGCGGCGCGCCTTGTCCTTTGAGCTGGTCGGCGGTGAAATTGTAAACGGTGAGCGCGAACGGCACTTCGCCCGAGGCCACCATCTGCGCGAGCAGGCTGTGCCCTCTTCGGACCGACAGTCCGTTTTTCGCCGCCAGGTCGCGAAACAGCTTGAGGCCCTTTTCTTCCCCGAGGTTCCGCACCACTTCGGCAAACCAATCCTCGTCGGAGGCCTCGATGCCGAGCTTTCCTTTCCAGCGCGGATCGAGGAGGTCGCCGTAAGACGCAGGCAGGTCCGCCTGCCTGATAAGGCGCGTGTTGTAGGCCTGGACGAACACGCTCAACCGGGCCCAGGCCCACTCGCGATGCTCAGGGACCGCGGCCGGGATGAGGTCGGCGTGATGGGCCGAGCGCACCGCCTGCAGCAGCCCCTGGCGGCGCAAGAGCTCGAGCGGCACCGAGTTGCTGTCCACCAGATCGACTTCGTCGCGCCCCGCCCGGGCTTCGGCCACGGTGCGTTGCAGGACCTTCTCCGAGGCGGCGCGCCAGGCGCGGACTTTTACGCCGTACTTCTTTTCGAATGCCGCGTTCAGCGTCGCGACGTCTTCGGGGGGGAACGACGTATACAGGCTGAGGAAGCCTTCGCGACGCGCGCCTTCGAGCAGGCGCTGATGGCGGTCTGCGCCCTCGTACGCGGCGAGGCTCGCGAGCACGCCTCTCGCCTCCTGCGCCGCGAGGAACGCAGGCGAAGCGAGACTCGCGAGCGCGAGCAGGGCGACCCGAGCCCGCCTCCGGATGCCGCTTGCCGCGACCTCCGGTTTCATGCCGCCGACACCGTTTTCGCCGGGTCCTTCTGCGCCATTGCAACCGCATCGGGCAGGCTCATCTGGCGCGGCACCACCATCGACACCGCGCGGGCGCCCTGCGCGGCGGGAGCCAGGCCCGGCGGCGCGTCCCCGCGCGCCACCGCGCTCGCCGCGTCCATGAGCAGGCGGCGCGTCTTGACGATGCCGTTGTCCGAGGAGACGAGATGCTCCCGGGCGCGGTTCTGGATCGTTCCCATGCTCTCCTGTATGGCGGCATCCTGGACGCCGACGCCGAGCACGCCGGAAAAAGTCTTCTTGGCTTTCTGCGCCGCGCGGTCGATCAGATAGTCGTTGCGCTTGTTCGCGACCGGGATGAAGGAGCCTTCGATCAGCGGCACGTGGATGCCGCGCCCGGAATGCGCGGCCTCGCGCTCGGCCCCGGTGAGCGCCCGGCCCGGGTGATAGTCGATGCTGAATGTCCAGCAGCGCCCGTCGTCGATCGGGACGAACGCGTGGCCGCCGTAGGGATTGTCCCCGTAGGGAGGAAAGAAGCTGAAGCACGGCATCAGCCACTGCGTGACCCGCCAGTAGTAGCGGTCCGTCCCCACGTCGCGGCGCGTCGCGACGTACAGCCCGGCAGGCGAAACCGTTGGGACGATTTTCGGGTGGCGGTCGGCGAGGAGCATCGCGAGGCTTGAGGGATCGCGCTTGAGCAGCGGGTCGTCTGCGACCGAATGGCGGTGGAGGAAGCCCGAATGAATCGAATCGAGCGCCCCTTCCATCGCCTGCAGGTAATTCGATTCCTGCAGGCGCTTGGAGACGTATCGATGGGCAGGCGGCACCCGGGTCCATTCGTAGGCCGGCTCCTCCGGCTTCTTGTCCGCCGGGCCGAGATAGGCCCAGATCACCCCGGCGCACTCGATCGCCGGATACGATTTCAGCCTGATGCCTTTCCTCACGCCGGACTCCTCCGGCTCCGAAGGCAGGTCCACGCACTGGCCCGTGACGTCGTATTTCCATCCGTGATAGGGACAGCGGATTCCATTTTCCTCGTTGCGCCCGAACCACAGGCTCACGCCCCGGTGAGCGCAGAACTCTTCGATCAGCCCGAGCCTCCCCTTGGTGTCGCGGAAGGCGATCAGGCATTCGCCGAGCAGCTTCACCCGCACCGGCGGGCAATCCGGCTCGGGCAGCTCCTCACCGAGCAGCACCGGCAGCCAGTAGCGCCGGAACAGCTCGCCTACGGGGGTTCCCCCGCCGACGCGGGTCAGCAACTCATTGCGCTCGGCTGCGAACATGGCCTAGTGCGACGCGGTGGGCGCCGGGACTCCGGTGCCGCGGCCGTAGATGGTGTCCTCGAAGATCCGGGTCCAGCGGTCATACTCGGCGAGCACCGCGTCGAGCTCGATGAACTTCAGGTCGAATTTTCTCAGGTTCCGCTCGTTGCGGCGATGCGAGATGACGTGGTTCAGCTCGGCGAGCAGCGCCTGGCCGTCGCTGAGGACGAAGTCGTAGAAGAGGACCGCCGCGTGGGGATGCGGCGCGCGCTTCATGACCCCGATTCCGTCGGTGTAGGCGACGGTCGGCTGCAGCGCGAACCAGTCGATCGGCGCGCCGCTGCGCTTGGACTGTTCCGGCAGGTAGCTGTAGAGGGTGAGCGCAAGGGGGATTTCGCCGGCGACGACCAGGTTGTTGAGCAGCGCGTTTCCGTTTCGCACGGTCAGGCCGTTCTTCGCTACCAGCTCACGGAAGAATTTCAGCCCGTTCTCCTCGCCCATTTCCCGGACCAGCGTGAAAAACCATTCCTGTTCTTTCGCTTCGACCGCGATCCGTCCCTTCCAGCGCGGGTCGAGCAGGTCCCCGAATGTTTTGGGCAGCTCCCCGGACTTCACCCTGTTCGTGTTGTAGGCCTGGACGAAAACATAGACGCGAGGGCCGGCCCACTCGCGATGCGGCGCGACGGCCTCGGGAATCAGCTCACGCTGATAGGGCGAGCGGACCTCCTGCAGCAGGCGCTCGCGGTGCAGGAGCTCCATTTCCGGCGCGGGATTGTGCACGACGTCTACTTCGAAGCGGCCGGCGCGCGCCTCGGTGACTGCCCTGCGCAAAACGTTGTTCTTGCCCGAGCGCCAGACGTTGACCTTGATTCCGTAGCGGCGTTCGAATTCCGAGACGAGGCGGATCAGGTCCTTCTCCGCCATGGATGCGTACAAGGACAGCGAGCCCTCCCGCCTGGCATTGGCGACAAGGCGCGCCGAGCGATCGGCGCTCTCGTCAAGCGCCGGAGACGCGGGGTCCTGCGCGAGCGAAAAGTTCGCTGCGACCGCGAGTGCACCGAGCGCCAGGTGCGACAGCCGGCGCAGCCAACACCCGGGTAAGGCACGCATCGGGGCCGACGGGCCCTACGCGGGCTCCTTGATCCTGCGCTTGAGGTATTTCTCGATGAGCTCGGCGGTGAGCACGACCTTGGAATCGTACTCGGGAGCGTCCTCGATCTGCTCCAGGTCGTTCAGCCCGCAGTACTTGTAGATCCGGTTGATCGCCGAGACGAGCCGCACCGGCTTGTCCGATGCTGCGTTGAAATGCTGGTGGATCGTGTTGGGCGGAATGTAGATCACGTCCCCCGCCTCCCACTCCCAGCGCTTCACCTCGGCTTGAGGCTTCCAGTGGTACGTGTCGGTGATCTCCACGTCGCAGTCCTGGTGCAGGTCGTAGCCCCGGCCCTCCACCACGTACAGGCACTCCTCGGCCAGGTGCCGGTGCCTGCCCGAGCGGCTGCCCGGCGGGATGATCTGCATGTAGGCGTCCACCGTCTCCATGCGCGTGTTCATCTGCTCGTTCAGCAGGTGCTTCAGGAGCCCCTGGCGCGACATCTCCCAGGGCATGTCCTCCGGGTGCAGGATTTTCCTGCGCTTTGAGTTCCTCGCGGGCGCCTGCATCGCATTGTCGAGCAGGCTCTGATACAGCTTCTGGTGCGCGCTGCCGCGCATCCAGGCTTTCGATTCACTCCAGGCCATGTGCCGCTCCTTTTCTCGGTCTAACCGGGTCTAACCGGGGACAGACCACGTTTTCTACGCTCGGGGAAAGACTCCGAAAAACGTGGTCTGTCCCCGGTTTCACTAATGGTTGTAGTTTTCCTCGAAGTGCCGCGGAACGAAGCCCGCGCCCTCGGGCGTCGCTTCCTTCGGACGCGGGATGACGGTCTGCTGGAACATCAGGTTCATGAACAGGACCATAGGCTTGGGCTTCATGACGAGCGCGCGTGCGGGTTTCACCGGATCGGCGTTGAAGTGCTGATGCACGCAGTTCATGTGCACGATCGCGACATCTCCCGCCGACCAGTCGTAGCGCACGCCGTCGTGGATCTCGTAGCCCGTGCCGTCCAGAATGTAGAACGCCGCCTCGTTCACGTGGCCGTGCTTTTGCGTGCGGCCTCCCGGGCCGTATTCCTCCAGGTGCACGTGGAGCGTCTGCGCAAGGCCGTCCACCGGCTCGATGAAGTGCTTGCTGAAGGACTGCGGGCCGTCGTTGAAGAGGAGGTCCTTGCCCTTGATCACGCGCGGCAGGCCCCTCAGGCGGGCGAGCTCCTCCTTCAGGCTGTACTGTCCCTGGATGCCGCGCACGAAGACGCGGTCCTTCTTGCTGCTGTAGTGCGATTCCTTGGCCATAGGCTTGCTCCGTCGTCTAGCGTCCCGTGCCGAAAATCTCTTCGTACAGCTTCACCCACTTGTCGTACTCATCGAGCGTGACGCGCGCGTCGACGAATTTGAGCGGCAGCTTGTTGAGCGGCGTGTCGATCTTCCTGTTCGTCGGCACGAAGTCGCGCTGCGCGAGGATATTCTGGCCTTCCTCGCCGATCTCGAAGTCGTAGAAGAGCACCGCGGCGTGCGGATGCGGGGCGCGGCGCGCGACGCCGACTCCGTTCGGCCGCGCGATCGCCGTGCCGATGGAAAACCAGTCGATCGGCGCGCCCTTGCCCTTGAACTGTTCTGCCTTGTAATTGTATACGGTCAGCGCGAGCGGCACCTCACCCGACACCACGAGCTGCGTCAGCAGCGTATGCCCCTTGCGCACCGACATGCCGTTTTTTGCGACGATCTCCTTGAAAAGTTTCGTGCCCTTGACCTCGCCAAGATCGCCGAACAGCCCCGCGAGCCAGTCCGAGTCCTCCTGTTCGATGCCGAGTTTGCCTTTCCACTTCGGGTCGAGCAGATCTTCCCAGGTTCTGGGCAAGTCCTGTTTCCTCACCGCTTTGGTATTGTAGGCCTGCACGAACACGTTCAGGCGCGTCCCCACCCACTCGCCGTGAGGGCGTATCGCCGGCGCGATGAGATCGGCGTGATGCGGCGACTTGACCTGCTGCAGGACGTTTTCGCGGTGCAGCGATTCCATTTCGGGCCCGTTGGTCTCGACGATATCCACGGTGTTGCGGTTGGCCCGCGCTTCGGCGACGGCGCGCTGCAGCACCTTCTCCGAGCTTGCGCGCCACACGTTGACCTTTACTCCGTATTTCTTCTCATAGGCGCCGACCAGCGCTCCCATGTCGTCGGACTGCGCCGAGGTGTAGAGGTTGAGCTCTGCCTCATTCTTGGCGCCCTCGATCAGCTTCTTCAGGCGGTCGGGACCCGCGTACAGGCCGACGTCCGCGGCCGTGGCGTTCGGTTTGACCTGCCCGGGAACGGAAGCGGGAAGAACCGCGCCCGCGGCGAGCAGGCTCGCGAGAAGATTGATTCCAAGCGGCTTCATGAGTCGGGTCCTCTTTCGCTCGATGGCGGAAAAGTCAGTCGGCTTCCTTCTGCATCCTCTGACCTTTGAGGAAGAGATCCGACCAAAGTTTCTCCCAGCGGCCGGCCTCGTCGAGCGTGATCACCGGGTCGATCATCTCGAAGGGGAACTTGTTGAGGTGAGTGTCCACGGCGCGGCTCGAGGGCACCCGGTTGGGCTCCTTCAGGATCGTCTGGCCTTCGAGGGAGAGCATGAAGTCGGAAAAGAGCAGCGCCGCGTAGGGGTGCGGGGCGCGGCGCGCCACGCCGATGGCGTTCGGGCGCCCGAACGTGGGTTTGAGCGCCTTCCACCGGATCGGGGCGCCTTTTACCACCAGCCGCTCGGCGTTATGGTTGTAGATCGTGGCGGCGAGCGGAATCTCGCCCGAGGCGACGAGCTCGGCCATCAGCGTGTGCCCGCTGCGTATTTCGGGTTTCGCCGCGGCGAGCTTCCTGAAGAATGCGAGGCCTTTCTCCTCGCCCATCGCCTTGACCATGGCGCCGAACCAGTCGGCGTCGCCGGCTTCGATCCCGACACGGCCCGCGAAGCGCGGGTGAAGCAGGTCCTCGTAGGTCTTGGGTACCTCGTCTGCTTTGACGAGATTGGTGTTGTAGGCGACGGTGAAGAAATTGAAGCGGTCGGCGACGTAATGGCGGTGCTTGGGAAAGGCGGCCGGCGGCAGGTCCTTGAAGTGCGGACTGAAGAACTCCTCGAGCAGCTGCTCGCGGTGCATCGCTTCCATTTCCGGGCCGTTCGTCTCCAGGATGTCGCAGCTGAATCGCCCGGCCCGCGCCTCGGCGATGGCGCGCTGCAGCACCTTCTCCGAGCTCGAGCGCCACAGCTGGACTTTCACGCCGCCGTATTTCCTCTCGAAGACTTCGACGATCGGCACCGAGTCCTTGAGGTTCAGGGAGGTGTAGACGACGACCTCGCGCTCTTTTTTCGCCCCTTCGAGGATGCGCTTCTCGCGATCGGCGCCTTTGTACAGGTAGACCTCTCGGTTCCTCGCCGCGTCTTTGCTCTGCGCGAATGCAAGCCCCGGCCACACCGCCGCGCCCAGTGCACCTGCGACGATCCTTCTCCGGCGGGGGTCGGTGCCGCTGCCACCGCGCATGCCGTCTCTCTCCTATTCCGGAAAGTTTGCTTGGAACTTTCCCTTTGAAAATACGGGCGGGCGCTTTCGCGCCCGCCTTGGTGTTGCGCTTGCTGCAACTGCTGCCGGCCGGGCCGGCGCGGACTCTCAGAACGTGTAGGCGATGCCGATCCCGCCCTGGGTGATGTCTTCGCCTGGGTTCGGCGACTGGGACGAGCTGTTGTAGCGGGCCGCGGCACCGTTGGTCAGCTTACTGTAGAGCCCAAAAATGTACACGCTCGGGTCCAGGTAATAGGCAACACCCACGTCGATCTGGTGGCCCTCGAGACCGTCCGTGGTGCACGCCGTATTGAGCAAGGTGCAGCTGCCGGCGCTCGACCTGATGTAGTGAACGGCAGTGCGCCACGTGCCGCTCCAGCGGCTTTCGAGGAGCAGCATGTACGCCTTGTTCTTGTAATCCTGGAATCGACCGTTGACGATCACGTTGTCTTCCTTGTAATGCTTGATGACGTAATCCGCCTCGATCGAGTGGTTGCCGATCTTGTACACGGCTGCCAACTGGTTCGCCGTGTCCACCGAGTTGACCGATGGATCCGCGATGCTTCCGCTGGAATTCTGGTTTTGTCTCGCGGTGGGGGAATTAATCGAGCCCCCGAAGAGGTCGCGATGACTTTCCTGCGCGAACGCGACGAGGATCGGCCCCTGCTCCCACTTGACCCCCCAGGACACCACTCGCGGGTCGCGCTTCGGACTGATTGTCTGGGACGTGCCCACCGCGGTGGTATCGTTATCGCTGGGATTGCCGCGCGAATATTGCACCTTGGTCTGCAGTCCGCCGAGGATAGTCGGCGACGTGAAATCGAGCGCGTTCGGGCGTCGCAGGTTGAAGCTCGATGCGGAATTCGTGCCGAAGCCGACCTTTTGCAGCACATTGCTCTGCGACACGAAGTTGCCGCTGTTGACGCCGAGGAAGCCCAGGATATTGCCGTACTCCTTGTACGGCGTGTCCATATTCCCCATGCGGACCGTGCCCCATCCGTCGTTGGCCAAGCCAACGAACGAGTTCCGATTACCGAAGGTGGAGATAAAACCCGCGCTGTTCGCCTTCACAACACCCTCGTCGAGGGGGACTGTCTGCTCCAATTGCCAAATCCCTTTCGTCCCGCGACCGACGTCCTTGCTGCCACGGAAGCCGACATAGCTATTGCTGATCTGCATTTCCCATCTGGGGATGATCGCATTGCCGCCGAGCGTTCCGGTGAGCGTCGACAGCCCGGTCGTACTCGGAGCCGTCGCCCCGTCACCATGCGAGTGCGTCTCTTCCGGATAGAACTTGCCGTAGAACTCCCAGTCCGTCCCCGCCGGGCTCTTAATTTGCGCGTAGGCGCCGGGCGCCGCCAGCGCCGCCCCGACAGCCAAGACCATCGCTTTTCTGTTCAAACTCATTGTCTCCTCCTTCGCTTGGTGATTTTTCAGAGCGCGCCCGGACATTTTCTCATCCGCTTTCGCGCTCTGCCCCCGATGTTCCTTCATGCAGAACAGTAATCGTTGCTACGGAACATCTGCGTCGCAAGTTACCCTCCGACCGCTGCGCTGTCAACGAAATGTAAGGTGGGCGCGCAGGCAGGTGACCCGATCAGCGCCCGTACGCTTCCAGCTTATGGCGCCGCGGCTTCAGCGCGCGGCAAATCTCGCGGTTGACGCCCGCCTGCGGTAACGCAATGCCCGCTTCCGCCGCCATCTCGGCGACGATCGCCATGTCGTCTTCGGCCCAGGCCATCGTCTGGCTGCCCCATTTCTCGAGCGCTCCGTTCGCACAGCTCGACATGAGGAGGGCGCGGCGCAAGGCTTCGACGTCGGCGCCGTAGCGCTGCGCCAGCGCGAGCCCCTCGTGATCGGCGACCAGGCAGGCCCACAGGATCAGATTGTTGACGGCCTTCGCGACTTGCGCGGTTCCCACGCCGCCGGTGTGAACGACGTCGGACGAATAGGCGCGCAGCACCGGGGTCAGGCGCTCGACGACCTCGGCGCTGCCGCCCACGAAGGAAAGCAGGGTGCCGCTGTCCGCGGCTTCGCCGCCGCGGCACACCGTGGAATCG
>Ga0209058_1003770_pt1 | contig 12221 bp, 9 predicted proteins | sample GraSoiAngelo_147_FD_185904 | JGI IMG/M metagenome (GOLD analysis project Ga0209058, IMG submission 185904) | Grasslands soil microbial communities from the Angelo Coastal Reserve, California, USA - 14_1009_05_40cm (SPAdes) (version 2) | ecosystem: Environmental > Terrestrial > Soil > Grasslands ... | reverse complement strand
CTCTGCGTCTGCGGACTCCCGGGCGCCCGTATCGCGCGCAACGCTGAGCCCAGCTCGGCCGATCCAGGGCTCGTAGTAGCCCTGGGTAGCGATCAGGAAAGTCTGCGCCGGGTCCGCTGCTGCGGCCCCCACCTCGGCGACGACCGTAAAGCGCTCGCCGGGTGAGGTCCGGAGATATCGCTGGTCGGAGAGTCGCACACTTGCGAGCGCGGAGGGGTCTTCGCGTCCCCCAGCGTCAAGCAGCCGGCCAAAGTAAAACGTTCGGACGACGGGGCGCCGCGCTCGCCTGGCGAACGCGATCCGGTCGATTCGCCAGTTGTCCGCCGGAAAGGACAGCCGAACGCGAACGCTGTCCCGATGAACCACGGGGATGAGGACGGCGACGTCTTTCCAAGCGTGCGGCCCGACGTCCTGAATATGCGCCGTCTGGTGGTAGCGGCGGCCGTCCCAGACGGCGATGCGCATTCCCATCCGTTGCCCCTGCCAGCGGGCCAGCGCTGCCGCCCGGCCGTCCAGCTCGCGGCCGATCCAGTCGAGCGAGCGGGCGCCACGATCGCCCAGCATCACTTCCGAGTACAGGAGGGTCGCGAGCAGACTGTTCTTCAACCGGAGGACCAACGCAACGCTGTCACCGCGTGGCGGCGCTGGGGCGACGAGGTAGATGGCGTCATCCAAGCGCTCTGACGACACGCCTGCCAGGGTCCGCACATCGGTCCGGAACGCCACACCGTCGGGGAGTGCAAGGAGACGACGGAGGTCACGTCCCGCGGCATCGACGATCGTGGTCGCGGGGACGAGTTCGCGCACGGCCAGCGGGGCGCCGTCCCGGTCCGGGAGCGCGGTCTCGTCCGCGGCGTTACGGACCTCGAACAGCTCGAGCTGGTTGAAGTATTCCGTCTCGAGCGCCTCGTTGCGTACTTCAAGGCGTATCTTACCGTCCCGGTCCGGGTGGATCCCGAGACGGTCGACGTCACGCGTCTCGAACGCCGGGCCGAGCGTGTAGGAGAAGCCCTCGGCTTGGAGCGCCCACGTGCCGGCGCTGTCGGCGTAGACGGTCGGACAGTTCCCGAAGCAATCTGAGGATGAGCACACGATCAGGAAGGCGGCTACTGCGGCCCCCAGCAGCGCGGCCCCGGTGGCGAGCGTGGACACGATGGCCGTGGGCGCCCCGTTCGTGGCCCTGCGGAACGACTCCATCGCGACGACACTGTCGAGCGGCACGACAGAAAGAGCGGTCGAATCGCGCAGCGTCAGGCCGTACCGCACCCCTCGCCCCCGGAGCGTGTCGCGGGCGAGGAGCACTCCCGCCCGGTACAGTACCGTGGAGCCGTCCCGGAGGTGGGCCTTGACCGGCGTCTGAATGGCGAGGGAGTCGGCGCTTGATCCGATCGGCTCGACCCGCACGCTGCGAAAGACCCAGATGCAGGCCCCGGCGACGAGGGGGCCGAGCGCGGCCGCCAAGAAAACGCGCAGCACGCGGCTGCGACCGAGTAGCAGGACCAGCGCCAGCCGCACCATGGGCGTCTCCTCGCTTGTACTCCGTCACCTCCCCTATACGACAGTCGGCTCGGTGGCATGTCAAGGTCGGGAACGCGCGGCGCACTGAGTCGATTCCATGCAAGCCCGAGAGGGACCAGTCCTGACACGTTCCTGACGCCGTCCGGTGCCCGTGCGATCAGGGCGCGGCCATAATTATCGGCATGCTCCTCGCGGTGTGCGCCCTGCTCCATTGCACCGACACCACGCGGACCTACTCGGGCCGGGACCATCAGCTCGACGTACGGCTTCCGCGCTTTGAGACCGATGCCGTCATAGACGGCGACCTCGCCGACGCCGTGTGGGCGGGTGCCGCGCGGCTGACCGGCTTTTCACAGTATTCCCCCAACGACGGCGTGCCGGCCGCGGACTCCACCCAGGTGGTGGTGTGGTACTCCGCCACGGCCATCTATTTTGGCGTTCGCGCCTTCGAGCTGCACGGCCGTCCCACGATGACGTTGGCGAATCGCGACCAGATCTTCGACGACGACAACGTGCAGATCCTGCTCGGCACGTTTCACGACGGGAAGCAGGCCTTGATGTTTGCCGTGAATCCCGTCGGCGTCCAAGGCGATGGCTCCCTGATCGAGGGCGCCAACGTGACCGCTAGCGGCTTCATCGGCGGCGCGGTCGTGGGACGGGAGCAACCCGACCTGAGCCCCGACTTCGTCTTTCAGTCGCGCGGGCGCGTCACCGATTGGGGATACGAAGTCGAGGTGCGGATTCCGTTCAAGAGCATCCGGTATCAACCGCGCCAGCCGCAAGACTGGCGGCTGAACATCGTGCGCGAGGTCAAGCACTCCGGCGTCGCGGACTCCTGGTTCCCGGCGCGCCGCGCGAGCGCCACGTTCATCGGGCAAGCGGGCAACCTGGTCGGCCTGAGCGGCATGCATCGTGGTCTCGTCATGGACCTGAATCCGGAGGCGACCGGCAAGGCGAGCGGTGCGCCCACTCCCAGCGGCTATCAGTACGACTTGGGAAACCCGCAGGTGGGCGGCAACATCCGCTGGGGGGTTTCGGACAACCTTACCCTCAACGGCACGATCAAGCCGGACTTTTCGCAGGTCGAATCGGACGCGGGTCAGCTCGCGTTCGATCCGCGGCAGGCGCTGTTCTTTGCGGAGAAGCGGCCCTTCTTCCTGGAAGGAAGCGAGCTGTTTCAGGTGCCTCAGAACCTGATCTATACGCGGCGCATCGTCCAGCCGGTCGCAGCGGTCAAGCTCACCGGTACGACCTTCGGCACCGACATCGGCCTGCTCTCGGCGGTGGACCAGAAGTTTGCGTCGGCCACGGGCACGGAGAATCCGGTGTTCACGATCCTGCGGGCCCAACACAGCCTGGGCCGAGGCTCGCGCGTCGGTCTCGCATATACCGATCGGGTCGAGGGCGGGGATTACAACCGCGTCGCCGAGGTCGACAGCCGGCTCGTTTTCAAGGAGATCTATGGACTCAACCTGCAGCTCGCGGGCAGCCGCACCCGCGTCGCAGGCGTGACCACGACGGCGCCGCTGTGGCTGGGCCAGTTCACGGTACAGCATCGCATCTGGGGTCTGCGCAGCCTGTTCGCCGGCATCTCGGACGAGTTTCGCGACGCGAGTGGATTCATCGGCCGAGCGGGGATCGTGCACGCATACGTCGATCCGAGCTACACGACCTATGGGCCGCCCGGGGCGGTGCTGCAGCGGGTCACGGGCGACATCGTATTGGACGGCATCTGGCAGTATCAGAACTTCATCCACGGGCGGCACCTACAGGACAAGAAGCTGCACTTCAACGGCAACGCGGCGTTGCGCGGTGGCTGGAACGTCGGTGCGGGGTATTTCGTGGAATCGTTTGGCTACGATTCCGCCCTTTATGCCGAATACCGACTGGAAGTGCCACGCGCCGGGGGCGGTCTCGACACCGTGCCGTTCACGGGACAGCCCACGATCGGGAACGGCGAATACATCGTCCAGATCGAGACGCCCCAGTGGAAACACTTCAGCGGCGGCGGATACTTCCTGCAGGGCCACGACGAGAATTTCTTCGAGTGGGCCTCAGCCGATTTGCTGCTACTGAGCGTGGACCTGTCCTACCGCCCCACCGAGCGGCTCCGCAATACCGTCAGCTATTTCTGGCAACAGGTGAATCGCCGCACCGACGGCACCTTGGTGAATGTCGGTCGCGTTCTCCGGGCCAAGCTCGAATACCAGCTCTCGCGACCGCTGTTCGTCCGGGTGGTCGGCCAATACATCCAGGACAAGACGGACTCGCTGCGCGACGACTCACGCACCGGCGCTCCGATTCTCATTGCGGGACCAGGGGGCGTGACGCGCTCCGCGGCGGCGCGCACCAATCTCTTCCACGCCGATGTGCTGCTCAGCTATCAACCGGTACCGGGGACGGTGGTGTTCGCGGGGTACGGTAGCAACATGGTGGACGAGGACGCCTTCCAGTTCCGGCGTCTCACGCGGACGGACGACGCCTTCTTCCTCAAGCTGAGCTACTTGTTCAGGCTCTGAGCCTCGGTGTAGGTGGCCGGCCACGCTTGCAGCCTCTGATCGCTACCGCAGCACGACGACCGCGGGAGGGAAGGTTCCCGACGGCGCGGCTTCGCGCTTCAGGAGGCAACCGCATACATGCGGCCTCCTAGTACTTGCGTTCAGCCGTTCACCCTCAGCGGCTACCACGGCGAGCCCACGCGCGGCACCCTGACGATCCAGGGGTTCAATCGCCAGCAGCGCATGCGGCGGGCGCTGCGGGAACTCGGCAAGTGGTGGGGCGTGGCGCTCCTGTCCGTGTTGATCCCCGTCGCACACTTCGTGCTCGTCCCGTCATTCCTCCTCTACGGCGCGTGGCAGTTCTGGCAGCGGCTCGGCACGGCGGAGCTCGCGACCGAGGCGCGCGGCACCTGTCCCGATTGCGGGACGGAGCAGACGTTCGAGCTCGCGCCGCGGTGGCGCACACCGCAGCCGGTCACCTGCAAGCAGTGTCACCGGGGGTTGCGGCTCACGGTGCCGTCCTAGAGAGTGTGGGCGTACGGGGAGGGCGTGTGACGACGAGCACACCGGTCCGCGACGGCTCGCGCAGCCTGGCCCTGGTCCTCGCGGGCGGCGGCGCGCGGGCTGCATACGAGGTGGGGGTCCTCTCGGCGATCGCCGAGCGGGCGCCCGGCGTCGAGTTTCCCATCGTGACCGGTGTGTCCGCAGGCGCGATCAACGCCGTGTACCTCGCGGCGCACGCGCAGGCGCTGTCCACCGCGCTTGCGGCGCTGCGCGAGGACTGGAGGCACCTGACAGTCGATCGCGTCTACCGCATTCAGCCGTGGCGCCTCGGCCGCGCCGTCTTGCGCGGCGTGGCCGGCACCCTGCTGGGCACGCGTCAGGAGGCTGCGGTCGTGCGCGGCCTGGTGGATATGAGTCCGCTGCACGATTTTCTCACTGCACGACTCGATTGCCGAGGGATCGACGCCAACATCGCCGCCGGCCGCCTGCGCGCGGTGGCCGTAAGCGCGACCTCATACGCATCGGGGGGGACCGTCACGTTCGTGCAGGGCCCGCCTGACGTGCCCACCTGGCGGCGCGCGCACCGCTCCGCCGTGCCGGCGCGGCTCACGGTGGACCACGTGATGGCGTCGGCCGCCCTGCCGATCCTGTTTCCCGCGGTCCGCCTCGGAGACGCCTTCTACGGCGACGGCAGCGTGCGCCAGACTGCCCCGCTTGCTCCGGCGATCCATCTCGGCGCCCGGGCCATCCTCGTGGTCACCCAGCGCAGCGAGCCCGAGCTGGCTGCCTCGCGCCCCGTGGCGCTGCGCGAGTATCCCACCCTCGCGGAGGTGATCGGGCTGTTGCTGCACGCAATTTTCCTCGATGCCCTCGAAGCGGACGCCGAGCGCGTCGAGCGCATCAACCGAACGCTGGCACGCATGCCGCCGGGGGCGGCGCCCGACGAACTGCGACCGGTCAGCCTCCTGATGCTCAGACCTTCGCGGAACCTCGGCGCGCTCGCCGCGGGGGCGGGGGCCAAACTGCCGCCCGCGATCCGCTGGATGGTGCGGGGGATGGGCGGCCACCAGGCTGGCGCCGTGGACTTCCTGAGCTACCTGCTGTTCGACCCGGCCTATACGACCGCGTTGATCGAGCTGGGCTACGCCGACGGGCTGACCCAGTGGCCGCGCATCGAGCGGTTCCTAGCCGACTCGGAGCGGCTCGCCCCGAATGTGTAGACAAGGCGCCCCGGCGCTGGTAGCTTCGCCGCTTCCCATTCAACCCTATGCCACCTTTTCTTGCAGAACTGCTCGGCACCATGCTGTTGATCGTCCTGGGCGATGGCGTGGTCGCCAACGTGGTGCTCAACAAGACCAAAGGTCAGAACGCCGGTTGGATTGTCATCACCGCGGGGTGGGGATTCGCAGTTACGGTCGCGGTGTATGCCGTCGCCAGCTTCAGCGGCGCGCACTTGAACCCCGCCGTGACGATCGGCCTCGCCTCCATCGGCAAGTTCGCCTGGGCGAAGGTGCCTGTGTATATCGCGGCGCAGCTGCTCGGCGCGTTGCTCGGCGCCGCGATCGTGTGGCTCGCCTATCTGCCACACTGGCCCGTGACGGAGAGCCCGGCAGCCAAGCTGGCCGTGTTTTGCACCGCGCCCGCCATCCGCAAGACGACCGCCAATCTCCTCACCGAAGTCATCGGCACCTTCGTGCTGGTGCTGGGTGTGCTGGCCATCCTGACACCCAAGAACTTGAACCCCGCATACGGCTGGGACGGGGGATTCGGGCCGTTCCTGGTCGGTATCCTGGTGTGGGCTATCGGCCTTTCGTTGGGTGGGCCGACCGGCTACGCGATCAACCCGGCGCGCGACCTGGGTCCTCGTCTCGCGCACGCCGTGTTGCCGATCGCGGGCAAGGGGAATTCGGACTGGGGGTACGCGTGGATCCCGGTCGCCGGCCCGATCCTCGGCGGCCTGATCGCGGCCTTCCTTTACAAGGCGGTGTGGCCGGCATGAAACACATCTTGGCCCTGGACCAAGGGACAACGAGTTCGCGCGCCATCGTGTTCGACCACAGCGGGAGCGTGGTTGCGTCGGCGCAGAAGGAGTTTCGTCAGATTTTCCCCCGGCCCGGCTGGGTGGAGCACGATGCGACGGAGATTTGGGCCACGCAGCTGCACACGGCGACGGAGGCGCTCGGCAAGGCCGGACTGACCGCCGCCGACATCGCCGCGGTAGGGATAACGAATCAGCGCGAAACCACCGTGGTCTGGGACCGCGAGACGGGCGAGCCGGTGCATCACGCCATCGTGTGGCAGGATCGCCGCACGGCCGCCGCGTGCGACCGGCTGAAGGCCCGTGGGCTCGCGCCCCTGATCAAGCGTAAGACGGGGCTCGTGGTGGACGCCTATTTCTCCGCCACGAAGCTGGAATGGATGCTCCACAACGTCCCGGGCGCGCGCGCCAAGGCGAAGGCCGGCAAGCTGGCCTTCGGCACGGTCGATTCGTGGTTGGTGTGGAACCTGACGGGCGGCCGAGTGCACGTGACCGATCCGAGCAACGCGTCGCGCACGATGCTGTTCAATCTGCGCTCCGGCGATTGGGACGACGAGCTGCTCGATCTGTTCGGCGTGCCGCGCTCGGTGTTGCCGGCGGTCGGCTCGTCGAGTGAGGTGTACGGCGAGACCACCCTGTTGGGCGGTGCGCTGCCGATTGCCGGCATTGCGGGCGATCAGCAGGCCGCGCTGTTCGGCCAGGCGTGCACCCAGCCCGGCATGGTGAAGAACACCTACGGCACCGGCTGTTTCATGCTCATGAACACCGGCACGAAACCGATTGCGTCCAAGAACAATCTGCTGACGACGGTGGCGTGGCGCATCGGCAACCGAACCGAGTACGCGCTGGAAGGCAGCATTTTCATCGCGGGCGCGGTGGTGCAGTGGCTGCGCGACGGTCTCGGCATCATCAAGTCGTCGTCCGAGGTCGAAGCCCTGGCGTCGCAAGTGGATGATACCAGCGGGGTGTATCTGGTCCCCGCATTCGCCGGACTGGGGGCGCCGCATTGGGATCCATACGCGCGCGGCGTGCTCGCGGGCGTCACGCGCGGCACGACAGCGGCGCATGTCGCGCGCGCGGCGCTGGAAGGAATCGCGTTTCAGGTGGCGGACGTGCTGCGGGCGATGGAGGCCGATGCGAAAATCAGGCTGAAGGAACTGCGCGTGGACGGCGGCGCGTCCGCCAACAACCTCCTGATGCAGTTCCAGTCGCACCTGCTGGGCGTGCCGGTGGTGCGGCCGAAAGTCACCGAGACGACGGCGCTGGGCGCGGCCTATCTCGCGGGACTGGCGGTCGGCTACTGGAAGGACCAGAAGCAGATCGCGGCGCAGTGGCAGGTGGACCGTCGCTTCACGCACGCGATGAAACCGGCCCAGCGCAAGCAGCTCGAGACCGGCTGGCGGAAGGCGCTGGAGCGGGCCAGGCGCTGGGAAGAGACGGGCTGAGGCTCATGGAAGTCATCATTCAGCGAGACTACCAGCAGATGAGCAAGACCGCGGCGCAGATCGTCGTGGAAGTGCTCAACACCAAACCGAATGCCGTGCTCGGCATGGCCACCGGATCCACCCCACTTGGCTTGTATCAGGAGTTGGTGCGGCTGCACACAGAGGAGCAGCTCGACTTCTCTCGTGTGACGACGTTCAACCTCGACGAATACGTGGGCCTGCCGGTGAATCACCCGCAGAGCTACCACTACTTCATGCACGAGCACTTCTTCCGGCACGTGGACATCCCGCGTAACAACATCAACATTCCCTCGGGCACGACCAGCAACTACCCCGCCTTCTGCCAATGGTACGAGAAGCGTATTGAGGAATGCGGCGGTATCGACCTGCAGATTCTGGGCATCGGCTCAGATGGCCACATCGCCTTCAACGAGCCGGGGAGCTCCCTGAGCTCGCGCACCCGGCTCAAGACGCTCTCCAAGCAAACCATCGACGACAACGCGCGGTTTTTCGATCGCCGAGCAGACGTGCCGGTGTACGCGATCACCATGGGTGTGGGCACGATCCTCGATGCGCACAAGCTGGTGCTGGTGGCGAGTGGAAGCTCCAAGGCAAAAGCGGTGGCGCAGGCGGTCGAGGGGCCGGTGACCAGCATGGTCACGGCCAGTGCGCTGCAGCTGCACCGGGACGCGATCGTGATCGTGGACGAGGCTGCCGCGGCGAGTCTGACGATGCGCGAGTATTACGAGTTCATCTACGCGGCCAAACCGGCCGCGCCGAGGGCGTAAGTGAGCGATCGTCCGATCATTCGCGTCCAGCACGTCAGCAAGGCGTTCGGGAAGGTCACGGCAGTCAACGACGTCTCCTTCGTCGTCCAAGCCGGCGAGATCTTCGCGTTTCTCGGTCCGAACGGCGCCGGGAAGACCACCACGATCAAGATGCTCACCACTCTGTTGCGTCCGACGACGGGCTCGCTCGAGCTCGACGGACTCGACGTCACTGCGCGTCCGATGGAAGTCCGCAAGCGCTTCGGCGTCGTGTTCCAGGATCCGAGTCTCGACGGCGACCTCACGGCGTGGGAGAACATGGACATCCACGGGGTGCTGTACCACGTGCCGCGGCACGCCCGGCGGGAGCGGTGTGAAGCCCTGTTGCGGATGTTCGAGCTGTGGGAGCGGCGCGATGACTTGGTGAAGACGTTCTCCGGTGGCGTGAAACGCCGTCTCGAGATCGCCCGTGGGCTGCTGCACACACCGAAGGTATTGTTTCTCGACGAGCCGACGCTCGGCCTCGATCCGCAGAGCCGCAATCAGATGTGGACCCACGTGCGCAACCTCAGGGACAGCGAGGGCGTCACCGTGTTCCTCACCACCCACTACATGGACGAAGCGGATCGCGTGGCCGACCGCATCGCCGTGATCGACCACGGGCGCCTCGTCGCCACGGGCTCGTCCGCGGAGCTGAAGCAAGAGACCGGCACGGAGTCGCTCGAGGCGGCGTTCCTCGCCCTCACCGGGACGACGATTCGCGACGAGAGCGCCACGGCGGCCGACCAGATGCGTCAGGTCGCCCGCGTGTGGAGGCGATAGACGCATGACCGTCGTCTACATCCTCTGGCTGCGGGAGGTGAGGAAATACCTGCGCTCGCGCGTCCAGATCATCGCCTCCCTCGGTGGCCCGCTCATGTACCTGGGCGTGCTCGGGTTCGGCCTCGGTCCCGTGTTTCAGCGTGCCGGCGAGGGCAGCTATATCCAGTTCATGGCGCCCGGCGTGATCGGCATGACCGTGCTGTTCACCGCCATGTTCTCGGGGATCGCCATGCTGTGGGACCGCCAGTTTGGGTTCTTGAAGGAGACCCTGGTCGCGCCGGTGCCACGGCTGGCGATCATGGTCGGGCGCACGCTGGGAGGCGCCACCGTCGCGGTACTGCAGGGCACGCTGATTTTCGTCGTGACCCTCATCGCGGGCTTCCGCCCCCAGAGCCTCCTCGCCGTGCCCCTCGCGTTTCTCGTGATCGCGCTGATCGCCGTGATCTTCTCGGCCTTGGCGACCGCGATCGGATCGACCCTCAAGGAGATGCAAGGCTTTCAGATGGTGATGAACTTCCTCGTGATGCCGACCTTCTTTCTCTCGGGGGCGATCTATCCGCTCGAGGGGCTCCCCCGAGTCCTGGGGGCACTCACGCGAGTCGATCCGCTCACCTATGGCGTCGACGGAGTGCGCGGCCTGCTGATCGGGAGGACGCATTTCGGCATCGCATTGGACGTTGCCGTGCTGCTGGCGGTTGGGGTCCTGTTCGTCGTCTTCGGTGCGTGGCGGTTCTCGAGAATCGAGGCTTGAATGGTGCGCTCTCTCGTCCTCCTGCTCCTCCTCTGGAGGAGTGCGGCGTCGCAGACTCGCGCGATCGTCTACACCACCGCCGAGAGCACCAGCTTCCGACTTACGCCCACCGACACCCTGATGTTCAAGCCGACCGAGCCGACCTCGGAAGGCAAGGTGTATGTCTTCGCCGATCCGCGGAGAACGTTCCAGCCATTCATTGGAATCGGCGGAGCCCTCACCGACGCCGCGGCCGAGACCTTCGCGAAACTGCCGGCGGCCCGGCAGGACGAGCTGATCACGGCGTACTACAGCACCGTCCCCGGGATCGGGTACACCCTGGGTCGGACCAACATCCACAGCTGCGACTTCTCGAGCGAGAGCTACACCTACGTTACTGAAGGCGACAAGGACCTGACCTCCTTCTCCATCGCGCACGACCTGCGCTACCGGATTCCACTGATCAAGCGCGCGATGGCGGCCAGCGGCAACCAGCTCAAACTGTTTGCCAGTCCCTGGAGCCCGCCGGCGTACATGAAGGACAACAACGACATGCTGCACGGCGGACACCTGCGCCCCGAGTATGCCCACGCCTGGGCTCTCTACTTCGCGAAGTTCGTTGCGAGCTACAGGAAAGAAGGGGTACCGGTGTGGGGGATCACGATTCAGAACGAGCCGATGGCGACCCAGAAGTGGGAATCGTGCGTCTTTCAGGCGTCGGACGAGCGGGACTTTCTCAAGCACCACCTCGGTCCGGTGATGGCACAGCAGGGACTGCTGGGCAACGTCAACATCATCGTCTGGGACCACAACCGCGACCTCATCATCCAGCGGGCGCTCGCGATCTTCGACGACTCGGCGGCCACGAAGTACGCCTGGGGGATCGGCTTCCACTGGTATGAAGACTGGTCGGGTGGGCAGCAGATGTACGGCAACGTCGCCCTGGTGAGCCGCCTCTACCCCGACAAACACATCCTGTTTACCGAGGGAACGCCGGCGAGCTTCGATTCGACTGCGTACGGACGATGGAGCTTGGGAGAGGCGTACGGGCGGTCGATGATCAACGACTTCAATTCGGGGGCCGAGGGCTGGACCGATTGGAACATTCTCCTCGATGAGCGAGGGGGGCCCAACCATGTCGGGAACTTCTGCTTTGCTCCGATCCATGCCGATACGCGTACCGGCAAGCTCATCTACACCAATTCGTACTACTACATAGGCCACTTCTCGAAGTTCATCCGTCCCGGTGCCAGGCGCATGCTCGCGTCACCGAGCCGCAGCATGCTGCTCAGCACGGCCTTCGTCAACCAAGACGGCACGGTGGCGGTCGTGGTCATGAACCCGACAGCGCGTGGTGGGCCATACTCCCTCGTTGTCGGCGCTGCGTCAGTCGAAATCAGCTCGCCGCCGCACTCGATCCAGACGGTGGTCTTCAACGGTCGTTGATAACCTCGGCTATTTGTCGAGCATCTCGGTTCGGGGTTCTGCCCCGCCATACCAGGGGCTTCGCTCCACCCTACCCACCGTCTAGGTTCCGATCCTCAGGTCACGGAGCTGACCGCATTCGCCTGCGAAGCGCTGCGCACGTGCTCTTAGGTGTGACGCTCGCGCTGGCGGGCGGGGCGGCGCGCGTAGGCGCTCAAATGGAGATGGGTCCGGGCCACACCGAGGGGTCCGCGAGCCCCTTGGGCGTGCCGGAGCAACGGGCCGGTTCAGGCACGTCATGGCTGCCCGATGCAACGCCAATGCACGCGATCCATCTCGCGTGGGGCGCCTGGACGTTGATGACGCACGGCGCGGTCTTCCTCCAGTTCGACGATCAAGGCGGGCCACGCGGCGGCTCCCAGCTGGGCGTCGTCAACTGGGGGATGCTCGCCGCGAGCCGAGGGGCCTTAGGTG
>Ga0209058_1003767_pt1 | contig 12224 bp, 9 predicted proteins | sample GraSoiAngelo_147_FD_185904 | JGI IMG/M metagenome (GOLD analysis project Ga0209058, IMG submission 185904) | Grasslands soil microbial communities from the Angelo Coastal Reserve, California, USA - 14_1009_05_40cm (SPAdes) (version 2) | ecosystem: Environmental > Terrestrial > Soil > Grasslands ... | reverse complement strand
ACATCTTGCCAAGATGCGACAGGCGGCTGTGAGAAGTGTCAGCAGATCCTTAAGGTTTGCTCAGAAACTGAAGGCGGGCCGTTAGCGCACCGCCTGCACGCGCGCGGCACCGCTGCCGCCGGTCAGCCGGGCGGCCACGACCACCGGGATGATCGTGACCAGGATCACAAACGAGACCACGACGTTCACCTCAGGCAGCCGCTGGCCGTTGCGGATCTGGGCCAGGATCCAGATGGGCACGGTGTTCTGCGCGCCGGCGGTGAAGGTGGTCACGATGACCTCGTCAAACGACAGGGCGAACGCGAGCATCGCCCCCGCGACCAGCGCAGTCGAGATGAGAGGAACCGTGATGTCCCTGAACGTTTGAAGGCCGCTCGCGCCCAGGTCCGCGGCGGCTTCGAACAGCGATCCCTGCGTGCGCCGCAGCCGCGCGAGAACGTTGTTGTAGACCACCACGATGCAGAAGGTGGTGTGGCCGATGATGATCGTCCAGATCGACAGCTCGACATGTGCGAACGTGAATGACGAGCGCAGCGAGATGCCGGTGATGATGCCCGGCAGCGCCAGCGGCAGCACCAGCAGGAAGCTGATCGCGTCGCGTCCGAAGAACGTGGTGCGATGAATCGCGAATGCCGCGAGCGATCCGAGCACCAGCGCGAAGACGGTCGTGACGAGCGCGATCCGCACCGACAGCCCGACCGCGGACACGACCTCGGGATCGTTGAGCGTGAGGTTGACCCAGTTGAGCGTGAATGAGGTCAGAGGCCAGGACTGGATCTTCGAGCTGTTCAGCGCGAAGAGAGGGATCAGCAGGATCGGGATGAACAGGAATAGAAGGACGAGGACGACCCAGACCCGAAGCGCCATGCGCGTCCAGAAACCTTCCATCTACAGCGCCTCGAAAGCTCCCAGCCGCCGGGCCACGAGCAGGTACACGGCCATGATCGCCACCGGCACGGTGGCGAGCGCCGCCGCGAACGGCACGTTGTTTGCGATGCCGATGTTGCCGTACACGACGTTGCCGATGAAGCTGGTGCCAGGTCCGATCAGGATGGGCGTGATGTAGTCGCCCAGCGTCAAAGAGAAGGTGAATATCGAGCCTGCCACGACGCCCGGGATCGCCAGCGGAAGAACCACGTCGAGAGTTGTGCGCCAGCCGCGCGCGCCCAGGTCACGCGCCGCCTCGATCAGCGATTCCGGCACGCGCTCCATCGCCGCGTACGTCGGAATGATCATGAAGGGCAGCCAGATGTAGCAGAAGACGACGAGCATCGCCGTCTCGCTGTAGCCGATGTTCGGGGCGGGCAGCCCGATCGACTGCATCGTCCAGTTCAGGACGCCGCTGTGGTTCAGGATCAGGATCCAGGAGTACAGGCGGGCGAGGTACGAGGCCCACAGCGGTAGCAGGACCGCGGCGAAGAGCAGCGTCTGCGTCCTGCGCGAAGCCACTCGTGCCATGAAATACGCGAAGGGGAATGCGATTGCGGCGTCGATCAGGGTCACGCGCGTCGCCATCCAGACGGTTCGGAAAATGATGGTGCGGTAGGTCTCGTTGGTGAGGATGGTCTGGAAGTTGTCCAGGTTCCACACCTGGACGATCTCCGTGGTGAAGGCGTCGATGCTCCAGAAAGACGTGATGAGAAGCAGGACGAGGGACGCGAGATAGATCACGACGAACCAGGCGAGCGGCAGGGCCAGCAGGAGCACGGTCCGCAGCCACGGAGCCCGCCAGAAGAGAGACCGCAGCGGGGCGGCCCCGCGTGATTTACGAGGCCGCCTCGCGCTAGCTGCCGCTACTGACAGTGGTCGTTACCCCTTGATCGTCGTCCAGGCCGACTGCCACTGGGCGTACGTCATGCAGTTTTCGGTCCCGTCGTCGCAGGTGCTGATGGGCGTCTTCCAGAACTTGATGCTGTTGAAGTAGGTCTCGGGAGCGTTGGCGTGGAAGGCTGCGCATGAGCCAGGGCTCAGCGACTCCATCTCCGCGCAAGCCTTGGTGTTCACCGGGGTCTCGCCGTAGTTGATCGCCTGCTCCGCCTGCACCTTCGCGGTGCTGATCCATGCGGCCCACTTGTACGCGCAGTTCGGGTGCGGCGCATTCGTGGCCATCATCCAGGTGTCGGCCCAGCCCGTGGCCCCCTCTGAGGGGATCGTGTCGGCGGTATGCGCGCCGGCCAGGTGAAGGTCGGTGGTCATGATCGGCCAGGCCGCTCCGAGGACCACGTCTCCGCTCTTGAACAGCGACTCCTCATCGGACACCGCCGCCCAGTACTTCTTGACGAGCGACTTCTGGGTCTTGAGCAGATTGACCACCGCGTCGAACTGCTTCTGCGTCAGCTCGTAAGGGTCCGTGATCTTGAGGCTCGGGTCCTTGACACTCAGGTAGAGCGCGGCGTCGGCGATCTGGATCGGGTTGTCGGGGATGGTGATCAGGCCGCTGTACTGCGGGTCGTACAGCACTCCCCACGTCGTGGGGGCGGTCGGGAACTTGTCGGTGTTGTACAGGAGGGTGTTGGGACCCCACTGCAGCGACACGCCGTAGTGGATGCCGTTGATCGTGTTGAACGGCGGCGACTTGAACTTGTCGCCGAAGTTCTTCCAGTCAGGGATCAGGTCCATGTTCATCGGCTTGACACTGCCGTTGTAGATCAGCCGCAGGTCGGCGTCGCCGGAGGCCGAGACCATGTCCCAGTTGCCGCCGCCCCCGCCGGTCATCAAGCTGACCATCTCGTCGGAGGATCCGGCGTCCTGGTAGTGGATCTTGCAGCCGGTTGCATCCTCGAACGGCTTCTGCCAGAGCGTCTGCACGTAGCCGCCCCAGTCGATGAGGTCCAGAGCGCCCTCACCGGTGGCGGCGACCGAGGTCGGCGGCTTGATGCCCGCGGTCGGCGGCTGCTTGGTGGTGACGCCGCTGGTCGACGTCGAGCCACAAGCGGTCATCGCCATCACCGATGCCGCCGCGATCGCGAACGCCGCCAGCCGGTGCGATTGGCTTCCCTTCATTTCTCCTCTCCTGTCGTTGCTCTTTCCAGGACGTAAGCGTGATCAGGCGACCAGGCCAGGCGAACCCGCCGGCCTTCGAAGCCCTGGGTGCGGCCCGGGGCGTCCATATTCTGCCGTACTGCCACCAGTGACTCCCCGTGGTCGATCCGCACAGTGAAGCGGGTGATCATCCCCACGTAGACGACCTGCTCGACGACGCCTGGCTCGACCGACATGCCTGGCTCGGCCGGCTCGTCCTCTTCGAGCAGGATCAGCTTCTCCGGCCGGATCACCAGCCGCCAGCCGTCTCGGTCCAGCACGTTGGAGATGCCGATGAACCCGGCCACGAACTCGTTGACGGGCCGCTCATAGACCTCAATCGGAGGGCCGACCTGCTGGATGCGACCGCTTGCCATGACCGCCATGCGGTCGCTCATCGTCAGGGCCTCCTCCTGGTCGTGCGTCACATAGACGAACGTGATGCCGACCTCCTTCTGGATGTTCTTCAGCTCGATCTGCATCTCCTGCCGGAGCTTTAGGTCGAGCGCGCCCAGCGGCTCGTCGAGCAGGAGCACCTCAGGCTCGTTGACGACGGCCCGTGCGAGTGCGACGCGCTGGCGCTGGCCGCCGGACAGCTGGTTCGGCCGGCGGTTCTCGAGGCCTTCGAGCCGGACCATCTTCAGCGCGCGACCGACGCGCTCGCGTCGCCGGCTGCGCGGAATGCCTTTGACCTTGAGCCCGTAGCCGATGTTCTCGGCCACCGACATGTGCGGGAAGAGCGCGTAGTCCTGGAACACGGTGTTGGTCTCGCGGACGTTCGGCGGCAGCGTGGTGACGTCGCGGCCGCCCAGCTCGATGCGGCCGGAGTCGGGACGTTCGAAGCCGGCGATGAGCCTCAGCAGCGTCGTCTTGCCCGACCCGGACGGACCGAGCAGCGTGAAGAACTCGCCCTCGCGCACCTCGAGGTCAATGCCGTCCGCCGCGACGACGTGCCCATAGCTTTTGCGAATGCCCTGCAGGCGCAGGGCGAGGCCCTCCCGCCGGGCTCCGATCAATCCAGAGAAGCCATCACGTGCTTGATCTGCGTGTACTCCTCGAGCGAGTAGATCGACATGTCCTTGCCGTATCCGCTCTGCTTGTAGCCGCCGTGCGGCATCTCGTTCACGAGCGGGATGTGGGCGTTGATCCACACGGTGCCGAACTGCAGCTTGCGCGCCATGCGCAGCGCGCGACCGACGTCGCGCGTCCACACCGACGCGGCCAGGCCGTAGTCGACGCCGTTCGCCCAGGCCAGCGCCTGATCCTCGTCGCTGAAGCGCTGCACGGTCACGACCGGGCCGAACACCTCGCGCTTGACGATCTCGGCGTTGGGCCCTGAGGGCACCACCACCGTGGGCTCGTACCACGATCCCTTCTTCTTCAGAGGCGCGCCGCCGGTGAGGATCTCGGCGCCATCCTTCCTGGCGCGCGCGACGAACCCGGTGACCCGCTCGAGCTGCTCGTCCGAGACGAGCGGGCCCATCTCGGTGTCGTCGGCGAACGGATCGCCGACCTTGAGCGAACCGACGGCCGGCACCAGGTCGCGCAGCAGGCCGTCGTAGATGTGCGGTCCCGCGATCACGCGCGTTGCCGCCGTGCAGTCCTGACCCGCGTTGAAAAAGCCGCCGATCTTGATGCCTTCGACGACCGCGTCCAGGTCGGCGTCGTCGAACACGATCACCGGGGCCTTGCCGCCGAGCTCGAGGTGCACGCGCTTGAGCGTCGCGGAGGCGGCCTTCGCCACCTCCTTGCCGGTTGCGACGTCGCCGGTGAGAGAGACCATCGCGACGCCGGGGTGGCGCACGATGCCGGCGCCCACCGGCTCGCCGTCGCCGGTGATCACGTTGAGCACGCCCGCGGGCAGGATGTCCGCGGCCAGCTCTGCCATGCGCAGCGCCGTGAGGGGCGTCCATTCCGAGGGCTTGAGCACCACCGTGTTGCCCGCGGCCAGCGCCGGGCCGAGCTTCCACGCGGCCATCAGCAGCGGGTAGTTCCAGGGGGCGATCGACCCGACCACGCCGAGCGACTCGCGGCGCACGATGCTCGTGAATCCCTTCATGTACTCGCCGGCCGCGCGGCCCTCGAGCGCGCGAGCGGCGCCGGCGAAGAAGCGGAAGCAGTCCGCGATGGGCGGGATCTCGTCGCTGATGGTCACGCCGAGCGGCTTGCCGACGTTCTCCGACTCGATGCGCGCCAGCTCGTCGCCGTGCTCCTCGATGACCGTTGCAAGCTTGAGCAGCGTCTCGCTCCGCTCGCGCGGCGTGCTGTCGGACCAGACCTCGTCGTACGCCTTGCGCGCAGCCTTCACCGCGCGGTCGACGTCCTCCACCGTGCCCTTCGGCACGGTCGCGATGACCTCACCGAGGGCCGGGTTCTTGACCTCCTGCCCCTCGTTGCCTGTGCTGTCGACCCACTGGCCGCCGATGAACATCTGGTGGCGTCGAAGCGCGGTCTTCATATGTCTCTCCTTGTGTGCCTGTCTAGAGCGGTACGGCGGTCGCCACCTCGGAAAGGGCGGCGCCCAGGATGTCCAATCCTTCGTCGAGCTGCTCGTCCGGAATGGTCAGCGGCATCAGCGTGCGGATCACGTTGTGGTGCACGCCCGAACGCAAGAGGATCAGTCCCTTCTCGCGCGCCACCGACAGCACGCGCGCGGTTTCCTTGTCGGCCGGCTCTTTGGTCTTGCGGCTGCGCACCAGCTCCATGCCGGCCATCGCGCCCATCACGCGCACGTCGCCGACGATCTCATGCTCATTCGCCCAGCTGCGCATGCGCTCCTCGACCACCGAGCCGATACGCGCGGCGCGCTCGGGCAGCCGCTCGTCGCGCATGACGTCGAGCACGGCGAGGCCGGCCGCGCATGCGACCGGGTTTCCTGCGTACGTGCCGCCGAGGCCGCCCGGCGCCGGCGCGTCCATGATCTCCGCTTTGCCGACGACGCCGGACAGCGGAAAGCCGGCGGCCAGGCTCTTGGCCACGGTCATCAGGTCGGGCTCGACGCCTGAATGCTCGATGGCGAAGAACTTGCCCGTGCGTCCGAAGCCGGTCTGGATCTCGTCGACGATGAGGACGATGCCGTGTTTCTCGGTCACCGCGCGCAGGCCCAGGAGGAACTCGCGCGGCGCGGGGACGAAGCCGCCCTCGCCCAGCACGGGCTCGACGATGATCGCGGCGACGCGGTCGGCGGGAACCTCCGATGCGAACAGGTCGTCCAGCCCCGCCAGCGCGGCCGCCGAGTTCCAGCCGCGGTACTCGTACGGAAAGGGCGTCTGGTAGACCTCGGGGGCGTACGGGCCGAAGTTCTGCTTGTAAGGCTGCACGGAGCCGGTGAGGCTGAGCGCGAGCAGCGTGCGGCCGTGGAACGAACCGCGGAAGCTGATCACGGCCGGCCGGCCGGTGTGCGCGCGTGCGATCTTGACCGCGTTCTCCACCGCCTCCGCGCCGGTGCTGAAGAAGATCGCCTTCTTGGGCGCGTCGCCAGGCGCCAGCTCGCTCAAGCGTTGAGCGAGCTTCAGGTACGACTCGTACATCACCACCTGGAAGGCCGTGTGCGTGACGCGGTCGAGCTGCTCGCGTACCGCGGCCATGACGCGAGGGTGGTTGTGGCCGACGTTCATGACGCCGATGCCGCCGACGAAGTCGATGTAGCGGCGGCCGTCGGTATCCCAGATCTCCGAGCCCTGGGCGTGGTCGGCCACCACTGCATGGGCGGTCGAGACCCCGCGTGGAACGTACCGCTCGCGGAGCTTCTTCAACTCCTCGGCGTGCGATTCCCCCAAAGTCCTGTAATTCTAAGATCGGGCGAGATGGATCCCACCGAGGCCGTCGAGCGCCTGTGGCCTGGCCGGCAGGCCCGCGTCACGGCCCTGAGCGGCGGCATCACGAACCACAACTTCCGCGTCGACGTCGAGGGCGACTCGTTCGTTCTGCGCATGGGCGGGGCGCAGACCGAGCTGCTGGGTATCGACCGGAGGACAGAGCGAGAGGCGAATCACCGGGCGTTCGAGGTGGGCATCGCGCCCCATGTGGTCGGGTTCGCGGAACCTGAGGGCTGGCTGGTCACGCGGTTCATCCACGGCCGGCCGATCAGCCTCGATGAGATGCGCACTGCGCGCACGATCCAGCGCGTCGCTTCCGCGGTGCGTCGCTTTCACGAGGCTGCGCCGATTCCCGGTGTCTTCGACTCGCACGCCGTCATCGTTGATTACAGGCTCGAGGCCGAGGCGCACGGCGTCACCATCCCCGACGCCTACGCGCGCGGTCTCGAGATGTCTGAGGGCATCCGTGCGGCGCGTGGTCCGCAGGCATCCGTGCCGTGTCACAACGACCTGCTGAACGCCAACTTCCTGGACGACGGCGCCATCAAGATCGTCGACTGGGAGTACGCCGGCATGGGGGACAGGTTCTTTGACCTGGCCAACCTGTCGGTCAACAACGAGTTCGGGCCGGATGAGGATCGCAAGCTGATGTCCGCCTATTTCGGCACGGTGCGCGACGAGGATCTCGCGTCGCTGCAGCAGATGAAGTTCATGTCCGATTTCCGCGAGGCGATGTGGGGCGTTTTGCAGAGCGGCATCTCAGAGCTGGACGAGGACTTCAACGCCTATGCGGCGAAGCACTTCGAGCGAATGTTCTCGCACGTGCCCTGAGGCCGTCACGGCTGGGGGGCGTTCACCATTCCCCAGTGCTCGCCTCCGTCGGAAGTCATGGCCAGCGCGCCGACTTCCGAGTTCGCTGTCGACGTCAGCGCCCACCATGCGTTCCGCTGGTCGATGGCGCGAGCATGGTCCGACCTCCAGCTGCCGCTGGGGAAAGCGAGCTCATGGAGATACAGCCATGACCTGCCTCTGTCATCAGTCGTGTACACCGAACCGGAGTGAAACAGCCACCAGTGATCGGTGTCCACAAACGTGAGCTCGTCAGGCGAGATATCTACAAAGGGAAACGAAAGGCCGGCCCACGAGGTGCCCCCGTCCGATGACAGAAACGCACCGATCAGCTGCTCTCTGTCGTCCAAAACGAAGGCCACCTCGGCGCTGCCGGGAACCAGCCTGACCATCGTGTCGTAGTAATCGGTCCCGAACGTTGGAAAGAGCTCGGTCGAATGCCATGCTGCGCCACCGTCGGCAGTCACGAACACTGTTGGCGCCGGCTGATGGATTGCCCCCAGCCAACCCTCACCGCTGGCCCGAAATGTTGAGGACTGGGTCTCGAATATTTGCTGGAGCCTGGCGGCTGCAGGCAGGCCGGCTCCTATCCGCGTCCAGGTTTTCCCACCGTCGACTGTTCTGAAGAGGTGCGCGGAATCCGGACCGAAATCCTCTGCCCAGCCTTCGATCGGACTCGCAAAGGAGACGAAGGCACCTGGACCTGGGACTTCGACAACCTGCCAGTGATCGCCGCCGTCGATCGTGCGGTAGGTGAAGCCGGCATAGAGAAGGCCATTGCGCTCGTCGAAGAAATGCAGGTATGTCTGACTGCCCTCGGCTTTGCCTGAGTACCGCTTTTCCCAGTGAGCCGCGCGGTCGGTCGTCCTGAACACGAAGAACCGGGTTGATAACACGCTGTAGTCGACGACCACGGCCCAGCCGAGTGAAGGCGTGAGAAAGTCGTAGGTGGCGGAATAGGGCCCGCTCAGAACGCGAAAGGTCGCCGGAATGATCGGCCCGGTCCTGGTGGGCGCTTCAGGCCTCAGATACCAGATGCCGGCAGCGGCGATGATGGCGACCGCCGCGACTATGACGATCAGACGCTGCCTGGTTCGTTGCATCGCGGAATCACGGTTGAGGGGGGCTGACGACGCTCCAGAAGCTGCCTCCGTCCGTGGTGATCACCAAGCGGCTGAGCTGCGATTTGGCCGTCGAGGTCAGGATTCCCCATGCGTGGTAGGCGTCGATGCCCTGGCCCAAGTCGAACTGCCACCCTTCCGGGATGCCTGACCCGTGGACGTGCGTCCACAGGCTGCCTGCGTTGTTACTCGTGTAGATCGCCCCGGAGCCGAGGATCCACCAGTGCTGCGCGTCGACGAAAGAAACTGCCTCCGGCGCCGACACGCGGGTTGGAAACGGCACTCCACGCCAGGTGTCGCCGTGATCGGCGGTCGAGAATGCGCTCAAGACATGGCCGGCACTGTCACTCACGAAGGCGACGACCAGGTTTCCGGACACACGCTTTACCGCTGTTTCGTACCAGCTGCCGGGCGCGACGTTGGACATGAGCGATTGCGAGCGCCAGGTGGCACCGCAGTCGAGTGTGAGGAAGACCGTCGCCGGCGATTCTGTTGCCGTGGCCCCCAGCCACCCCTCGCAATCGTTGCTGAAGGTCGAGGTTTGAGGTTCGAGCACCGGATGAGCCGCGCCGGATCCCGGCGGGGTGGCCTCGACCTCGTTCCATATCCTGCCGCCGTCGCCGGTGCGGTAGATGTGTTGGGCGCCTCCTCTGAACGTCTGGGCCCAACCTTCTGTCGGGCTGGCGAAGTTCACATACGGTTGCGACCCGGGGACGTTGATGGCTTGCCAGTGCGCTCCCCCATCAACCGTCCGATACGAGAATCCCGCGTACGCGAAGCCGTGCTGGGCATCGAAGAAGTGCAGGTAGGGCCGATCGCCTCTCGCCTTGCCAACGTACTGCTTGTACCAGTGCGCGGCCCCGTCCGTCGTATGGAAGACGAAGAACCTCGTCGTCAGCGCGCTGTAGTCGACCACCAGCGCCCAGCCAAGCGAGGGCGTGACGAAGGCATACGTTGGCGTGAACGGGCCCGTCAGGGAGGACGGCTGCGTCACGGTGGCCTGGCCGATCATGGATGGCATCTCGGGGCTCGCATACCAGATCCCGGCCGCCCCGATGGTTGCGACCGCCGTCGCGATGACGCTCATACGCCGCCAGGTTCGTGACATTGCTCTCTGACTAGCTGCGGACGCGCTTCCCTTCTGGATCGTATAGCGGCTCGGGTGAGATTTGGCCCGCAATCCACGAACCGAAAACCTCCACCTCGACCGCGGCCCCAGTCTCCACGTCGGTCGGCACGAATGCGTAGGCGATCGACTTGCCGACCGAGTATCCGTAACCCCCGCTCGTCACCCGGCCGCCGATCTTTCCCCCGATGCGCACCGGCTCGGAACCGAGTGCGACCGATCGCGGGTCGTCCAGCACCAGGCAGACCAGCCGCGTGCCGGCGGGCGACTCGCGTTTCTTCAGCAGCGCCGCCCGGCCGTTGAACTCGCCCTTGTCGAGCTTCACGCAGAAGCCCAGCCCCGCCTGGTACGGGTCGATCTCGGGCCCGATGTCCGCGCCCCACACCCGGTACCCCTTCTCCAGGCGCATCGAGTCGACCGCCTTGTATCCGCCGCCGACCAGCCCGTGCGGCGCCCCAGCCTCCCAAAGCGCGTCCCACAGCCGCAGCCCGAACTCGGCCGGGCAGTAGAGCTCCCAGCCGAGCTCGCCCACGTACGTCACCCGCAACGCCAGGCAAGGCACTGGCCCCACCGCGAGCTCGCGCGCGGTCATGTATGGAAAGTCGGCCGGCGTCAACGACTGAAGGATCGTTCGCGCCTTGGGACCCCACAGTCCGATGCACGCGTAGGCGGACGTGACGTCCTCGACCTGAACCGATCCGTCGCGCGAGGCGTGCTCGCGGATGAACGACAGGTCGTGCCTGCCGAAGGCGGTGCCAGTGACGATTCGGAACCGGTCGCCGGCTAGACGTGTCACGGTGAAGTCGCACTCGATGCCGCCGTCGTCGTTGAGCATCTGCGTGTAAGTCAGCCGGCCCACGCCGCGCGCCACCTGGTTGTCGCAGAGCCGCTCCAGGAACGAAGCCGCGCCTGAACCACGGACCTCGATCTTGGCGAACGACGTGAAGTCGAACAGGCCGGCAGACTCGCGGCAGCCTCGATGCTCGGCCTCGATGGCGGGCGACCACAGCCGCCCCGCCCAACCGCGCGGCCGCATCGATTCGTCGCCGCGCGCGGCGTTGGGCTCGAACCAGTTGACGCGCTCCCATCCCGACTTCTCGCCGAATGCGGCGCCAAGCTCGCGCAGCCGCGGATATGCGGCCGACGTGCGCAGCGGCCGGCCCGCGCTGCGCTCGTGGCCTGGGTACTTCACGTCGTAGTAGGTCGAGTACACCTCGACGGTGCGCGCGAGCGTGTAGTCGCGGCTCATGTAGTGGCGGCCGAAGCGTCGCGAGTCCATCTCCCAGGCATCGATCTCGGGCCGGCCGTTGACGATCCACTCGGCCACCAGCCGGCCCATGCCGCCGGCCCCGGCGAGGCCGTGCGCGCAGAAGCCGGCCGCCACCCAGAAGCCGTGCACCTCCGACGGCCCGAGGATGAACTCGCCGTCGGGTGTGAACGCCTCGGGCCCGTTGACCAGGCGCACGACCTGCGCGTCCTTCAATGAAGGCACGCGCACGATCGCGTTCTGCATCAATGGATCGAATCGGTCCCAGTCCTCGGTCAGCAGCCGGCCGTTGAAGTCGGCGGGTATGCCGTCGAGGCCCCACGGCGCCGGGTCGCGCTCGTAGCCGCCCATCACCAGGCCCCCCGACTCGGGTCGGAAATAGACAAGCAGCGAGGGGTCGCGCATCGTCGGCATGTCCAGCCGCAACCCCGAGGGCTTGGTGATCAGGTACTCGTGGGCCATCGGGATGATCGGCACCACAACTTCCACCAGGCGGCCGATCTCGGGCGCGAACATGCCGCCCGCGTTCACGACCAGCTTCGTGTCGATCGCTCCCTTGTCGGTGATGACGCGGCGGACTTCACCTTCCTCGACCTCGATCGACGTGACCCGCGTGTCCTCGCAGATCTCAGCGCCGCGCCGGCGCGCACCCTCAACGAGCGCGAACGTCAGCTGGCTCGGGTCGATGTAGCCGTCGGTCGGCAGGTACGCGGCGCCAAGCACTCCGTCGGTGGACATCGGCGGAAAGAGTCGCTGCGCGTCATCGGCCGAGATGAGCTCGAGCGGCAGACCGAAGGTCTTCGCCCAGCCGGCCTGCCGCGCCAGCTCTTCCATCCGCTCGGCGCTCGACGCCAGCCGCAGCGACCCCACCTCATGCCAGCCGGTCTCGAGTCCGACCTCGTCGCGCAGGTTTCGATACAGGTCGACCGAGTTCATCATCATCCGCGTCAGGCTCAGCGAGCCGCGCAGCTGACCGACGAGACCGGCGGAGTGAAACGTCGAGCCGGATGTGACGCGCGCGC
>Ga0209058_1003763_pt1 | contig 12238 bp, 16 predicted proteins | sample GraSoiAngelo_147_FD_185904 | JGI IMG/M metagenome (GOLD analysis project Ga0209058, IMG submission 185904) | Grasslands soil microbial communities from the Angelo Coastal Reserve, California, USA - 14_1009_05_40cm (SPAdes) (version 2) | ecosystem: Environmental > Terrestrial > Soil > Grasslands ... | reverse complement strand
CCCAGAAGGTGCGCATCGCGCTCGCCGAGAAGGAGCTCGTCTACTTTGCCAGCGCCGCCGCGATGCCGTCGAGCGCACGCTCGGCCTCCGGGTCGGTGAGCACGAGCGGCGGCGCCAGGCGGACGACCGTATCGCGGTGGAGCGTCCAGTTGAGGATGAGGCCGCGCTCGAGCGCGCGCCGCGCGAAGCGCGCGCAGGCTGCGGCCTCGGCGAACTCGAGGCCGACGAGGAGACCGAGGCCGCGGGAGGCGACCAGGCCGCCCCCCCCGACGAGCGCGCCCAGGCGCTCGAGCAGGCGGGCGCCCAGCGCCGCGGCGCGCCCGGCGAGGTCCTCGCGCAGGAGCACCTCGAGCGCCGCCAGGCCGGCCGCGCACGAGAGGGGGTGGCCCCCGAAGGTCGTCACGTGCGCGAGCGGCGGATCGTGGCCGAGCGTCGCCATCACCGCCGGGCTGCCGACGAAGGCGCCCAGCGGCAGCCCGCCTCCCAGCGCCTTGGCGAGCACGAGCAGGTCCGGAACCACGCCCCAGTGCTGGTGTGCGAAGAGACGTCCCGTGCGCCCGAAGCCGGTCACCACCTCGTCGAGGACGAGGAGCGCCCCGGTCTCGTCGCAGCGGCGGCGGAGTGCCGGCAGGAAGCCCGGCTGCGGTATGCGGACGCCGGCCTCGGCCTGCACCGGCTCGACGACCACCGCGGCGGTCCGCGCATCGATCGCCGCGAGCGCCGCCAGGTCGTCGAAGGGAAGGCGCGTGACCTCGGGCAGGAGCGGCTCGAAGGGCACGCGGTAGACGGGATTCCCGCCGACGGAGAGCGCGCCCAGCGTGTCGCCGTGGAAGCCGCCCTCGAAGGCAACGAGGCGGCGCCGTCCCGTGTGCTTGCGCGCCGTCTTGAGCGCGCCCTCGATCGCCTCGGCGCCGCTCGAGGTGAAGTAGACGACCGCGAGCGGCGGCGCCAGGAGCCCCGCCAGACGCGTCGCGAGTCGCACCTGCGCCTCCTGCACGAACTCGCCGTACACCATGACGTGGAGATGCCGCTCCGCCTGCGCCCGCACCGCCGCGACCACCTCGGGGTGCGTGTGACCGACGTTCGCGACCCCCATGCCGGCGAGGAGGTCCAGGTAGGCGCGGCCGTTCGCGTCCCACACGGTCGAGCCGGCGGCGCGCCCCACCTGCATGCCGAGCGGCGCCGCCGAGGTCTGGCACACGTGGCGGAGGAAGAGCGCCGCGAGGTCGTCGCTCACCGCTCGACCTCGAGCAGGGGTTCCGCACGCCGGGCGAAGAGCGGCGCTCGCTGCCCGCGCGGCCACGAGAGCGGCGGCCGCTGCATGCGGCCGACGGGGCAGACGCGCGACACGCCGCGCGCGCGCAGCGCCGCGACCAGGGGCGTCGGGTCGGCGCCCGCCACCCCGACGCACTCGACCTGCCCCGTGGGCAGCAGGTCGGGGAAGACGCGCAGGTCGGCCAGCGGATGCACGCGCACGGTGCGGAGCCCGCAGGTGGGACGGAAGGCGGCCTCGCCCTCGTGGATCACGGTGCCGCCGGCGCCCTGCAGGACCGTGGCGCCGGCCGCCCATTCCGCCTGCGCGGCGAGGAACCGCGCCTGCGCGCGGGCCTCGATGCTCGCCGTGCCCGGCGGGAGCCGTTCCGCCACCGCCTCCAGCGCCGCCGCAAGCCGCTCGGCGAACCCACGTGCCTCGCCTGCAACGTACACGGCGTGCGGCGAGAGGCAGCCGCGCTGGTCGTGGAGGGCGACGTCGAGTGCGAGCGCGGCGGCGGCGTCCCGAGCCCCACGTCCGATCACGGCCACGCTCCAGCGCGGGCCGTGCGCGACCAGCCGGTCGCCCAGCCGCTCTGCCAGCGCGGCGAGCGTGGCGTCGCCGCCGGTCGCGACCACGACCTCGGCGCGGCCGAGCACCGCGTCCTCTTGCGCCACGTCGCCGCCCGGCCAGTACGTCGTGACGATGGTCGCGGCGAGCTGCGCATCCACGGCCGCGAGCGCCCGCTGGAAGGCGGGCGCCGAGAGCGGGTCGTCGCGGCCGGACTTGACCAGCACCGCCGCGCCCGCGAGGCAACCGAGCGCGATCGCGGGCAGCGCCAGCGCCGGCACGTTGCTCGCGACCACGTGTGCCACCAGCGCCGGTCCGTCGGGCGCGGGCCGGCGCGCGGCGCCGGCGCCCCACGTGCGCTCGATCAGCTTCGTCATGGTGACGGCGTCGAGCGCCTCGGCGGCGATCGGCACGACCGCGGCGATCATCGCGGGAGAGAGACGCGCGGCCGCGGGCAGCTCGGCGCGGAGCGCCGGGTCATCGCGCCAGCGTGCCGCCGCGGCGGCGAGGGCGGCGACCGTGTCACCGAGTGGCCGCCTCCGCAGGCGCGCGCGCGCATCCACGGCCGCCCCGAGGCGCGCGAGGAGGGCCGCCGACGTCTCGGCGTTCATCGGGGCTCCAGGTCGGCGAGCAGGAGCCCGCAGCCGCGCGGCGTCGCACCCGGGACGCGGCCGAGCACCGCGATGCCGTCGTCACCGGCGGCGCGCCCGAGGTCCTCGGTCAGCACCACCGACACCGAGCCGGCGTTCGCGAGGTCGTGGTGGCAGAGAAGGCCCGTCGCCCCCGGCGCGACCGGGGCCAGCGTGTCGGGGTCGAGGACGCGTGTGCGGAGCCAGGGCGGCCCCGCGAGCCGGCGCGGCGCGAGGCTCCGGCCGTGGAAGCGGTCGTCGAGGGCGCTGTCGTAGCGCTGGGAGCACAGCTCCGTCATGCCGTACTCGTTGATGCAGTAGTAGCCAGGGATGCCGAGCAGGGTCCAGCACTCGCTCAAGAAGGCGGGGCGCGAGAGCGGGCGCGTCGTGCCCTTCTGCCCGCCGGTGTCGACGACACGGCTCGCGGGGCCCAGGCGGAAGCCGCGTCCGCGCGTGCGGCAGGCCGCGAAGAGCTCGGCGAACGCCGCCGTCACGCCGACGAGCAGGAGCGCCTCGCCGCTCGCCTCCGCGGCCGCCAGCCGCGCGAGCAGGCGTTCCGTCTCGAGGCCGCGCTCGCCGATCATCCACTCGATGCTGCTTGCGAGCGCCTCGCCCACCCAGACGCACATCTGCACGAGCGAGGAGGCCGGGCGCAGCGCCGGCGGCGGCACGAACGCGAGGCACGGGAGGCGCACGCCGTCGGGCAGGACGAACCGGGCGAAGCTGGCGAGCGCCGAACAGCGGTAGAGCGCCAGGTGCGGGACGAGATGGCGGCCACGGGCGGCCCGGTTGGTCGTCCCGCTGGTGACGAAGACGGCTTCCGGCGGCCCGCAGGCGAGGTCGACCTGGCGAAAGGCAACGCTCGGCACGGCGGGCACGTCCTCCCAGCGCGCGACGGTGGCCGGCGTCACGCCGCGCCGCACGCAGAAGGCGCGGTAGGGCGCGTTGTGCTCGAACTGATGCGCGAAGACGCGCAGCGCCCACGGCTCGAAGTCGGGCGGCGGCACGCCGCGCGCGGCAGCCTCGATCGCCGCCGCGAGCTCCGCCTCGAGGGTCATGGCGCGAGGCATACGACGGACCGGCGCCGCCGGCCAGCCGCCTCTGCCCCGTGCCCTCACATGGCTGGATCTGGGATACCTCGCGAGCGGCCCGGGCACCAGTGCCTTGCCCGTGCCAACGGGAATGCGGTACGGATCCCACATGCCGAACAAGGAGGACCTCTACGACGCCGCCGTCGATCTCTTCGGCGACGGCAAGCTCGAGGAGGCGGTCGCCAGGTACGAGGAGGCGCTCGCCCTCGACCCCGGCTACGTCGACGCCTGGCACGGGCTCGCCATGGCGTACAACGAGCTCGGTCGGCACCGGGAGGCGATCGACGCGGGGAAGAGGCTCTGCGAGCTCATGCCCGACGACGTGCTCGCCCACACCAGCCTGTCGCGCTTCTATCAGGCGGCGGGCATGGTCCCCGAGGCCGAGGCGGAGGGCGCCAGGGCGCGCGTGCTCGACTGGAAGCGGCAGCTGAAGGAAGAGAAGCCGGAGTGAGGCGGCGAACGTGGTCGAGCGCAGCGACGAGTACATCATCGGGCGGCTGATCGAGCGCAGCCGGCTGCTCATCGCGCTCTCGGACGAGATCCCGGTCGAGACCAAGCTCCAGACCCAGCCGCTCTTGAAGCAGCTCGAGCAGGCGCTCTCCGTGCGGCGCGAGGAGCAGGACGAGGAGCGCGTACGCGGCATCTACGCGCTGCTCTACGGCGAGCTCGCGGAGTACGCGGACCTGGAGGCGCTGCTCTCCGCGCTCAAGAACTTCGTGCCCTACCTGTGAGCGCGCTCGCCGGCGTTCGCGTCCTCGACCTGACCCGCTTCCTCGCCGGGCCGTTCTGCACCGCGATCCTCGCCGACCTGGGTGCCGAAGTGATCAAGGTCGAGGCGCCGCGCGGCGGCGACGAGGGGCGCTACGGCTATCCGACTGCCGACGGCGTGCCCGTCGCCTTCCTCGCGCTCAACCGCAACAAGAAGGGGATCACGCTCGACCTGCGGCAGCCCGAGGGCCGGGCGCTCGTGCGGCGCCTCCTCCCCCACGTCGACGTGCTGGCCGAGAACTTCGCCGGCGGCACGCTGGCGCGCTGGGGCCTCGCCCCCGGGGCGCTCGTGCGCGAGCACCCGCGGCTCATCGTCGCCAGCATGTCGGGCTTCGGACAGACGGGGCCGTGGGCGGAGCGGCCGTCGTACGACATCGTGGCGCAGGCGGCGGGCGGGTTCATGTCGCTCACGGGCTTCCCCGAGAGCCCGCCCACGCGTGGGGGCGGCTCGCTCGGCGACTACCTCCAGGGGCTATTCGGCGTGATCGGCGTGCTCGCGGCGCTGAGCGCCCGCAGCCGCACCGGCCGCGGGCAGGTGGTCGACGTCTCGGCGCAGGACGCGGTCTTCTCGATCCTCGACGGCTGGCCGGCCATTCACGCCGCGACGGGGAAGCTCCCGGCGCGGGTCGGGAACCGCCACCTCGCCACCGCCCCCTACGACTGCTTTCGCGCCCGCGACGGCTGGGTGGTGATCGCGGTGGCGACGAACCGCATCTTCCGGCGGCTGGCAGAGGCGATCGGGCGTCCGGAGCTGGGAAGCGACCCGCGCTTTCGCGGATCGAGCGGCCGGCTCGAGCGCAGCGCCGAGATCAACGAGCTGGTCGGCGCCTGGGTCGCCGGACGCTCGGTGGAGGAGGTGACGGACGCGCTCGGGCCGGCGCACGCCAACGTGCCCTGCGCGCCGGTCTACGGCGTCGCCGAGCTGCTCCGACACCCCCAGATCCTCGCGCGCGACATGGTGGTGCGCCTGCCCCACGCGAAGCTCGGCGAGGTCGCCGTACCGGGCGTCGCCGTGAAGCTCTCCGACTCGCCCGGCGCCGTGCGCCGCCTCGGTCCCGAGCTCGGCGAGCACAACGAAGAGATCTACGCCGGGCTCCTCGGCCTCGGCGCCGAGGAGCTCAGGCGTCTCCGCGCGGCCGAGGTGATCTGACCGTCAGGGCGCCGCGGGCGGCGCCGACTGGGCCGCGCGCGCCTTCTGGAGGTCCGTCACGCACTGATCGAGCCGGCCCTGCGTCACCACGAGCTTGCCCGTGATGTCGACCTCCCGATTCTTGCGCTCGAGGACCTCGGCCTCCATCTTCTCCTTCAGGTTGCGCAGTGCCGGCGCACCGTTCACGCCGGCGCCCCAGAGGATCCAGGCGGCAAAGAAGCCGAAGCCGAATGTCACGGCCAGCACGACGAGCCGGCCGGTCCACTGCCAGACCGCCTCTTGGACCTTCTGCTTCGCCAGCTCATCCTCGGTGGCCGCCATAGGGTATCCCCCCTTGGGCTTGGTGGGGGCTCCATAGCGCACCCGCGGCGCGCGGGTAAAGGGACGGGCGAATCGTCACACGAGCGAGGCGGCTCGGGAGGTGGTCAGGTACTCGCGCACCAGGGCGGGTGCGCGCCTGAGCCCGTCCTCGAAGTCGCGGAACAGCGCCTCGCGGACCCACTCGCCGTTGACCCAGGCGTCGAAGGACGACTCGTCCCCCACGCGAACTTCCACCAGCCGCTGGCCGACCGGCAGCCCGGTGGCGATCGCCCGGAGCGAGGTGCCCGAGTCGACGAGCACGCCGCGGCACCCGGGCGGCAGCCGGAGCGCTGTCTTCGTCTTCTCGAGGCGGCCCTCGGGGAAGTGCTCCCCGGCGAGCGTTCGAACCACGACCCAGCCGTCGGGCGGCGGGCCCGACTCCTCGAGCCATTTCAGGTTCGAGTCGGTCAAGCGCAGCCGGGCGCGCTCCTGGTCGAAGCCTTCACCGGTGCGGAAGAACCGCCCGCCGAAGGCCGCCGGCGGCCGCGGGAGGGGGTTGCCCTTCGCGTCCTTGCCGTGATCGACCCACCAGCGGTTCTCGACCGCCGGACGATCGCCCTTGCCGCCCACGGAGCGAGGGTAGCGGAGCGCCGAAGGGCCCACAACCCGCGGGGTGGCGTTGGCGAGGGGCTTTCGTTATCGTCCCCCGCGCATGCCTGACGACAGCGTCTGGCGCCCGTTCGCGGGCGAGTGGGGGCTCGTCCTCGGGGCGTCGAGCGGCTTCGGCGCCGCCACGGCCCGCGAGCTCGGCCGCCGTGGCATGGGCATCATCGGAGTACACCTGGACCGCAAGGTGACCCTGCCGCTGGCCGAGGCCGTGGCGGCGGACGTGCGCGCCGCCGGCTCACCCGCCGAGTTCTTCAACGTCAACGCGGCCGACGACGAGAAGCGCGCCCACGTCTGCGACCGCGCCCGCGAGCTCACGGGCGGAAAGCCGCTCCGCGTCCTCTTGCACTCGCTCGCGTTCGGGACGCTCAAGCCCTTCGTGAGTGACGTGGCCGACCAGCCGACGACCAAGGCCCAGCTGGAGATGACGCTCGACGTGATGGCGCACAGCCTCGTCTACTGGGTGCAGGATCTTCACGCACGGGGGCTCCTCGGTGAAGGGAGCCGCGTCTTCGCCATGACCAGCTCGGGCGGCACGCGCGTCATGCCCTTCTACGGTGCGGTGTCGGCGGCCAAGGCCGCCCTCGAATCCCACGTGCGGCAGCTGGCGCTCGAGCTCGGGCCGGTGGGCATCGCCGTCAACGCCATCCGCGCCGGCGTCACCGACACGCCGGCCTCGCGCAAGATCCCGGCCGCCGAGTACCTCTTTCAGGAAGCCCGCCGTCGCAACCCGGGCGGCCGGCTCACCTGCCCGGAGGACGTGGCCGGCGCCATCGCCGCCCTCTCGCTGCCGGGTACCCGCTGGATCAGCGGAAACGTGATCGGCGTGGACGGCGGGGAGGATGTGACCGCCTGAGGCTCGCCCGCTTGCGGCGCGCCCGGCTGGCGGCCGTCCCGACCAGGCGCGTGCGGCCGCCGCCGCGGCCCTCGAGCGCGACGCCGCGCACGAAGCGGTAGGCGAAGCCGTCCGCCTTGCGCTCCGGGTCGGCCCACAGCACGTAGTGGCCGAACTCGTGGTAGACGGTGCGGACCCACTGCCGCTCCGAGTTGTACTTGCGCCCCCGCTTCCAGCTCTCGGGGTGGACCAGGTGGATGTCGCCGTTCTCGTAGGTCCGCCCCGCCGTCTTGCCCCAGTCGAGGTACTCGAACCAGCGCACGCGGGGGCGCGGGAGGTGGTAGAAGCGGGAGAGGAAGCCGATCGCCCGCCGGAAGTCGAGATCCCGGTGGTCCCGGAAGAAGCTCGTGAGCAGGCGGTCCACCGTCCGGCGCTCGCGAACTCCCGGGAACATCATGCGCATGGGGTCTCGGCGTCCTTCTCGTCCGCCCGGCCGGGGCCTCTCCGGGAGGCTGGGGGCCGGAAGATACCGGCGCCCCGCAGGCGAGTCAATTGTGTCGAGGTTGCAGATGCGAGGTGCGGAAAAGCCGTGCCTGGTGCGGCTTTTCTGGGATCACTTGAAAGCTGGCATGATGTCTTTCGCGAAATGGCGGAGCAGCCCCCGATCGAACGGCGGGCGCAGCCAGAGGATGATCTCGGTGGCCCCGGCGTCGACGTACTCGCGGATGCGCCGCTGGATGGCGGCCGGGCTGTCGGCGAGGATCGACTGTGCCACCTCTTTCCCGACCAGCGCGCGCGCGCCGAGCCGCACCACCGGCCCCGCGAGCGGGATGCCGGTGATGGCGACCAGGGGCAGCAGCACGGAGACCTCGCTCGGGCAGGGGCTCCGCCCGATGCGCCTGCACTCCGTCTCGATGATGGCTCGCCGCTCGCGGATGCCGTCGGGCGTGACGCCGCTCACGGCGTTCCAGCCGTCCGCGTAGCGCGCCACGAGCGGCACGATCCAGCGTTTGCCCTGCCCGCCGATCACGATCGGGGGGTGCGGCTTCTGCACGTTCGGCGGCGCGAAGGGGGCTTTCTCGAGCTGGTAGTACTTCCCCGCGAAGCTCGGGTGATCCTCGCTCCAGAGCTTGGTGATCACCTGGAGCGCCTCGGCCAGCTTGCGGGCCCGCTCGTGCGGGCTCCCGAACGCGAAGCCGTAGGCGGTGTGGTCGCGGTCGAACCAGCCCGCGCCGATGCCGAGCACGAGGCGCCCGTGGCTCACCTGATCGACGGTGGTGGCCATCTTCGCGAGCAGCGCGGGGTTGCGATAGGTGTTGCCGGTCACGAGGACGCCGACGCGCAGCCGTTGCGTCTCCGCGGCGAGCGCCGCCAGGAGGGTCCAGCCTTCGAGGCAGGGGCCGTCCCGGTCGCCGAAGATGGGGATGAAGTGGTCGAAGACCCACGCGCTGTCGAAGCCGAGGGTGTCGGCCTCCTTCCAGGTGGCGAGGAGGTCGTCCCAGGCGACGTTCTGATTGGGGGTCTGGATGCCGAAGCGGACGTGCGCGGGCGCCTCCGCCAGCGCGGGCCGGGCGAGAAGGAGAGCCAGGGCGACGAGGACGGCGGTGCGCATGCCGCCGCTCTAGCCTGCCCGCTGCACCCCGGGCAATCGCCGGCTTCCACATCTGCTCAGGCCGCGGGGCGGTCGGCGGCGCCCCGCCAGAGGTCACGTGCGGGTGCGGGTCGGACGGCCTCGTCGAAGCGCACGACCAGGTTCGGGCCCGGCCAGTCGCTCCAGGGCTTCTCGAGCGGTTCGAGCGTCAGTATCTGGAACGTGCCCGTTCGAGTTCGTCCGCTCTCGGCCGCGGCCACGCGACAGAGCAAGCGCCGTGGCAGGTCGGCGGGGTACACGTAATCGCCGGGTCGAAACGCCATCCACTCCACCTCCGCAACGTCCGCTGCCCTTGGAGAGAGCAAGCCACGTGCCGCGCGAAGCGGCGGCACGAGCTTTGCTCGATGCCTCGGTATGCGACTGATCACTGCGGCGGGACTCCTCGTATTGTCTACGGGACCGGCGCTCGGCTCCTATCTCGTGGACCTCGATGCCGGCGAGCGGATGACGGTCGACAGCTACTGGGAGGACGGGGACCGAATGCATCTCGTGCGCGGCGGGGTCGATCTGATCGTCCCCCGGCGCCGGATCCGGAGCGTGAAGGAGACCTCTGCCGCCGTGGATTCGGCCGAAGTCTCGGCCCGGCCGGAAAACGCGCCGCCCCACGCGCCGAGCGCGTCCGAGAAGAGCACGGCGTCGCGCGAGGAGCTGCAGGCGGACCAGCGACGCATCGAGCATCACCTGCTGCGCGTGCAGCAGGAGCGCTTCGAAGCAAAGAACCGCAACGATCCTCCTGCCAAGCAGAAGCGGCTCGACAAGGAGTTCCAGCGCACGCAGCGGCGCCGCCTGGGCGTGATCCGCGATCTCACCGCGCGCTGAGGGCGGCGGCACGGGCGCCTAGAAGCTGTTGTCGAGCGAGCGGTTGCGAATCGCCACCTCGGACTCGGCGACCGAGGCGATGGGGGTGGGGATGCGGGCGTTCGGATTCGGCAGGTTCGCCGTGACGGTGATGCGCACCTTGGCGACGCTGTCGCGCTGGCACTGGTCGAGCGCGGGCGGCGAGCCGCCCGGGACGATCTGGTTGGCAGTGCTGTTGAAGTAGAGGAAGCTGAGCCCGCCCGTCGGGACGCCGCTCGCGAGCACGACTGGCTGGGCTATGCCGTCGGTGCGCAGGATCGTGCCGTTCGAGAGGTCGTAGGTGACGTCCTCGCCGGGGGCCCCGATGAGGTTGTCGCCGTTCAGGTCCTGGCGGAAGTGAATCTTGGTGGGCGTCGCCTCGATGATCCCCCGCTTGACGCCGGGGGCGCACGGTCCCGGCGAGGGGGGGCCGAGCGCGGTTCCCGGGTCGTAGCTCGCCATGCGGAGCTCGCGCGCCATCAGGTCGATCACGCTCCGGGTCACGTTCTGGCTGTCGCTGTACACGTTCTGGGCCAGGAAGGCCTTCAGCTGGGCTTGCTGGAAGGTGTAGACCGCGGTGAGCAGGATGAGCGTCAGCCCGAGACCGGCGAGAACCTCCATGCTCGACATGCCGCGCGCGCGCGGCCGGCGGCGGGCGGCGCTCAGCACGGTGGGGTCGGGCCGCAGCGGACGTACGCGGCGAGCGTGGTGGTGTGGGACCGTGTGTCCGTCCACGAGACGGTCACGGTCACGGTGCGCAGCCCGAGGATGGGCTGATTGTTCGCCGAGACGATCCAGCGGCGGGTGAAGATACCCCCGGCGGTGCCGTCGGCCCTGAGCGGATTCGCCGGGTCGGTGTAGTTGCCCGGGGCGACCGCCGGCGCGCCGAACGGCGCGCTGCGCAGCTGCTCCAGCGTCTGCTGCGCGAGGGCATGGGCGGCGCTGGTCGAGTCGGCGCTCTTCTCGTTGTGGGTGAGCGTGATCGTGTTGGCGGCGAACGCCATCAGGGCGAGGGCGAGGAAGGACGTCGCGGCGACCGCCTCGATGAGCGAGAAGCCGCGCGCCGAGCGCCTAGCTGATCGTGGTCTTACCGAGCACATTGACCGTCACCGTCCTGCTCCCCGAGCCGCTCACGGTGACCGGGACCGTCACCTGCGCGGCGAGCATGCCCCGCGTGTCGAAGACGGGGTTCCCGGGCGATACCGTGCCGAGCTGGGCGCCGCTCGGGAGGGGCTGGGGCGCGGAGTCGGCCACCCAGCTGCCCGCCTGCGAGCGCTCGATCGTGTACGAGCCGTGCGCGGCGTCGAAGTTCACCCGGTAGGACGCGTTACGCGCGATCGCCCGCAGGCGGGTGGCCTGCAGGTCGGCCGCGATCTGGCGCGTCGCGCCCGCGAGCGCGTAGGGCGAGCGCAGGCGGCTCAGGTTGGGCACCCCGACGGCGAGCAGGACGAGCATGATCCCGCTCGCGATCACGACGTCGAGCAGCGTCGTTCCCCGGCTCTTCCGGTGGCGTCGAGAGGCCATCGCCCCGGAGAGCAACGGGGATGCCACGAGGAGGGTGCACGCCGCTGCGGGCGGGGCGCTGCCTTGCTGTGGCAGACGCGTGTCAGGTCCGCGTCGCTGCGGTACAACGGCGCGGAGCGGCTGCGGTGCCGAACGCCGCAGCGGGGGCCCTCACGGGCAACCGGCGGTGCCGGCGACGGCCTGCGAGCAGTCGATGAGCGAGGCCAGCTGGACGGGCGCGGGGAGCGCCATGCCGCCGCTCGCCTGGTTGGCGAGTCCGAGGGCCTGCGAGCTGTAGTTGACGAGCACGCTCCCGCCGACGGTCAGGTTCACGTCGTTCGTCAACAGCGAGCCGTAGAGCGTCGCGTTCCCCGAGTCGGTGGTCGTGCCGTCCACGCGCGTGCGTCCGCGCACGATGACGAGCCCCTTGAACTCGAGGCTGCCCTGGATGGTGAGGTCACCCTCCACGATCATGATGCCCGCGCCCGAGGCGTTGCCGTTGCCCATCACGACCCCGCTCGAGTTGTTGAAGTAGGTGATCTGCGGCTCCGTCTCGGTGCCGAAGGTCGTGTTGCCGTGGATGCTCGAGTCGTTGATGATCACCACGCCCGGACGGGCGACGAGATCGGCCGCAAACTGGTTCAGCTGCGCGACGCTCGGGGCCACCGGCGACGTGAGGATGCTCGGCACGGCGGGCGAGCCGGCGATGAAGCCGAGGCCGAGCACGTCGTCACGCTGCCCCGAGGTCAGGCTGTTGATCGCTTCCTGCGTGTTGGTGTCGTTGCGGGTCGAGAGGCCGGGGACGGGGTGGTTCGGGCTGGCGAGCCCACCCGTGTAGAGGTGGTCGTTGCCGTCGATCTTGAAGCCGTTCCCGTTGAAGGTGGAGTCCGTCCGGCCATCCTGCGAGAGGTAGATGGCTCCGGGCGCGGCGGTCGGGATGTTCGAGCGGTTGACGCGCGCCGCCACGACGTTGCGCACCCCTTCCG
>Ga0209058_1003759_pt1 | contig 12244 bp, 8 predicted proteins | sample GraSoiAngelo_147_FD_185904 | JGI IMG/M metagenome (GOLD analysis project Ga0209058, IMG submission 185904) | Grasslands soil microbial communities from the Angelo Coastal Reserve, California, USA - 14_1009_05_40cm (SPAdes) (version 2) | ecosystem: Environmental > Terrestrial > Soil > Grasslands ... | reverse complement strand
CGCGTTGCCGATCTAGCTGCCTGACTCTCATACAAAGCTGCCGCATGCTGCGCATGTCAAAGCCTTGCCCAATCGCCACGAGCCGATGCAATACGCTCGCGCAAATCTGCGCTGTTTCGCTTAGCAACATTCCAGGCCGTGAGACCAATTCCGGCTCTGAGATAAGCCGTCGCTCGCTTTCACCGCGCGCCAGCATCTGGCAAAATCAATTGCACACGTTCCGGCGTGACAACGGTTTTTCGGCCTCGCTCAGATGTTGCTGTCGGGTTTTCTGGCACACCTCTCGCCCGAGCCCGATGCGCTATGATTCCTTTTCGCCTTCGGCGTAAATTTCGCTTCTGCAGTTGCAACCATCAATTCACCGGTCGAGCTGATGGAAGGATTCGCGGCAATCAGCCGCGCCTTATCCGGCGGATCATATTTACCACTCATTATCTTTCTATCTTTCTTCTGCTCACCCACTTTGCAAGCGTCCCAGCGTCCCATTCCCTCGTAAAACGGTGTTTTCGCATCCGTCCGTTTTCAGCTTTGGGAGGAACAGGAAAATCCTTCGAACCTACGCTAACGAGTTGTTGTCCCTCGTGCATTTGCGAACACAGTCGACACAAAACGAGCATTTTAGCTGCGGATTTTCTTCCGTTATCACAGCGTTACTTTTCCTGCATCCGTCGAGGGAAAACGCCTCAGTTTTATCTCTTCACTGTTTCACCGCTTTGCATGCGTTTGTGAAAATTTACAATCGTGATTGAACAAACCGTGAAAAATCTCAGTTCGCAATAAAGAACCTTTGACCCAAGGCTATCGGGTTAACTTCGGCTGAAATAATTGATGCCAAAACCTAGGCGTCGGTGTCGGGCGCCTACGTCGGGTGTGTCCCGTTTTTTTCTTCTGTGTTGTCGGTGTTCGTGTCCTCACGACAGACATCGTCGGCGAGGCTGTCGGCGCTGGTGTGGTCGTCGCTAATGTTGCAGGCGTTGGTGTAGTCGTTGGTAATGCTGTAGGCGTTGGCGGAATTATGGCTGGAATTTCTGTAGCTTCTGTGGCAGCAGTGGGCACGCCCTCGGGAGTCGGCCTGTTTGCGATTCCAAACACGATTGCAACAACTGCGGAAAGAATTACAACTGCGGAAAGAATTCCACCTCGAATCGCCCAGCGTAAGAGGCGCTGAGTTTGCCGGTTCCGAGCGTCGCTACGCCTTAGGTCGATCTCACCTCGTAGCAGAATCAATCGCAGCGATGCGGTTACGCTCTCATACGCAGGAAGCATTGAGTCAAGAATTTCCAAGAAATAGTTCTGACAATCTCGGATTTCTTCATCCGAAAGAGCACGAAGCTTCTCTGGCTTGGTCCTATCAACTATTTTCCAGAATTCAGATCGGTCCGCTTCCGAATCAGTTCGGGAGAGTTCCTTGGGGTCTTTTGACATGGGCACGACAGTCGCTTCCCCTAGTTATTGTTTCGCTTGCAATGAGCGGTGCGGTCGCACGAGTTTCTGCAATGATGAGGGAGATCGGAGTTCCTGACAATCGCGAACCGAAGATAAATGAACGGTGCTGCGCATGGAACGCTGTTTTCGAAGCAACCTACTCAATAATTTGGAATGGTAGCATGTGCGAAGAAAGCAGGTAGGCTCAAGAATGCTGGACGGTAGTTGGTAATTCCTCTCGATGCACTTCCTCGAGGTCGTGCCGTACAAATGATCGAGCACTGCGCGAGCGCTTCTTACGGTGGAACATCCGATAAAGCACTGGAAGGACGAGCAAGGTCAGCGCGGTCGACGAAATGATTCCGCCAATCACAACCGTGGCGAGCGGACGTTGCACTTCTGCGCCGCGACCATGCGCCAGAGCCATGGGAAGAAATCCAAGTGACGCGACGAGCGCCGTCATGAGCACGGGACGAAGCCGAGTAATCGTGCCGAAGCGAATCGCTTCTTCGAGCGGACGGCCCTCATTCCGAAGCCGCGAGATGAAAGAAACCATTACCACGCCATTGAGGACGGCGACACCGGAAAGCGCAATGAAACCAACACCAGCGGAAATGGAAAAGGGCAGACCGCGCAGCCAAAGCGAGAGAATTCCGCCAGTCAACGCGAGCGGCACGCCGGTGTAAACGAGAAGTGAGTCTTTGACATTACCGAAGGCCATGAAGAGGAGCGCGAAAATCAAAGCCAGTGCGAGGGGCACGACCATTTTCAAACGCGCTGTTGCGGATTGCAGCTGTTCGAATTGGCCGCCCCAGCCGAGCCAATAACCCGGAGGGATTTGCACTTTGTCGCGCACGACACGCTGCGCTTCGCCGACAAACGAGCTGAGATCGCGACCGCGCACGTTGCTCGTGACCATGACGACGCGTTTACCGTTCTCGCGACCTATCTCGTTAGGCACTTGCGCCATTTGCAAATCCGCAATGTCGCCAAGAGCGATGAACGCTGGCGGAGGGGAAGCAAGGTTGAGTGTTTGATTAGCTTGATCGCTCTTTGGTAGAGCGAGCGGGATGCGTCTGAGCGCATCAAGATCAGTGCGCAAGTCCTCTGGCAAACGCACGACGAGAGGAAAGCGGCGATCGCCCTCAAAAACTTGACCGGCATTTTTCCCGCCGATCGCCATCTCCACCACATCCTGCACTTCGCCGACGCTTAGTCCATAGCGGGCGAGCTCGTCGCGTTTCAATTGGATGGTGAGCAACGGCAGACCTTCGACTTGCTGCACCTTCGGCTCGACGGCGCCGCGGATCTTGACAAGCACTCCTCTTATTTTTTCTGCGGTTGCTCTAAGCAATTCGAGATCGTCGCCAAAAATTTTTACCGCCATGTCGCTTTTCACTCCGGAGATCAGTTCATTGGCGCGCAGTTGGACCGGCTGCTCAATCTCGACACCCGTGCCGACCACTTGCTTAACCGCTTCGTCCACTTCTTCAATCAATTGCGCCTTCGGCTTCTTCGGATTCGGCCATTCTTTCTCTGGTTTCAGGATGACGAATTCATCACCTTGATTCGGAGACATCGGGTCAGTCGCAACTTCTGCTGTCCCCAAGCGCCCGAATGCAAGCTGAACCTCCGGAAGACTGATCAAAGCTTCCTCGAAAGGTTTTTGCATTTTTACCGCCTGATCCATTCCAGTACCGACCACGCGGTAGATTTCGAGACCGAGGTCGCCTTCATCGAGCGTCGGAATGAATTCGCCGCCGAGTTGCTTGAACAAGGCAAAGCTAAGCACCAACACGATTACGGCACCTCCCAGAATAAGTCCGCGTTGCTGCAATGCTCGATCGAGCAGCGGCACGTAAAAGCGTTTCGCTGCTCGCATGAAAACAGTTTCCTTTTCCGCAAGTTTCCCCCCCAGCCAGATGGAGATTGCAGCCGGAACAAAGGTGAGGGAAAAAATCATCGCACCCAGTAGCGCGAGCAAAACCGTTGCTGCCATCGGCACGAACATTTTTCCTTCCACGCCCTGGAGCGTGAGAATGGGCAGGTAGACCACCATAATAATGATCGCGCCAAAAATGCTCGGCGTGATCACTTCCTTCGTCGCATCGCGCACCGTGCGAAGGCGTTCTTCGTGGGCGAGAAACCGACCGAGCCTCGCCTGCTCATTCGTTAGGCGGCGCATGCAATTTTCGACAATGATGACAGCGCCATCGACAATCAGACCAAAGTCCAGCGCGCCGAGACTCATCAGGTTCGCGCTCACTTTGTTTGTCACCATGCCGGTGATTGCGAACATCATGGAAAGCGGAATGACAAAAGTGGTAATGACCGCGGCACGCCAATTCCCGAGCAAGGCGAAGAGGATCACAACTACCAGAAGCGCGCCTTCAAAAAGATTCTTCTTCACCGTGTCGATCGTTGCGTCGACAAGTTTGGTACGGCTGTAGAGCGTGCGCGTGAATACGCCCGGTGGCAGGGAGCGGTTGATCTCCTTCATCTCTGCATCGACACGGTCTGCCACCGCGCGTGAGTTTTCGCCCATTAACATCATCGCTACGCCAACGACAGTTTCCTTGCCGTTGAGCGTTGCCGCACCGGTTCGTAGTTCTTTTCCGAGCCCGACATCAGCGACATCACGAATGCGGATTGGAACACCGTCGCCGCCGCCCACAATGATCTGCTCGATATCTTCAATCCCGGCCACCTGACCTGGCACTCGAATCAAATATTGTTCGCCGTTCCGCTCGATGTAACCGGCGCTGACGTTCGCATTATTGCGCATCAACGCATCCATCACATCGCGAAAACTCAATCCATAACTAACGAGTCGCTCCGGTCGCGGCGTGACATCGTACTGCTTTTCGTAGCCACCAATCGAATTGATCTCGATCACACCCGGGACATTGCGCAGTTGCGGTTTGACGATCCATTCCTGAATGGTGCGCAGATCCGTGCTGGTGTAAGGCTGCCCCTGTTCGTTCTTCGCGCCCTCCTTTGCTTCAACTGACCACATGTAAACCTCGCCAAGCGCGGTGCTGATCGGTCCCATCTGGATAGTCACACCCGGTGGCAGCTCATCTTTGATTTGTGTGATCCGTTCGCTGATGAGTTGACGCGCGAAATAGATATCGGTGCCGTCTTTGAAGATGACGGTGACTTGCGACAATCCATAACGAGAAAGCGAGCGGCTAAAGTCGAGACGTGGCAATCCCGCCATCGCGGTCTCGACTGGAAAGGTGATACGTTGTTCGGTTTCGAGCGGCGAGAAACCGGGCGCAGCGGTGTTGATCTGCACCTGCACGTTAGTAACATCGGGCACAGCGTCGATTGGCAGGCGAGCGTAGTTCCAAAGACCAAGCACTGCGACAGCAAGCACTCCTACCAGCACAAGCCAGCGGCGGCGAATTGAGAAATCGATTAATCTTTCAATCATCTCGCAGCGCTTATTCCTCTCCCGCTTCGGGTCGGGCGAGTTCTGATTTCAAAAGGAAACTATTTTCCGCGGCGTACTTTTCGCCAGCGGCGACGCCGGATTTTATTTCAACGCGCTCGTGGTCACGTTTGCCTGTCGTGACCTCCCGCATCTCAAAGCCTTTGCCAGTTTGGATAAATACGATCGGTTTGTCCTCGATTGTTTGAACGGCATTTGCTTTCACTGCAACCACCACCTGGGCCTCGCCAATAATGACATCGCCGTTGATAAACAGACCGGGCCGGAATTGGCCAGTGTCATTTGGAACAACAGCACGTGCCAGTGTCGTCTGCGTGTTCTCCAGTCCGAATGGCGAAATGTAGGAGATCGTGCTCTCGATTTTGTCAGCGCTCTCATTGGATTGAATGAGGACCTTCTGTCCGACACGCAAATTTTCTGATTCGTGGCGATAAACACTGAAATCCACCCAGACGTTGCTCAGATCAGCGATGATAAAAATGGTCTTGCTCGTATCCACGAACTCGCCGAGCGCGATGTCCCTCTTGATAATTGTCCCGTCGATCTCCGATTTCACCTCGTAAGGCTGCAAGCTTTCATTGCTTTCAATCACAGCAAGTGCCTCGCCTGTCTTCACAAGATCGCCTAACCGCTTCGAAATCGATTTAACAATGCCGGGAAACCGTGGACTAACATGCACCATGCGTTCCTCATTGGGAGTGATTTTCCCGTTCACCTTCAGCTTTTTTTTGAGAGCCGCCGGACCGGCAACTTCGACCTGAATTCCAGATTTCTTAAGCGCCTCTTCGGTAACTTCGATCCGTTTCTTTTCCGGCTGCTCTGCGGCGTGTTCGTTAGCTTCTTTTTTCGATTTGGAACACGACACTAACAAAAGCAGGCTGACGAAAAGGACCGCACTGAGAGCGCGCAGAATATATCGCCTTTTCATTTTGAAAAACCGGACTTGGCGTCGAACGGTTGAACGGTTAGGGCTTCGATTTCAGCCACCGCTTTGTGATAGTCGCTCAATGCTTGCAAATATTGCAGCCGCGCCGTCGTCAGTGTTCGTCTTGCTTCATTGACGTCCAAATAACTGAAGCGACCTGCTTCGTAGCCTTGTCGAATCGCTTCGACTGCTTTTTCAGCTCCAGGAAGCACTGACTCCTTTAAAACATGAATCTCATTCGACGTTCTTGCGACCGTTTGATACGCATCGTTCAACTCCGACGAAAGACGCGTCACCGCGCTGCGTTTCTCGTCGTCTGCTTTGGCAAGCTGATGTTTTGCCTCGAGAATCGCGCCCTGATTTCTATTCCAAAGCGGAAGCGGCAATGAGAAACCGATCACACTCGTCCATTCACGAGTCTCGCCTATGTAACGCGGGGCGGCCGACAAAGTGATATTCGGAACTGCTTGCGCCTGCTGCAAACGAAGCGTGGCTTGTCGCTTATCGGTTTCCGGTTCCCATCGCGCAATTTCGGGATTCTGCGCAAGACTCAGCGAGAGATTTTCCAAACTGGGCAAGTAAGTGACGTGTTCCAAGTCGCCGACGACCTGCGCAAACTTCGGCTGCGCGCTGCCCCATTGTGCCGCCAAATGTTGGCGCGCAGTGATCAACGATCTCTTCGCCTGGTCGAGCTCAATCCGCGCCGAAGCCACTGCCACTTCACTGCGCGTTTGTTCAACAGCCGAGGCTTTGCCCGCTTCGATTCGTTTGCGAATATCGGGAATCAAACCGGAGGCGAGCTCCAGGTTTTCTTGCCCGAGTCGCACCCGTTCCTGCGCACTCAAGACCTCCACGAACGCCTGTGCGGTCTTCTTCAAAATATCCAGGCGCTTGCTTTCATAATCCAGCTTTGCAAGCTCGCGTCCAAACGTCGCCTCGCGCACGCGCGCAGTCCGTTTGCCACCCAGCTCAAGAAGGTGACTCAGTTGCAGTGTCGTCTGCGAATGGCTAAAACCCGGTCTGCTGCCGCTAATATCTTCGCTTTGCATTCCAAGCTCCGGATTCGGTCGCAAGCGCGCCTGCAAAACGCGAGCCTCCGCGCTCCGTACATCCCAGGAAAACGCCGCTAGATCGGGATTCTGTTTCAGCGTAAGCGCCAACGCCTGAGCGAGGGTTACCTGTCCGGCCAGATCAGCGGCTGAGACAAAATGTGAGAAGGCTGCTAATCCACCAAAAGCAACTAACCGAATGATGATCCGATTACAGATGCCGCCAATCGCGAATGAGAGGGCGACCCAGACTAATGCAGAACAAGTGTGACAAGAAAGAGTCATCCGAGGGTCAATCAGGCAAAACTGCAGTTTCTATCCGACTTACCAAAGCGAGTGTCATACGGCTTCCTTGAGCCCCGGTATACCGTGCAGTAGGAGAGCGCGCAACAACGCAACAGCGCGCATCTTTCATGTCGGAAATCTAAGCTGATCAAGCTGTCGGAGAAGGTCGCGCGCCGCTTACATTTTTGTTATTTTCGTTCCCAGCCTGGCGCCGCGTAGCGCTTTCACTTAAATTCTTGGGGATGCGAGTGCTGGTCGTCGAAGACGAAAAGAAACTCGGAAGCTTTCTGCGCAACGGCCTCGCGCAGGAGAATCTGGTGGTTGACCTCGTGCACGACGGTAGCGCGGCGCTCGCTCAAATTCTCACTCAGGCATACGATGCGGTCGTACTCGACATCATGTTGCCAGGACGCGACGGGCTCAGTGTCTTGCGCGAGATGCGCCGTCAGCGCGTGAACACGCCAGTGCTGCTTCTCTCCGCGCGCGGGAATGTAAATGAAAGAATTGAAGGTCTGAACCTCGGCGCAGACGACTACCTGCCGAAACCGTTCTCAATCGATGAAGTCATCGCGCGAGTACGGGCGCTGGTGCGTCGAGCTTCGGGCGAGCATACCACAATCATGCAAGTCGCAGACCTATCTTTGAACGTGGTTAACCGCGAGGCGATGCGAGGCGCCGCAAAAATAGAACTCACGAATCGTGAGTTCGCCCTGCTGGAGTATTTGATGGCTCACGCGGGGCGTGTCATCACAAAGACCGCGCTTTGCGAGCATGTGTGGGAACACCATTTCGATACTGGTACTAACGTTGTCGAGGTTTGCATCCAGCGGTTGCGACGCAAGATCGACGACGGTCGTTCGCCCAAATTGCTCCACACAATTAGGGGCGCGGGCTATGTAATGCGGGAGGACCAATGAAGCTAGCAACGTTGCGCGCCCGAGTCACACTTTGGTCGGTCGCCGTCGTTAGCATTGCTCTGGCGCTTTTCGCCATTGGTGCAGCTTGGAGTTTGAGGCAAGAGCTGTTTGAAAACCTGGACAAGGATATCAAAATGGAGGCGCGCGATTTTTTTATCGCCGTCAAACAACAGCCCGTGGACTGGCGAGACCGGCGAAGCGTTGAAGCCTTATTCGATCAATCGAAGCGATTGCGGTACCTTGAGGTTCGCAACGAGGCCGGCAACATGGTCTACCGTTCACAGGAACTGGAACATAGCCCGGCTTTTCCGATGCCGCATACGCCCAAGCTGCACAATATTGCCTGGAATGGGCGGGCTCTTCGTTTCGGCGTGTTTCATCAGGACGGAATTGTTTTGGGCGTTGGTAGTGAAACAAAGGAGATCACCGAGACTGTTACACAGCTTCTCCTGGCATATCTTGTCGTCTTGCCGGTAGTGATCGTTGCAGCGGGGTTTGGCGCTTGGTGGATCGCGCGGCGAGCGGTCGCGCCAGTCGAAGCAATTGCAGCGCAGGCAGAAACAATTTCCGCGTCGGATCTTGACCAGCGGCTTCCGACGCCATTCTCGCAGGATGAAATCGCACATCTGACATCTGTGCTCAACGGAACGTTCGATCGCTTGCAGAGGAGTTTTGACCAGGTCACTCGCTTTGCCTCAGACGCTTCTCACGAACTCAAAACGCCACTGGCTCTCATGCGTGCGGAAGCGGAGTCAGCGCTGAATGATCGAAACGCTAACTCGGACCAGCGCCAGCTTTGTGCCAGCATAATCAAGCAATGTTTGGAGCTATCGCAGATCATCGACGGACTCCTATTTCTTTCCCGTGCTGATAATCGCCGTCTCGCACTTGAGCAAGAAACCGTCGATCTAACCTCACTCGTACGCGAACTCCGGGAAGATGCTGAGATTCTTGCCCTCCCGCTAAACCTTACTCTCCAATGCGATTTGCCTTCCGAACTCCGCGTGCGCGGGGATCGGAGATTACTTAGCCGCGCGTTGATGAACTTGATCGACAACGCCATCAAATATAACCGCGCCGGTGGAGCTGTGGTTATATCCGCTTTGTTTCACCGTGAAACTGCGGTACTTACCATTCGTAACAACGGTGACGGAATCTTTGGCGAAGCGAAGGAAAACGTTTTCGACCGCTTTTATCGCGGGGATTCACTCAGCGGAGAGGTAGCAGCGGGACATGGTCTTGGCCTAAGCATCGCGCGTGAGATCGCGCGCGCGCATAACGGCGACGTAACACTTCTGCGTTCTGATCGCCAGTGGACTGAATTTTGCATGACCTTGCCGATCGCGAGCGACTCAGAGCGCATGCAGGCACGCACTTCCAAGAACCCAAGTGTCAGGCAAACATACCCCGATGCGATGCCGCGTGTGAATCGTATCTAATTCAGCGCGATAACTGCTGGCGGATATTTGCAGTTCTTGAGAATCATGACGAAGGAGCTACTAAGCGAACAAGAATGAAGCTAGCAATATTCCTCTCGCTAATAGGTGCTTCAGCCGCGATAAACGCAAGTCACGGGGCTGACGTAGCACCGCTGATCTTACAGCAGAGCATCCCTCTGCCCGGCGTGAAAGGGAAGTTCGACCATGTCGCGATTGATTTAGTTGGCCAGCGGGTCTTCATGGCCGCGAAAGCGAACGACACACTAGAAGTCGTTGACCTAAAGAATGCGAGTCGGCTGCAAAGTGTGACTGGGTTCCACGAACCGCAGGGAGTTCTTTACTTCTCAGACACAAAGCAGGTCGTAGTTGCCAACGGCGGAAATGGAGAAGTGCAATTTCTGGACGGCTCGTCTCTAAATCTAATTTACCGCTTCCCGTTCACTGCCGACGCGGACAATCTTCGTTATGACCCCCAGGCGCGGTTAGTCTATGTCGCCGCGCAAGACGGCGTGCTCGGTGCCATCGATTTACAAACAATGCGGAAGCTACCCGAAATCAAACTTCCTAGTCATCCCGAAGCATTCGCAATCGAGAGCGGCGGGCACCGTCTCTTTGTAAATGTTCCGAAAACAGACAGCGTTTTTGTGATCGATCGCAGCAAATCAGAAGTCATCGGGCGATGGCAACTGACGAAAGCCAAGGTGAATTACACGATGGCTTTCGACGAGGCGCACAGCAGGCTATTTGTAGGTTGCCGTAATCCCGCGAGTGTTGTCGTGCTCGACAGCAAGACCGGAGGTGAAGTTACTAGATTCCCCATCGGCGGTGAAACCGACTGCATGTTCTACGATCGGGCGCATCAGCGAATCTATGCCACCGGGGCCGAAGGCACGCTCGACGTGGTGGAGCAAGTAGACGCCGACCATTACCGCGTGCTCGCAAAATTGCTGACCGCTCCGCTGGCACGGACTTGCTTGTTTGTGCCTGAACTTGACAGACTCTTCGTCGCTGTGCCGCAACAGAAGGAACACGATGCCGAGTTGCGCGTTTACCAGGCGCACCATTGAAACGTCTTCGCGAAGTACGTGAGTTCCGGGAGTGCCTGAATTTGGAAATGTATCGATTTCATAAGTACCCGCCGATGCTTCATATCGCGCCCGGGTAAAGCCAAATATGTTCTGGTCCTGTGTTAGCGGGAAAAAAATAAGAAATGTTGTGGCCCGATCGACAAAAAAGACTGGACTCCGTGTTACGGCGACTCAGACGGCTCCGGAGTGGGGTCGGCCAGCCGGCGACCGCGAAGTTGGTGTCGATGGCGATCATCGATTTGTTGCAATTTCAGGCGCTGCTCGTCGGTGAGATTCGCAGCCATTTCCCGATGTGCGCCCACTATGACCTCATGGGCTCGCCAGGCAGTGTCTCGTCGCATTCGTTTGAGTTGCACCGCTGTTTTATCGATGATTGGCGATATTTTGCCGAGTTGCTCCGGCGTCAACTTGAGCTCCGCGCGGAGCCTTTCCTTCATTCTAAGGCCTATTAGTCGATTTTGAAATTGATGGAGAACATGCCGGGCGTGTAACCCTCCAACAAAAGCGCCGGTGGCGCACCCGGCGGTGAACACGAGGATAACGCCGGCAATCTGTTTCCACCGCAATGAGCGATTCACTTCAAAAGCTCATCCTGCATCGCCGAATCGGCGATGGCGAACTCATTCGTGAAACGCTCACCGACTTCCTCCCGGTGTTGCCTTGCCTCATGAACTGCTCCAACCGCCGATATAGTGATAACGGCGGCCGACAGCAATGCGATACCCCGAGGCAGCAATATCAGGTCATTCGCATTCGTCGCACTTGCCCGCCAGAGCGCGACCATCCGCGTAACGACTCCAAACGGCGTCGCCGCGGGAACATGGGGACCGGATTGATTTGTCCAACTCTCACGTTGAGTGGAGTCTTCTCTGAAAAGCCCGAGCTGGTCGGGAGTGATTGTGCGCAAGCTGCGTCGCATTCCGGTTAGCTCCCGAAAGGCTTTACTGATAACCGCAACGTTATCGCCGGTCGGCTGGCCGTGCCGCCGTGGAAAATGGCTCACCGGCAGCTCCTTGACCGTCATGCCAAACGCGGATGCCTGGGCGAAGATTTCGGCGTTAACCATCGCGCCTGCCGAGTGGATCTGGACACTGTCGAAGACATGGCGCTTGAATGCTTTGAAAGCGCAGTCAATGTCGCGGATCTTGGTCCTGAGGACGCTCCGCACGAGGATATTCCAACCCCAGGCAAACAAAAGCCTGTGCGGCGGGTCATGTCTCCGAGCTCGGTAACCAGCAACGATGTCGTAGGCATCCGTTTGTTCTAGGAGCGTAGCCACTTCCCTCAAGTCGAACTGCCCATCGGAGTCGGTGAAGAAAATTACATCATACCGCGCCCTCTCGATGCCGGTTTTGAGCGCGGCACCGTAGCCTTTGTTGCTCGCATGATGAACAACACGCACGTTGGAAAACTCCAGGGCCAGGTCATCGCAAATCTCAGCCGTGCGATCTTTACTGCCGTCGTTCACCACAATGATCTCAAAAACTGGAGCAAATTTTGGTATGATCCGACACGCGTCCTCAACGACAGCCCGGATATTTGCCTCTTCGTTAAATGCAGGAAAAATGACCGATAGGGATTTAGCGACGGTTTGAACCTTTCGATTTAAGCACTCGTGCGCCCCTATTCTTTGGAGCGGACGATCCGACCTTATGTCAGAAG
>Ga0209058_1003756_pt1 | contig 12254 bp, 15 predicted proteins | sample GraSoiAngelo_147_FD_185904 | JGI IMG/M metagenome (GOLD analysis project Ga0209058, IMG submission 185904) | Grasslands soil microbial communities from the Angelo Coastal Reserve, California, USA - 14_1009_05_40cm (SPAdes) (version 2) | ecosystem: Environmental > Terrestrial > Soil > Grasslands ... | reverse complement strand
TTAATAATGCAGGCTATGGCCTGGCGGGACCACTGGAAGGGCTCGCGGATGAACAGATCGTTCGGATGGTCAACACAAACCTGATGGGGACGATCCGAACCACAAAAGCCTTTATTCCACACTTTAGAGAAAAGAGATCCGGACTGTTCATTAACACCACTTCCATCGGTGGATTGATAACAGTCCCGTTCAACTCGATCTACCATGCCACGAAATGGGCGTTGGAAGGCTGGAGCGAAAGCATGGCCTTCGAGCTGAATCAATTTGGAATACGTATGAAAATCCTAGAGCCAGGCGGAATGAAGACGGACTTCTTCACCCGCTCGTTCGATACAGGTCGACATCAGGAGTATGACAAATTGGTTGATCGGGTAATGGCGGTAATCACCGATCCTAAACAGATGGAGACGTATTCGTCTCCTGACCAAATAGCTGAGGTCGTATACGAAGCCGCGACCGACGGAAAGGACCAACTCCGCTATGTGGCTGGCGCAGACGCAAAAGCAACTTACGCCTCGCGTCTGCAATTAGGGGACGAGAAGTTCCGTAAAGCGATGGATAAGCAGTTTTTTGGGTCGGGTCTTGCTTACTAACGCTCGCGCTCGTAGCGACTCGGAGGCTGGCCCACGTGCCGGCTGAAGGTGCTGCAATTGTTGTGGATGATTTGCCCCGTGCAGATGCACCTCGGCCCCGAGGAATCAAAGTCCATGGGAGGGCGCGAATTCTCCAGGCTGAAAGTCATCTCGGGCCGGCGGAATGTATCCGATGATGTTCACATCGTAATCCGATGCTGAAGCCATGCGTTACCTCCGGGGCGAAGAAAATCAATTTCGACCGCTGAGTGCACGATCGAGGTTGTAGGCCACGCTAATGAGCGCAAGGTGTGTAAATACCTGAGGGACGTTTCCCAAGGCCTCTCCGCTCGGTCCAGTTTCTTCAGCGAACAAGCCGAGGTGATTTGCATAGGTCAACATTTTCTCGAAGATCAGCCGCGCGTCTTCAAGCCGTGCCCTGTCCTTTCGTCCCGCTCGAGTCAGAGCCTCGACGAGCCAGAATGTACAGATGTTGAACGTGCCCTCATCGCCGGCCAGCCCGTCGAGTCCGCGTTCTACGTTGTATCGGTAGACGAGGCTGCTCGACACAAGGCCGCCTTTTTTGAAGGCGCCAGCATTCTCGGGTCGGTGGGAGCCATGAAAAAGACGAGCGGCATGATTAGATTCGCCGCGTCCAGCGTATCGCTGCCGTAATGTTGAAGAAGGCATGCTTTTCGTTGCTCCAGCCCTTGTCCAGAATCTCTTCGTAGATCTGATCTCGAACCTTTAACCATCGGTCACGATCTGCTGGAAACGACCGTTTGTCCGCCAGCCTGATTGCGCGATCGACTGCCACCCAACACATTACCTTCGAGTAGAGAAAATGCTGCTTTCCGCCTCGTACTTCCCAAACTCCCTCGTCTTTCCGATTCCAATTGTTGGTAGGCCATCGTCCGTCTCCTCGTCCGAGATGATTCAAAGAATCAGTCGGTCGGGGCGAGCGGAGCTGTTCCAAAGTTGATGCTAAAGCGTTTGCACCAGATCGTGACGGCCCGGTACTTCCCAAGATCTACGGCGTCGGGCACGGCATAGTTCTGATCACCGATATTGCCCTTCAGAATACCGAGATCGACGAACGCTGCTTTTTTACAGTTGCGTCGTCCGTAGCGTCTGGCGCCGCGATCAGATAGACGTGAACGTCGGGGCCGTTTGATGTTCTGAAATTCGTTAGGCGAAGAATTCGTTTATTGTCCATCCGATAGATGGAAGCCGTTCCGTCAGTCGGATGGGCATATCCCTTGAACTGGCCTGAAAACAACTGCTGTGGCGTCTGTGATCCGGCTGCCACCGACCGAGGCGCTGCGGGAAATTCTTCGGAAACCGTTCGATTCACGAGCAACAGTTCCGGTCGAAATATGGCCCACCCGACCAGCAGGGCGGCCGCAAGGCCAACTCCAATCCACACTCTCTTATTCATGGTTCCTCCACAAAGACAAAACGCAACCGTGACCGGATAAATTCAAATGTTCTAAAGAAGCGAGGTACACGTCTACTGCCAAAAAGCCACCTCTTGCTCGCGCGCGGCTTCGGCCATGGAGATTGGTTGCTGTTGTATCGGGATGCAAGGGCGAGCGCTAGTTCGCCGGCTAGAAAATCCGTAAATGAATCCTCACTGTCTTTGGCACACTAAGGAAAATCTGGTTGGTCTTGATTACGATTAGCCGAGATTGATCGGAGGTAAGAAGAGTCCTACTGATAGTTGCAGCGAAAAATGCATCGAGATCCGCGGCAGAGGCGCCTTCGAGCGAGAGTCCGTAACCAACTTCTCGTACGATGCGCTCTGGGTAGGCTGCGAAATAAGCTGGCTGCGTGGTTCGGATGGCGTTCTTTGGTTAAGCAAGTTTCTTCTCCGAACGATCTCGTTCTTGATGTCGATCGGCCATTTGGATCGACTGATGAGGCACCGAAGGTACGGACGCGAACAGCGGGTTGAGCCCTTCCAAAAGTGTCGGGTGAGTCAGGATGGCTTCGCGGAGCGCGGTATAGGGCAGACCCGCGATCATCGCAATCTGAACCGAGCCCATGATCTCCCCTGCGTCGACGGCGAAGCCAGCGAATCCCAGGATGCGATCGCCATCAGCCTCCACCAGGGCCTTTAGGAATCCTCGTGTTTCAGAAAGTGTACGCGCGCGTAGCACGTCCTCCATTGGGATTTTGAACAAGCGATATGCGATGCCTTGCTTCTTCGCTTCTGTCTCGCTGAGGCCGACGCGGGCAAATTCCGGATCCGTGAACAGGCAGAACGGAACTTGCCGGCCAGTCGTCGCGTGGTTACCGCCAGCGATATCGTCACGGAACACTCGGAAATCGTCAAAGGAGATGTGGGTAAACTGCGGGCTGCCTGCGACCTCGCCGAGCGCCCAAACACCAGGCGCCGTCGTCTCAAGCCGCTCATTGACCTTCACGTATCCACGATCTGTCAGTTCGACGCCAGCCAATTCCAGTCCGATATCCGCTGTGTTCGGAGTGCGGCCTGCTGCAATCAGCAGATGACTGCCTTCCAGCGTCTGACTCACGCCTTTCCGCTCGATAAGGATTTTTACTGCCTCGCCTGACTTTCCCGATACGCTCTTGATCCGTGCATTCAGGACAATGTCGATACCTTCGTCTTCGAAGAGACTACGCAGGCCTTCACTCACGTCCTCGTCTTCACGATGCAGCAACCGGTCATTGCGGTCGATCACCGATACCTTGCTGCCGAAACGACGCATCGCTTGCGATAGTTCTAACCCAACGTAGCCTCCGCCGATCACAATGAGATGCTCGGGAATTACATCCAATTCGAGTGCTTCGACATGCGTGAGCGGCTGTGCCTCAGCCAGACCAGGGGTTGGTTCTAACGCAGCGCGCGTACCTGTACTTATGATCACTTTGGCCCCGCGGACTCGACGGTGTTTTCCATCCGGCAGTGTGACCTCCAAGGTCTTGGGACCTATGAAACGTCCGGCGCCGAGGATGAGTTCCGCGCCACTCTTCCTGAAAATGTCGAGATGAATATCGATCGAGTGGGATACCATCCTGCGTTTGCGCTCACGCACGGCAGACATATTGATTCTGAAGCCGTCGATCGCGATGCCAAACTCTTCACTCCGGCGCACGTACGAGGCGACCTTCGCACTGTGAATGATGTTCTTGCTGGGCAGGCAGGCGATGTTGTGACATGAGCCACCGATATATTTGCGCTCGATCAGGGCGACGCGCTTTCCTTGCTCAGCAAAGGTCCACGCAGCGATTTTCGATCCCGTGCCGCTGCCCAGGACCACAAGGTCATACTCTTCCAGATCCGTCTTCTCGGATAACTGTCCTGAAGAAACGGTTTCCATGCTGCCCATTTGAGTTTTTCCTATTCAGCGAGATCTATAAATATGCCTGTACCGAGCGGACAACTGCGAATTGCGAAATTCACTCCGGTCATTTAAGTGCACGAATGGCTCCAAACGAACGAGCTCTCCGTTTGATCTAATGAATCGGGCAAGTAGAACCACGCCGCAAGGTCTGACAGAGCACTCCATCGCGTCCTCTATAAATTGTTGCGGCATCGTCAATCTCACGAATCGATCGGTTAAAAATCTGATCTATTTTTGTTTGCGAACTCCCCTTTTCGAACCGATCTACAACTTTAACGATGTTGTCGACGCCCAAATTTAACGATGTTGTCGACGCCCAAAATTACAAAGGCGGAAAGATTTGGCCTACAGCTTGGGTCGATGGCCTGCGGCATCCGTCTTGCTGGCGCATGTGGAGTCTTGAGGGAGGTTGTTGATGTCGCAGATACAGTTCCGGAAGGTGGCTTTTGGACAGCCTGGTCTCAAGCCCCGTTGGACACACGGCAACAAAGAGGGTGTTGGAACGGCCTATTCGGGCGGCAGCAGAATCTGGTTCACGATTTTCCGGGGCGTCATCACCGAGACCTATTTCCCTACGGTTGACCGTCCACAAGTGCGAGATTTGCAATACCTCATCACCGACGGCAAGACGTTTTTCCACGAAGAAAAAAGAGACCTGGAAACCACGGTGAATCGCGGATCAGACCACGCGCTTCATTTCACAGTTATCAACTCCGACCCAGCCGGACGTTATTCCATAATTAAAGAAGTAGTCACCGATCCTCATTACGCAGACGGGCGATGGGAGGGCCGAAATTACCAGGTGAACGTTAGAGATCTCGACCAAGCCGGAAGTAAGGCGGCCTGATGGACATGACACTTCCGCTTTTCAATCCTTGCGGAAGTCTCATGTCACCGACTCGCAATAGAAAGAAAAGCGGGTATTGAGGAATGGAGTGTATCTTCAAATTGTTCTGCAAGGACCCGGTTGAGTCGCTTGCATGGCCTTCCTTTCCAGCGCCGAACTCTACGCTCCTTCTGTGTTGATACCTTCTCCACTCGTTACCCGAACAGCTGAAGTCAAAACGTCTCAGCAGTAATTTCCTGGGAGGTCACGCTGCCCGATCCGCCTTGATCACCCAACTATCGCGAGCACTCGTGCTTATCAACACGCTAGGAACAACTGGGATTTTGGTCCCCAAGGCATTGAACGCATCTCGGATGCGGGCGGCATGGATAGCCTCGATACATGCAATCCCAGCTTCCAGCTCAATCATGTACGGGGATTTCAACTTTGAAGTATCGCTCACATATCCGACAGCGGCGCCGATCTCCAGCGCTAATGCGAGCTTGGCGATGTTGACGTCGCTATCGACATTACCTTCACCCTTCGCAATGTAAGTGGAAAGGTCATAGTTTTTCTCCATTTGAACGGGAGTACCGCCCGCTTCATTAATTGCACTTCTGAGCATATCTTGATGTTTCTGGTGATCTGCGCGGTTCTGCAGGCCAAGCTCGAGCACGGTTTTGCCCACCTGAGAAGTGCTCAATTTGTCGGCCGCGAAGCTATAAGCCCAAACACCCCGATTCTCAAAGAAAAGGGCTCTGTTTAGAATCTGAATGTCGTTGAGCTTGTCTGCATCAGACATGCCTTGGAACCTATCCATTGTGTTATTCCTCCTTAGTATTAACGGTAGTAATTTTCAGCGACGGTAGCGTTTCTCGATTTCGAAGTGTCGGTTCAGGATGGCGCGGTTCGCAGCGAAGAAGAAAGCCGCAAAGTCAGCCATGGCGATGCCGATTCCTGAGTTTTCGAATGCCGCTCGCCATCGTTGATCGTCTAGCTGGAGCGCTTGATTCGCCTTGACCATACGAAAGTGACCAACACTCGTCTCCCTGCCGTCCCGGATCTCGATCCAACAATTTAACGATGTCTCAACGCGAGCGTGTATCCGGAATATTCCCGAGACCGAGTTGAATTTTGTCCGAGGAGAGTGAACTGCAGGTCTGGTCTCATCACCGCCTGGAGATACGCAAGGGCCAGTATCACGACAAAAATTCCGAGCTCTGCAAATCCTGGGCAAAACAGCCTTCGAGCAGCAAATATCAAGCAGCGTCTCCTGGGCCATTGGGGAACTTCTACAGGTGTGAACTTCATTCTTGCTCACTTGAACCGGCTCATCACTGAAGGCAATGCAGATGTCGTTTGCATCATCGGTCCGGGTCACGGCGGCCCGGCCGGTAACGCGAATGCATGGCTGGATGGTGCTTGGCTGGGAACGTTATGTCGGATCTTTCGGCCGAATCATTGGCATGAAAACTTTTGGCGCATCAGCTCCCCTTAAGGAACTCCAGGTGAAGTTTGGCTTCGAGCCGGATCGTGTCGTCGAGGTTGCAAAAGAACTGAGAGAGAAAGAACAACTTCCAGACGTCAGAGGAAGGGAGATTGCCTAGCTAGAAGGGCCCATCGTTCCCTGAACCGACAGGACAAAGGGACAGATGAAGGCCGCTCGAATCTTTCAATACGAATTGTCGATTAGCGGCAAACAGGAATCGCCGTTGGTCTACCCTCGGCCCGATGTAATCCGTCGGGTTGTAGATTCAGGCTGTGAGGAAGTCGCGGATCACTGCCGCGATCTCCTTCGCATGAGTCTCAAGCGCGAAGTGACCGGTGTCGAAGAAATGGATTTTGGCATCGGGAATATCGCGCATGAATGCGTCAGCGCCACGCGGCAGGAAAAACGGATCATTCTTTCCCCACACCGCCAGGAACCGCGGCTTGTGCGCCCGGAAGTAGTTTTGGAACGTCGGGTACAGCGCCACGTTGTTCTTGTAGTCGCCGAACAGGTCCAACTGGATCTCGTCGGCGCCGGGGCGGGCCAAATAGAAGTTGTCGAGTGAATAGCCGTCTGGAGAAATCGCGGTCACGTCCGGGACACCATGCGTGTACTGCCAGCGCGTCGTCTCGGAAGCGAGAAAGCTACGGAGCGCCTCTCGGTTGGGTGGCGACGGGTCTTGCCAATAGGCCCGAATGGGGTTCCAACCTTCGCTCAGTCCTTCCTCACAGGCGTTGCCGTTCTGGGAGATGATTGCGGTGAGCTTATCCGGATGCCGAACGGCAAGGGTGCGCCATAGTCGAAGACGTAGATCGCGAAGCGACGGAGGCCGATCACCTCGGCAAAGCGATCGATGACGTTCGCGATATTCTCGAACGTGTAGGTGAAGACGCTCCGCGCGGGCATGTCAGACTGCCCAAACCCCGGCAGGTCGGGGGCGACGAGGCGAAATCGTTCCGCGAGTTGCGGGATGAGATCGCGGAACATGTGGCCGGCAGTCGGAAAGCCGTGCAACAGCAGGATCGTTGGCGCGTCCTCCGGCCCAGCTTCACGATAGAATACTCCGATGCCGTCGACATCAACCTTCTGGAACGTAACCGTGCCCATGGAAACTCCTTTCGCGCGAACAGTCAACGCTGACGAAGATTAGTGACGGGGGATCGAGAAAATATGACCGGGAAAAGCGTATCCACGAGCTCTCCCCCCGGATGTTTCTGCTGCGCCGCGTATGCTCGACATCACTAAGCTTCCACACTACTTCACTCATTGCGGTAGCCCCGTTCCTGTAGCATCCAGCTGTTGCCATCCGGATCGGAGAAGTTGGCGAAGCTAGCATAGTCTCCGCGCGTGGGGTCAAGCCCGAGCGCGAAACCTCCGTCCCAGGCTCCAATAGGCGTCTTGTGCCGGATCTCACCGACTTCGACCCCACGGTCGAACAGGCAGCTCCGCGCGGCCTCGAGGTCGTGATGACGAGATAGACGTTGCGAACTGAACCGACGGGCGCGTCGGTGAGTCCGTTACCGATCTGGATCGAACAGCTAGAGCCCGGCGGAGTGAGCAGCACAACGCGGAACGCGTCGTTTGGCGAATAGTCGACGTCGAGCGTGAAGCCGACCGATCGGCATAAAACCGCAGCGCTCGCTCGACATCGCTCACCGGCAGCGTGATCACTTCGACTGAAAACGTTGGCGTTCTCACGGTTACGTCTCCTTTCGCTGCGTGTCGGCGGCGCTGAAAGAAGATATCGACGGCGCTGGAGAACCGAAGACCCAAAAGGGGGTATCCGCCTCGATCTCGTCCTAGGTCTACGATATCATGCCAGCTGAAGCCGCAGCAGTCGTCGAGCTTCGCTTCGCTCCGTTCGCTCTCGCCGCTGGTCAGTGTCCACCTTTACGTGATTAAGGTCCATTGACTCTTGCTCATCTAAGGAGCGCGCTATGCATGAAGAAAAGATAACCGCGGATCGGCTGGCTACATATTCAGACGCGGTCTTCGCGGTGATTGTGACCATCATGGTACTGGAGCTCAGGGCGCCGGATCAGGCGGCGTTCTCGGCTCTCTGGCCTCTGTGGCCCACGGCCATCAGCTACGCAGTGAGCTATCTGTTCATCGCTATTATCTGGATGAACCACCATTACCTGATGCGGTTCGTAGGTCCGCCGACGCTCAGATTGATATGGATCAACTTCGTCCATCTCTTTACGGTGTCGCTCCTGCCATTCGCGACCGCATGGATTGCGCGCACCCGGCTCGCGTCCTCCCCTGTAGCGTTTTCGCAGGACTGTTCGTATGCATCGATATTGCCTGCAATTTCTTCGAGCGCGAAATACTGGTACGCGCAGACGCTACGCAGGTGCCCGAGCGTACACGGCGCATCGCGAGGCGTAGATCACTCGTTGTCCTGGCGAGCTTCACGATCGCTATGCTGGTTGCATTCGTCGCGCCGCGCTTCGCCTTCGGTCTGATATGCACCGCTCTGATCCTCCACTTGCGGCCAGAGGCCAGTGGCAGTCGGCCGTGATGGTCCTTCAGGAAGCATACGCGCGCTACTATGAAGATCGAGTCCACCTCAGAAATGTGTACTCTCGGTCAAGCTTCACAAATCGATGACGACGTCGCCAATCGGTCGTGAGCAGCAAACAAGAACGTTGCCGTCGGCGGGCTTCTCGAGTGGCTCCGGTGCGTAGACGACGTCCCCGGAAACCAAACCGCTCTCACAGCTATGACAAACACCGGTCCGGCACGACCAACGGACCGGGACGTCGCACCCCTCGGCCAGCTCCAAAATGCTCTGGTATGCCGACGCCTTCCAGTGCGCGGCGATGCCACTGCGCGCGAACGATACCAACGGACCGGTGTTCGCGTCGTCCTTCGGCAGATGAGGAGCTCGCATCGCTGCGCCGACGACACCAGGTGTCATCGACTCGCTGCCATTGAAGAGCTCAATGTGAATTTGCTGCGGCGCTACGCCGAAAGTTGCGAGCGCCGCTTTCATGTCTGCCATGAAGCGAGTCGGCCCGCAGAGGTAGACATCCGCCTCTCGTGAGACGCCGACCTCGTCGAAAACCGATCGCGACAGGTGACCGGTAGCGTTGAGATCCTCACCCATCTTATCGCGCGAGTCCGGCCTGCTGTAACAAACGTAGCTGCGGCCGTGCGTCAGCATGCGTATGAGTCCTCGGACTTCGGCGGCGAATGGATGATGCTGCCGGTCGCGAGCCGCGTGCAGCCACAAGACCTGCCGTGTCGAGCGGGCCGCCGCCAGCGCGTACAGCATCGCTAGAACAGGCGTCGCCCCGATTCCCGCGCTGAGCAGCACGACCGGTCTCTCTCCGGACTGTAGAATGAAACTTCCGCGTGGTAAACTCACGTCGAGAGCATCGCCCACCCGGACATGGTCCCGAAGGTAGTTTCCCGCCACACCATTCGGCTCGATCTTCACGCTGATTCGATAGCGTTCCGTCGAGAGGGGACCCGAGAGCGAGTAGCTGCGAAAAAGTGGCGGGCCGCCGACGGCCGGCTGCAGACGTAGGACCACGTACTGACCTGGAAGAGCCGTTTGCAGCGGCTTAGGGTCCAGGCTCTGCATCGACAGCGATAGAACGTCCGCGGATTCCTGATTGATGGCCGTCACCGCGAGCGGCCGAAATCCTGGCGCAGCCGGATGCGCAGCTGCTGGCAGCATGAGCCCCGCGTTCCCACCCCCCGCGGCAGCTGTTTGGCTCTGCAGTAACGCCTCAAACGACGAGCGCCATCCGGGCGAAAGCGCTTCGATCCGCAATGCGCGCTCCAGTCGATCGCGTGGATGATTGGGCGAATAGAGAAGCGCGTTGATCTCTGCGACGGTCATTCGCTCATGCGCCTCTCCAACCTTTACGATTTGGTCACTCGCGCCGACCTCGCCTTCCCTCAGGACGCGTAAGTAGAACCCCGGCCGTCCGCTGGATGTCAGCAATGCCGGCATGCGGGGCTCGTTCATCCTAATGCCGACGCGATAGCAGGTGACGCGAGGTTGAGTGACCTCGAAGACTGCGGTGCCGATCTGATAACGGTCGCCGATGCACACGGCATCGTCGGGCAATCCTTCAATCGTGAAGTTCTCGCTAAACTGTCCGGGGACGAAGTCGGCCCTCTTCAACTGCTCCTGCCAATAGCGATACGACTCGATCTGGTAGACGAGGACGGCGCGCTGCTCACCCCCGTGCCCAGCCAGGTCACCTTGACCGTCGCCGTCTAGATTCAACCGGCGGACACGACAACGGCCAAGCACCGGATCCTTCCAGATCCCGGTGTGCACAGTCCGGCCCTTCCATTCAATGTCGCTCGGAAGGCCGACGCTCACCGATAGTAGTCGAGCCATCATGGCTGTTTCACACGGGGAAGCGCCTCGCCGACGGTGAGGTTGCGATCCGGACCGTGCGGAAGCACCGCCTGACCCGGCTCGAGACGGAGTTGGATGCCATCGAGCTGTACCGACACTATGTCCGGCTCGAACGACACCAGACCGGAGATGCGACCGACCTCGGGATAGGCTTCACGATATGACCATGCCGCCCGGCGTGCGTCACCGATGTCGTAGTAGCTGCACATCCCTTTGTATGGGCAGAATGTCTGCTGTTCCACGAGGACTAGCGCGGACTCATCGATGTCGGCGCGTGCAACATACCAGCGCGGCGCGAAGCCGGATTCGTAGAGGACTAGCGGCCGCTTGCTATCGGCGATGATGCGATCACGATGACGGACCACGAGGCTACGGGAAGTCTGGCGGATGTCGATGCGGTGGTAGCTGTCAGCGGCATGGCCCAGGATCCGTTCGTCTTCTTCGTAGAAGGCGTCCATGGCTGTCCAGGCGAACGCGACCCGCTCCTGGAACTCACTCGCGTAGGCAGGCAGGTCCATGTGCTGCCATGCCCCTCGCGGCGCGCTCTGCTCGCCTGCTCGGACGGCGTACCAGGACGTGATTCCGAGGTCGGGATGCCGCGTGGTGTGCTCGGTGCCTTGGAGACTATCTGGAGAGATATCGGTCTTCGGAAAGTAGGCCACCGGATAGCGGCCGGGCTCGAAGAGCAGGAGTACGTTCTCGCTATCGGCGATCCAGGTTCCGCCGAAGCGCACGCGCATGCGGCGGCGCAACGGCTCGGTGTACAGTAGTCTCTTGGGAAGCGATTCGGGCACGAGAAACCGGCCGATTGCTCCCGGTGAAAGCGGACCTTGTTGCCAGGACAGTCCCATTACTCTCCCTCCATACGGCTGACCAGCCGTGATCGCAATCTATGAATCGCAGGTTGATTCTTCTAATTAAAAGCTACGCTGCAGATAAAGCGACCGTCAATGGCAACGCGGGGAACAGCAAGAGGCGCGAAATCTAGAACAGCAACCACCCAGTACTGCGAAATATCTCTTGATATCTTGGCTCCGCACGCGCCGTTCTCCGGAAGTCGCCAAGGGGCGATCTATGCCGCCCCTCCGAATTTAGATTGCGCTGCCGGGTTCGATTCCGAAATTGTCATTCACCAACCGTCGCCTTAACGATGTTCTGAAGATCGTCGCTGCGGCGTTTTCGGGGAAGTATTCAGCGCGAAAGTGTAGGTCCTTGAGAAATATTTGGCTAAGCTATTCGAACCTCATCCCGGAAACTTTCAAGTTCAAAGCTCGGAAAGTCCCGAATTGCAAACCAGAAGCAACATGAATAGCCTGATTTAAAGAGCCGGGGTCCCACCCTTACAACGGACTCTTGCGCCTTGAGAACATACCAGTCGCTACGAATTGAAACCAACGGGGAAATACTATTTATGAATACAAAAATGAAGGCAGCGCAGATCACCAAATCCGGTGCAGATTGGGAATTGGTGGAACGCGACATCCCGGAGCCGGCGATTGCGGACTGGGCGAAAGGCCTCAGCCGTGAAGCGCTTCGGAAGCTGGGTTCGAAACGCTGGAAACCCCCATCGGAACCGACGATCCGCCGAGTTCTCCAAGGGTTGAATGCGGCCGAGGTT
>Ga0209058_1003752_pt1 | contig 12259 bp, 5 predicted proteins | sample GraSoiAngelo_147_FD_185904 | JGI IMG/M metagenome (GOLD analysis project Ga0209058, IMG submission 185904) | Grasslands soil microbial communities from the Angelo Coastal Reserve, California, USA - 14_1009_05_40cm (SPAdes) (version 2) | ecosystem: Environmental > Terrestrial > Soil > Grasslands ... | reverse complement strand
GCACGGTCGCGTTCACTTGAATCTCGTCCAAGCGCGGGACGCCAGCCGGCGCGAACGCGACGAAGATGCGGACCGCGCCAGCCGCCACAGCCAACCCGAGTACCCCGCCGGCGATCGCGAGGAGCGCATTCTCGGTCAGGAGCTGGACGATGACTTGTCCCCGGCCCGCACCAAGCGCTGATCGCACGGCGATCTCGCGCACGCGCGCGAGGCCGCGGACGAGGAGCAGATTGGCGACGTTGCTGCACGTGATCAAGAGCAGGAGTCCGGCGGCGGCGGCGAACACGATCAGTGCCGGCCTCGTATCGCCGAGGATGAGCCCCGGCAGCGTGTGCACGACGCCGCGCAGATCGCGCCCCCATCGCGAGCCGCCGGGACGCCGGAAGAAAGCGGTCAGCTCGTCCCGCGCGTCGGCGGCCGCTCGTCCAGCCGCGAGCCGCCCGATGACGTACAAATCCTTCGGAACCGTCGAGGGGACGACCGGTGCCCAGAAGTCGGTCCCTCTCGGATAGTCCAGCCCTTGCGGCATCACTCCGACGATCGTGTACGCCACGCCATCGTCGTAGGTCAGGACCTGGTGCCCGAGTACGTGGGGGTCGCCGCCGAACCTCCGCTGCCAGGCACCATAGCTCAGCACCAGCACCGGCGCCGCGCCGCTCACGTCATCTGTTGCGCCCAGCGCTCGCCCGAGCGTGGGTCGCGCGCCGAGCACGTCGAAGAACTCGCCCGACACGAGCGCGCGGCGCAGGGACGAGATTTGGTCGCCGTCGCGGATCGGCTTCGGCCCGGCGCCGTAGTAGGAGAAGAAGGCCACCCGCTCGAGCGATCGGGTGTGCCGCGCGAACTCCCGGGCGTCATCGAGCCCGAACGGGTAGTTGTAGGTGCGGTCGGGCGCTTGTCCCCAGAGCACGACGAGGCGGTCCTGATCGCGCACCGGGAGCCGGCGCAAGAGCAGCGCGTCGGCTACCGTGAACACCGCGGTCGCGAGCCCGATGCCAAGGGCGAGGGTGAGGACGGCAGTGAGGACGAACCCGGGCGCGCGGGAGAGGCTACGGGTGCCCAGCCGGATGTTCTGAAGCAGTCGATCCACTAGCGTCGCATCCTTCCGGGTCCTCACCCCCTGACCCGATCTCCGTTCCCCGTCCTCCCCCCCTGACCCCCTCTCCCTTCGGGAGAGGGGGAACTCTTGACGTCCCCCCTCTCCGGAACGGAGAGGGGGACAGGGGGTGAGGACTATTCATACCGCAACGCCACCATCGGATCGACCTTCGTCGCCCGACGCGCCGGGAGCCACGTCGCCACGAGCGCCACGGCGACGAGCAGCAGCGCCGTCGCGGCGAACGTGACGGCGTCGCGCGGCGCCACCTCGAACAGCATCGCGCTCAGCGCACGCGTCACGCCGAGCGCCGCGACCAGACCGAGCCCCACGCCTAGTGCCACTCGGCGCAGGCTCTCTCGCATCAGCAGCCTGACCACGTCCACGCCGCGCGCCCCCAGCGCCATCCGGATGCCGAGCTCCCGGGTCCGCTGGGTCACGGCGTAGGCGGTGACGCCGTAGATGCCGACCAGCGCGAGCCCGACTGCGAGCAAGGCGAAGATGGTCAGCAGGGTCGTGTTGAAGCGCCGCGCCGCCGTCTGGCGGCCGATCAGCTGCTCGAGGCTCACCAGTTCGCCGATCGACTGCTCGGGATCGGCCTGGTGCACGGCGTCGCGGATCGCGCTCACGAGGTGGAGCGGCCGACCGTTGCCCGCGCGGAGCGCCACCCACATCTCCTGCAAGTCTTTCTGCTGCGATGCAGGCCTGTAGATCTCGGGTTGCGGCCGGGCGTCGAGCGAGGCCGAGCGCAGGTTGTCAATCAGGCCGACGATCGTGATTGGCGCTCCGGGTCCCCGCGGCCCGCCGATGGTGAGCTGCCGGCCGATCGGGTCCTGCCCTGGCCACAGCTGATCCGCCGTCGCGCGGTTGATCACCGCGACGGGCGGCCCGCCGGCGCGATCCTGCGCCGTAAAGCTACGACCCCGGCGGATAGGGATCCGGAAAGTCGAGAAGTAGTCCGGGGAGATGTCGGAGGACCGCAGTATCATGACCGGCTCGGGATAGTCCGGCCGCACCGTGCGCGGATCGAACGCGAGCATGAACATGTTGCCACTTAACGGCAGCGTGCTCGCGAGGCTGGCCGACTGGACGCCCGGGTGCGCTTGTAGCGATCCGAGCATGTTGTCGAAGAACAACTTCTGTTGAGCGCCCGCTGGGTACCGCGCGGGCGTGAGCCGGATGCGGGCCGCGAGCACGTCGCGCGTGTCGAACCCGGGATTCACGTTGCTCAGCCTGATGAAGCTCCGTACCAGCAGGCCCGCTCCCACGAGCAGCACCAGGGCGAGGGTCACCTCGCTCACGACGAGCGTGCTCTGTAGCCGTCGCCGCCCGCCGGTTGCGCCCGGGGCATCCTCCCGCAGCGATTGCTCGATGCCGGGCGCCGAGGCGCGCCAGGCGGGCAGGATGCCGAACGCCACGCCGGTCAGGACCGCCAGGCCCAGGCCGAACGCGAGGACCTGACCGTCGAGTCTGATTTCGGTTGTCCGCGGAAGCGCGTGCGGCCAGACGGCGAGCAGGGCGTCCAGTCCCCAGGTGGACAAGACGACCCCGACGACGCTTGCGGCGAAGGCGAGCAGCGTGCTTTCAGTGAGCAGCTGCCGGACGAGCCGCCCGCGTCCCGCGCCGAGGGCGCGCCGGACCGCCATCTCGCGGCGTCGCGCGGTGGCGCGCGCCAGCAGGAGATTCGCCGCGTTGGCGCACGCGATCAGCAGCACCAGGCCGACTGCGCTCAGCAGAATCAGCAGCGGGCGGCGCACATCGCCGATCGCAACGTCCCGCAGCAGGGTGACGTCGAAGCCGGTGTCGAGGATCGATCGGCCACCGGCGGAAGGGGCGCCTCCGCCCGGGCTGGCCTGGCCCGTCACGCTCAACTGCCGCCCGGCGCCGCTACTCCCAGAGTCGCTGGCGCTGAGACGCGCTGCGAGCAGCTTGACGTCGCCGACCACACGCTCCATGGAGACACCCTGCGCCAGGCGCGCCACGGCGTTGAGGAAATGCACCCCGCGGTCCGTCTCGACTTGCGGATTCTGCGACAGGAACTCCCCCATCGGCGTCCACACCTGCACGTCTTCATTGGGGAACTGGAACCCAGCGGGCATCACGCCGACCACGGTGAAACTGCGGCCGTCGAGTGAGATCGACCGGCCCAGGATGCCGGGATCGCGGCCGAAACTCGTGACCCAGAGCCCATGGCTCAGGAGGGCGAGCGGGGTGCGCTCCTCCGCAGGCGCGAAGCTGTGCCCGATCTCTGGGCGCAATTGGAGCACATCCAATAGGTTGGCCGTGACCGCTGCGGCCTGGACGTCGCGCGGGTCTCCGGCGCCCGTCAAGTTGTGGCGCTGCGTCCTGACGGCCGCGACTCCGGTGAAGTCCTGCGACAGCGCGCGCAAGTCGTGGAGGTCCGGGAACGACACGCCGAACCGCATGCCTCGGAACCCGGTCGACATGACCTGGACGAGCCGGTCGGATCCCGGGTACGGGAGCGGCTTGAGCAGCACGGCGTTGACCGCGCTGAAGATGGCGGTGTTGGCGCCGATGCCGAGCGCGAGGGTGAGCACGGCCACGAGCGTGAAGCCGGGGCTCTTGGCGAGCGTGCGGACGGCGTAGCGGAGGTCTTGGAGCACCGTCTCCATGTCAGTCTCCCTGTGTTCGGTATCCGGTGTCCGGGGTCCGGGGCCCGGGGCCTCGGGCGGCGCTCGAAGGCTTCGCTGCGCATCGAAATGGTGACGGTGTGGCGCGAAGCCGGCCGACATTCGAATGGTGATCGCGCACCCGAACGCATCGCCGATCCGCAGATACCAAGATCTGCGTGTCTGGCAGGCCTCGATGGAGCTGGTCGTCGAGATCTATAGAGCTAGTGAGTCCTTTCCCAAGCGCGAAACCTACGGATTGACCGCCCAATGCCGGCGAGCGGCGGTGTCCCTTCCCTCGAACATTGCAGAGGGGCACGGTCGCAAACACCTCGGCGACTATCTGCATCAACTCTCCGTAGCGAATGGCTCCTTGATGGAGCTTGAGACCCAAATCCTGATCGCCGGAAGACTGGGTTACCTGCCGGCCGATGAGCGGGACATCCTCCTGGCGCGAACCTCCGACGTCGGCCGCATGCTGGCCGGCCTCATTGCTGCCTTGAAGCGACGACGAGTCAAGTAATGCGGTGTCCGGGGCCCGGGGTCCGCGGTCCGGCGGTGCATCCCGGATACCGGATACCGGGCCCCGGATCCCGTCACTCATATCTCAACGCCACCATCGGATCGACCCGCGCCGCCCGGCGCGAAGGGACGAAGCTCGCCAGCGCGGTCACGCCGAGCAGCATTACGGTCACGAACCCAAAGACGAGCGGATCGTGTGGGGATTCTTGGAACAACAGGGGTCCGAGCCAGTTGCCCCCTGCGAGCGCGATCACGACACCGATCACGATAGCAGCGGCGCCGAGCGTCAAGCCTTCGGTGACGACGAGCCTGACCAAGTCTCGCTGCTGTGCCCCTAGGGCGGCGCGGACGCCCAGCTCCTGGGTGCGCTGCGAGACGGTGTAGGCCATCACGCTGTAGAGGCCGATCGCCGCGAGCGCGAGCGCCAGGCCACCGAAGGCGAGGAACATCGTCGCGCCCAGCTGCCAGGATCGCGTTTGCTGACCCAGGATGTCGCGCAGCGGCGTCACGGTGACGTACGAGGCACCGGGCATGTTTTGCTGCAGGCGCCGCCGGATTGTCTCAACTTGTGGCGTGGCCTCTCCGCGCGTCCTGATGAACAGTCCGCCGTCCTGAGGATGCCACTGCGCCGCCGGGAGGTAGTAGAACAAGCCGGGGTCGTCACCCAGCTTTTGCGACTTGATGTTCTCGGCAACGCCGACCACATACCTGCACGGAGCCGTATCAGCGCCACCGCGGTGCCGACCGAGGTCAGCGCCCACCCGCACGCACTGCCCGATCGGATCCCGGCCAGGCCAGAGCGTCTTGGCCATTGCATCACTCACCACCATGACGCCGGGAGCATGCGCCCCATCCTGGGCCGCCACGCCGCGGCCCCGCAGGATACGCGTCCCGAGCGTGGCGAAATAGTCGGGAGTCACCGCATTGAGATAGAACTCGCCCAGTCGGTCGGTGGAGTCGATGCCGGCGACGTACAGTGTCTGGTTCCAGGAGCCCCAGAAGGGGACTGTGACCTGCCGCGTGGCGAACTCGACTCCCGGGATCCCCTGCGCCGCGTCGAGCAGCTCCTGGCGCAGCTGAACGTTGCGGGCGCTGTCGAGCCGTACTCCGCGCATGTTCAGCTCCACGAAGAGCACGGGGTCGACGTCGTAGCCGAGCGGGATCACCCGCACGTGGCGCAGGCTGCGTACGAAGAGTCCGGCGCCGACGAGCAACACCACAGAGAGGGCGCCTTGAAGCACGAGGAAGGCGATGCGCAGGCGCGACCGCTGGAACGTGCCCTCTCGCGCACCGGCCTTGAGATCGCCGGCGACATCGGTGTGGCTGCTCACCAGCGCGGGCGCGAGGCCGCTGAGGAGGCCCGCCCCGAGCGCCGCCACGCCGCCGAACAGCAGCGTTCGCGCGTCACCCATGACGCTCACGTCGGACGACTTCGCGAGGAATTGCGCGCGCAGCACCGCCCCACCCCACTCGGCGACGAGCAGGCCGGCGAGGCCCCCGAGCACGGCCAGAAGCACGCTCTCGGTGAACAGCTGCGACAACAGGCGCGCCCGGCTGACGCCGAGCGCTAGGCGTACGGCGATCTCACGTCTGCGACGCAGCACGCGGGCGAGCAGCAGATTTGCGACGTTGGCGCAGGCGATGAGCAGCACGATCAGCGCGACGCCACTGATCCACGTCGCAACCTTCGCAAAGCTCGACTCTTTGGGCCCGCGCTCACTCAGCACCGAGGCCACGATGCCGCGTGGCCGGGCGAGCGCGAGCGGAGTCATTCCCGGACTGGTTGCCAGCTGAGCGGTGTAGCTCTTGAGCAACGCATTGGTGAGATCGGCCGTCGCAGCCGCGAGGCTGACACCTGGCTTGCGCTGGACGAGCATGGACATCCAGGTCCATTGATATGTGGTCCACCAGCGCTCGTTCCGGAGCCGCATGGCGGCCCAGGCGCTTGCATGGCAGCTAACGGGAATGAATGCCACGGGCCGCTGCGTGGGCCACAGGCCGAAGAATCCCTCCGGGGCGACGCCGACGATGGTATAGACGGTGGGCCCGATCTGCAGGGTGGACCCGAGCACGTCGTTACGGCCACCGTAGCGCGTCTGCCAGAACGCGAACGCGAGCACCGCGACCGGCGTCCCGTTGGGGGGCGTGTCCTCGGCCGCCGTGAAGTAGCGGCCCAACGCCGGTGGCGCGTCGAAGAAGCCGAAGAAGCTCGCGCTCACGATGCCGACGCGCATCTCACGCGCGTCCGTACCGACCCCGATGGCGATGTCTTCTTCGGTGAATGCGGCGGTGCGCGCGAACGAAGAGGTCCAATTCGTCAGGTCCATGTAGCGCGCGTACTGCATGGCACTGTTGCTGAACTCCTCACCGCGGTACCTCCTCGCCAGATAGACCCGATGCACGGCACCGGGATCGCGCAGCAACGGCGGGGGCCGAAACAGCATCCGGTCAAGGATCGAGAACATCGCGACATTCGCCCCGATGCCGAGCGCCAGCGTCAGCACGACGCCGAGCGTGAAGCCGGGGCTCTTGGCGAGCGTTCGGAGCGCGAACTTGAGGTCTTGGAGCACAGTCTCCATTTCAGGCTCCCACTGTTCGGTATCCGGTGTCCGGGGCCCGGGGTCCGCGGCCCGGCGGCGCACCCCGGATACCGGATACCGGGCCCCGGATCCCGTCATTCATATCTCAACGCCACCATCGGATCGACCCTCGTCGCGCGGCGCGCCGGAGCGGCCATCGCGAGCAGCGCGACGCCGACCAGTACGAGGGGCACGATGGCGAACGTCACCGGGTCCAGCGGGTGCACGCCGTACAGGAGCTTGCCCAGAACGCCTGCGGCGAGCCCCGCGGCGACACCCCCCAGCGCGACGCCGCTGAGCGTGAGTCGCAGGCCGCCGCCGAGCACCGTGCGGAGCACGTCGGCGGGCCGGGCACCCAGCGCTACGCGTACGCCGATCTCGCGCGTGCGCTGGCCGACGGTGTACGACAGCACGCCGTAGATCCCCACCGCGGCGAGCGCAAGCGCCAGCGCCGCGAACAGGCCCAACACGAACGCCGGGTAGCGGCGGTCCGCCATCATCTCCGCAATGTGGTGGTACATCGTCACCGCGTCGGCGACCGGGACGTCCTTGTCCATCTCGGAGACGGCCGCACGGACCATGCGCGTCAGTGTCGCAGGCGGGAGCGTGCTGCGCAGCACGAGGCTCATGCGGATCTGCCGCGACTCCTGCGCGAACGGGTAGAACAGCGTCGGCGCGAACTCGGCATCGAGCCCGTCGTGGCGGGAATCGGCCACGACGCCGACGATCTCGACCGAAGCGGTGGGGTGCCACCACTCGACCTTGACGTGCTGGCCGATCGGGTCTTCGCCCGGCCACAGCTTGCGCGCCATGGCTTCGCTGATGACCGCCACCGGCGCGCTGCCGATCCGGTCGCTCGGCGCGAGCGAGCGGCCCCGCTTGAGCGGGATGCGCATCGCGGCGAAGTAGCCCGGGTCCACGAGGCGGATCGCGGCCGCCGACGCCTGGCCGGGGGCGGGCTCGGGGCGACCGACCACGGTCAGCGTCGTCGACGCGTTGCTCGGAGTCATCGGCAGCCAGCTTATGATCCCCGCTGACTGCACGCCCGGCATGGTGCGAACGCGCTCGAGCAGCCGCTCGTAGAAGGCGACGCGACGCAGGCTGTCGGGGTAGGCCGGGGGCGGCAGCGTGATGGTCACCGCCGATAGGTTGACGGGATCGAAGCCGGGATCGACGGCGATCAGTCGGCGCAGGGAGCGCACCAGCAGCCCGGCGCCGACCAGCAGCACGATGGCCAGCGACATCTGCGCGATGACGAGCGCGCCGCGCAGCCGTACGGCAGGAACGCCTGCAGTCGTTCGGGTCGTGGCGGCGTGCAGGTCCTGAATCGCGGCATCCGAGCGGCTCAAAGCCGCGGGGAGGCCAAACAGCACGCCGGCGGCCATGGACACCAGGGCCGTCACGGCGAGCACCGTGAGGTCGAGGCGGATGTCGGCAATGCGCGGCACCTCGGGAGGCGCGGCTCTGACGAGCAGGTGCACACCCCAGCTGGCCAGCAGGGCGCCGGCAGCCCCGCCGGCAAGCGCCAGCATCACACTCTCGACCAGCGCCTGGCGGACGAGCCGCCAGCGCGGCGCGCCGAGCGCGGCCCGCACCGCCAACTCCCGCTCGCGCGAGGCCGTCCGCACGAGCATCAGGTTGGCGACGTTCGCGCAGGCGATGAGCAGCACGAGCGACACGGCGCCGAGGACGATGAGAATCGTCCGCCGTGAGCCGCCGACCACCTGCTCCATCAGCGGCACCACCGTCGCGCCCCACCCGGTGTCAAAGTCGGGATGGTCCGACTCGAGTTGACGCGCGATGCGGGACATTTCGGTCTGCGCCCGCTCTAGCGTGACGCCGTCCTTGAGCCGGCCGAGCGCCATCGCGTAGCGGCCCGTGAAAGCGCGGTTCGACCAGTCGAGCCGCATCGGCTCCCAGTACTGCTCGTGACCCAGCGGCATCGGGCGGAATGACGCCGGCATCACGCCGACGGCGCGAGCCGTCCCGCCGGCGACCGGCACTGCGCGCCCGACGATGGCTCGGTCGGCCCCGAAGCGACGCCGCCACAGCGCTTCACTGAGGACGATGACCCGCGGGCTGTTGGGCCGTGATTCCTCCGCATTGAACGTGCGGCCGAGCAGCGGCGTGGCGCCGACGACGCCGAAGAAGTCCGGCGTCACCGCGCGGCCCTGCACCTCCTCGACCTGGTCACCGGTGAAGGCGAGACCCGTCCACGAGAGCAGTGCAAAACCGCTGAAGCTGGTGGCGCGATCGTGCCAGTCCATGTAGTTGGCCGGGTTCACGACGTTGTGGTTCGACGTGCCTTTGCTCTCCCACACGACCACGAGACGGGACGGGTCCCTGTACGGCAGAGGCGTCAGCAGCACGCCGTTCACAACCGAGAAGATCGCCGTGTTGGCGCCGATGCCGAGCGCCAGCGTCAGCACGACGACGGCGGTGAAGCCGGGGCTCTTGGCGAGCGTGCGGACGGCGTAGCGGAAGTCTTGGAGCAGGGTGTCCATCACTTCACCACCCATCCATCCCTCAATTGAATCACCCGTTTGCCGTATCCCGCATTCGTCTCCGAGTGCGTCACCTGCACGATCGTCGTCCCCGCGCGGTTCAGCTCCGTGAACAGCTCCATGATCTCCTTCCCCTGGCTCGAGTGGAGATTCCCGGTCGGCTCGTCGGCGAGGATGAGCGAAGGCTTGTGGATCACCGCGCGTGCCACGGCGACGAGCTGCTGCTGCCCGCCCGAGAGCTGCCGCGGGAAGAGGTCTTTCTTCGCGACGATCCCGAAGCGGTCGAGCGTGTCGGCCACGAGCGCCTGGCGCTCGCTCTTCTTGATGTCGCGATAGGACAGCGGGACATCCAAGTTCTCGGCGACGGTGAGATCGTCCAGCAAGTGGTACTGCTGAAACACGAAGCCGATGTGCTGCTTGTTGAGCGCGATCCGCTGCTTCGGCTTCATCTCGTGCACGGCGTGGTCGAGGAAGCGGTACTCGCCGGTCCAGTCGCCGTCGAGCATGCCGAGGACGGCGAGCAGCGTGGACTTCCCCGCCCCGGATGGGCCCATGATGGAGACGAACTCGCCTTGGGCGATGTCGAGCGTGATCTGCCGCAGGATGAAGAGGCGGCCGTTCCCCTGGGAGACGGACTTGTCGAGGTTCTTGAGCTGGATCATTCGTACCTCAGAGCCACCATTGGATCGACCTGCGCCGCTCGGCGCGCAGGGAGATAACTCGCGACCAGCGAAACGACCGCGAGCAGGGCCACGACGCCCGCGAACGTCGGGGGATCGCTCGCGCCGACCCCGTACAGCAACGACGCGAGCAGTCGAGTGACGGCCAGGGCGACCACGACGCCGAGCCCGATCCCTGCGCCCGCGAGCCGCATCCCGCCGCCCACGACCAGGTACAGGACGTCCCCGCCGCTCGCCCCGAGCGCCAGTCGGATGCCGATTTCACGCCGCTGCTGCGTGACGGCGTAGGCCAAGAGGCCGTAGATGCCTATGCCCGCGAGGAGCAATGCCGACGCAGCGAAGCTGCCCAGGAGCCACGCGTCGAACCGTCGCGACGCGAGGCCGCCGTTGATGTCGACCGTGCCCACTGCCGACATGCTGCCAGTGCTGCCCGTCAATGTCATCGGAATGTCCGGATCGACCTGACGGACGGCCCGGCTCAACGTCGCGAGGAACCCCGCCGGCATCACGGCTGTCCGGACGACGAGACTCATATGCCCCCACACGTTCCGGGTGAAGGGGACGTAGACCTGGGGCTCGGGCGGCGTGTCGCGCCCGAAGTGATGTACGTCTCCCACGACACCGACCACCGTGCCCGGGAGCGGCTCACCGAAGTCGGGGCGTCCCTGGACCGCCTTGTGCAGCGTCACCTGGCGACCGATCGGATCGAGACCAGGCCAGAAGGCGCGTGCGAATGCTTCATTCACTATTACGGCCGTGCCCGGGGCGAGATCGGCCTCGGTGAATTCGCGCCCCGCGCGGAGCGGGATGCGCATGGTGCGGAAATAGCCCGGAGAAACGGTCATGAACCACACGCGGGGATCGCGCACCGGGTCCGGGGCGCGCCCCGGGATCTCGACGGGAGACGGGAGGCCACCGCCCGAGAGGGGCGTGAAATTCGTGAGCGCGACACTAGTAACGCTCGGGAGCGCCCGCGCCGCGTCTTGGACCTCGGTGTATAGGGCCGCGAGCCTCGCCGGGTCCTGGGCCCGCAGCGGCGGCGGTGAGATGTAGAACGTCACGAGCCCTGCGGGATCGAATCCTGGATTCACCGCCCGCAACCGCCACAGGCTCCTGATCAACAGCCCGGCGCCCACGACGAGGACCACCGCGAGAGCGATCTCGCTCGTGACGAGCGCCCCGCGCAGGCGCTGTCGCCCGTGTCCGGTGCCCGCGCGGGCGGTGCCTTCCTTCAGTGAGTCGGTCAGGTCGGGGCGTGCCGCTCGCAACGCCGGAAAGAGCCCGGTGCCCACCGCGGTGATGATCGTGACGCCGAGCGCGAACGCGAGGACCCAACCGTCGACCAATACCGTCTCGAGTCGGGGCAGCACAGCGGGCGCGGCGCGCTTGAGCAGTGCGACTGCCCCGTACGCGGTGACCACGCCCAGCGCAGCTCCCACGGACGCGAGCACGAGGCTCTCAGTGAGCAGCTGTCGCACCACCCGCCCCCGTCCCGCTCCCAGCGCCGATCGGATGGCGAGCTCGCGGCCGCGCGCGCCGGCGCGCGCCAGCGTCAGGTTCGCGACGTTGACACAGCCGATCATGAGGACGAGGCCGACCGCCACGACGAGCACGAGCAGCTGTTGCGTGGTGCCGAACAGGATCTCGTCGCGCAGCGGAAACAGCGCGGCCGACGTCCAGTCGGCGTTGAACTCGGGGTACGTGGCGGCCTCGCGGCGAGCCACGCCCTCGAGATCCGTTTTCGCCTGCTCGAGCGTGATCCCCGGCTTGAGACGGCCGATGATGCGACAGTCGGCATGGAAGCCCCGTTGGGTGAGCGCCCGGTCGGTCGCGGCGACCGTCGCGATCGGCATGTACAGCTGCTCGCTCGCCCAGGGCGGATAGGCCACATCGTGGGGCAGGACGCCGACCACGCTGAACACACCGGCGGTGAGAGACAGCGTCTTTCCCAGGATGTGCGGGTCTCCGCCGAACCTGCCCTGCCACAGGTCATACGAAAGAATCGCGATGTGCGCCCCCGCGCGCTCTTCGTCCGGGGTGAACAGCCGCCCCAGCAACGGGCGCTCGCCGAGGGTCGCAAAGAAGCCGGTCGAGACGGCGGACACCAGGAGGTTCTGGACACCCTCGGGGCCGGCGAGCCGCTGGCCGCCGCCGCGCACGTAAGCGAGCCCGGCGAATGCCGAGCTCTGAGCCCGCCAATCGAGGAAGGTTGGGTACGACGGCGGCCGGAATGCTCCCTGGCGGCTCT
>Ga0209058_1003751_pt1 | contig 12259 bp, 10 predicted proteins | sample GraSoiAngelo_147_FD_185904 | JGI IMG/M metagenome (GOLD analysis project Ga0209058, IMG submission 185904) | Grasslands soil microbial communities from the Angelo Coastal Reserve, California, USA - 14_1009_05_40cm (SPAdes) (version 2) | ecosystem: Environmental > Terrestrial > Soil > Grasslands ... | reverse complement strand
GTCTCCGGCGAATTCAAATATTTCGCCGTTCCCTCCTCGTCTTTCAGAAGTCGGCCGCTAAACGCAATCACTTCGCCGATGTCGTTGCAGATTGGAAACATGATCCGTCCGCGAAAGCGATCATACGATGTTCGTTTGGCGTTTGATGTTTCGTCCGCTACACGCTCTGCGTCGTCTTTGGTCTTAACGAGGCCACTTGCAATGAGATCGCGCGTCTCGTAGCCATGTTCGCGGGCCCAACTACCAAACGCATCCCATTCATCGGGCGCATAACCAAGGTGCCATCGCTTCGCAATTTCTGCCGTGATCCCGCGCTGCTTCAGATATTTCCGCGCCGGTTCAGCGAATTCCTTCTTGATCAAATTCTCATGAAACCATGCGGCAGCCTCCCCATGCAGCTGTAGCAAAGTGCGACGAGTTTCACGTTGCCGATCTTCGGCACCGCTCGGACCCCGCTCTTCAATTACCGGGATGCCGACGCGCGCCGCCAGCTTGCGCACGGCGGAAGGAAAATCAATGTGCTCATAATCCATCACAAAGCGGAAAACGCTTCCGCCTACTCCGCATCCAAAGCAGTGGAAAGTTTGTCGCTGCGGGCTGACATGGAACGACGGCGTCTTCTCCTGATGAAATGGGCAAAGCGCCTTGAAATTTGCCCCTGCGCGTTTGAGCGGAAAATACGAACCGATCACTTCGACAATATCGTTCGCTGCGGCGATCTGCTCGATGGTTTGTGATGGAATTGCCACAGGCAGATGGCAAACTTATCCGCGCCGGACGAATTGAAAACATGAAGATGTTATTGTCGATCCTGGAGATCAATAGTGGGACGATACGGAGGTCGTCCCTCCAAGTCGCGCTCCCAGTGGTCACAATTTTCGCCGCGGCATCTTTCATCGCGCCTGCAACCTCTCAAGCACGCGACGTCATTCACAAAGGTGACGTAGTCGTAGTCCCACTGCGCGGCGAAGTGTCTCCGTCTCTCCTGATGTTTCTGCGGCGCGCCGAGAAGGCAGCCGAAGGCAGTGGCGCCTCGGCAATGATCTTCGAGATGGACACGTACGGCGGGCGACTGGATGCGGCGGCCGACATCGTGAACGCGCTCAATCGCATCACCATCCCCACTTACACATTCATTAACTCAAACGCCGGCTCGGCGGGGGCGATCATCGCGCTCGCCACACAGCATATCTACATGGCGCCGGTGAGCGCGATCGGCGCCGCCGCCCCCATTCTGCCGACCGGCGAAGACCTTCCGCCGACCGCGCGCGAGAAAACGATCTCATATTGGTCCGCGCTCATTCGCAGCTCCGCGGCTCGCAACGCGCACAATCCCGATATTGGCGAAGCGTTCATGAACAAGGACAAGGAAGTAAAAATTGGAGACCGTCTGATCCACCCCAAGGGAACGCTTCTCACGCTCAACGCGCAGGAGGCAATAGAGCGCATCAACGGCAAACCGTTGTTGGCGGATGGCATCGCTGATTCGATTGTCGATCTAACGCAAAAAGCCGGGCTTAAAGGCGAGATCGTGTCGCTAAATCCGAGCGGCTTTGAGCACCTCGCTTTTTGGATCACTACCCTCGCACCATTACTTTTACTGGGCGGTATCATCGGCGCTTATCTCGAATTCAAAATTCCCGGGGCGAGTTTACCGGGAATTATTTCAGCGATCTGTTTTGCGCTATTTTTTCTCGGCCACTACTTGGCAGGCTTGGCTGGCTGGGAAGTCGTCGCTCTCTTTGCCGTTGGGATGGTGCTCGTTTTAATCGAAATCCTCTTTTTCGCGCACTCCACGATCGTCTTCGGCGTAGTCGGGGTCTTTCTTATGCTTGCCTCATTACTTTGGGCAATGATCGATCGGTACCCAGGCGAGACATTTTTCCCAAAAGGACGCATGCTCGCCGTTCCACTGCTCAATCTTTTTATCGCCATCGTGGCGGCAGTGCTTGTGATCGCCATACTCGCTCGTTTTTTGCCGCGGACGAGCCTTTATCGCCGATTCGCTCTGATGACCTCGAATCCGCGAGGTCCATCCTTGGCTGGCGCGCCACATAAATTTGCCACCGCGCTCTCGCTGACGCCGGGAACGCAGGGCACAGCGATCACCATCTTGCGACCGAGCGGAAAAGCCCGTTTCGCCGATCACGTCGTCGATGTTGTCACTGAGGGAGAATTTATTGCGCCACAAACGCCGATCACCGTGATGCAAACGGACGGAATGCGAGTTGTGGTCAAGCGCACAACGCAAGTCTGAATGGATTTAGCCGCCAGCCACGACTCGAACAAATTCGACCTTATCGCCTTCGGCCAGTAATCGTTCCGGCCATTCGTATCGATGCAAGGCAACGCCATTGTACTCGACCAAAACGGATTGTGGCGGCAGTTGGTAACGATCAATTAGTTCGGCGATTGTTTTCGCGTCGCGCGTTTCGATGCGTTCGCCATTGAGGAAGATTGTCATGCGGCAGAAGCGTAGCTTCGGCGGTCATAGGCCGCCGCTTCCGCAAAGATCGTCATGCGCCCCATACGAGTGGCCGCGAATGAAGACGAACGCGCTTTCCTCTGCGGCGACAAAATCGAACATCGAACGTCCAACAATCGAATCAGCAACACCGCCAGTCTCGCGTGTGTGGGCTTCGATCTTCGATGTTCGGCGCTTGGTGTTCGATGTTTCTGTCATGTGCCGGAAAGAGCTTGGTCCCAATCTTTCCACACCGGTTCTAAGCCGCGCTGTCGAAGAACTGTGGCTATTTCGGTAGGAGAACGCTCATCGCTGATCTCGAATTGCCCTGTCGCAAGCTGGTCTTCTCCGTTCTGGAATTCGGGGGCGACAATGCGACCGCGGATGGTGCGGTGCAGATGTTGGCTGCCTTGACGAGTATAGCCGCCGGGTTCGGTATGGCTTCCAGCACTCATCATTGTCACGCCTAACGACACCAGTGAATCGCGGAATGATGCCCGTTCGCGGGTGCTTAGGACAATACCCACCTGCGGGAAAGTGATGCGCAATGCACAAACTAATTGCGCCAGTTCGCGGTCGCTTATTGGGAAAAGGGGCCGAAAACCGCCCGCCGCTGGCCGTAATCGAGGCAAACTCACGCTAATCTGAGCTTGCCAGCAGCGCTTGAGCAGATATTCCAGATGGGCCGCGAGAGCGACTACTTCTTCCCGCCAGGCTGATAACCCAAAGAGCACCCCGATTCCAACGCGGCGAAATCCAGCTCTGTAGCAGCGTTCAGCGCAATGGAGCCGAAAATTAAAATCGCGCTTCGGTCCAGCGGTATGCATTCCGGCGTACACCGCGCGGTTGTACGTTTCCTGATAAACTACCAGCCCCTCCGCACCAGCCTCCACAATCGGCAGGTAATCCTCCGTTTCCATCGGACCGACTTCGATCGAAATTGATGAGAAATCTGGCCGAAGAGCCTGGACGCATTTGGCCAGATAGTCCCGGCTCACGAATTTCGGATGTTCGCCAGCGACGAGAAGGACTTGACGAAAACCCTGGCCAGCAAGATGACGCGCTTCCGCCACCACCTCATCAACATTGAGCGTGACACGCAGAATCGGGTTATCCCGCGAGAAACCGCAATATCGACAATTGTTGATGCACTCGTTAGAAAGATAAAGCGGCGCAAAAAGACGCATTGTCCGGCCAAAATTCTGCAACGTGAACCCGCGCGAGATTTGCGCCATCGCTTCGAGTTCCCGATCGGACTTCGGTGCGATCAGATGCTCAAACCGGTGAACCAGCTCCGATTTCCTGAGAGCCAAGCTGTCTAAGGTTTCAACGAACGGCATCGGCACAATTTCGAGCGCATACCAACGTTCGCAAACGCCAATCGTTCCCGATCAAGGAACTCTTTCAACCAAGCGTTCCATAGAGGTGAGACTGCCGCGTAAAAAAGGCGCCGTTCGGACATCCGAACGCCGCCTTCGCAATTGCGGTTGGTCGATCTTAGAAGGCGAAATTAACGCCGGTGCGCACCATGCCGAAGTTGTTATTCGGGCCATTTACCACATTCCAGCTGAAATCACTGACCCAGCCGATATGCGGCGTGATGCGGACTTCGATGCCGCCACCGAATTGGCCGATTCCCTCGGATGTCGAACCAGTTTGTTGAGTAGTGACAACGTCGTGCGGCTCGCCTTCTTCAACGTCAGTACCTAACACGAAATGTGTCCTCTGACCGCCTCCAAAGACGCCTCCACCACCAGCAAAGACGTATGGCGCGAACCGCGTGCAGGAGATCGGGTAGCGTAAGGTCAAAGTACCCAGGACTGCACCGATCGCGTTGTTCTCGCGCTGAACACTACGCTCAAAAATGCCCTCACTGAAATCAATAAAGACATCTTCATGCCCTTGCCTCGCATCCACGACCCAGCCTTCAATCCCGACGCCGAAGTAACGGTGGAAGAAGTATTTGACGTCAATACCACCGCCCCAGGCGTGATCGGCCTCAATGTAGCGATCATTTTCCCAATTGTTTCCCGTAAACACGTAAGTGCCCCAAAGGCTCACGTTAAACTCGTTATCCGCGTACCACTGCGGGCACGGTGGCGGCGCGACTTGCTTTATCTCCTTTCCAGAATAGGTCTCACTACCAGCAAAGGCGACCGAGTTGATCGCGGCGATACCCAACAGGGCCGACATTAATTTCCCCATCTTATTTCTCCTTTCGGTCGAGCTTTTCCCAACAACTTTGAACTCCAAATATTTTGGAGCACAAAGCATTAACGAAACTCGCCGATTCTGTGGATGCCGCGAGTTTGAGCGAGTCACCCAAGATTGCAAGAAATAATTTTAGGCGTTAAACGGATTTAAGCTGTGAGCTCCAGCCCGGTATTTGCATCGGTGATGATGAACTTTTCGTGGTGAAACGTCGGATCTCCACGAAACATAAGACGCCCCGCGTAACGGCGCTCCAGCTCGATGAGCAATTCTTCGTCCTCCTCCTTCAATCGTTTAAGCACATCGGGATTCAGGATCACGCGAAAATCGTGCACGCTGTCCTGATACTTACGCATGACGGTATTGAGAGTCCGGTGCAATTCCACACTCGTCGTCATGGAAGTCTTCACAACGCCGCGCCCGCCGCAGTAAGGACAGTTTTCATAAATTGTATCGCTGAGGCTTTCCTGCGCTCGTTGTCGCGTCATTTCCATTAAGCCGAGCGGGGAAATCGGAAGCACATGGGTCCTGGCCTTGTCGCGCTTGAGCCGTTCCTTCATCAGGTTGTAAACCATTTGCTGGTCCTTGCGGCTCTTCATGTCGATGAAATCGCCGATGATGAGGCCACCGATATTACGCAATCGAAGCTGACGCGCGATTTCATCTGCCGCCTCCAGGTTCGTCTGCAAAATTGTTTTCTCGACATTGCGCCCACCTTTGTTGCGGCCCGTATTCACATCAATGGCGACGAGCGCTTCGGTCTCATCGATCACAATATAGCCGCCGCACTTCAGCCAGACTTGCCGATGAAAAGCGTCATCGATTTGCTTTTGCACGCCATAAGTTTCGAAAATCGGCGTCGCACTGTCGTAAAAGCGGACCCGATTCCGTGCGCGCCGGGAAATCTGGCCGACCATTTCGATCATTCGATCGGTGGACTGGCGATCATCGCAGATGACTTCGTCGATCTCTTCGGTAAGAAAGTCCCGCACAGTGCGTTCAGCTAAATCAGGCTCCTCAAAAACTCGGCACGGCGCGGGATGGTCCCGAATCAATTGCTCTACTTTGGTCCATTGATCGAGAAGAAAGCGCAGGTCACGGACGAAATATCGCGCGCGCTGTCCTTCTCCGACAGTGCGAATGATAACGCCGACTCCCTCCGGAATCTTGAGCTCGCGTAAAATCTTGCGGAGACGTTCCCGCTCTCTCGGATCTTCGATCTTGCGCGAAATGCCACTTCGATCACTGAATGGCATGAGGACCAAATACCGTCCCGCAAAACTGAGATTAGTCGTAACTCGCGGTCCTTTTGTCCCAATCGGACCTTTGGTGACCTGCACGATTACCTCCGAGCCGACCGGGTAAATGTTTGGAATATCCTTTGCTGTGATTCGTTTGCGCGGCCGCTTGTTTGCCGAGCGGTCAATTTCCTCGATTCCACTGTCAAGTGCGGCCGGAATCGCATCCCAGAAATGAAGGAAGGCGTTTTTTTCGAAGCCGATGTCGACAAACATCGCCTTCAGCCCCATCTCGATGTTTCTAACTTTACCCTTGTAAACGCTGCCGACGATGTTCCGCGAGTTCTTGCGCTCGACGCTGTATTCCTCGAGTCGGCCATTCTCGAGCAGGGCGACCCGGGACTCGAGCTTTTCCACGCTGAGTATGAGTTTGTTGCCGGTCTTGCGTGAGGAAAGACCCAAAATTTTTCTTACCTTGTCTATCATAAAAGTGAAGAGGTTGACTGATCAAAAGCCAGACTGCCGATAGGTCCTGCAGCGATGGTTCTGACCAGAAGTTCATCGTGTTCCACGCCGACGGTTAGGTGGCGGTGGCGTCGGCACTTGCGCGGGTTGCCGGTGTATTCCAAAGAGCCGTTGGAAGAAGTTGCGTGGAGCCGGCGGCGCAACTGGGGCGGCGCGAGCCGCAGCAGTGGCAGCTCGTCGCCGGACTTTCCCTTGAGAATCTGCCTCGGGTTCTACGTCAGGCGCCGCACTTGCGCTTGCCATCTGTGCATCCGCATTTTGCGATTCGTCGGCATTTTCTTCGTCGTCGCTTCCGAGATTTCCTCCGGAATCGTGATAAGTCACATCCTTAATCATCTGAAACGGATTGGCCTTGTGCGCGGGCGAAAGCCAGGCGACCTGCATGTCAAATTTGGCTTCATCGAGCGCCAACGTGCGCTCCATAATACGCGTTGCAACGGGGCCCGCGACGCTGCCCCCGTGTTCGCCACCCTGAACCATGACGGCGACGACATACTTTGGATTATCGAAAGGAGCGAAACAGGCGAACCAGGCGATCGTATCTTTATGGCCGCGTTCGGTGGCTTGCGCGGTGCCGGTCTTTCCAGCAACCTGCACATTTTTCAGTCGCGCTCGTCCGCCTGTCCCGCCGTCTTCATTGACAACCTTCCAAAAGCCCTTGCGGACCAGATCAATCTTGTCTGGCGAAAGCTCGTTGCGCAAATCTGTTCGCACGCGCGGCTTCTGGGACACCACGTTCTTTCCGTTTTCATCCAAAGCAGGGGAGCCGTCCTGATTCAAAACTCTATCGACAAGCCGAGGATAATAACAGACGCCGCCGTTTGCGATCGTCGCGTAAGCCATCGCCAATTGCAGCGGCGAAACCAGCGTGTAGCCCTGGCCGATTGAAACGTTGGCCGTTTGGGCTTGCGACCACCTCTCTTGTGGATGATGGATCTGCATCCATTCCGGTCCCGGCAAATTGCCCGCTTGTTCGCCTGTCAATTCAAGGCCCGATTCCTCCCCCAAACCTAACATCTTTCCGACTGCGTCAATCGACTGAATGCCGGCGGCGTTTCCGTACTGATAAAAATAGGAATCGCACGAAACCTTGATTGCATCCATCAAGCCGAGAGTGCCGTGCGTGTAATGTTTTTCGGCGACCCAGCATTGGAAAAAGTGGTCGCCGTAACTTACGCCGCCCCCACAATTGTACCGTGCGTTCGCCAAGTTTTTTCGCAAACCCGCAAGCGACGTAATGAGCTTGAATGTCGATCCCGGCGGCAACGCGCTGATCGCTCGATTTACCAGTGGATCGGCTTCGTCTTTTTGCAGCGCCTTCCAGTCTTTCGCTTTGATACTTGGGATAAACGTGTTCGGATCAAATGACGGAACCGAAACCATCGCCAAGATGTTGCCGTTGTTTGGATCGACAACCACTGCGGCGCCACGACTTATCGCGCGCAACGCCTCTTCCGCGATTGATTGAATCCTTGCATCGAGCGTGAGGAAGACATTCGCTCCTTGCAGCGGTGGATCTTCATGGAGGACGCCATCGATCACGCCCTTTGCGTTCCGCCGCAAATAACGGACGCCGGGTTTTCCGCGCAGATATTCGTCCATCGATTTTTCGATATTCGATTTTCCTTCCACGTCTCCCTGGTAAAACGTGAATTTCCTTGCCTCCTCCTTGTTGATATCGTCAGGCGCACCGACGTAACCAAGAAGATGTGCACCAAGTGCGCCGTAGATGTAGGAGCGGACAGGCTTGATGGCGATATCCACGCCTGGCAGCCCTACGTCGTGCTCCGAAAATTTGGCCATCGTGGGGAAATCGATGTCCTTGATATAGGAAAAGGGAACTTCGGTGTCGTTGCGATAGTGTTTCTGCAGCCTGCCGGCGTTGTAATCGCGTGCAAGATCGAGCTCGTTGAGGCGCGGGACGATACCATCATTTACGATCTTGATAATGTCCGGCTCTTTTTGATCTTTCGGCATTCCATTGATAATCGCTCGATATTCGGTCAGGGGCGGTGAACCGAGTCGTTCGCGATAGCCTTTGACCATTTCCGGCAAATAAAAATCGACTTCGTAGCTTGCGCGGTTTTGGACGAGGGTCACTCCATTCCGGTCTTTGATCTCGCCGCGCACTGACGGAATTCGCACCGTTGCTTGAGAACTGCCGCGAAGTTGGGCAGTCCATTCGGCGCCATGCGCTACTTGTATCCACCAAAGCCTAAGGCCAAGGCCGCCCAGGCCTGTCAGCATCAGGAGTGCAAGAAATTGAATCCGCAAACGCGAACTCATGCGGCCTCTGCTCATTCGAAATGGTCCCTTTCAGGGAGATATGAATAAGCGGTAACCCGTCCCATCCATTGTAAGAACCAAAATAGGATTGGTGCCATCGCCACCGCAATGAGGCCAGGCCCGCCGATCTGCCACCAAATTTCACGGGTAAAAACAAGTGAGCCGCGCCGGAATGTGATCATTAAGTATTGCACCAGAACTATCAACGACGTGCAGATGCCGCTCAGGATGCAATGCACTTCCCAGCGGCCGCGGGCAAAAAGCGGCCTCAGACCATGCATGAGTCCCGACAGCACAACGTAAAGCAGTATCGACGATCCCATTGAGATTTCAACTTTCCCGCCAATCACCTGCACGGTGAGCGCATCGAGCAGGAGCCCGGCGTACAAAGCAAGCGCAAGCATGAGTGGGAAGGGCAACGCCATTGCTCCGTAAAAGACGATCACAGGCACAATGTAGATGTGCGCATTGTAGAGCCAAGGTAGCGCCGGGATGAAAAACTCCGCGATCTGCGCAATTAGCACGAGAACCAGCAGAAGAAAAAAGAATATCATTTTCGGCCGGTTACCACGAAGACATCCTCCAAATGCGAGAGATCCACTGCCGGCGTGAGCTGCGCTTGTCCATCCAACTCCCGCACCCGAAAAGTTTTTACGACGCCGATCAGCAAGCCGGAAGGAAAGACGCCTCCCACTCCTGAGGTATAGACTTTTTGCCCGGGCTTGAGGTCAGCTTGTTTCGACAAAAAATTCAGGTTCAAAAGTGGATTTAGTCCCGCAATCACACGCTCGCCAGACACGATGCCTTGCTCACGACTCCCTTCAACCGACGCCGCGACTTTGCAATTTTCATCGGAAACCAACAGGACGACCGAGATGCTGTCGCTTACGGTACTCACTTTTCCTATCAAACCTACGTCCGTTGCCACGGGCATGTCAGTTTCGATGCCATCTCTTTTCCCGCGGTTGATCGTCACCGTTCGCCACCAGGTCGACGAATCGCGCGTTACAATTTCGGCCGCTATCAATTTAAAGACCGATCGCTCGCGATAATTGAGAGCATGGCGCAACCGGTTCACCTCATGCTCGACATCACGCAGACCCTGGTTGGTTGCTCTCAGCTCCCGATTTTCTACCTGTAGCGCCGCATTTTCGCGCTCTAATTGCTCGAGCGACTTCAACCCCGTGCGCACCGATGTAATCTGCTTTTGCAGTCCCGAGCCGCCGGTCAAAAATGGCGCGATAAATTGATATACTCCGGCCTTAAGTTTGCGCGTGCTCTCCGGGCCGAAGCTGAGAAAATATCCGAGAGTTGCGCCAAAAATCAGCAGTGCGATAATGTTTGTGCGACTCATTCCGCTTTCCGTCCGAGCCGGAGTGACATTTTCCAGATTGCGGATCCCGAAACATGCGACCGGCCGCGGTTAACCGCTGCCTGCAACTCGCAATGGCAAATTTGCAATCCTGAATCGCTAGCGCCATTGGCGATCTGCCGAGGCCACCTGACGCAAAAATTTAAGTTCATTGAGGCACTTGCCAGTCCCCTCCGCCACCGCGCTAAGTGGATCTTCAGCAACATGGACTGGCAAACCTGTTTCCTCGCTCAAAAGCTTGTCAAAGCCCCGCAGCAATGCGCCTCCGCCTGCCAGCACAAGCCCACGATCAACGAGATCCGCCGAAAGTTCGGGCGGACAGCGCTCCAGCGTGATGCGCACGGAATCGACGATCGTCGAGATCGGCTCAAGCAATGCCTCCCGCACTTCCTGCGAAGTAATCATGAGTGTTTTGGGCAGACCCGCGACGAGATCACGACCTTTGACCTCCACACTCGTCTCCTTTTCACTCGGATATGCCGAGCCGATTTTGATTTTGATCTCCTCAGCGGTGCGCTCTCCCACCATCAAATTATAGGCGCGTTTCATATATTGCACGATCGCTTCATCGAGCTCGTCGCCGGCGACGCGCACGCTGCGACTAAACACAATTCCAGAAAGTGAAATCAGCGCGACCTCTGTTGTGCCGCCGCCGATGTCGATGATCATATTGCCAGCGGGATCCTGCACTGGGAGTCCCACTCCGATCGCGGCCGCCATCGGTTCCTCTATTAAATAAACTTCTCGCGCGCCAGCATGTGTCGCGGATTCACGCACCGCACGTTTTTCCACTTCAGTAATTCCGGATGGAACTGCGATGACGACCCGCGGTCTCGCGCGCACCCGGCGATTGTGCACTTTTGTAATAAAATGTCGCAGCATCGCCTCCGTTACTTCGAAGTCGGCAATGACCCCATCCTTAAGCGGGCGCACCGCAACGATGTTTGCCGGGGTGCGGCCGAGCATGCGCTTCGCTTCGTCACCTACCGCCAGCACTTTGTTCGTACCGGCCTGTACTGCCACCACTGACGGCTCGCGCAAAACGATCCCCTGATCCTTTACGTAAACGAGAGTGTTCGCTGTGCCGAGATCGATCCCTATATCACTGGATAACCAGCCGAAAAATCCGTTGAACATGAATTATTTATTAGAAGCACTTTCCAGTCCGAGGGAAGCGCGTCCACATTGTCAATCCTCGCAGAACTTTCCGCGAGCGCGATTCTACCGGCTGAAACGCGGTAACATGAAACGCCTCGTCACGACGTCAAGGGAAACGTTGAAAACGTTACCACAGCTAAAAAGAGCCTGTAGCGTTGTAACGCTTTAACTTGGAAGCGCATCAACGATTCAACATTGGACGTTGGGCATTAAACGTTCAACGTTGCCTGCCATGCGAAAAATCATTGTCGCACCGTCCATTCTTGCCGCTGATTTTTCACGACTGGCCGATGAAATTCGACGCGTCGAACAGGCCGGGGCGGATTGGATCCATTGCGACATCATGGACGGACATTTTGTCGATAACATTTCCTTTGGGCCAGAGATTGTCGGCATTGTGCGCAAAGAAACAAATCTGCCGCTCGATGTTCACTTGATGATCCAGACCCCCGATCATTATTCGCCGCGCTTTGTCAAAGCAGGCGCTAATTCGATCACGGTTCACGTTGAGCGAGAAGCGAACCATGATGTCGAAAAGACTTTACGCGCGATTCGAGACGCCGGATGCCGGCCCGGCCTCTCATTAAATCCCGCGACTCCATTCGAATCCGTTGAGCCGTTTCTCGACAAGATCGAGCTCTTGCTCATCATGACCGTCCACCCCGGTTTTGGCGGTCAATCGTTCCGACCCGAAATGATGAGGAAAGTGAAACGCGCAGCGGAATGGAACGAATCGCGTGAGCACAAAATCGAAATCGAAGTGGACGGCGGCATCAACACCGAGACTGCTCGATTATCAATTCAAAACGGCGCCAACGTTCTGGTCGCCGGCACCTCAATTTTTCGTGCGAAAGACTATCGCGAAGCGATCGAAGCAATTCGCGGAGCAAGTTTGTAATTGGCCATCTAGGTGAAGTGCTCGCCACGGCGAGCGCCACAATTTAGCCCGCCACGACGGGCTCAGCTTCTTCGGTCGTCTCGGCCATCACTTCGTCAGTTTGTGTA
>Ga0209058_1003749_pt1 | contig 12262 bp, 13 predicted proteins | sample GraSoiAngelo_147_FD_185904 | JGI IMG/M metagenome (GOLD analysis project Ga0209058, IMG submission 185904) | Grasslands soil microbial communities from the Angelo Coastal Reserve, California, USA - 14_1009_05_40cm (SPAdes) (version 2) | ecosystem: Environmental > Terrestrial > Soil > Grasslands ... | reverse complement strand
CGCCACCAGAACACCGTGGCCGCCGCGAGGCTGATGAGACACGCCGTGGGGAACACCATCGGCTGCAGATCCCTCCAGAGTGAGAGCTCGCGTGCGCCCGCGACGATGCCGATGAACGCGAGGAGCTGGACCTCGACGAACAGCACCAGGAACGTGAAGGCAAACGAGGCCGCGCCGAACGAACGCCGGCGGCGGTAGGGGAACGCGATATCGATGAGGCTGGTCACCAGCCGGCGATGTTAGAGGAGGGTCGCCGCGCGTTCGGGTCCAACGCCGATCATTCCGACCGGCGCGCCGACGGTCGCGGCGATCCGGTCGAGGTACGCGAGCGCCTTAAGCGGAAGCGCGCGGCGCTCGGTCACGCCGGTGATCGCGGTGTTCCAGCCGTCGAGGGTCTCGTAGCACGGGTGAGCTTTTTCCAGGGCGAGGGTCGTCGGCATATCGCACGTCCGCTTGCCGTCGAGCTCGTAGCTCGCGCAGAACGGGATCCGCTCGTACACGTCGAGGACGTCGAGCTTGGTGACGGCGAGCTCGGTGAACGCGTTGAGGCGATGGGCGTGCCGGGCCGCGACCGCGTCGAACCACCCGACGCGGCGCGGGCGGCCGGTGGTCGCTCCGTACTCATGAGCGCGCTCGCGAAGCGCGGTCGCCTCGTCGCCGCGCAGCTCGGTCGGGAAGGGGCCCTCGCCCACCGCCGTCGAGTACGCCTTCACGACGCCGATCACGCGCGTGATCTTCCGCGGCGGGATCCCGGCTCCGACGCTCGCGCCACCCGCGAGCGGGTTTGAGCTCGTCACGTAGGGATAGATGCCCCAGTCGAGGTCTCGCATGGCGCCGAGCTGCCCTTCGAGCAGCACGCGCGCGTCGGTCGAGAGCGCGGATTCCACGAGGGGAAGCGTGTCGACGATGCGGTCGCCGAGCTTTCCCGCTGCTTCCAACACGGCATCCGCGACCGCATCCCCGTCGAGTGGGGCGTCGCCAAAGCGTTCGAGGATCGCGTTCTTGGTCTCGAGCTCTCGCTTGACCCGAGCCCGGAAACGCTTGGCGTCGCGCACCTCGTAGACCTGGATCCCGTGGCGGCCAACCTTGTCGGAGTACGCCGGACCGACGCCCATCCCGGTCGTCCCCAGCTTCTTTCGCCCGCGCTCGCGCTCGTCCAGCCGGTCGAGCGCGATGTGCCAGGGCATGAGGAGGTGCGCGCGGTCGCTCACCCGGAGGTTTGCCGTCGAGATACCCCTTCCCTCGAGGTCGGCGATCTCACGGGAGAGGAACCCGAGATCGACGACGGTGCCCGGGCCGAGGATGCAGAGCGCGCTCGGGTTGAAGATCCCGCTCGGCACGAGGTGGAGCTTGAACGTGCCGTGCTGGTTGACGACGGTGTGCCCGGCGTTGTTGCCGCCCTGGAATCGGATGACCACATCTGCCTCCTGAGCCAGGAGGTCCGTGATCTTGCCTTTGCCTTCGTCGCCCCACTGAGCACCGACGATGGCCGTCACCGGCACGTATTCGAATGCTATCCCGGCTTCTGCCCTGCGACCAGCGCTCCGAGCTTCGCGAGCTCGAGGAGCGTGCGGCTCCGTGAGGGCTCGCTCGTCCACCAGAAGGTCGCATCCCAATCCGGATCGTCGGCCGGATGGTTGCGCAAGCTGAGCGCCGTCCGTGCGAACTCGCGCTCGAAGAGCAGCGCGGCCCTTCGCTGGTGATAGGGACTCGTGACGAGGATCGCCGAGCGGATCCCGCGATCCCGCATGAGGTCAGCGACGTGCTGCGCGTTCTCCTCCGTCGTCGCCGACGTGCCCTCGACGACGATCGCGTTCGCGGGCACGCCCGCTGCCAGGGCGGTGCGCCTCATCAGCTCGGCCGACGGTACCGACTCTGGATCGCTCGACCCACCCGAGAAGATCAGGACCGGCGCGTATCCGGCCTTCCAGAGCGCGATGGCGCTGTCGGCCCGGGCTCCGGTGTCACCGGAGATCGCGACGATGGCATCGGACTTCACGAGCGGATCGGTCACGTCGAGCCAGTGACCCACCCCAACGAGGGCGAGGAGAACGAGGCTCGCGCCGACGAGGACGCCGAGGAGGAAACGTCTCATTGGGAATCGGAGTGCAGGAGGAAGGCCGGTCGACTAGTTCGCGGCGGTGGGGTGAGGCGCCAAGCGTCGGGCTTCGAAGCAATCGGAGCAGTAGACCGGGCGATCGGCGCGCGGCGCGAAGGGCACCTGTCCAGGCCGTCCGCAGTTCGAGCAGACGATGTCGTGCATGCTCTGAGCCCTCGCCGCGGCGCGCTCGGCCTTGGCGCGGCGGCGGCAGTCGGGGCAGCGCTGCGGTTCATGGAGCAAGCCTTTCTGCGCGTAGAACTCCTGCTCGCCTGCGGTCCAGACGAACGGATTGCCGCATTCGCGGCAGACCATGTCCTTGTCAGTCAACGCGATCGCCATTTCCGCGCTCCCCCGCGCGAAATCCTATGCCGGAAGGTCAAGCGCTCCCTCGACGCGCGGCGGTGGCGGCGCGGCGTCGGCCGCGTCGCCCCGCCCGCGTGTCGCTCAGGGCGCTGTGATCGAGCCGAAGAGGCCGTCCGACTCGTCATTCGGACCGGCCGTGAAGAAGAGCGTGGTGATCGGGCCATTGTTCGGCGCCCCATGGCCGAACTGAAGCGCCCAGAGGCCGTCGATGGAGATGGGCCCCCCGTCGGCGCCGCGTAGCTCGCCGCGGTACTCGAATCGTCCGTTCGCCATCTCCTCGTACGCGTTGATCCGCCCGTCCCCAAAGTTGCCGACGAGGAGATCGCCGCTGAACCGGCCGAAGTTCGCCGGTGCGAGCGCCAGCCCCCAGGGTGCGTTCAGCTTCCCGCGCTGCGCCACGCGCGAGAGGAGAGCACCGGAAGTGTCGTAGACGTCGACGAAGCCCCTTCCCTCTCCGGCGAGCTCGTCCTCGGCATCCGCGTCCTGCTTCGCATACGTCACGAAGACGCGCGAACCGATTGTCTGGATGCCGAATGGACCGTAACCGGAGGGCAGATCGGCGTCGACGAATGCGCCCGCGCTCGTGATGAGATTGAAGTTCGCGTCGAACACGTCGACACGCGCGTTGTGGAAGTCAGCGGCGTAGAACCGGTCGCCCGCGGCCGTCGACGCCAAAGCCAGCCCCTTGTAGATCGCGCCCACCGCGGACCGATCCGCCAGAACGATGGTCTGATTGCCTTGCGCCGGAAGCCAGCCACGGATCTGGCCCGTCTCGGTGTCGAAGACAAATCGTGCGCTGATCCCGGTCGCCCAGAAGACAGCACCCGTCGGCCGGACCGGCACTTCCACGACGAGTGGGACGATCGAGCCGTCGGCTCGGTACAGGGTCGAGACGTCGGTGCCGTTGTCGGCGACCCACCAGGGCGAGGTCGGCCCGGACGTGAGACCCCACGCGTTTACGAGATTCGAGTCGGTCGTGGGCGCCCCGCCGGTGACGTTCGACACGAGCGGGTGAACGGTGTATTCATTGGCGACTCCGGCGACCGCGGGCGCGGCCGGAAGCCCCACGAGCAGGACCATCGCGACGGATAGCGAAAAAAGACTTAGCCAGCCAAGTTTCATGCTCTGCCTCCATTTCTCCCTCCGGTAGTTCGCCCGGCGGGTGAAATGGATCACGCCGTTATGGCAACGAGACTCCCTCACCGGTCGCCGTCAGCCGAAGACCGTCTCCGAGCGCGGTCTTCGGGCGCCATAGCCCGTCCCGCGCCGCCTTCGCCGGATCCACACAAGCGCGCAACACCTCGGCTGGGCGCGGAGGCGCCCTGAGGACGCCCGCGGGCGGACCGAGCACTTTTGTGAGCGCCGCGACGAGGCCGTTCACGCTAGTCGCGAGACCTGTGCCGATGTTGAAGATGCCCGTGTGCTCTCCGCCGAGGGCGGTAAGGACCGACTCGGCGACATCCGCGATGTACACGTAGTCGCGTTCGTAACTGCCGTCGCCGAAGACGGTGATCGGCTCGCGCCGCTTCCAGCAATCGATGAAGATCGCGATCACCCCGCCCTCGAGGTCCTTGCGCTGGCGCGGGCCGTAGATGTTGGCGAGGCGCAGTGTCGCCGAGCGAAGCCCTGATGATTCGACGAGTTTTTCCGCTTTGGCTTTGAACCGTCCGTAATTCGATTGCGGATCTGTGGGAACGGTCTCGTCCGCGCACACCGGGGTCTCGCCGTAGATCGCACCGCCGGTCGATATGTTCACGAACATCGCGGCACCGAGCTGCCGCGCCATCTCGAGCACGTTGTAGGTACCTTCGACGATGACCCGCTGGTAGAGGGCCTCCTTCTCCATCGACTCGACGACCTTGGTCTTCGCGGCGCAGTGCACCACCGCGTCAATACGCTCGGTGGCGAGCGCGCGCTCGAGTGCGGCCGCGTCTCCGACATCCCCAACGCGGAGGTCCGCGCGCGGATCGACGTTCGCGCGGTCGCCCGTCGAGAGATCGTCGACGACGATGACCTGATCGCGACGCGCAAGAAGCGCGTCGACGACATGACTCCCGAGGAATCCCGCACCGCCGGTCACAAGGACACGCAATCCCGAGCCGCTCCTTCTGTAATCCACTTGCGTGTGGATGAAGTGGTGGAGGAGATGGTGGACAAAAGCCCTACGCGTCGCCGGACATCGACGCTAGCGTCTGGGAGCCGCGGGTCGCTTCCGCCGCGACGCGTCGCGAGGGAGGGGCACGAGCTGTTTAGAACGTCCGTTCTAGAATCTCCGACGTGACCCTAGACACCCGGGCGCCCAACCGGCAGATCCCTTTCGACGAGGGCGCCGAGCAGCAGGTGATCGGGAGCCTGCTCATCGATCGCGACGCGATCTTCAAGGTCGCGGACCTTCTCCGCGTCGACGATTTCTACGTCCCACGGCATCAGCGGATCTACGACGCGGCACAGGCGCTCCTCGAACGGCGCGAACGGATCGACCCGCTCACCATTCAGGTCGAGCTCGCACGCCGCGAAGAGCTCGACCGCGTGGGTGGTCAGGCGTACCTCCGTGCCGTCGCCGAGAGTGTGCCCACAGCCGTCGAGATCGAGCGGTACGGCCGGATCGTCCGCGACCGCGCGATCCTGCGCCGGCTCCTCGGCGCGGCGACCGCGATCGCGGCCGACGCATACGACGAGCCGACCGACATCCCGCTCGCGCTCGACCGCGCAGAGCAGCGGCTCTTCGCGCTGCGCGATGAATCGGCGAATGCGCAGCTTCGCCACATCACTGCATCGCTCCAGACCAACTACGAACATCTCACCGACCGCATGGAGCGTCCGTTCGAGGTAAGCGGGATCCCCTCGGGCTTTCGTGAGATCGACTACTACACCGAGGGCTTCACCGTCGGCGATCTCATCGTGCTCGCAGCGAGGCCCTCCGTCGGCAAGACCAGTCTCGCGCTCGGGATCACGTTCAACGTCGCGCGGCGCGGCCATCCGGTGCTGCTCTTCTCGCTCGAGATGGACTCCAAGCAGATCGTGTCCCGGTACCTCGCGTTGAACTCGCGCATGGATCTACTCGCGCTGCGTACCGGGAACATCATCGACACCGAAGCGGCCGCGGCCCTTCGCGGGCTCCCCATCCTCATCGACGACACGCCGGGGATCTCCGTCATGGAGCTGCGGACCAAGGCCCGTCGCGCGATCAACCGCGAACGGATCGAGGTGATCGTCGTCGACTACATCCAGCTCATGCGCACGGGCGAGGACGATGAGAACCGCGTGCAGGAGATCGCGACGATCACCCGAAATCTCAAATCCCTCGCGCGCGAGCTCGGCGTCGCGGTGATCGGCCTGTCACAGCTCTCGCGCGCGGCGGGCGATTCCGGCGGCGAGCCGAAGCTCTCGACGCTTCGCGAAGGCGGTTCGATCGAGCAGGACAGCGACATCGTGATCATGCTGTGGCGCGACCGCGAGGAGACGCCAGCAGGCGCGCCGCGTCTGATCAACGGCTCGGTCGCGAAGAACCGCAACGGACCGACCGGCGGGTTCCAGCTGCTCTTCGAGAGCGAGCAGGCCAAGTTCTTCTCGAAGGCATCAGACGATGGCGGGCCGCCGGCATGACGCTGCAGGTCGATCGCGGGGTCAAGCCGCCGCCGGAGAAGCCCGAGGCCGAAGCGTCGCTGCTCGGCGCGATGCTCATGGACGGCGCCCTCTACAACGAAGTCGCGCGCGGCCGCCTCGTCTCCGCCGATCTCTCGCGCGAGCAGCACCGCATCGTCCTCGGCGCGATCGCTCGCGTGGCCGAGAGAAGCGACCCAGTGGCGTTCGGAACTGTGCAGGCGGAGCTCGCGGCGCACGGCGAGCTCGATGCGATCGGCGGCTCGCAATTCCTCGTTGGGCTCATGCAAAACGTCCCGACGGTCGCGCACGCATCGAGCTACGCCGCGATCGTCGAGCGCACCGCCCTCCTTCGCCGATTGATCGGCGTCGCCAACGAGATCGCGCGGCTCGCGCTTACCCGCGAGGATTCCGCGGCGGCGGTGGCGGACGCGCAGGAGCTCCTCTTCGCGGTGAGCGAATCGACCCTCCATCGCGACGTCGTTCCGCTCGATGTCGCGCTGCGCCGGTACGCGGAGCAGATCGACTCGCGCGGCGACCTGCATCCGGGAATACGCACCGGGATCGAGTCGGTCGACAAGAAGACCGGCGGTCTACAGCCGTCCGATCTCATCCTCATCGCAGGGCGCCCTGGGCTGGGCAAGACGAGCCTGGCGCTCAACCTCGTTGAGCACGCTGCGGTCGTGCAGCGGAAGACCTGCGCCTTCTTCTCGATGGAGATGAGCGAGCTTCAGGTGGTCCAGCGGCTCGTCTCGATGCGCGCCGAGATCGACGGCAACCGGATGCGGCGCGGACGTCTCTCTACCCAGGAGTTCACCGCGATCTCCGCTGCGTCGAGCGAGCTGCAGCAGGCACCGATCTTCGTCGAGGAGTCGAGCCGCCTGACCGTGACCGACATCCTCGCGAAATCGAGGCGCCTGCAGGCGGAGCGAGGTCTGGACATGGTGGTGATCGACTACCTGCAGCTGATCGAGGGCGTGGAAGATGACGAGAGCCGCGTCCTCGAGGTCGCGCGGATCAGCCGCGCGCTCAAGGCGATCGCGCGAGAGCTCGAGGTCCCGGTCATCGCGCTTTCGCAGCTCTCACGCCAGATCGAGCAACGCGGCACCGAGCCGATGCTCTCGGATCTTCGCGAGAGCGGTGCCCTCGAGGCGGACGCCGACCTCGTGCTCTTCCTCTGGCAGAAGGACCGCAAGGATCGCGAGGAGGGCGTCGTCCGCCTCAAGCTCGCGAAGCATCGCAACGGGCCGACGGGCGACTTCGATCTGCACTTCCAGTCCGAGCTCACGCGCTTCCGCGATCTTGGCGAGACCCGCGAAGGGGGTTAGGTCGCCTCGGCCGCCGTCACGAGGCCGCGGTCCGCGAACAGGCGAACGCGGGACGCGGCGAGGTACGCACCGGCGTAGAGCGTCCCGACGATAAGAAGCAGGGCCTGGTAGCCCGTGACGAGCGCCGCGTACTCGAGGACGCCGCCGACCATGGCGCCGATCAGGTTCGAGGCGAATGCCATGTCGGCCGCCTTCGTGTCCTTGAATGAGGCGGTGAATACCAGGTTGGCGAAGAACACCGGCGCGAACGTGATTGCCGCCGCCGCGAGATAGCGGAGCCAGGCCGGATCGAAGAGCAGGGCAGCGGGAGGCAGCAGGTAAGCGATGACCAGGGCGACCGCGAGCCCGGTGTACAGGGCGAGACGTGGCGGCCTGGTCAGGGCGTTCACCCCGATCGCGAGCAGCACGCTCGCGAGAATCGCGGCAAAGGCCATCGCGTTGACGGTCCACGTCGTCCCGAACAGCAGGCTGAACGTCGTAAGGCTCCGCGTCTCGAGCAGCAGGAACGCCGCTCCGAGCAGGAAGAAGTGCGGGCTGAGCATGCCGGCCGAGGCTGCCGCGACCTTCGCGGCGACAACGGTCCCGAGAGCGGCGACGGCGAGCACGAAGAGAAGCGCCGCGACGTAGTACCACGCGATCGCGTGGTCGCGTAGGTACAGGAACGGCCAGTCGTCGGTCGCCGGCGGAACGCTCTCGACCGCGCTCAGCCGAGGCGCCAGCGACGCCTGTCCTGAGGCTCCGAGGACCGCGGTGCTCGCCGCGATGACGGCGGCCGATCCGATTGCCGCGTCGTACTGCCGCACGAGGGGCGTCGTCTGGAAGACGTCCGCAAGCATCCCGGTGATCTTCGCGAGAAGCCACGGCTGCCGGTAGTAGTTGTAGAGGACGAACACGCCGTTCGGCGCGAGGTGTTCGCGCGCGCTCGCGAACGCCTCGCGGGTGAAGAGGAACGATTCCAGGCGCACGTTCGCGCTCGTGCTCACGAGCGTCAGCGAATCGGCCAGCGCGAACACGATCAGGTCATATCGGGCCGCGGTCGAGCGCAGGAACGCGCGGCCATCGTCGACGTACGCGTGGACGCGCGGATCCGCGTAGGGACGGTCAGGATGTTCGTGGCCGAGCTCGAGAATGCGCGGGTCGATCTCGACCGCGTCGATCGCCTCCACCCTATTGGCGAGGGCATACGCGGTGTCGGTTCCGCTCCCGGCGCCGACAACCAGGGCACGTCCGAAGCTGCGGCCGGGGAACCACTGGTAGATCTGGTCGTAGAAAGGCTCCGTCGCGAGACCCGGCGGTCGGACCGGATGCATCGCCTGGTGCGGGATGCCGTTCACCGAGATCGCGATGTCCGAACCGGCCGGTCGCTGCACGGTAATGCGGTAGTAGGGCGACCAGAGATCGCCACCGGTGGCCGCCCCGGCCACGAGAACGATCGTGGCCATCACGAACGCCCCGTTGATCAGCGAGCCGCGCGTCACCCGCCGGCCGAGCGCGAGCCCCGCGAGAAGGAGTGCCAGGACGCCGAACCACACCGGCGGCTGCGAGCTCAGAACGGCCAGGCCGGCGAAGAGGGCGATGCCTCCGATCGAACCGGCGATGTCCAACGCGTACGCGCGAAGTGGTGGCATCGAGCGCAAAAGCGAGCCGAGGGGAAGCGCGAGCGCCGCCATGACCGCGGCGACGAGAACGAAAACCAGAAGGAGAACGGCGAAGTTCGCGTCGGCGGCGTGACTCTCGGCGAGGCCAAAGAAGATCTCGTCGCTCGCACGAAGCTGCACGTCCAGCTTGCTGAGCTGAATGAGAGCGACGACGAGCAGAAAGAGGCCGGGGAACGGGGACCAGGCGAGGTCGTGAAAGCGCCGCCCCAGCAGAATGCCGGCGCCGATCCCGAGAAAGCTCGCCATCAGGAGGAAGTTGGAGAAGAAGCCGATGTACGTCACGTTGGCGGGGATCCAGCGGATGAGCACGAGCTCGACGTAGAGCAACGTCGCACTCGTGAGCACGAGTCGCAGCGCGGGCCGGGAAAGGAAGCGCCGCATCGACCTAAGCCGGCTCGATCGCCACGGTCACGTCCGCGCGAACGTCGGACAAGAGCCGCACCTCCACCTTGTGAATGCCGAGGGACTTGAGCGGCTCGTGAAGGACGACCTTGGTCCTGTCGATCTCGGCCTTGGCTTCCTTTTGGAGGGCCTCGGCGACCTCCTTCGAGGTGACGCTGCCGAACGTCTTGCCGTGCTCGCCGGCCTTGAGGCGAAAGACGAGCGTGATCTCGGCGAGGCGGCGCGCGAGCTCCTCGGCGTCTTGGTGGGCGCGGTCCTTCTTCGTTTTCTCGGTCTGGCGCTCCTGAGCCAGGTGCTTCAGCTGGCCGCCGGTCGCCTCGATCGCGAGTCCTTTGGGCAGGAGGTAGTTGCGCGCGTACCCATCGGCCACGTCCTTGACGTCGCCGGTGCGGCCTAGACCGCGGACTTCCGCCTTGAGAATGACGCGCACGCGGGTCTAAGAGGAGGTGGAGGCCTCATCGAGCGCGGTGTCCTGCTCGCTGCGACGCAGCTCCATTTCCCAGGCAAGCACTGACGCCGCGACGGCGACGACGCCCATCACGGTGAGAGCGCCGACGATCGCGAGCAATGCCTCGATGACGCCGAAGAAGCCCGGACCGGAGTCGCGATCGCTCATGTGCTCCCCCTCCTACCACCTGTCGTCTTGCGACGGGGCATGCGGAATTTCTCCACAGTATCGCGGACGTCGTCGAGGCGGTCTCCGAGGAGCCGCTCGGCGGTGGCGATGTCGCGGCGGAGCTGATCTTGGTCCTGGGAGATCTTCGCCAGGTGCTCGTCGACGATCAGCGGAGGCGCGCTGCGAATGAAGAGGTCCAGTCCGAGCAGGACGACGGCGAGGTCGTCGAGCTGACCGAGGACGGGGACAAAGTCAGGGATGAGGTCGATCGGAAAGAAGAGATATGCGCCGATCCCGGCGAGGATGAGCTTCTGCTGCGCGGGGACGCGGCGGTCACGCAGGAGCGCCCAGACGAGACGGATGTAGGTGGGAAGCCGGCGGATGAGGTCCACCACCTCGGTGACGTCCTTCGGCGCGCGCAATCCTTTAGCCAACGTGGACCTCTCCCTGCGGGAAACGTGCCCGTAGCGCGCGCAGCGCCTGGGCGAGCGCGGCATCACGATCCGTCGCCCAGAAGGTGACCAGATACTGCGCCTTGCCGTCGGCCACGCTGCGCAGCTCGACGGACGGCGGCGGCTCGGCGGCGACGCCCTGGGTCTTCGCGAGTGCGGCGCGCACGTCCTCGGGGTCGACGGCCTGCTCATCGGCGGGGAGCGCCAGCCACGTGGCCGCGCGGCGCGTTGGGAACCGCGTGAGATTCACGACTGCCGAGGTCATGAAGGTGCCGTTCGGGACGATCACCTCACGGCCGTCATCGGTCCGCAGCTGGGTCGTGCGGAAAGAGATCTCTTCGACGGTTCCCCCGTATCCCGAGACCTCGATCGCGTCGCCGATCCGAAATGGCCGCTCGACGAGAACCCACACCCCGGCAAAGAAGTTCTTCAGGATGTCCTGCAGCGAGAGACCGATGACGAGCCCCACGACGCTGAATGAGGTGAGGATCCAGCCGAACGTGTCCCGGGTGTAGATCGCGACGATCCCGAGCGCACCGACCACGATCACCAGGAGCTGCGCGAGGTTGCCAAGAAGGATCGTGACGTTGGCTTGCGCGCGATTTCGCGCGAGCACCCGCATCGTCATCCCGCGTACCGCGCGAGCGATGAGAAGCGCGATCGCCGCCACGATGAGAGCCCAGAAGGTCCGCGCTCCGTAGTCGAGCAGGGTCTCGCGGAGCGCCACCGGGTCGAGCGGCATTTCGCGGCCGAGAATAGGGGCCCTGCTTGACAAGTGAACATCCGTTCGGTTAGCCTCGGCAGCGAGTGTGACGAAGCAAGACCAGCAGCGTGCCGACCGCATCCTCGCCTTCATCCGCGAGACCGTCTCCGAGCGCGGCTATCCGCCGAGCGTTCGCGAGATCGCGGAGGCGGTGGGGCTCGCCTCAACCTCGGCCGTGCATCACCACCTCACGAAGCTCGAGCGGGACGGACGCTTGAACAAGGAAGCGACGCGCTCGCGGGCGCTCAGCCTGCCGGGCATGAACGGCGGCCGGGTGGTGCAGGCTCCGGTTGTCGGCGAGATCGCAGCCGGGCAGCCCATCCATGCCTACGAGGATCGCTCCGAAACGATCGGGCTCCCCAGCGAGCTCGCCGCGGGTCGCGGCCGCGAAACGTTCGTCCTGCGCGTGCGCGGAAAGTCGATGATCGACGACCACATCGACGATGGGGACTTCGTCGTGGTTCAGGAACAGAACAGCGCCCGCGATGGCGACATCGTCGTCGCGCTCCTCGAGGACAACGTCGCGACCCTCAAGCGCTTCTACAAAGAGAAGGACCGGATCCGTCTGCAGCCCGCCAATGGCGCGATGTCTCCGATCTACTCGCGGGACGTGCAGATCCAAGGGAAGGTCATCGGCGTCATCCGCAAACTGTCCTAGCGGCTTGATCGATCTCGATGCCCTCACGCGTTCCAACGCTCACCCTTCGTGAGCTGAACCGCGCGCTCCTGGCGCGTCAGTTCCTGCTGAAGCGCCAGAGGCTCGGCGTCGTCGAAGCGATCGAGCGTCTCGGCTGCCTGCAGGGCCAATGGGCACCCTCGCCGTACGTCGCGCTCTGGTCCCGGCTTTCAGGATTCGACCGCCTGCAGCTGACACGAGCGATCGACCGAGGCGAGGTGGTGAAGGCGACGCTCATGCGCGCCACGCTCCATCTCGTGTCGGCTGCGGAGTATCCGGCGTACTCCCTCGCCACGATGG
>Ga0209058_1003747_pt1 | contig 12263 bp, 10 predicted proteins | sample GraSoiAngelo_147_FD_185904 | JGI IMG/M metagenome (GOLD analysis project Ga0209058, IMG submission 185904) | Grasslands soil microbial communities from the Angelo Coastal Reserve, California, USA - 14_1009_05_40cm (SPAdes) (version 2) | ecosystem: Environmental > Terrestrial > Soil > Grasslands ... | reverse complement strand
CCGCTCGACGTCGTGTTGGGCATCAACGTCGGGCCCCTCCCCTTGAAGCCCGACAGCCGCTACGTCTGGCGCTGTTCGATCGACGATCGCACCATCGAGGACTGGCAGGTGGGCTTCACCACGCGCCCTCGCCAGCGGTAGGATCCCGCGGGACCCCTCACGCACCGCGAGCCCTTCATCTCAATCATCATCGCAGATCGGGATGCCTGTGACCGTGAAGCGCTGAGTGAAGTCCTTGGTTGTCCCGGCGTCGGTGGCGAGCGCTAGGTCGATGCCGGTGTAGGCATAGCCGTAGGGGGAGTAGGTGCACACAATGCTGGTCGGATCATACGAGATGGTCACGGTGCACGTCGTGCCGGTCGGAACAGCGCTTCCGCAGGTGGTGTCCGCGACGGTGACATCCCCCGGGGTCGGCGTGAGCGTGCCGAAGGTTTGGGAGCCGACCGTGGCCCCGGCGAAACTCAGATCAAAGTCACCGTCGCTGATCAGCGTCGCCGTGATCGGGTACGCTGCGTCGGGGATGACGGCGTAGCTACCGTTCGGCGTCTGCCATGTGTAGTGCGAGGAGGGCGTGTCGACGAAGCCGAAGTTCCTGGTGTCCACTCCGGTGGTGCTGGCGCCACTGGTCGCGTAGACGATCTCGGTCCCGCTCTGGTAGAGCGGTGCCGGGGCGGTCGGGGCCCCCGGCGTCATGCTCAGGAGATTGCCGTACTGGTCCCAAGTGCAGGTGTTGTCGTGATGGACGGTCACGGTGCGACAACCTCGCCCGGAGCAGGGAGAGGTCGTGTTATAGCTGCAATTCCCGACGACGGTACTTCCGTCAAACTCGTAGCCCGCGACGACCAGCCCGCGACTTCTAAACTCACCTGGCGGGGTTGGCGAAGTGCGCGAGATCCCAGCGTGTGCTTCCCAACCCCGCGTCCTTCTTCACGCCTAGCTCGTCTCGTTCAAGGACACCGTTCTCACGCTAGGACGAATGTGCGTGCCGATCCCCACCGCGTTCAGCACATGAATCAGCACAAGGGCCCTCGTGGTATCGTGACCACGGCCATGGGCAACCATTCAGCGATCGAGTGGACGGACGCGACCTGGAATCCTGTCACCGGCTGCACCAAGATCTCCCCGGGGTGCAAGCACTGCTACGCCGAGCGCCTCGCGGAGCGCCTCCAGGCCATGGGGAATCCGCGATATCGGAATGCGTTCGCGCTCACCCTCCATCCTGATCAACTCGACCTGCCGCTCCGTTGGCGTCAGCCGAAGCAGATCTTCGTGAACAGCATGTCCGACCTGTTCCACGAGGCGGTCCCCGAGGACTACATCCGACGCGTATTCGAGGTCATGGTCAAGGCCGAGTGGCATATCTTCCAAGTCCTCACGAAGCGAGCCCGTCGATTGGCGGAGGTCGCACCTCGGCTACCGTGGCCTCCGAACGTCTGGCAGGGAGTCTCGGTAGAGAACGCGTCCTACACCTGGCGCGTCGCCCAGCTTGTGAAGATGCCAGCTGCGGTCAGATTCCTGTCTGTCGAGCCCCTGCTCGGCGCCATCTCCCAGCTTCCGCTGGACGGCATCGACTGGGTCATCGTCGGCGGTGAGAGCGGACCCGGCCACCGTCCCATCCAGCCTGAGTGGGTCCGCGACATCCGCGCTCAGTGCGCCGCGGCCAGGATCCCCTTCTTCTTCAAGCAGTGGGGCGGGCGGACACCGAAGGCCGGAGGCCGGATGCTGGACGGCCAGGAGTGGAACGAGATGCCCCGGCCTTCGCGCCCCCCGGCACGCGCGGGAACGTGATAGTAACCCCGTCCGCGAGCGTGCCCTTGCGCCGCTGGTCCCTCGGTGGGTTCGCAAGCACTCGCCCGCGAGCTTCCAGCCGCATCAGCGCGTCCTTTCAGTTGCGCATCACGTAGAGCTGACCTGGGCTGTGCCGCTCGAAGACCTCGCGCCGAGGGTAGCCCCGGCGCCCGTGACGAGCGCACGATGGAATCAGTCAGGCTCTAAAGCTACATCTCGCCCGGATTGCACACGCCCGTCGGGATACCGGGGCCCTGCTGGAAGTTGCAAATGTTGTTAGGGTTCCAGACGTTTACGACGGTAGTGTTGTTGTCCTCCAGGTCCGCCGGGACGACCGGGCCGTTGCCCGTCGCGTGGTTTCGCTCGAACAGGTTGCCGGCTGGACCGGGCGCGGGGATGGTGATCCCCCCGCCGGTGTTGTTGTCGACCACATTGCGTAGGACCTCGTTGGCGGTGGTGGTGCTGCCGGTGAGGACGATCCCCGGAGCCGGGAAACTGACCGCACGGCCATTGCCGAAAACGGTGTTGCGGAGGACGAGCCAGCCGCTCGATGAAGAGAGGCTGAGGCCGGCGGCGGTGCAGACGATCTCGGTCTCCGGGAGGGGACAGTTGACCGCCGCATTGTTCTGAATGATGTTTCGCCCGATCAGGTTTTCTTTGTTGCCGCCTCCCGTACTGTTGGACACATCAACGCCAATCCCATAGCACTCTACCAGGTTCTCGATCACCCTCGCCCCAATGACCCCTTGCAGCCGGATGCCCCTGTCGGTCCCGGTGATAGCAACGCAAGGAGTCGTCGAGGGTGAGCCGGCGGGGACATTATTGCGCACCCGGACTTCCCGGATCTCCACGTTACTGCCATTGTTGACGGAAATGCCAACGCCTCCGCTGGTTAGCACAAATCCGTCGTCTCCAATGACGCTAACGTTGTTGCGGCTACTGGCGGCGATGGCGGTGGCGCCGAGAACATTCCGCATGTCGATGGCGAAGCCCCGCAGGCGCAGGCGGATGGTATCGGCCCCGAACGCCACGCAGGGGTTATCCGCGGGCCCGGCTACGAGGTTCGCGCCCAGTTCGGTGTCCACGGTGATCGGGTTGCCCGGGCCGGGGCAGGCCGTGACGACCTGGGCCGCGGCCGCCGCGGGCAGCGGGCCCAGCGGGCCGCCGGGGAGGAGGATCACTGCCGTTCCGACCAGCACTGCGAAGACCTGCGCCGCACCTCTCACGGTTGTTGCTGTCCACATTTCTACCCTCCTTGGCGCCGAGCCGCAGCGACCGGCCCAGGGATCCGCTCTTGCTCACCCGCCTTTTCTCGATGCTTCCGGTAGGCTAAATGGGTCCCACCTTTCCCCCAGGCATCGCGACGGTTCGGCACTCTTGCCCTGGAGGGCACACGATTACGGCGTCTGGTCTTCCCCGGCACGGACCGGGTTGCTGTGACCCGCCACAGACGAAGATCACCTCGGCACCCCCTTGCGCCTTCTTCTTTTTCTTGCGGGCAGCTCCTATGACGTCCCCGTCATTCAGGGGCTGAACCGTACCGTCATCCAACGTGAGGTTGCCGTAAGCATCGGTTCGGCCGTCCACGAGCATCCATATCTCGCCCACCGCGGCCATAAGGATTCGGCGGAGGGACTGGGATATCAGATCACCGTCGGTCGCGGTGGCCAGGAACGTCTCGATCAACGCGAGGTCTCCGTCGGTCGTTTCATCGGCCATCACGGTGATCGAGTACATTTCCGCTTGGGCGAGCGTGAACGTCGCTGGTGCCAGCAGAACGACGAGCGCGACCACGGCTAGGAGAACAACGAACTGTCTCATCGGGATCCCTCCTTATCGGTTGAACCGCTTCGCCCGAACGGTGACGACCGATAATCCCCGTTCGGTGCTCCGCCCTAACGAGCGCAGGCGATATACAGGTCGCAGCAGCCGAGGAACTATAAATGCCCTCTCCGGCCTCCGGCCCGGGACGGTCGAGACGTACATGGTCACCAGCCGTTACCTCGCTGTCACCCGCGAGCCGAGTGACATCTGGCCCCCTCTCTAGGCAGTCCGGACCTTTGCCTCCTTGCCAGACAACAGCCGGGGCGTCCATCGCGACCGGGGGTTCAGGATCTTGCTAGACGCGGTTTACGGGATCTCCACGATGCGGGAAACCGGGCAAATACCTGAGCGCGCCTTCGGAAGATCCCTGACAATGCGAGGATGATCGATCGTGTAGAAAGCGCCATGACCGATCACCGAGCCCGCCTGATGCTCGCCACGCTGGGCTTCCTTCGCCTTGTTGCTTGGCCTCGTCGCCGCGCTCACCGTGCCGAAGACCGAGGAGGGCCCGCGATGAAGGCTGTTCGACATCGCGCTCCACGACCACATCATCATCGGCAACGGTTCCCTGAACTGGACCTCGCTCGCCGAGCGGGGGCTGCTCTGATGCGTGGGACCATATGGATGGCCTTCGTCCGATGAAGAACGGCAACTTGGCGATGAGGTTCATCTCGTCTCCCATGGTCACCTCCTGGTGGGGCTGGTTGCCGAACGCTGCTGCAGGGCCACCGTCTGGATGATGTGCTGCCCGTGATCAATGTGGGACGCAGACGACGAGACCATCGGGCGAGTGCATGGCCCGAACGTGGCCCAGGCGTTCGGCCTGACACCAGTCGGACCTGCGGAGATCCAAATAGCAATCGCGGTCGGACACCAGACCTTCGCCATGACCCTCCGGTACGCCCACCTGAGCCCCGATAGGCTCCGGGACGCCGTTGCCGCCTTGGATGTGCCCGCCAAGGTGGCTGCCTTCAGCACAAAATCAGCACATGGCGCGGTAGAATCGACCGAGCGTCCTGTAAGTGGCCGTGCGCCTGTAGCTCAGTTGGATAGAGCATCGGACTTCTAATCCGAGGGTCGCAGGTTCGACTCCTGCCAGGCGCACCAAATCCTCTTTATAGTTATGCGCCGGAGAAGAGGCGACACTTCTGAGCGTCCTCCTGGCGTCGCTTCCGGTACGATCGAGGCGTCAGAATGAGGACGGATCGACAGGTCGTGGCGGCGACGTGGCTCGGCATGCTGGTGCCGACGCCCGCCGTGCTCGCCCGCACGCTCCTCACCTGCTACGCTCTTAGTGCCGCGCTGCATCTCGCGACGATCAGCCTCTCGACGCTGCTGCCCCTCCACGTGGTTGAGCTCGGTGGGACAAAGACGCAGGTCGGCCTCCTCTTTTCCGTGATGACCGTGGTCTCGATGGTCGTGCGACCCAGCGTCGGGGGCTGGATCGATAGGTATGGAGCCCGCCCCGTGATCCTGCCGGGTGCGGCAGTGTTGGTCGGAACGTCGCTCGCGTTCCACGCGGTCGGGACGCCGACCGCGTTGATCGGACTCATGGCGGGACTCGGGCTCAGCAGTGGCCTGATCTCGACGCCGGCCTCCGTGCTGACGGCGCAGGCCGCGCCTCCCGAACACCGGGGCGAGGCGCTGAGCACGTACTATCTCGCCTCATCGGTCGCAGTCGCGGCGGCACCACCTGCCGCGTTTGCGCTCCTCCAAGGAGGCGGAATGCCATTGGTCTTCTCCATCGTTACCGTGCTTGCCGTAGTGATCGGTCTGCTGGCCGTGTCCCTGCCGCCAAATGTCCGCCGGACTGCATCGGGGCCGACCCGTCGGCTCCGCCTCTGGAGTCGGCACGCCCTACCGGCCTCCGGCGTCCTGATCCTGACCACGATGGGGCAGAGCGCGGTCTACGCTTTTGTGCCCCTCGCCGTCATCGCGAGCGGAAAAAGCGCGCTCCTCATGTGGTTCTTCGGCCTCTACTCGAGCTGGCTCATCGTGTGCCGGGCATTCTTGCGCGCGCTCTCGGATCGTGTCGGTCGCGCCCACGTGCTCGAGCCCGCCATCGCGGCGTTCGCGCTCGGCCTCTTTCTCCTCGCGCTGCCACCGACTCGGATGTCGCTCCTCACGAGCGCGGTGCTCTTGGCGAGCGGCGCATCCGTCATGTATCCGACCCTGCTGGCTCTCGTCGTGGACCGGACACCCGAGCCCGAACGGGGCCTCGCCATGGGGACCGTGTCGGCGGCATGGGATTTCGGGATCGTGGTCGGTGCGGCCCTTCTCGGTTTCATCATCGATCTCTCGTCCTACCGAGTAGGCTTCGTCGCGGCCGGAATAGCGGCAATCATGGGCCTGACGACGTTTCTCGCCATGGAGCTCCCGGGACGTGAAGGCGAGTAAGAAGGGAAGTCCCGCGATCGTGCCGTTCGAGGCATCGCACGCGCCGGCGGTGCTCGACGTCATCGGCGACGTGTTCCGCGAATACGCGATGACCTTCGAGCCGTCGGGATTCGACGCCGACCTCACCGATATCCGCCGCTGCTACCTGGAGCGCGGAGGCCGGTTCTGGGTTCTCGTGGACGAGGGCCGCGTGGTGGGCACCGTCGCGGTCGTCCCCACTGGGCGGGTCGGCTGCGAGGTCAAGCGGCTCTATCTGCTCCCCGAGTACCGTGGCCGCGGCCTCGGCCGGGCGCTCCTGGACCAGACGCTCGACTGGGCGACGGCATCTGGCTATGGGCACATCGTCGCGTGGTCCGACGCGCGACTCGGGACGGCGCACGCCGTCTACGAACGCCTGGGGTTCACGAGGTTCGGCGCGCGCACCGTGGAGGACGCGGACCGGAGCCGCGAGTACGGCTTCAGGAAGGAGCTCGCGGCGCCTTGACCGCCAACGAGCGGCCCTGGCTGCCGCCTGTGACGTCTGGGAGGCGACTGATGGAGATCAAGGGAGCGGTCGCACTGATCACCGGCGCGGGCTCGGGCATCGGTCGGGCCACGGCGCAACGGCTGTCGCGTGACGGTGCTTCCGTCGCCGTCAACGACATCGACGAGCAAAGCGCGCGCGAAACCGTGCGGTTGATCGAAAGGGGCGGGGGCCGCGCCACGCCAATCCCGGCCGACGTGGCCAACGACGGCGACGTGCGCCGGATGATCTTCGGCGCGCGCGAGCGCTTCGGCCGGCTGGACATCGTGGTGAACAACGCGGGAGTCGTCGAGGCGGGCGACACGCAGCGGGTTGTCTTCCCCGAGCTCGCGCCCGAGCGATGGATGCGCACACTCGACATCAACGTGCGCGGTGTCCTGCTGGGCACACAGCACGCCGTCGACGCCATGCGCGAGCAGGGAGGAGGCGTGATCATTAATATCTCGTCGATGGCTGGCATCGGAACTGGCTCGCATCCGGCACCAGTGTATGCGGCCAGCAAGGCGGCCGTCGTCCGGTTCAGCGCCGCACTGGCGCCGCTCGCGCGCCGGATGAACATCCGCGTCAACTGCATCTGCCCGGACTGGGTCGATACCCCGATGGTTCACCGCACCCGCTCCGAGATGTCCCCCGAAGAGTGGCAGGCCATGGCTCCAGCCGTCATGACTCAGCCGGAGGAGATTGCCGAAGCAGTCGTCCGGATCATCAACGACGACAGCCTCGCCGGCCGCGTCATGCTGTGCGTCGGCCCCAAGCCGTGGCCGCTTGCCGAGCCGTCCAAGAGAACGTCCTGAAAGTCGCCTAGCGCAGCCGACGTTCCGCGCTGCATGGCGCGGCGAGGCGTAAGCGACGCCCCTGCCTGTCCATCTGGTAGCGTGATGGGAGTCATGAGCGTTCTAATCCGAGGGCCGCAGGTTCGACTCCTGCCAGGCGCACCAACAACGACGATGTCTAAAACCGCTCGGCGCGCGCTGCCGTTCGCAGTCCTGCTCGCCGTCGGCGTGCTGGCGGGAGCCACCCTCGCGGGCGCCGAGGTCCGGCACGTCACGATCGAGTCTCGCGTGGACCTCCTCGGCGGGCGCCCGTTCGGCGCCGCCGGCGCTTACGAGAAGCTCACCGGCGTGGTCGACTTCGCCTTCGATCCCGCGAACCGCGCCAACCGTCGCATCGTGGACCTCGAGCGCGCCCCGCGGAACGCCGCCGGACTCGTCGAGGCGCGCGCGACCTTCATGGTCGTGCGCCCGAAGCGCGTGGCGCGGCCGGGCGTGGCGCTCGTCGAGGTCAGCAACCGTGGTGGCAAGGCCGCGCTCCCGTACTTCAACGGCGCGGACTGGAGCCACGACCCGACGAGCGAGGCCGAGCTGGGCGACGGCTCCTGATGCGGCTGGGACTGACCATCGTCTGGGTCGGCTGGCAGTTCGACGTGCCGCCCGAGCCGGGCCTCCTGAGGCTCGAAGCGCCGGTCGCGCGCGATGGCGACCGTCCCATCGAAGGCCTCGTGCGGAGCGACTTCACGGTGGACCGGGCGGTGAGGACGCTCGCGCTCGGCCACCGCGGCCACGTTCCGTACCCGCTGGCCGACCCCGACCACCGCGACAACGTCCTCACGGTGCGCGACGGCCGGCTCGCGCCCCGTACGGTGGTGGAGCGCCGCGACTGGCGCTTCGGATCTGAGGTGAACGGACGCGTCGTGGAGGACCCGGGGCACATCACCATGGCGCGCGGCTTCGAAGCCGGCAAGCTCTACGAGCTCGTGTACCGCGCGCGCGACCCGGTCGTGAGCGGTCTCGGCCTCGCCGCCATCCGTGACGTCATCGCGTACGCCAAGCACGACCCGCAGAGCCTCTTCCCCGCGCGGCTCGGGGTGGCCTTCGGCGTGTCGCAGACCGGGCGCTTCCTGCGCCACTTCCTCTACCAGGGCTTCAACACCGACGAGCGCGGGCACCAGGCCTTCGACGGCATGCTCGTGCATACCGCGGGCGCCGGCCGCGGCAGCTTCAACCATCGCTTCGCGCAGCCCTCGCGCGACGCGCATCGTTACTCGTCGTTCTTCTATCCGACCGATCTCTTCCCGTTCACGAGCCGGCCTCAACGCGATGCCGAGACGGGCCGGGAGGACGGGCTCGCGGCGCGGCCGCTCGACCCCACGCACTGGCCCCGCGTCTTCTACACCAATACCGGCTACGAATACTGGGGGCGGGCAGCCTCGCTCATCCACACCTCGGTGGACGCGCGCCGCGACGTCGAGCCGCTGCCCAGCGAGCGGATCTACCACCTCGCGTCGGCCCAGCACTTCGTGGGTCCATTCCCGCCGCCGCCCGGCTCGCGTCTTCCCGGCGCGCCCGCCTTCCGCGGCAATCCCCTCGACTTCTTGCCCACGCTCCGCGCGCTCCTCGTGCGGCTCGTCGAGTGGGTCGCCGCGGGGCGCGAGCCGCCCCCAAGCCGCTATCCGCGTCTGGACGCGGGCACGCTCGTCCCGATCGAGCGGGTCCGGCTGCCGCGCATCCCCGGCATCGCGCTCCCGCGCGTCGTCCACCAGGCGCACCGCCTCGACTTCGGGCCGGGATGGCCCGAGGGCGTCATTACCGTCGAGCCTCCGCGCGTCGGCACGCCGTTCCCGGCGCTCGTCCCGCAGGTGGACCCGCTCGGAAACGAGTTGGGCGGGGTGCGAGGCGTCGAGCTCCTGGCACCGCTCGCGACCTACACGCCGTGGAATCTCCGCACCGGCTACCCGGCGAACGCCGACGAGCTTGTCGACTTCCTCGGAACGTGGATTCCGCTCTCGCGTACGGCGGCCGACGCCGCGCGCACGGGCGACGCGCGATCCGCGATCGCCGACCGGTACGCCTCGCGCGCGAGCTACCTCGAGGCTGCGCGCGCTGCCGCGCGCTCCCTCGTGGTGGAGGGCTTCCTTCTCGCAGAGGACACTGACCGCGTCGTCGACCACGCCGCGCGCCAGTGGGACTGGCTCATCGGAGCCGAGCGCGACCCGGTCCGCTGAGCCGCGTCGGCGGTCCGCCAGCGCATCGCGCCTTGACGCCCACCGTCTTTCCTGTTACCCGTGGGCCCTTCGCCCCCCGGGTTCAGGTGAGCTCTGCGGGTCGACAACGCCGACACGCTCGAAGGAGGACGTCATGGCGGTCCAGATGCCTTCGCCGGAGCAAATGCGCGAGATCGCCGGCCGATGCGGCCTGTCGCTGAGCAGCGCCGACGCCGAGTCCTTCCGGCAGCTCTTCACCGGCTACGTGGCCGCCTACAACGCGGTCGACGCGATGCCGGACGAGGTGCCCGCCGTCAAGTACCCGCGCACGCCGGGCCACCGGCCCGGCCCGGAGGAGAACCGGCACAACGCGTGGTACCGCAAGACGTCGGTCAAGGGCGCGCCGAGCGGCAAGCTCAAGGGCAAGCGCGTGGCGCTCAAGGACAACATCATGCTCGCCGGCGTGCCGATGATGAATGGCGCCTCGACGCTCGAGGGCTTCACTCCCGACTTCGACGCGACCGTCGCGAGCCGCATCCTCGATGCGGGCGGCGAGATCGTCGGCAAGACGCACTGCGAGTACTTCTGTCTCTCGGGCGGCAGCCACACGAACGCGACCGGGCCCGTGCACAACCCGCACCGGATGGGCTACTCCGCCGGCGGGTCGTCGTCGGGCAGCGCGGTCGTCGTCGCTCTCGGCGAGGCCGACCTGGCGATGGGCGGTGACCAGGGCGGCTCCATCCGCCTGCCCGCCTCCTTCTCCGGGATCTGCGGGATGAAGCCGACGTGGGGACTCGTGCCGTACACGGGCATCATGCCGATCGAGATCTTCGTCGACCACACGGGCCCGATGACGGCCACCGTCGCCGACAACGCGCTTCTGCTCGAGGTGCTCGCGGGCGACGACGGGTACGACCCGCGGATCAAGGCGCCCAAGGTGCAGCCGTACTCGACGATGCTCGAGGGCGGTGTGCGGGGGATGCGGATCGCCCTCGTCACCGAGGGCTTCAAGCAGCCGAACGGCGAGAAGGCCGTGTCGGAGAAGGTGTACGCCGCGGCGCGCCGGCTCCAGGACCTGGGGGCGAAGGTCGACGAGATCTCCATCCCCATGCACAACGCCGGCCCGGCGATCTGGACGCCGATCGGCGTGGAGGGGCTCACCCAGACGATGATGTGGGGCGACGGCTATGGCCTCAGCCGGTCCGATCTCTACTCCGTCGCGTTGATGGACTACCACCGCAACTGGCGCCACCGCGCCAACGAGCTCTCGGAGACGACGAAGCTCTTCCTGATGTTCGGCACGTATATCCTGAACCAGCACGGCTCGCGCTACTACGGCAAGGCCATGAACATCGTGCGGCGGCTCAGGGCGGCCTACGACCGCGTGCTCGGTGACCACGACTTGCTGCTCATGCCGACCACGCCGATGAAGGCGACGCCGCTGCCGGGCCCGCAGGCCAGCCGCGAAGAGTACGTCCAGCGGGCGCTCGAGATGATCGGCAACACGGCGCCCTTCGACGTGACCCACCATCCCGCCATGTCGGTGCCGTGCGGCATGGTAGACGGGCTGCCAGCCGGCATGATGCTCGTCGGCAAGCACTTCGACGAGCCGACCATCTATCGCGCCGCTCAGACCTTCGAGCAGTCGGGGGACTGGAAAAAGATGTGACCGGACCCTGACGGGACGCCCGGGCGCGAGCCGGCCATGGCTCGCACCCGCGCCTCCCGGCCCGTAGACATCCCCCGCGCGCTGCGGTATCGTCCCCGCCATGGCCAAGAACCCGTTCTCCCTCGAGGGCAAGACCGCGATCGTCACCGGCGGCGGCACCGGCATCGGGAAGTCCATCGCGATCGAGTTCGCGAAGGCGGGCGCGGACGTCGCCATCTGCTCGCGCAAGCTCGAGCATCTGGAGCCGGTCGTGAAGGCCATCCGCGATCTCGGCCGGCGCTCGTTCGCGATGGCCGTGGATGTGCGGCAGGAGGACCAGGTCAAGGCCATGGTCGAGCGGGCCGCCGAGGAGTGGCGCCGGCTCGACGTCATGGTGAACAACGCCGGCGCCTCCTTCCGGGCGAAGCCCGAGGACATCTCGATCAACGGCTGGAACACGGTCGTCGGCATCAACCTGAACGGCGTCTTCCTCGGCTGCAAGTGGGCCGGCAAGCAGATGATGGCCCAGGGCGGGGGCGTCATCGTCAACATCGCCTCGATCGCGGGCGTCTACGGCTCGACGATGATGTCGCACTACGGCGCGGCGAAGGCCGCCGTCATCATGCTCACACGTGAGCTCGGCACGGCGTGGGCGCGCAAGGGCGTCCGGGTGAACGGCATCGCGCCGGGGCCCGTCGAGACCGAAGGCTACCTCGAGGTGCTGACGAAGACCGACCCCGAGGCGGAGAAGACCTACAAAGCGGTCGCCGCGCGTGTCGGGATGGGCCGCTGGGGCCGGGTCGAGGAGATCGCGCACCCCTGCATCTTCCTCGCCTCCGACGCGTCCTCGTGGATGACCGGAGAGACGATCGTCGTGGACGGCGGACCCGCGCCGCGGGAGATGGAAGGGTAGACTCCTCGCAGGCGGTCCTGTAGGATTATCGCTTACGTTCCGTCGCGGTGAGCCGAGCGTCGCGGTGACCGTAGCTCAATTGGTTAGAGCACTGGACTGTGGCTCCAGGGGTTGTGGGTTCGATTCCCATCGGTCACCCCACAAGAGAGTGTGTCGGGCACGATGCGCCCGTAGCTCAGTTGGATAGAGC
>Ga0209058_1003746_pt1 | contig 12264 bp, 12 predicted proteins | sample GraSoiAngelo_147_FD_185904 | JGI IMG/M metagenome (GOLD analysis project Ga0209058, IMG submission 185904) | Grasslands soil microbial communities from the Angelo Coastal Reserve, California, USA - 14_1009_05_40cm (SPAdes) (version 2) | ecosystem: Environmental > Terrestrial > Soil > Grasslands ... | reverse complement strand
GGGCGTCAGATCCTCGCCGTGGTTCCTCCACGCGACCAGCACGTCGTCGTCATCCATCGATCGAAGCGAGAGGTCCGAGGTGTATCCGTGGGCGGAATGGGCGATCACCCACTTCGCTTCGGCCGCCGGCCTGGCGCGTTCGATGATCGTGCGAAACGAGACACCCTCCCACGTGTTGTCCAGGGTCGTCCACCCGGTCACGCAGTGCATGTCGGCGTCGACCGTCACGGTGGGGAGCGCCCGCAGCTCCTGGTAGCTCAGCGTGAACGGCTGCTCGACCAGACCCGAGACCTCCAGGTCCCAGTTCGCGCCGTCGAACGTGGGGATCGGTCCGTAATGCAAGACCGGCCAGGTCTTCACCAACCGCTGTCCCGGTGGGATCCGCCCGGCGATCTCCGGCGGGTAGCTCTTCTGGAACAGGCCCATCACGACTCCTTCGCAGCGTCAGACCACGGCGCGCCACGCGTCGATCGCGCGCGCGATCCCGTCGTCATCCACGTCGACGTGGGTCACCATCCGCACGGCTCCCGTGACCGGGACCGCGCCCACGCCGAGGGCCGCGAGTCGCTCGACGGTCTCGAGCGCGTCCAGCCCCATCGCTTCCGTGTGGACGAAGACCATGTTCGTTTCGACCATGTCCAGATCGACCCCACCCGGGATCAGCTCGGCGAGCGACTCGGCGAGCCGCCGAGCCCGCGCGTGGTCGTCCACGATCCGGGCCGGGCCCTCGTCCAGCGCGACCAGACCGGCGGCGGCCATGATGCCGGCTTGTCGCCAAGCGCCGCCGTAGAGGATCCAGATCCTCCTGGCCTCCCGGATCAGCTCGGCGGGCCCGCACACGAGCGAGCCGATCGGCGCCCCGAGTCCCTTCGAGAGGCAGAACATCATCGTGTCCACCTGAGACGTCCATTCAGTGAGCGGGAGGCCGGTCGCGGCGGCCGCGTTCCATATCCTGGCGCCGTCGAGATGGACCGGAACGCCGGCATCGACCGCGATCTGCCGTACCTTGCGCAGCTCATCGACAGGGAAGATCGTCCCGCCGTACCCGCCGAGCGTGTTCTCGACCGCGAGCAGGTCCACCACCTCCACGTCGAAGGCCTCATCCGGTTCGAGCAGCCGGCGAGCGAGCTCCGCTGTCATGTAGCCCTTCGGGGAGTCGGTCCCGGTCCGATAGGCGATCCCCGCCAATACGGCGCTCGTCATCATCTCGGTGGTTGCGACGTGGGATCGTTCCTCCGCCGCCACCAGGTGACCCGCCCCATCCGCCTGGAGACGCACCCCGATCTGGTTCGCCATCGTTCCCGTCGCGACGTAGAGGGCTGCCTCCATCCCGGTCAGCTCAGCGGCGCGCTCCTGGAGCCGGTTCACGGTCGGATCGTCCCCGTACCAGGCATCGCCCACCTCGGCATCGGCCATCGCGCGGCGCATCGCCGGAGACGGTGTCGAGACGGTGTCGGAACGAAGATCGACCTGGAACCGCGGCACCGCGGCAGTCTAGCGGCAGGCCGCCCCGGGGACGGACGCACTCGATCAGTTCAGGAACATCGGCTTGCCGTCGACGTGACGGATCTTCGGCCGATACGACTCCTCGTCGTAGAGCGAGTCGACGTCCACCCGCTTCACGCCCTGACCGAGCACCGCCAGCGGCACGTTCGCGTAGTTCCCGTCGCGCAGGGAGGTCAGCCTGCCGAACGTCCCTTCGACGACGAGATCGGTGGCCATCACCGCGTAGTTGATCGCCACCATGAGATCGAGCGAGTCCGGCGTACCCGAACGCATCAGGTAGCCGAGCTGTTGATAGATCATCCCCTGCCCGGTGCGCTCTTTGAGCAGCTCGGCGGTCAACTGGCCGATCCCGCCCAGCTTCTTGTGACCGTACGCGTCCTCCGGGCCACCCTCCATCAACCGGCCACCGATCAGCGTCGCCCCCTCCGAGATCGTCATCATCGCGTAGTGGCTCGGGTTCGATCGCTGATCCCGCAGGAGCAGCTCGCCGAGCCGGTCCACGTCGAACGGCACCTCGCTGATGATCGTGCGGTCGACCCCCGAGAGATAGGCCGAGATCAGGGATGTCTCGCCGCTGTAGCGTCCGAAGACCTCCACCACGGTCAATCGCTCGTGCGAGCCCGCACTCGTTCGCAGCTGGTGGACGAAGTTCACCGTCCGCGTGACCGCCGTGGAGAAGCCGATGCAGTAGTCGGTGCCGTAGACGTCGTTGTCCATCGTCTTGGGGATCGCGACGATGGGAACGCCCTCCTGATGGAGTCGGAGGGCGAAGGACAGCGTGTCGTCGCCACCGATCGGGATCAGGGCGCCGAGCCCGAGCTGTTCGACCACCTTGAGCGCGTGGCCGGTGTGATCGCGGGGCGCGTCATCGGTCCGACCCTCGCGGAGGAACGGCGGCTCGTCTTCGGGCTTGACCCGCGCGGGGTTCGTTCGCGACGTGTGGAGGAAGGTCCCTCCGGTCCGATCGATCGTCCGAACGGTGGAGACGTCCAGCGGGATCGTGTTCACCGAGGCCGACAGTGGGTTCGCGAGGTCGACGTCGAGTAAGCCCGCCCAGCCCCTTCGGATGCCGAGCACCTGATGACCCTCGGCTGCGGCGCGCGTGACGACGGCCTTGATGCATGCGTTGAGCCCGGGGACGTCGCCGCCACCCGTGAGGACACCGATCTTCACGGGGCAAGAGCCTACGACGCCCGTGTCACGGGGCCCGTCAGGTAGCATCGGAGCCCGTGGAGCTGCTCGCCGTGTGGATCCCGCATCACCTCGGCTGGCTCGAGCTGATCTTCCTGGGGCTCCTCGCATCGCTGGTCGCGATCGTCGGGATCTTCGCGCTCTACGTGATCGCCCAGCAGTTCCGGAACCCCGGCCGGCCTTCCAGGCGCTGAGGGTCAGCCCGGGACGAGCTCCGTTCCCGCCTCACCGCGGAGCGCGGCCGGTGCGTCCTCCAGGTCGGCGATCACGGTCCGCACCCCGCCCGCTTCGAGGAACCGGATCGCGGAGCGCACCTTCGGCTCCATGGATCCCGCCCCGAACTCGCCCCGGTCGAGCAGCGAAGCGGCCTCGGTGGCGGTCATCCGGTCGATGTCCTCGGGCATCAACGTGCCATAGCCTCGCTGGATCTTCTTGACATCGGTCAGGATCAGCAGGACGGTCGCCTCCACCTCGTGCGCGAGGATCGCCGCCGCGAGGTCCTTGTCGACCACGCCCTCCTTGCCGATCAACCGAGGCCCCTTCTCGATCACGGGGACGCCGCCGCCGCCGCTCGCGATCACGATGACGCCGTCGGCGACCAGCGTGCGGATCACCGGTGTCTCCACGATCGAGTACGGCTCCGGGCTCGGCACGACGCGACGCCAACCACCGTGCGGGTCGGCCTTCATCACCCATCCGCGTTGCTCCTCGAGCCTCTTCGCCCGTGCCTCGTTGAAGTAGGGCCCGATGAACTTCGTCGGCTTCCGGAACGCGGGGTCGTTCGGACGGACGCGGGTGAGCGACAGGATCGTGACGACCGGTCGTTCCATGCCACGCTCGAAGAACACATCCCCGATCGTGACCTGGAGCAGGTACCCGATCTGCCCCTGGGACTCGGCTCCGCAGACGTCGAGCGGCATCGGGTTGACCTGCTTCGCGGCCGCCTCTTGCTGGATCAAGATCCGACCTACCTGGGGGCCGTTGCCGTGGGTGACCACGACCTCCCAACCGTCCGCGGCGATCTGCGCGACGCGCTCCGCTGCGGCGCGAGCGGCCCGATACATCTCCTCGTAGGTGTCCTCCGCGCCTCGGCGGAGCAAGGCATTGCCACCGAGGGCCACGACGACCCGCTCCACGGGATCCTCCTTCCAGGACCGGTTACAGGACCGGTGCCAGGATGTCGGCCAGCTGCGGTGAGTCGAGTAGCACGTCGAGGTCGTACCGAACCTGCACGGCGGGCTTGCGGATGTCGATCACCCTTCGCAGGTCGATCGGGGTGCCGATCACCACGAGGTCGACGTCGGCGGCGTCGATGATCTTGGACATCTCGTCCAGCTGGCCGTTGCTATAGCCCATCGCCGGCAGCACGGCACCCACGTCGTACTTCTCGAACGTCTCGGCGATCGTCCCGATCGCCCACGGGCGGGGATCGACGATCTCGGCCGCACCCAGACGTTGGGCGGCGATCACCCCAGCGCCGATCTTCATCCCGCCGTGGGTCAGCGTCGGGCCGTCTTCCACCACGAGCACGCGCTTGCCACGCACGGCATCGGGATCGTCGCACGTGACCTTCGAGTTGGCCTTGACCACGAGAGCGCCGCGGTTGACCTCGGCGATCGTCCGCTCGAGCTCCGCGACCTGGTCCGGCGTCGCGGAATCCATCTTGTTGATCACGACGACCCCTGCGGCCCGAAGGTTCGTCTCCCCGGGATGGTAGCGGAGCTCATGACCCGCACGGAGCGGATCTACCAAGGTGATCCACACCGTCGGCCGGTAGAACGGGAGGTCGTTGTTGCCTCCGTCCCACAGCAACACGTCGCATTCGGACTGCGCGCGTTCCAGGATCGCCCCGTAGTCGACCCCCGCGTAGATTACGGTGCCCGACATGATGTGCGGCTCGTACTCCTCGCGCTCCTCGATCGTGCAGTCGTAGCGGTCGAGGTCCGCGAGCTCGGCGTACCGCTGCACGCGTTGCGCAGCGAGGTCCCCGTACGGCATCGGGTGTCGGACGGCGACCACGCGTTTGCCGGCGGCCTTGAGAGCCTCCGCGATCGCGCGGGTGGTCTGGGACTTGCCGACGCCTGTTCGCACGGCCGTGACCGCGACGGTCGGGACGGTTGGTTGGAGCATCGTCGCGTTCGGTCCCAGCAAGACGAAGCTGGCGCCAGCCGCCAACGCTGTGGACGCCTTGTGCATCACGTGCTCGTGGCTGACGTCCGAGTAGCTGAACACGACGTCGTCGACGTGGAGCTCGCGGATCAGCCGGACGAGCTCCGACTCGTCGTGGATCTGGATCCCGTCCGGGTACCGCTCGCCGGCGAGCGACGAGGGGTATCGACGGTCGCCGATGAACGGGATCTGGGTCGCTGTGAACGCGACGACCTCGTTGGCTGGGTCGTCGCGGTAGACGACGTTGAAGTTATGGAAGTCCCGTCCTGCGGCTCCCATGATCAAGACGCGACGCGGCATGCCGGTGGTCCTTCCGCTGGAGGTCGTCTGATGCGCGGGAAGGCACCCTGGCCCTGCCACGGGCCCCGCTCTTCGGGGCGGATGCTACTCCAGCCAGCCCTTCGGGCCCACCGATCCGAACGGTCGCGCGAAGTGCGGAACCCCGAGGCGCCACCCATCCTGGGCCGCTCGCCACAGCAGCAGTCGCCGCGCGGCAGCCCCGAGCTGCGGGTCCTGGTCGTGCGCTGACCACCAGCCGGGATGTGCGACCTGCGTCGGGAGATGAAGCAGGTCGCCCGTGAGGAGGACCACCTCGCCATCGTCGCTGAGGATCACGCTGCGATGGCCGGGGGTATGCCCCGGCGTATGGCGGAGTTGCACACCGGGGACCACTTCTTGATCGGTATCGGTGAGCGAGAGCATCCCGAGCTCCGCGAGCGCGTCCATCGGCTGACGCGCCACGTAGTCATCGGCCGTGCTCCTCGCGAACGCCGACCAATCCGCTTCGTGCACGTGCACCGTCGCGTTCGGGAACGCGGGCGCACCGGCGATCACGGTGCCACCCGCGTGGTCCGCATGCAGGTGCGTCACCACGACGTGCCGGACCTCAGCGACCTCCACACCTGCCCAGGCGTCCTCGAAGGACTCCTCCCACGGGGCGTACGGCGGGAAGTCCCCGACGACGACGATCACGTCTGACGGCAGCCGGACGACGAACGCGTGGACGTGCCAGCGCCATCGGTCGGGTCCGACGAACGCCCACGGGCGGCGCTCGCGCTCGCCGTCCCAGTCGACGGTCTGCCCGGGGCTCTCGTCGGCGAGCGCGAGCGCCGCCCACCCCTCACAGATCGTTCGGACCTCGATCCCCCCCACGTGCACCGGCTGGACGTGCGACATCGCGCCGCAGCCTAGCGCTCCAGATCGCCTGGCTCGTCCACGTCGAACAACGACCGCCGGCCCGGATCCATCGCCGTCCACGTCTTCTCGTCGATCACCACGGTGTCGAGCACATCCAGGACGTCGCCAAGGCGACGGCGGCCGGCATGCAAGAGCGTGTGGACCGCGTCGGCCGCCGGCCAGGTCCTGAGCACGATCGGGAGCGGGCTCGGGCCGTCGGTCGTGGCGAGCGCCGCCGCATCCCCCGGGCCATCGTGAAGAGCCAGGACCATCGCGCGGAGCACCGGCGGCTGCAGGTCGGGCATGTCGCCGCCCACCACGACGGCGAGGTCGGAGCGGACCGTCGCCAGCAGCCCGGCATGCAGGCCCGCGAGCGGCCCCTCCCCCTCGCTCGCGTCGCGCACCACCTTCGCGCGCGGGGGCATCGCCGGATCCGCGGCGGCCGGGCTCATCACCACGATGACGTCATCGCTCACCTCGCCCACGCGTTCGATCGCTCGATTCAGGAGCGACGATCCATGGTAGGGAGCGAGCAGCTTGTCCGAGCCGAACCTGATGGATCCCCCACCGGCGAGGACGATCCCGGCGATGGCGCTCACGGGCGCGACCTCAGGTGCGGTCCTTCTTCCTCCGCTGCACGTACTGGAACCCGAATCGGCCTTTGATGCACAGGTGACCGTTCGTGATGTCCTGGTCCATCGGCGACGTCACCTTCACGATCGCGTTGTCCTGGACGTGGACCTCCAGCTCGCAGCCGACGCCGCAGTACGGACAGATCGTGTTCGTGACGGCCTGTCGCTCTTCGTCCCAGGTGCCAGCCGCACGCATGTCGTGCTCGCTCTTGAACATCAACGCTCCGGTCGGGCATACCCCGATGCAGTTGCCGCAATAGACGCACGCCGACGCGTCGAGCGGCACGGCGTATTCGGTCGAGATCCGAGCGTCGAAGCCGCGGCCCGCGACCGCGATCGCGAACGTGTGCTGCGCGTCCGTGCCACACGCTTCGACGCACTTGTAGCACAGGACGCACCTCCCGTAGTCGCGCACGTACAGCTCGTTGTCGACCTTCACCGGCTGCGCGACCGTCTCGGCGCGCGTCGGGTCCTCGGGCTCGTGATGGTGACCCGGTACTCTGCGATCGCGCTCCCCCGCCTCCAGCGGCTCCGTCGAAGCCCCGAATCGGGCGGGCTCGGCCCCGTACTCCTCCAGCCAGCGTTGCCAGTCGGCCGCGGCGAGCGACGTATCGACGCTCGATGCCAGGAACTCCATCACAAGCTTCCGCGAACGACGAACGCGCTCCGTGTCGGTCTTCACCTTCATCCCGGCCTCGACCGGGCGTGAGCATGCCGGGACGAGCGTTCGCGCGCCCTCTACCTCGACGACGCAGACCCGGCAGGCGTTCACGGGAGTGAGGTTGTCCGCGTAGCACATCGTGGGGGTCTCGATGCCCTCCGCGCGGCACGCATCCAGGATCGTCGAGCCCTCCGAGACGCGCACGGGGCGACCGTCGACCTCGACGTCGAGGAGCCTCCGCGGCGGTGCGACCGGGACGGCGCTCACGCGGTCTCCCCGTCGAACAACCCGAACGTCGAGATGGCCGAACCGACCGCGGCGGCAGCCGTCTGTCCCAGACCGCATATCGAGGCCTCGCGCATCACGTCGGCGACATCCTCCAGCAGCGCGAGCTCGTCCGCCCGCGTCCCGATGGTGCGTCCAGAGACGAGACGTTGCAGCGCCTCCTCCTGTCGGACCGTCCCCACCCGGCAGGGCACGCATTGCCCGCACGACTCGTCCCGGAAGAACCTCGCGATCCGCAAAACCAGATCCACCAGGTCGGTATCCTCATCGAAGACCATGATCACGCCCGATCCGAGCGTGTAGCCGCCCGCCCGCGCATCTTCGAACGTCAGCCGGGCGTCGAGCCGATCGGGTCCCACGAACCCGCCCGCGGCGCCACCGAGCAGGACCGCCTTCAGGCGCTTCCCGCCACGGACGCCGCCGGCCGCCGCGATCGCGTCGCTGAGGGTCACGCCGTGCGGATGCTCGTACACCCCTGGACGCTCGACGTGGCCGGACAGGCAGAACAACCGTGAGCCCGTCGAGTCCTGCGTGCCGACCGACGAGTACTCCTCCGCGCCGAGCTCGAGGATCGGGAGCACGTTGATCAGCGTCTCGACATTGTTGATCGCCGTCGGCTTCCCGAAGACGCCGTGCGTGACCGGGAACGGCGGCTTGTTCCTGGGCTCTCCTCGCTTGCCCTCGATCGAGTTGAACAGCGCCGTCTCCTCCCCGCAGATGTACGCGCCGGCACCGCGCCGCAGCTCGAGGTCGAACCCGAACCCGCGCTCCATCACGTCGTCGCCGAGGTACCCGTGGACGCGCGCTTCCGCGATCGCCCTCTCCAGCCGCTCCGTCGCGAGCGGGTACTCGCCGCGCACGTAGAGGTAACCCCGTTCAGCTCCCGTGGCGTAGCCGGCGATCGTGAGCGCCTCGACCACGGCGAACGGATCGAGCTCCATCACGAGACGGTCCTTGAACGTGCCCGGTTCGGATTCGTCGGCGTTGCAGATCACGAAGTGCGGGCGCACCGACTGCTCGGCGACCGCCTTCCATTTGACGCCGGTGGGGAACGCCGCCCCCCCGCGGCCGAGGAGCTTCGCGTCGGTGATCTCGCGGATCGTCCTCTCGGGGCCGAGTTCGATCGCTCGCCGCAAGGCCGAGTAGCCTCCCGCCGCGCGATAGGCGTCGATCGACGACGGATCGACCTCGCCGAGTCGTCGGAGCAACCGGAGCCCCGAGCGGACGGCGGGATCCCATGCCTGCGGCGCAGTGACCGCCCCCGCACACGTGACCATCGAGTCCGGCGCGACGGCCGCCCGGACGGTCGCGACGGTCGCTTCGCCGAGCGCCACGTCCGGGCGGCCGGCGCGCTGCACGAAGATCGCGGGCGCCTGCTCGCACATGCCCAGGCAGGGACTCCTCGTCCACGTCCAGTCGCCGTTCGCGCCGTCCGCCTCGAGCTCGGCGACCAGCTCCCTCCCGCCCTCGATCCGGCATGCGAGGTCGTCGCAGACGTGCACCATGGTCTTCGGCTGCGGTTGGACGCTGAACATCGCGTAGAACGTCGCCACGCCGTACGCCTCGGCCGGTGGCACCGTGAGCCGCTCGCAGATGTAGTTCAGTCCCCCCTCGCTGATCCACCCCTCGGAGGCGTGCAGCGCGTGCAGCACCGGGAGGAGCAAGGTCCGGTCCGCACGTGTTTCGTGTCCACCCCGAACCACACGATCGTTGGGCACGGGCTCGGGTCCGAGCAGCCCGTCCACGGCGCGGCGCTCCTCCTCGGTGGGCGTCGCCGCCGTGAGATGCAGGTCCATCAGGCGACGCCCGCGCGCAGCTTGTCGATCCGGATCGCGGTGGCCTTGAACTCCGCGGTGCCGGACTTCGGGTCCGCGGCCTCGATCGTGAGTCGGTTCGTTTCGACCTCGTCCGGGAAGTGCAGCGTCATGAACGCGAGCCCTCGTCGGAGGGCCGAGGAGATGTGCACCGGCGCTTCGACCTCGCCTCGCCGGGACGACACGCGAACCCGCTCGCCCTCGGCGACGCCGAGCGCCTCCGCGTCCGCCGCCGACACCTCGACGGATTCGGGCCGCCGGAGCGGCGAGGTGTAGCCGGCCGTCTGGACGCCCGTGTTGAAGGAGTCCAGCCGCCTGCCTGTCGTCAGGCGGATCGGGTACTCCTCGCTCAACAGATCGACCGGCGGATCGTCCACGACGACGCTGAAGGGCGCCTTGCGCCCCTGGCGGGCGGGGTCGTCGAACGCCCACAGCCTGGAGTGCAGGAACTGCGCGCCATTCGGGAACTCGTCGTTGCACGGCCACTGCACGCCGCCCTGCTCCTTGATCAACGCCCATGACATGTTCGCGTGCATGGGCGAGAGCGACCGGAGCTCCTCCCAGGCATCGGACGCCGACAGCTCGCCCCAGTCGTGCCCCAACCGGCGCGCGAGCTGCGCGATGATCCAGATGTCGTCCTTCGCCTGTCCCGGCGGCTCGAGCGCCTTACGGACGCGTTGGACGCGCCGCTCCGAGTTGGTGACCGTCCCCTCGGACTCGAACGCGGCGTTGGAGGCCGGCAGGATCACGTCGGCCATCTCGGCGGTCTTCGTCATCACGATGTCCTGCACGATAAGCGTGTCGAGGTTCTCCAAGAGCGGCGTCGCGTGCGTGGCGTCCGCCTCGGAGCTGACGGGGTTCTCGCCGATGCAATAGATCGCCGTCAGCTCGCCGCGCTCCATCGCGTGGAACATGTCGGTGAGGTGCCAGCCGTACTGCGGAATGATCGGACGGCCCCAGGCCTGTTCGAACCGCGCACGCGCCTCGTGATCCTCCACGATGTCCTGGAAGCCCGGGAGCTTGTTGGGGATCGCACCCATGTCGCCGCCGCCCTGCACGTTGTTCTGTCCTCGTAGCGGGTTCAGACCGCTCCCGTACTTGCCAACGTGACCGGTGAGGAGCCCGAGGTTGATCAGGGCGAGCACGTTGTCGACCGCGGTGTGGTGCTCGGTGATCCCGAGCGTCCAGCAGATCTGGGCCCGGTCGGCTTGCGCGTACGTGTGCGCAACCTCGCGGATCACGTCGGCGGGAACACCCGTGACCTCCTCGCCGCGCTCGAGCGTCCACTCCGCCACGCTCTCCGCGTACTCCTCGAAGTTCTCGGTGGCGTTCGCGACGAATGCCTGATCCTGCAGGTCGCTCGCGATGATCTCTCGCGCGATCGTGTTCGACAGCGCGATGTCCGTGCCGACGTCGATCCCGAGCCAGAGGTCCCCGAACGCCGCGGACTCGGTCCGCCTGGGGTCGACCACGATCAGCTTCGCGCCGCGTTCGAGCGCCCGCAGAACGTGGTGGAAGAAGATGGGGTGCGCCGCGCGGGCGTTCGAGCCCCACAGCACGATGAGGTCGCTGTTCTCGACCTCCTCATATGAGCTGGTACCGCCACCGGCACCGAAGACCGTGGCCAGACCGACCACGCTTGGAGCGTGTCAGGTGCGGTTGCAGCTATCGATGTTGTTCGTGCCCAGGACCTGGCGAGCGAACTTCTGAGCGACGAAGTTCATCTCGTTCGTCGCCTTCGAGCACGAGAAGATGCCCGCTCCCCAACCGGGGTTCCGCTCGACGGCTCGCTGCAGCCCCTCGGCGGCCCGGTCGAGGGCCTCGTCCCAGGTGGCGGTGCGGAGCTCGCCGTTCTCGCGGACCATCGGCTCGGTGAGCCGGACGGGTGCCATGGCCATCGACGCCATCTCCTTGCCCGCCGGACCCTCCGGCGAGCTTCGATTCTAGGTCGCTGCCGACGACGAACGGCAGCCGACTATCCCGGCCTCCCCCGTCTCGGCTTTCTCTAGCGCACGCGAGGTGTGCTCGCGACGCGACGAGATCAAGTCGGGACCGCCAGTACGCCTCATCGCGGTTGGGGCGCACCTGCCCACCGAAGGGTGCGGAAGACCAGCCGAGGCGAGGGACCTCGAGGAGCCGTCCCTGAGGTCAGTCGTCGGTCTTCCGCTCGCCGCGGGCGAAGTCCGGGCCCTCGTCGGGGGTCGGCTTCGTGCGCTCGCCGCGGGCGAAGTCGGGGGCCTCGTCGGGGGTCGTCTTCGTACGCTCGCCGCGGGCGAAGTCGGGGCCCTCGTCGGGGGTCGGCTTCGTGCGCTCGCCGCGGGCGAAGTCGCCGCCCCCGGGGCGCTTCTTCTTGGTCATCCCACACCTCCTTCCATCTCAGCCGAAGAGGGAGAGGAGTCCTGGAACCTCGATCTGGCCGTGCGACGCAACCCGACCGACGCTGACGCAACGCGTGGGATCGATGACGTCCCGACCGATCGAGGTGGCATCTCAGTTTCAGTGTCCGACCGACTACGCCGAACCGCAAGGGATGATCGATCACAGCCCCGCTGCACGTATAGGATCGGGTCGCGCTTTCGACCCATCTGAGCTGCCTTGTAGGCTCTTTCCCCGACGTGCGAACGTTGACAACTGTTCGTCAGGTTCCTCGAGGTCCCTCCGGCGCGATCGAGCGCTCAGCCCGACTCTGGGCGCGAAGAGACGATCTGGGCGTCCTGGGCACGACGAGTGGGGGTACTAGAGTGAACTCATGCCGGACACCCCGCTCGAAGAGGCGCAGGACATGCTCGCCCGGGCGCAGGCGATAGGGGCAAGGGTCCGGGAGAACGAG
>Ga0209058_1003744_pt1 | contig 12271 bp, 11 predicted proteins | sample GraSoiAngelo_147_FD_185904 | JGI IMG/M metagenome (GOLD analysis project Ga0209058, IMG submission 185904) | Grasslands soil microbial communities from the Angelo Coastal Reserve, California, USA - 14_1009_05_40cm (SPAdes) (version 2) | ecosystem: Environmental > Terrestrial > Soil > Grasslands ... | reverse complement strand
TGATAAATTGGGTCGAAGGGCGTTTCAAATTTACCTATGTAGAGAGCATGTGGGAATATGTTGAGAATAGCCCTATTTCCCTTAACAGCCGACCGCTCTACCACTGAGCTACGCTGGATCAACCACTGATTGCGATCGCACTGATTCGCTTGCAGTGAGCCTATGCCCTTCCGCTGCTCTCCAGCCTCGCGGCCACGAATCTGGGCTTGACTTGTGCCCCTAAAACACCACAAGATACCATAAGGTGCGCGACCTGCGCAGGAAGCGAGGTGAACTCCGGATGAACGGAAAAACAGGCGAAAAATGTGTGTCCAGCGGCAGTTATCACTGCCACCAACATAGGGCCAAAGTTATATCGATTAAGGAAGGTGACATTTTCCCCAAGTGCGATTTCGGCGGCGCTGCTACTCACGATACGACGTGGGTGAAAGACGAAACGACTTGATCGGAACTCAAAGAGACAACGTTGTCCTTTGCTTTTCTCTGGTGACGGAATTTGTTTAGATTCGAGCCTGCTCGCGCGTCTCAATCACTTTGCCAGCCGCGTCGAAAACGCGAATAACAGCATCATATGAGCGGCTGTTGAACTTTGCGTAGCCAACAGCATTCGCGGCTGCATTCGGTTCGCCGTACCACAGCCGACCGAATGGCAGCGCATCGCGGATTACATCGACGCTGCGTTTATCTTTGCGCGGGCGAACTTCGTAAGCGTGTGCAGAAGTTGTCGATCGCACTTGCGCGATTCTACTGTCAAGGCGTTGCATTGGGAAGTTCGGCCTACATATCCGTGCAACACGTGCAAGACCCGACTCCAAAAATCAAACGACCGATTTGGAATCGACAACAAAGCAGCTTCTTGTTGAAGATAGAGGCCAGCCGAATTGGTATGGAAACCTTCGTGTCTCACAATGACCAAGAGTTCGGTCCGTTTTCCCTCGCCGATATACGGGCAAAAATCGAAGCCGGAGATTTGTCAACGAGAGACAACGCACGAATCGCAGGACTAAGTGACTGGAAATGGATACGCCTGCACGACCTTCTATCTGCAGCGTTCCTCTTGGAGACAGCGTATGCCCTGCACTATCGGGCAAGCGACGTGGAGAGCGCGATTCAGGTGTACAACGACATTCTCTCGACTCACCCGGAAACGCAGGAAGCATATTGGGCCAAAGAGCAACTCGGAATGATCAAGAGAATAACGCCTTCTGAGCGCCGCCACCTTAAGGAGCAGTTCGAGGCAGGTAAACGCGCACAGGCTGAGGCTCTACGCCGACAACGTGAGGCGGCTGAACGGGCACAGGCCGAGAATCTTCGTCGCCAACGCGAAGCGGCTGAACGCACCAAAGCTGAAGCAGACAAACGGCGTGAGAAGGCTGAACGCGCCAAGGCTGAGGCTGAGAATCTGCGTCGCCAGCGCGAGGCCGCTGAACAGGAGAAATCGGTGAAGCTCATCGTTGAATGCCCAGCGTGCGCCGCGGAACTGCGCCTACCGCATGAGAGGGGTAAGCTCAAAGTGACTTGCCCGAAGTGTAAAGATACGTTCGAAGTTCGGCTTACCGTTTCTGGTCACGTTCATATTTATCAACGCGCCCCTGATATACCGCCGGGTCATTTCAAAGATGAAGATGATCCATACGTGGTCTTGCAGTTAGCACCCAGAGCCACAGTTCAGGAAATCAAGAGCGCCTTTCGCAAGCGAATGCAGGAGTACCATCCCGATAGGGTAGCGTCTCTTGGGATTCATCTGCGCGCTGTTGCCGAGGAAGAAACAAAACGGATCAATCGCGCTTATGAACTGTTGCTGACTGAGCGATACCGCAACAGTGCGAAATAATATGCAAAAGGGAATCGCTTTCGGAATTTTACGGGGCGCAGGCATCATCATTCCGTTCGTCGTGCAATCCCGTTCAGACAATGACAGAAGCCGCCAAAGACGTTCCTAGGACTCTTGTTATCATGGCCGGGTTGCTATACGGAAGGTGTTTATGGTTCTTTGAAGTCGCCCGCCTGCTCGTGCGTCTCGATCACGTTGCCAGCGGCATCGTAGAAGGATCAGGCAATCGACTACGCGCAGAACCGCGCCTGCTTTCGATCAGGCGAAATTCGCGTCTTGGATTCAACCGGCAATATCATAGCTTTCGATCCGCCTGAAGCGCGGCGCGAAATGACCCGTTGCGAAGTTTGGTAGTAATGCTAAACTCAAAGCCAGCGCCGGGGTTTGGACCCGGTTCTCGCCATTCCAACTGGCGCGTTCTAACTACATGACACTACGCTGGCAATGGGTACCGCGGAGGAGTTGAACCTCATTTCCGCCTCATAACGGTGTTCCGGCACCTGGGCGGCGACTTATCCATTTAGTCGACGCGGCAAATCGCTTCTGAAAAAGCCGGGGTTTTAAGCTCCGGCTTTTTCGTTCTCAAAAATTTCCGTTCCATTGGAATAATTATTCGGATTTATCCACCACTTTCCCTTTCCATGGCTCACGAACCGATCGTACCGTGATAGGTAAATAGATAAAGTGTTCTCGCTGACGCTGCCTCCCCTGCGTTGGATTTCGTTAAGCAAATCCTGTTTTTTCATCGGAGCTTTGGCATCGCGCAAAACGGTTTCAACTTGATCCACGACAGGGAGAGCCGAGAGATTCCTGTGGTTGCGCGTCATCCCATTGTCCCCGCGTCGTTCAATGTAGACTCCGTAACCTGGAAACACCTGCTCGACTAATGCTGCGAGTTCCTTGACCTTCTTCGCAATTTGCATTCGAGTTGCTCCGGACTGCTCAATTTCGTTAATATCTAAGATTTCAGCCATAAGAATCACCAACTGGGTTGTATTTTGTACTGAGATCTCACTTTTGTCAAGTTTTACTGTAAAGAAAATTCAGTACAAATTACTGCCAATATATAGGGGTCGCCGTGAATCGGTTATACAATGGGCAGTTGAACCTGTAAACCAAAGTGCGGTAACGCGCCCAACCGCTCAATAGAGCCGCCATTTGATTGCGCCAAAAATCACACGACTACGCAAAAAAGACTTCTACTGCTCAGGCCCACCTGCCAAAATGCGAACCTATATGCCTCCCAAACTATTTGGTACAATCGTTCTATTACTTGCGTTAATACTCGTGGGCTTCGCCCAAACCTTAGAAGAAGCAGAAGAAACGGCACAACCAGAAACAGTCTCGCAACCAGCCGTCGAAGAAAAGCGGATTGAGTCCCTGCCAATCCCGCCAACCCAATTCGAGATCGAAGAGGAACTGAAAGACGCTAAGCAGCAGGAGCAGAGTGCTGAAAGAAGACGCGACGATTTGGCTGCACGCTTAGCCAAAATTCAGACAATCAAGCCTGCGTTGACGACCCTGGCTGCAAACCCGAAGGAAATGATAGACCCAATTTTGGCCTTGCGTAAAGAAATCGGTGAACAAGTCAGTGCCAAGAAGCTAGATCCGGAAAAGCTGAGGCGCGCCGCCGCAAATATCAAACTGATCCCAAAGGAAACGAAATCGACGTTATTAGCGTATGCCCCGCCAAAAAAAAAGGATGCTCTGGAATTCTTCCTCGAGGCTGACCCAGAATACATTCGATACATCGCTGGAATGCCCGACGCGGACGCGCTGTCTCGGCTGCAGCACCTTCTTGATTTATTCCCTCCGGAGAGTGCCACCGCTGAGATTCCGCAGGTCCTTCAGAGTACCGTCGAGAATGCCCAGCGACAGCTTGAAGATGCACAGAAGTCTGCTTCTTCTATCGCTGCAGCTTGGGGGAAACGCCACACCGCGCTATCAGACCAGTTGCGTCAGCTTCAAACCGTCACCGTGACCAGTCTGGTCGCAAGCCTGCCTTGGTTAATGGCAATTCTTGCTGCTTTTGGCGTGGCTGCCATTCTGTTGGTGCGCTTCTTTCCCGAAGCGGTGCAAGACGAATGGGTTGCCTCCGGACAGGTAATTCAGCTACTAACTGTGGTCACTCTGCTTCTCATTATTCTTTGCCTCGGATTAGCAAACATAATCAAAGAGAACACGATTGGAACACTGCTTGGCGGAATCGGGGGCTACGTGCTTTCGCAAGGAATTGGGCGAGCCGCCGGGCGTGCGGCTGCTCGCTCAGCCTCCCAACAGCAGCCTATTCAGGACACACAGACCGCCGGGCCAGATCATAAAACCACCTAGTTAATAATACCATTTGTTGTAAGAAGCTTGGCGTGCGCGACGTTTGGGCAATCAGGCGTGATTGGCCATCCGAACGTAAAGTCATCGTCCTGATGTGACGCCGTTGATTAAGGACATCCTTTAACAAACGAACCCCAACGACCTTGAAGAGCTGAAAGAAACAAGTTGCAGCGCTTACTGCAAGCCGAGAGAAAGTGAGCGCACAGCTTGAAGTGAGCAAGCGTGCATCGCAAACGGTTCTGAACAATCAGTAAACGCAGCGCTGTGCGTGAAATACTGGGAAATAATCGCTGACAATCTTAAGAAAGCCGGTTGGAGTTTGGGCTACGTCTCAGCCGTTGATTCCAAGGGGCGAATGATTTGGATTGCTGACGCACATCGCGGCGACGGACAGCGTTTCGTTGTGCGTGCAGACGAAGTAGTGACCGCGTTTTTGGAATTGGAATAGCCGCTTATCCCGACGCCGACGCAATGTAGGACCAGACCCTACTTTTTTTATTGACAAAGCGTTGGAATTGCTGGCACGCTCGCAACCGGCGTCAAGTCCGTTAGGCGTCTCAATCGTGGGAGCTCCACCTGACCCACTTCCCGCACGGGAAACCGCGAACGTTCAGGGTTCGCTCGCACAACGAAACGAAAAACTAAGAATGTGAAAACTCCAGATGTAAAATTGATCCCGCAGTCGCCTCTGCGGCTCGGTTTCCTTCTCATTCCACTAGCGCTCGGCTGCTTTGCTCTTTCGCCGGCAGCGCTAGCGGTGACCCCAGCACAGGACGGAGGCTATCCAAACCAGAACACCGCTGAGGATGAGGATGCGCTCTTCAGCCTCACGACTGGTGCTGCTAGTACGGCGATGGGGTTTGATGTGCTGGACAGCAACACGACCGGCTCTGACAACGCCCTGGCGAGTTGGATCTGGAGGGTCACACACAGGCTCAACACCAGGCGCTGGCTACACACGGCGACGTTGCTACAAAACGGCATGGTCCTTGTTGCAGGGGGAGTTGATAGCACTGGCTTTGCTTCCGCGAGCGCCGAACTGTACGACCCGGCGAGCCGGAGCTGGACTGCCACAGGCAGCCTCAACACCGCACGTTATTTACATACGGCGACTTTGCTGCCCAGCGGCAAGGTACTTGTCGCAGCCGGTGAGGGCGCCACTGGCTATCTCTCCAGTGCGGAACTCTACGATTTCGCCACGGGATCCTGGTCTGAAGCTGGCAGCCTCGCCAATGCTCGGTCTTTTCATACGGCAACGTTGCTACAAAACGGCATGATCGTCCTTGTTGCAGGGGGACTTGACATGAACCACAATCCTCCTATGGCGAGTGCGGAATTGGGACACGGTCACCGCTGAAATCCACTGGGACGGACCAAAAAAGTGACCATCTCGCAGCTTAAATCACCTGTGCCAAAGCAGAAAATAAACTGCCGCAGAGAAGCAGAAGGAAATTGAAGCGCTAGCGGCAAACCTGAAAAGAGCAAGCCGCACAAATCCAAAGGGTAAGCACCCAGCTCGAAGCGAGCAAACCTGCACCGCAAACGGTTCTGAACAATCAGTAAAAGCTGCCAAGCACTACCACTCTTTGAAATCGCCCTTGTGTTCGTGCGTCTCGATCACGTTGCTAGCGAACAGTTGTTGTTGTTGTTAGCGCCGAGAGGATTTTCACCTCCCGGCGCTGACTGGTTATTTAACCGTTCGGAGAGAAGCTGCTATTCTGGACAACTCTCGTGAAATCGCTATCGGGGAGAACCCCTGATTTTTGAGAGCATATTCCCTTAGACAAAGTCGCGTTGCATCCTAAGGGGCTAAGGGAATTTTCCCTGATGCCGCGGCGAGCTTCATGTTGATTCCTTGTTTTCATTTTGTTCAGCGGTGTACTCGCGGATCGAACACGAGCACGCTCGCGGGTGAGCAATTCTTAACTTGATTCCAGTCTCCCGTGCCGACTGCCCCGGCGTGCGCTTTTCCTTTTGTGCCGGGTTGGCAGGTTGTCATTCAACAAACTCCAGTTTGATCACAGGATGAATCTCCCATGCAGCATAGCCTGGAAGATTCTTTCTTCGGTTTTTCGATTGATCTTTTAGAGAATGCCCGATGTCGAAAAACGCTCTGCCAACAACAGTGATGATCGGCGGATTAGCGACGTTCAGCTTCCTAGCAGAGCTAGTGTGAAACGGGAATTTCGTTCGCGTCCAACTGAAAACCGTTTCACGAATTGAACACCACTGCGGTTTCTCCGGTATTTCACAGACAACAATTCCCGGTTTATCGCCGGTCGCATCCGCGAGCGCAATGTGAAGGTCGCCGTCTGCTTCGACTTTCACAGCGACAACGCGGCCAGTGAGAGCGAACCATTTATTTTCAATTCCTGTGCGCTCTGATGTCGCCGGATGATATCCGCCGTAAAGGAAACCCCACGGGCCAAAGGTAAACACGATGTCCCGGCCAAATTACAGTCGCTTGGCAAAAGCAGTGTGCAGCATTTGTATCCAGAAATCTTCAATAATGCCGTAGGCCCCCTGCCTACCGGATGGCAGGAACCGAGATAACACGAAGACGAGGCTGGTAACCGCGGCCAACCACGTAGCCAGAGTTTTCGTGTGGGCGCGGAGCTGTGTGAACGTCACGTGGTTAGTCCGTGGCTTTCTATCATGCGATCAGAGCAACCGCAAACGTCGGCGAAACGCCACGGACGGTTTTTGTTTTCGGTATCTGTGGCAGCACGCGTGCGTGCCACGCCGAAGCGTTGCGAAGATGGGTCGCGTGCGAAGGAATCGCAGCGGGCACTCCGAGAGTCTTCGCGAGCAGGCGGGCTGCCTCTATAGATGGTTTCGACCAGAGACCACCGCTACAGTCAATCGGGAATCATCTGCGGCGATAATCGCCGCGAGTTAGGTGTTTCTCAAGCCACACATGTAACCAGCTAAACATGTATCGGCTGCCCATTTCCTTGATCTTCAGTTTCGCTGTCCCGGTCTGCCGGCTGCGCCAAGTGATCGGGATCATAGTCCACGAATAACCGCGGACGATAGCTTTTAAAGGCAGCTCCACTGTGATATTGAAATGCGGGGAGATTACCGGTCGGCAGCCATCAATGACTTCACGGCGGTACGCCTTGAATGCGTTGGTAGTATCGTTCAGTGGAATGTTGAACATTAATCTTAGGAAGAGATTTGCGCACCGATTTAATCCAAGTTTCAACTTTGGATAATTGACCGCGTGGCCGCCTTTGATGAATCGGCTTCCAAATACGCAATCGTAGCCCTGCTGCAGCGTTTCCCAGTAACGCACCACGTCCCTGCAATCGTCGGACTCATCGGCCATCATTAAAACCACCGCGTCGCCTTTCATCTCGTCCAAGCCAGCCACGATCGCGCGGCCAAATCCGTGCGGAGCCGGGCTCTGCACTGGCTTAACAACCGGGATGCGGCATTTGATTTCGTTAACAATTTCCCACGTGCGATCCACACTTCCATCATCTACAACGATGATCTCATGGCGCACGTTATGTAACCGCAGCTCGACATGCAGATGTTCGACCGTTGAGGCGATGCAAGCTTCTTCGTCGCGTGCCGGAATCACCACGCTTAGTAACGTCAGGGGCTTCTTATCCATTGATTTTACTCGAGTCCCGATTATTCCAGATGCGGTTCAGCGTCACTGGTGCAGTGCGACCGATTGCCCTCCATACGGGGCCTTCTTTTTTGTTATCAGGATTGTCATGTTGAGCGGCGGGCAAATGATGCGGCGTTGCGGTTTGGAGTGCGAAAGGAGCAAAATCGAATGGTGCGCAAGTAGGAGGGAATATGAAACTAAACCCGCCTGGCGTTTCCATTGCGACGACGCACTCTTCTGCGAATTGGTCTGTCGCGGCAGTTTTTGACCATTCATCTCTGCACTCCCCGCCACTCTCACATAATGGCTAACTGGCATTGGCAATAGGAGCGTACAGAACGATGGCATAGCGATTTGCAATATAGCGCTGGCGGGGCGCCACTGATTTTGATAACGTCCGCAGTCGTTAAACGAAGAGTCCATAACCTTTTAGTCAAACACAATCGCCCTTGTTCACCGCAAAATTTCTTGGCATGAGGCAAGTTGGAACTAACCTTTCCGCTCGCCTCCGTGGCTGGGCGATTCGACATTGGCAGTTCGTTAGTCGCCGTATTTTCCGCCGCAGGCTCTTAAGCCTTGTAGTCCCGATACTTGTCGGGCTTTTTCCAATCGCGCTTACTCTGCGAATAATGCGAGCGAATTGGACGTCGGTTCCCTGGGGCGACGATTGGTGGACTCCGGGGAGACAGATCATCTCGTTTTTTGACGGTACTCTCCGGTTTGCCGATCTCTTCCAGCAGCACAACGAAAGCCGGCCGCTCTTTCCAAATCTGTACTACATATTGATGGCCGCCGTCACTGGGCGATGGGACGTAAAGGACGCGATGATGTTGATGTTCGTAATGGCATGTGTTGGATCGTTCTTGCTCTTCGAATTGTTGCGGCGGACCACCTCTTTCGGCCTAGCAGCCCGCATCTGGGCATGGGCCTTGCTCAATTTCGTGCTGTTTTGTCCACGCGAATATGAAAATTTCCTGTGGAGCATAATGTTGCTCTGTCTTACTCCAGGTGTTGCGCTGCTGGCTGCGGTGCTAATAAATTTGTCTGAGATTCGCCTTCGAGAGAAAATACTTGCCAATTCAGCCCTCGCTTTTCTGGCTACCTACTCGTTCGCCAGTGGCATGGTGTTATGGGTGCTAGCAGCACCGACTTCTCCCGGACAGCGATTGGCGGGCATACGGAATCGCGACCCTAATCGCGCCGGTTGGTACGCTTTCTACGTCCTCTGCGGCGCGCTCTCCGTTGGTTTTTACTTTTATCACTACACTCACCCGCGGCAGCTTCCGCCGTTTGCCCTTTCTCTGACAGACGCGTTGCCGCTCTTACGATTTTTGCTCTCGTGGCTGGGGAGCTTGTTTGTAGTTCCGGGAGCGGACCCACTGTTCTTTGGCTGCTTTTTTTTCGCAATCTTCGTCACTTTAGTCGTTGCGGCGATCAGGGCGGCTCGACGCGAGCACAGTTTTGGACGTTTTTATCCATGGATCGTGATCGCGGCTTACGCGTTATTTTCCGGTACACTGATAGCTTCAGGCCGGATGCGGTTTGGAATTGGTGAGGCGACCGCGTCAAGATATGCAGTCACAGTCGTCTTTTTTTACATCGGATTGGCTGGTCTGGCGGCAAGCTTGTACGACGTATGGGTCACCGCCGGTCATCGATTAGGCTCTCGCTTAGTTTTCGCAAGCGGGTTGACAATTGGCCTCTTTTTAGCCGGTTGGCTTGGCTCATTCAGCACTGAATTGGCTCGCGTCGGCGTTATTCGAGAAGAGCGGAAAGACCTTGCGCTGGCAGTACAATGGATTCCGGCCATTCCGCTTAACCCAGAGCTTGTTCTCGCGATGGACCCAGACGCCATTCTCGACCTTGCCCGCGCTTTGCGAGGCCAGAACCTAGAGGAGTGGCGCAAGCGGGTGCCGCCGAAGATCGTCGCGGAGAAGGCGATCGCTCTCTCGAGGTACGACGCTCTGCGACCGCGCTTGATACCGAAATCGCTGGCCTCCGCCGTTTGTCAAAATCCTGGCTTTCGGGATCCGTCGGCGGGGATGCTGAGATCGGCCCGCATTAGCGACGATCACCGCTTGTTGCTTACGGGAATGGCTTGGCTGCCCTATCGCAACGCTCGCGCAGATTGCGTTATTGTCGGATACGAAAATTCAGACCGTGGGCTAACGCCCTTCACCGTGTTTCAACCGACCTACAAGCGGGAAAAGCTGAAAGGACGGTTTGACGTCAAGAGCCTGCCAACAAATGGCTTTGCTGCGTCAATCGATCCGACGAATATTCCAACCGGGACGCTGATGCTTCGAGCGTGGGCCGTGGACGTGAAAGCGGAGCGCGTGTTGCCTATCGCGGGAGCTATTACCGTGGATAGCGAAGTGGGTCAGAGAAATTAATTTCAATCCCGGTACGCGGTGATTGCCAATTCAGTTGAAAATCAATTCCCGGTCAGGTGAACACATCGCTAGGCATGACGGGTTGAATTCCGCTGGCGTCTGTGGGTGGGATTGAAGCATCGTTTTTTACGTCCTTAGCACTCCCACTCTTTAAAGTCGCCCTTGTGCTCGGGCGTCTGGATCACGTTGCCAGCCTCATCGTAAACGCGAATCACGGCATCATGTGATCGACTGTAATGTTCTGCGTATCCGATTGCGTGGCTGATCGCGTTTGAGCCTTCATATCACAGCCGACCGAATGGCAGCGCATCGGAAATCAGATCGACGCCGCGTTTATCGTTGCGGGGGCGGACTTCATAAATGTACATGGAAGGTGGTTGGCATCAGATATCAGCAATCGAAAAAGCTCGACCCACATCAGCGATTCAGTCTAAGAATCGGGTATGAAGAAACAATTCATTCTTTTTTGCATGATATTGGTCGCGCTTGCTCCGGTTTGCTTCGCTCAGGCCAGTCCGGCAAAGCCAGCTAAATCCGCTTCAAGCGAAAAAGCGATAACTGATTTGGAAAAATCTGCGTGGGAATCGTACAAGAACAAACAAGCTGACGCGTTCAAGAAGCTTATGTCCCAGGATTACTGCGGCGCTTATGCTGACGCACTGAAAACCTTAGATATGGAAGTTGCCGATATGGCTAAGGCGGATCTGCGCGACTATTCGTTGGCCGACATGAAAGTCGTCTTTCCCAGCGCTGACGTTGCCGTGACTAGGTACAAAGCGACGATACAACAGACTTCCGAAGGCAAGGACATGTCCGGTACATATAACAGTGCGAGCGTTTGGGTGAAGAAGAGTGGAAAGTGGCTTGAGGTTCTCCACACAGAAGTTAAGGCGCAGTAAAATTTCGCGCAAAAATGGGTAAGACCTAACGAGACGGAGATAAGCCACGGCAGGGTGTCATGGCAAACACTCTCAACTTATTTCGCAATGGGTCGTTGGCTTCATCATTCCAACTCTGCTGGTCTAGACTAAGTCATTGAGTAATCACGGCGACATGGCCGGCTCGATCTCCAGCGGATCAAGGTAGACTCGTTTGATCTTGTTGAGTGAGCCGTCGGCCCACATCTCTTTGAGAACGCCGTCTAGGGCCTCGCGTAGCTCCTTCGAGCCCTTCCGTACGGCGAACGCTGCACGCATCGGTTGGAGAAGCGCGTTCTTGTATGCACGGCTGCCTTTGTGTTTCAGCAAGACACCCCTCTGCCACGTGTAGAACGCCACGACGACGTCGGCCCCCCCGCTCGGCAACGTGTCGTCCAGCTCAGCCAATGTGCCGTCGACCGGGACAATGATTGCCGTTGGAACGTGCTCCCGTGCCCAAGCCTCTGGGTAACTTCCCTTCACGACGGCGATACGCTTCCCGGCCATGCTGGCTGCCGTGTCAAACGGCCCCGTCCCCTCGACCCACAATGAGCCCACTCCGCCGCGCACGAAGTATGGCATCGTGAAGGCGTAGAGACGCTCGCGATCGGGTGTCGACCAGTAGTTGTTGGCGATCAGGTCGATTTTCCCTTCCAGCAAGGACTGGCCAAGCCTGCTGAACGTCATCGTCTTGAAGTCCACCTGCTTGATGCCTACGCGTTTCGCTGCCGCTCGGATGATCTCACGATCCATACCGGTGAGCTGACCGTCAGGACCGACGATATTAAACGGAGTGTATTCGGATACGCCACCGACGACGAGAGTGCGGGCTCCGCTGCGGAGCAGGGCTAACGTGGGTTCGGGCTGTCCTTGGGCGATCGCGATCGTCCCTTCGAAGCAGGCGACCAGCAGCATGACGGTGACGAGGAGAAGTTTTCGCATGGGTCTAACGAGAAGACTGCAGCTTGCAATCTACTTCTGCGTCCATCGAGGCAGTTTGCATCAAAACACTGCAAGATGGCAAGCTCTCTCTCGGCACGGCCCAAACCGCCCCAAGCTCCTTAATCGCGGGTGTGACGTGTTGCTACCAACCACTACCACTCTTTGAAATCACCCACGTGTTCGTGCGCCTCGATCACATTGCGAGCATCATCGTAAACGCGAATCACTGCATTAT
>Ga0209058_1003740_pt1 | contig 12274 bp, 8 predicted proteins | sample GraSoiAngelo_147_FD_185904 | JGI IMG/M metagenome (GOLD analysis project Ga0209058, IMG submission 185904) | Grasslands soil microbial communities from the Angelo Coastal Reserve, California, USA - 14_1009_05_40cm (SPAdes) (version 2) | ecosystem: Environmental > Terrestrial > Soil > Grasslands ... | reverse complement strand
GTCGCAAGCTTGAGCCATTCCACGTCGAACGAGGCTTCATAAAGATCGAGGAGGCCTTGGATAACAAATGCACAATCATCGGCGAAACCTTCAATATCGCTCCGACCCTCTCGATAATTGCGATACAAAATGTCGCGTGATGAATCGCACAAGTTTGCCCGCAGGAAATTCGCAGCGCGAAGCGCAATTTCCACGTAGCGTCGGTCGTCCAGTACTTGCGCAGCGCGAGCATAAGCAGAGATCATCAGGCCGTTCCAAGCGGCGATGACCTTATCGTCAAGATGCGGCCGCGGCCGTTGGGCACGAATGGCAAACAGCTTTTCGCGACTCTGCTCAAGCGATTTAGCAATGTCCTCCTCGCTTTTCTTAAAACGCTGCGCGGTTTCCGGAATCGTGTGACGTTCGATTAAAATATTTTTGCCGCGGAATTCATCCTGCGGATCGCTTCCTTCCGGCGCATTCCCGTGCGCTTGCACGCCGTAATGGAAATCGAAAATCTCAGCGTCATCACCGAGCGCGGTATCGATCTCCTTCTTTGTCCAAATATAGAACGCGCCTTCCTTCGTCTCGACGTGGCCGCGGTCAGCACCCGCGGCTACAACGGGACTGTCGGCATCTTCGGCCGAAAAAAAGCCGCCTTCCTTGGCGGTCATGTCACGAGCGACGTAATCGAGAATGTCGCGCGCGACTGCTGCGTATTGCCGATCTCTTGTGATCTGGAATGCGTCGAGATAGGCGACCGCAAGCTGCGCCTGATCATAGAGCATTTTCTCGAAGTGCGCCACGTGCCAATAACGATCGACCGAGTAACGATGAAAGCCGCCGCCGATATGATCGTGCATTCCACCGGAGGCCATCTTGCGCAGAGTGAACAGAGTCATTTCAAGAGCATGTATGCCCACGGCCGCGGCATCGGCATCCTGCCGATCCTTTCCGGAGATTGGCTGGAAGCCAATGCCACGACTTCGCGCGTAAAATCGCGTCAGGAAATTAAGCGTTACTGGCCGGGGAAATTTTGGCGCACTACCGAAGCCGCCCTCTTTCGGATCGTAACTGCGCTCAATCTGTTGGTAGGCGGCGTCTAAAATCCCCACGTCGATTTGGCCTTCAGCCGCCGTCGATTGAGATTCGCGTAACGCCGCAACGATCTTTCCACCTTGCTCGACGATCTTGTCGTGATTTTCCTTCCAGGCGGTTGCGATTCGTTCCAAGACTTTTTTGAAGCCTGGCTGGCCATATCGATCTTCCGGCGGAAAATAGGTCCCGCCGACAAACGGCTTCAGATCTGGCGTCAACCACACGCTCATTGGCCAGCCGCCCCCGCCAGTCGTCGCTTGCACAAAGGTCATGTAAACGCGGTCAACATCGGGACGCTCTTCCCGGTCCACCTTGATGTTGACGAACTCGCGATTCATGATCGCGGCCACGTCTTCATTTTCGAACGATTCATGTGCCATGACATGGCACCAGTGACACGTAGAATACCCAACTGAGAGAAAGATCGGTTTATTTTCCCGACGCGCCTTGGCGAACGCGTCCTCGCCCCACGGATACCAATCGACCGGGTTATGCGCGTGCTGAAGAAGATAAGGGGACTTCTCATGCGCCAGCCGGTTCGTGTGTTCGAGGGGCACGGGTGTCGGGTCAGCAAGGCTATGAGTTGATGTCACTAACCACGTTAGCGCAATAATTCCAAAGCGGAAGCGCCTTGTCATGGGATGACTCGCGACGGAGTACAAGTTTAGACCACCATTCTTGTCATTCCGAGCGAAGTCGAGGAATCTCTTGCCCATCCTAAAAGACACTGAGAGATGTCTCAACTCCGCTCGACATGACAAAACATGGACGCCGCGCATTTCATCTTCCTTTTTCTCGCCATCGGACTGGTTGCCTTTCTTTATTCGTCGGTCGGCCATGCCGGTGCATCGGGTTACATCGCCACCATGACATTGTTCGGGGTTGCCCCGACGATTATTCGACCGACTGCGCTCGTCCTTAACATCCTCGTCGCGTCCATTGGCGCATTCCAATTCTGGCGTGCGGGTCACTTCTCATGGAAACTATTCTGGCCATTTGCGCTGCTTTCGATTCCCGCTGCCTATCTCGGCGGCTATTTGCAGCCGTCTGCTTCTATTCTGAGGATTTTGATCGGGATCGTGCTTCTTTTCTCCGCGGCGCGGCTTGTGTTTCGCCGAAGTGATCCATCGCAAACGGCGGTTCCGTCGCGGCCGATGGCGGTGAGCGTCGGTGCAGGCCTGGGATTTCTTGCAGGGCTAACTGGAACCGGGGGCGGCATATTTCTCACTCCGCTTCTGTTGTTTTGCCGATGGGCGCACATTCGACAAGCTGCCGCCGTTTCTGCGCTATTCATTTGGGTGAATTCCATTGCCGGCTTGATCGGCTATTTCACTGCGGTCCATTCCGTGCCCACGCTCGGCATTGTGCTCGGAGCCGCTGCAATCGTTGGTGGTTTCGTCGGCTCGCGTCTGGGGAGCCGCCATTTTCCGACACGCACGATTTCGATCCTGCTGGCGATCGTTTTAACCATTGCAGGTGCAAAATTAATTTTTACGAGGTAAGGGCGATTGACTCAATCGCCCGGGCGGTTCGGGTGAACCGCCGCTACCTGATGCCAATCTCGAGCCTTGGCGCGGTCTTGGGAGACCAGGGGTTGGTTTTGTAATCGGATGCAACGATTTTGTCGGCGTACGCGTGCAGAAGCTGGCAAAGCGCCGCGACGTCCAAGCCGTGACGTCGCGGGCTGAACATTGATAGATTTCTCTCCGCGAGTAGAAACAAACGAACGGCTGGCTGTAAGCGCCGGCTATGTTTCGGGTGGGACGGATGTTCAAGTCGCTTTTGCAAATGCACAAAGGCTCCGGCGGCCTGGATCAATCCCTTGAAGAAATCTGTTTTCAGCCAAAGCTGCTCGAGGACATCGTGAGCCTCGTAATAGCGCTGTTCGTTCCAGCAACGGAAAAACGCCTGATAAAATGGATGCTGTGCCACATCGGTCCGGCGCGGGTCCACCTCTCCGCTGGTCAACTCGGCCACGAACCGCGAAATCCTCTCGCCTTTGCTCATGAACGGCTTAATTTGCTTGCAGCTCACACAATGGGCAAACGACCCGCAAAGAAGCTTTTCGAGGAGAGACGCCACGAGCGGTCGAGTTGTGATTCCACAACGGTCCGCGTGGCTGTACTGCGATAGATGATCACAGGCGCGGCCTTGGCCATTCTGCTGGTCGTTATCTCCATCCTGATTTTTTGCTCGGCGCTTTTTTCGGGATTGGAGACAGCGCTCTTCTCGCTGAGGCCGCATCAACTTCGCCGATTGCAAACGCATCATACCGGGCTCGCCAATTTGATTCGGTCATTCCGCGAGAATCCACGCGGCGCCTTAAATGTGCTGCTTCTCGGCGACGGGTTAGTGAAAGTTCCGCTGATTATTTTGTGTCTCTTTTTTCTTTGGGAAGGTCCTCTGGTCTCTCACATTCCGCAGTGGCTGACGGCAGCCGTCATTTTCGCCATTGTCGTGTTGGTATGCGATCTGATTCCAAAGCTTCTCGCGCTCTCTGCGCCCTATCGACTTTCAGCCCTTGGGGCGTTCACGCTGCAGATAGCGATGCCGCTCCTCAATCGTCTCGGCCGCGTGCTCGAGCGTGTTAGCGCTCTTGTCGTCGATCTTCTGACTCCGTCGCATCTGGGTATCCGGCAACGCTTGAGTGACGAGGAGCTAAGCACACTGCTTGAGATCAGCGAGGAAGAAGGCGCGTTGCATGAAGAAGAAGCCGAGATGATTCAGGAGATCATCAAGCTCGGTGATAAAACGGCTAAAGATTGCATGACGCCGCGCGTCGATACTTTTGCGCTCCCGGATGACTTAACCAACGAGGAAGCGATTGCGCGTTTAAAGGAAAAACGTCATCGCCGCGTCCCGGTTTATGCCGACACGCCGGATCAAGTCCTTGGGATCATCGATGTAAAATTGTTTTTGCTCGAACCATCGGAGCATTACACCGAAAAATTGATCGCTCCGTCGTTTGTGCCCGAGACGATGCGGGCGCTGGAGTTGCTCAAGCTTTTTCTGACGCATCCACAGGGAATGGCAATCGTGGTGGATGAATATGGCGGGACCGAAGGGATCATCACCACAGGGGATATCGTAGAGGACATTCTGAGCGACGCGCTTCCCCGAAGCGATGTCGACCTTTACATCGAACCGGTCGAAAACGGCAAATTTCTGGTGAGCGGCAACGCGCGCCTGGACGATTTAAGCGAATATCTTGGTTTTCGAATCGATGCGGAAGGAATAGACACGATTGGCGGATTTGTATTCACACGGCTGGGGTATCTGCCGTCCGCGGGTACGAAACTCGAGATTCCGGGTCTCAGCATCACCGTGCGCCAAGCGGGGCGGAAAAGAATTCAGGAAGTCTTGCTCGAAAAAACGGCGGACCGGGACGTTCAGAAAACATCGGACCAAACCAGAGCTGCAGCATGACAGTTGGGTTCATCATTTTCTGTTGCTGGATCGTTTCGTTCTTCTTTAACGGAATCGAAAGCGGCCTGCTGTCGATCGATCCGGTGCGGTTGCGCCAAAACGTGAAACGTCGCGTGCCGGCAGCCTTGCGATTGAACCGCTTGCTCAAACATCGGGAGCGCCTGTTCATGACGGTTTTGTTCTTTACCAACGCAGCGGACATCCTGGGCCTGCTCTTGTTGACACGGCAGCTCGTCCGCGCTTTCGGCTACATCGGATTTCTCTTTGCGCTGTTAATGGCATTTCCGGTTTATCTCTTTCTGCTTTCGGTCCTCCCGAAATCGATTTTTCGCCGATTTCCATTCCGCGCCCTGGCACATCTTGCCGGTGCGCTGGAATTCGTTTCCATTCTTCTTCTGCCAGTGTGGGAATTCGGGGGTTGGATGGGCAAATTGCTTCTGCCGCGGCGCGGAGCAAAACATCCTCGACTATTTGCCGCCCGGGAGGAACTCAAGCAGATCGCAGCACAAAGTGAGCGCGAAGGTTCTCTCACAGCCATCGAGCGCGCGATGATTCATAACGTTGTGGATTTCTGGAACGTTAAAGTGCGCGATGTAATGACGCCGTTGTCGAAAGTGGTTGCCTTGCGACCAAACGCGTCGGTTCGGGAAGCGACTGAACTCAGCGCTTCATCCGGCATCGATCGTCTGCCGGTGATAACGCCCGGCGGTCAAGCAACTGGGTTGGTCAACGTGCTCGATATTTTGCTCGAACAAAATGGAGAGAAGCCGCTCAGCAGTTATTTCCGGCGTATCGTAACGACAACCGAAGAGGAGCCGGCCCATCGAATCGCGCAGCAATTACGCGCTGCTCGTCTTGGCTTGGCTGCAGTCCGGGACGCGAAGAAGAACTTGTCCGGAATTGTTACCTTGGAGGATTTGATCCGGCGGCTCGTTTCTTCCAGCGAGGTGCGAGTTTAATCTTCTGAACGGAGCAACACGTCTTCGTCGCGGAGGATTCGCGCGGCACGAATGAGCGCGACGTGCGAAAATGCCTGCGGGAAATTTCCAAGCTGCCGTTTCTCGCGTGGATCGTATTCCTCGGAAAGAAGTCCCAGGTCGTTTCGCAGGTCGAGCAAGCGCTCAAACAATTCGCGCGCCTCTTTCTTTCGGCCAAGGAGATGCCAGCAATCGGCCAGCCAGAAAGAGCAAGGAATAAAAACCCCTTCCCGGCCCGGTAATCCGTCCACGCTGCATTCCTCCGGCCGGTAGCGCAGAACGAAACCATCCTGCATCAACTCCCGTTCGATAGCCTCGATCGTGTTGCGGACACGTTCGTCACTCGCAGGTAAAAAGCTGACGAGCGGTATGGTAAGTAGGCTCGCGTCCAAGGCATCGGAGCCGTAAACCTGCGTAAAGGCCTTCCTCCGCGCGTTGTACCCACACTCGCAGACTTCCGCGTGAATCTGGTCTCGAACTTTTTGCCACCGGCTAAAATGCTCGCCGGCTGCGCATCCGCAGTCCTCAACAAGCTTCACCGCGCGATCGAATGCCAGCCACGCCATCACTTTCGAGTGCGTGAAATTTTTTCGTCCGCCGCGCACTTCCCAAATTCCTTCGTCTGGTTTCTGCCAATTTGATTCCAGGAATTTCATTAGCTCGACCATCAGGGCCCAATCCGGTGCTTCCAATTTGATTCCCAAGCGATCCGCCTGCCACATCGCCGCCAGCACCTCTCCATAAACATCGACTTGAAATTGGTTCGACGCGGCATTGCCGATGCGGACCGGCGCGGACTTTTCATAGCCTGAGAGCCACGGAATTTCGACCTCGTCGAGCCGGCGTTCGCCGCGAACGCCGTACATGATCTGCATTTGCGCGGGGCTACCAGCGATGGCCCGCAAAAGCCATTCCCGCCAGCATTTGGCTTCTTCGCGATAACCGGAACGCAACAGCGAGAGCAAAGCGAAAGTGGCATCTCGCAGCCAGCAGTAGCGATAGTCCCAGTTGCGCGGGCCTCCTATTTGTTCAGGCAGCGACGTTGTCGCTGCGGCGACCAACCCGCCTGTCGGCGCATAGGTTAGTCCTTTAAGCACGATCAGCGAGCGCATCACTGCGTCGCGCCATTCGCCTTTGCTTTGAAATTGACTCGACCATTCTCGCCAGTATTTCTCGGTGTCACGCAACGCGTGTTCAGCATTGACTTTTCTCGGCGGATCCTTGTGCGACAAGAACCACGTGAGCACAAATGGCACCCGATCCCCTTTCGTCACGGTAAACTCCGCGACCGTGGTTAAATCTTTGCCGTAGGTTTCAATCGGAGTCCGCAAGATCAAACCGTCAGGTCCCGCAATCGCCTCGAGCCCGTCGTGACGTTTTCGCACCCAGGGCACGATCTGCCCGTAATCGAAACGGATGATCAGTTCCATGTGCATCGACACTTTGCCGCGCAGCCCTTCGACGATCCGAATGATGTCGGGATTCTCACCGCGCGGCGGCATGAAATCGATCAAGCGCACGGCGCCGCTCTTTGTTTCAATTTCCGTTTCGAGGATCAGCGAGTCTCCACGGTACCGGCGACGCGTCTCTTCAATCTTTTCCTCGGGGAAAAACCGCCAGTGTCCGTTTTTCGTATCGCCCAGGAGCGAGGCAAAGCACGCCGGCGAATCGAACCGCGGAAAGCAAAGCCAATCGACGCATCCGTCTCGGCTCACCAGCGCGCCGGTTTGGGTATCGCTGAGAAACGCGTAGTCCTCGATCTTTGTTTTTTCCTGCGCCACCTGATTCCTCCTCTTACTCTTGCTCGACTTGCTCCGTCTCCGCGAGCCTGGCGATCCCATCACGCGTCAATCGGTACACGGTCCATTCGTCCAGCGGCATAGCGCCAAGCGTCCGATAAAACTTGATCGCCGGTTCATTCCAATTGAGGACGGCCCATTCCATCCGGCCGCAACCGCGGTCGCGCGCGATCTTCGCAAGATCGACAAGCAACGCGCGGCCATAACCTTTGCCGCGCTTCTCCGGCTTCACGAATAGATCTTCGAGATAAAGCCCCGGACGCCCAAGCCATGTCGAAAAGTTGTGAAAGAAAACGGCGAAGCCAATCGGCGACTTTCCTTCAAAGGCGAGCAATACTTCTGCAACGGGTTTTTCGCCGAACAGAACATCGACAAGTTGTTCTTCCGTCGCGGTGACCTCGTTTGGCGCGCGTTCGTAAGTCGCCAGATCGCGAATCAATTGAAGGATGATCGGCACATCTTCCACACGCGCTGGACGAATCGCGAAATCAGTTTGAATTTTCATTTCCCGCTGATTGTCGACGACACGTGGGCGTAAGCAACTCCGAGCAGGGTTATGGCTTTGCGGTCGTCTCGCTGGCCAATGCGCGGCCGATGCGACTCAAGCCTTCGGCGAACATTTCCGTATTCACCCCCATCCCGATGCGAAAGTGGTCAGGCATTTCGAAAAAGCGGCCCGGGACCGCCGACGTGTCGAACTCCGATCGCAGGCGCTCCAGGAACGCGTCGACGTTCCCATTCCGTAAGCGCGCAAATGACGTCGTGCCCCATTGCGTAGGCACAGCAGAAAGACCTCGCTCGCGCGCCAAAAAATCGTCGACCAATTTGCGATCTGCTTCCACGATCCGCCGCGCTCTTTCACGGAGCAAATTCAGATGCTGGAATGCGGCGAGACTGAGAAGTTCACCCGGATAAACTGCTGTCGCGGCATAGAGATCGTTCAGGCGTTTCATCTTCCACGCGAGATCAGGACGCGCCAGAATCCATCCGCAGCGTAGACCGCTCACGCCGTAAACCTTCGTTAAACTACAGGTCACCACAAACTCGGGCCCGAGATGGAATGATGTGCGCGGTGTGTCCTCGTAAACCGCGTCGAGATAAACTTCATCGACCAGCACAAACGCTCCAACACTTCGCGCGATATCGCCGATTTCACGCAGAACCGAATCCCGCGTAAGCGCGCTCGTGGGATTATGGAGATTCGTGATCACGATGAGCCGCGTCTTCGGCGTAGTGCACCGGCGAACCTCCGCTGGATCGACGACCCATCCCTTTTCCTCAGCGCGCCGGAAGCGCTTCACGTTCGCTTCCAAATAATAAGCGACATCGAGAATTGGACCGTAAGCTGGATGCTCGATTAAAACTTCATCGCCCGGTTCAATGATGGCAGCCATGGCCAGATGGTTTGCCATCGAAGTGCCTGCAGATTCTACGACGCATTCGGGATCAACGCTGTGGTGTTCAGCGATGGCGGCCTGCAAAGACGCGTAGCCGTAACTGTTCTCCCCATTAATTTCGAGTTTCGCCAGATCCACTGGAAGTTCGCACGGGGGAAATGCCGCCACGCCACTCGTTGCGAGATTGAATCGCGCGCGACTCTGCGTCTTCGACCAATGCATGTAGTCAGAATGCTTGTGTCTCATGAATGGGTGCGCCTGAATCTGGTCCAAAAATAATAAACCGGGAGAGCAGCCAACATGATGCATAACGCGATCGCGCTATTGCGAGACGAAGCGATGACGGCGCTTATCACAATTCCGGCGCATGACAAAACAAACAGTATGGTCGTGAACGGGTGCCCTGGTACGCGATAGGTAACAACGTCCGATCCGATACTGCGCCGGCGCAAAATAAAGAGGGATGCCGCAGTCATTCCGAAAAAAATAAAATCAACAGTTACCTCGAAATTGAGGATCTCTCCATATGTCCCCGAAAGAGCAATGATGATCGCCGCCAAACCTTGAAGAACAATCGCGACCACGGGCGTTCCCGATTTTCCGAACAGTTTGCCGACGCTCTTGAAGAAAAGCCCGTCGCGCGCCATCGCGTAATAAACCCGTGGAGCGGTTAACATGCTCTGGCTGAGAAATCCGAGAGTCGAAACTGCGATTCCGGCAGCAATCCATTGCGCGCCGCGCTCTCCCAGTGCGATCCGCATTACATTAGAGGCGGGCGTTGTTGTTGCGTCGAGACCGACGGGACCGAGCACGCGCAGACACGCAAGATTGACTGCGAGATAGAGAGCCACAACTCCGGCCACACCTATGAGCAATCCCCGTGACAAATCGCGCCGCGCATCGCGCATTTCACCCGCAAGGAAAGTGGCTGTCTGCCATCCCCCGTAAGCGAAAGCGATGGGAACCATGGCAGCGCCAATGCTCTTCAAGAGACCAAATGACGCAGGCTCTCCAAGGAAGGGTTCCAATCTCAGCGAACCGTGGCCAGCGGTAAACCCAATCATTACGAGTGCTGCGATCGCACCAATCTTTAATAACATGAGAGCGCTCTGCACATTGCTGCCGGTGCGCGCACCCAAACAATTGATCCCGGCCAACGTGAGTAGCGCGATTACTGCGATCGCGCTGCTGTTCCAATCCGCTCCCGTCAGCGCACGAAAGTAAGATGCGAAAATAACCGCCACTGCCGCCATGCCGCCGGTCTGCGTGATCAGAAGTAGTCCCCATCCATACACAAATGCGACCGCAGGATGATAGGCCTCGCGCAAGTAAAGATATTGACCACCCGCCGCGGGCAAGCGCATGGCGAGCTCCGCCCAGATAAATGCGCCACACATCGCGAACAAACCACCGAGCACCCATACGCCGAGGATCAGGAACGGCGTATGCACCCGGTGCGCTACCTCCGAGGGATTGGCGAAAATCCCTGCCCCGACGATACCGCCCATGACGATCATTATGGCGTCAAACAAACCAAGCTGACGTCGAGGCCTTGGAGTCTCTCTCATTCCCTAGGACGGTTCAGCTTGTAGATTCTGAACTGGCGATTCATTTCCATCAGTGCCGCGGTTTCCGTCAGATGCTGCGCAAACTCGGGATAATAGTCTAACCACCAAAATGTGTTGGCCGTGAAAACAAGATGCGTCGCCCCGCGGCTGCGCAGCTGCTCAAGATCGACAATGGCCCGCTGACTGTCGCCTGGATTGCCGTCGTAAATCGCATCTCTCTCGAGGAAGTGCCAACCCTTTCGCTGCGCATAGTAAAATATCGTCGGATCGCCAGTGTCTGCGGCAACAATCAATGCATCGTGCGCTGTGATTTTGTGTAACTCCAAGCCGGCGTCGCGAAGTTGAGCGGCGGACGATTCGTAAAGCGGCCGCACATAAAGACAGGCAAGAGCTGCGAACGAACCCGCAAGCAGGATCGACAGTGTTAGTATCGCAACCCGCGAAGAGGAGATTTTCGATCTGATAAATGCGCAGGCAGCGCCAGCAAACCCTGCCGCGATCGGCACAAGCGGAAGTTGATACCAAGGATGGCGATTCCCGTAGCCGACTACGATGACGAAGAGGATCATTCCAGCCAGCCACCAATGGAAAAGGCTTAAATATCTCGATCGCGGAGCGACAAACAAACCACTGAGCGCCATCATCGAGAGAATCGGCGTGAGGCCGGATGTCGTAGTCCGTCGCGCGATTCCCCAATACCATGAAAAATTCTCGATCCGGATTCCGCCTTCGCCGAAGAAATGATGCGGATAAAATTTCTCGGCAATTTGATGCGCGTGCCAATACCACGCAACAGAAGGCAAAACCATAATTGCGGCGAAAAGCCAAAGGTCGCAACGTTTCGCAAAATTCCAGCGCCATTTTTGCCAGACGAGGAACAAAAGCGGCGCAGCGATAACGACGCTTGTGGGCTTAGTTAAAATCGACAAAGAAATCGTGATCGCAGCCAGAAAGAACGCTCTCGACTTGCCATCGTTGATCCAACGCAGGAAAAAATATAAACCGATTAGCGCTAGGCTCAGCGACGGAACATCCGGCATGAACGAGCGCCCGGCAAAAACGTTCCCTGGCGCAAAAGCATAAAAAAACGTCGCCCAAAGTGCCGCAACGTGGCATCGGCATCCTGCTGATGGGTCATGGCCTAGAAGGCCAGGCCACGTCTCGCGCACGAGCAAAAAGAAAAACGGCAGCGACACGGCGAAGAAAATTACAGACTCACTGCGTCCGATCCACTCGTGAGCGCCGACACATTTGTAGCAAATAGCTGCCAGAAACGGCAAAATAGGAAATTCCGTCCCGACATAGCCGGGCGGGCTGCCTGCCCAATCGATCTGCGGATAAGCAAAACGAAAACCGTTTTCGCAGAAGTTTCGGGCAATCGCCGCGACATCGCTTTGTCGCCAACTCCAGCGATCGACGAACGGCTGATTAATTAAAATCAGCCGCACCGCCACTGCTAAGACCCACAAGGCTATAATCAGCGTGGTAACGTGGTAGGGACGCCGCGCTGCGGCGTCCGGACAGCGCAGCGCGCTGTCCCTACCATAGACACGCGCTGGTATGCGCATCCTGCAAGCGTCTTGACAGGGGAGGTAAAGTCAATCGAGTACGAGAAACCCGAATTACGCAGAAACGCGCTCGCAATGAAACCACCGGCTCGCGTTTGTTCTCTAGCACGTGCGCGATTCTTTGCGCTCGCCCTGTTCACCAGTTGTGCGCTTTGCGTGGCGCGTGCACAAAACGAGCCGATCCTCGTACCTGACGTAGTCGATTATCAGAAATTGCTTCCTGTTTTACCAGAAGCGCCGCCGGGCTGGACAGCCGATAAACCGGAAGGCTCAACCGAAGATGCCGGAGGATTCAGGATTACCAACGTGCATCGCGACTATCACAAAGGCGAAGGCGCTAAGGCCCCGAGCGCGGCAATTAGCATACTGGATTCCGCCGCCAATCCGGATTACGTCACCGCCACTACCGCTGCCTGGAATAACACCAGCGAAACCACGGAAGGCTATGGTAAATCCGTCACG
>Ga0209058_1003737_pt1 | contig 12278 bp, 6 predicted proteins | sample GraSoiAngelo_147_FD_185904 | JGI IMG/M metagenome (GOLD analysis project Ga0209058, IMG submission 185904) | Grasslands soil microbial communities from the Angelo Coastal Reserve, California, USA - 14_1009_05_40cm (SPAdes) (version 2) | ecosystem: Environmental > Terrestrial > Soil > Grasslands ... | reverse complement strand
GACGCGGCAGGTCTCCCCATCGCGCCCTTGCTGCTGCGCTCCGATGAGATCCAGGCAGGAAGCATCACGCACGCGATTCGCCTCACCGCGCACTGCACATCGATGAGCTACATCTGGCCCGCGTCCCATCAGGCCGGTTCAAGCAATGCCGCGTGCCCGCCGATGGGCGTTCGCTTTCGCCTGCGCGGGAGCTATGACATCTCGAGCTTCTCGGCTGCGTCACAGGTCGTGCTGCGCGCGTTCCAGCACTACGGCTTAATCCTCGCCGACAACGGAGCGGACTGGTTTTTCGGCGGTACCACCGACGACTGGTGGGGGACGGCCACCGGCAGCCAGCTGGTCGCGGAGCTGAAGACGGTCCCCGCTTCGCAGTTCGACGCCGTCGACGAGTCGGGACTTCAGGTGGCGGCGGGCTCATATCAGACCGGGCCCCACTGCTCGTCTGCGGTGATGAGTGCCAATCCGGCCTCGCAGCAGTCGGTGGGCGGGACGGTGATGGTCGGCGCTGCGTCCAGCGGCTGCACGAATCCGCGCTACCAGTTCTGGACCCAGGCCCCGGGTGGGAGCTGGACGATTGCCCAGGCCTACTCCGCATCGACCACCTTCAGCTGGGCCACCACTGGACTGACCGCAGGCCTCTACCACCTCTCGGCGTGGGTCCGCGACGCTGCCAGCTCCGCCGCCTACGACGCCTTCGCGCCGGGCATCCCCTACACGCTGCTCGGCACGACGTGCGCGTCGGTGGGCGCGGCGGCGGCGCCGGCGTCACCGCAAGCAGCGGGGACAGTTGTGAGCATCACCGCCACCTCGGGCTGCCCCAACCCCCGTTACGAGTTCTGGATCCAGGCTCCTGGTGGCAGCTGGACCATCGCCCAGGCCTACTCGAGCGGCAACACCTTCAACTGGGCCACCGCTGGATTGAGCGCCGGCATCTACAAGTATTCGGTCTGGGTCCGCGACGCCACCAGCGCAGCCGCCTACGACTCCTACTTCCCAGGTACCGCGTACACGCTGACCACAATCACCTGCACCGGCGTCACCGCCTCGGCGACGCCGGCCTCGCCCCAGGACGCGGGCACGATGATCACCCTCTCCGCCACCGCCTCCGGCTGCCCCAACCCGCGCTATGAGTTCTGGGTCCAGGCCCCGGGCGGCAGCTGGACGGTGGTCCAGGCCTACTCGAGCGGCAACAGCTTTGCCTGGAACACGGTCCCGCCCGCGGGCATCTACAAATACTCGGTCTGGGTCCGCGACGCTGCCAGCGCCGCCGCCTACGACTCCTACTTCCCCGGCACCACGTTCACCCTGACCACCACGCCCTGCAGCGGTGTGACGGCCTCGGCCACGCCGGCCTCGCCTCAAACCGCGGGCACCGCCATCACCATCACCGCCACCGCCTCCGGCTGCCCCAACCCACGCTTTGAGTTCTGGATCCAGGCCCCGGGTGGTGGCTGGACCATCGCTCAGGCTTACTCGAACAGCAACAGCTTCAGCTGGAACACGATGCCGCCAGCGGGCGTCTACAAGTACTCGGTCTGGGTTCGCGACGCGAGCAGCGGCGCGAGCTACGACACCTACTTCCCGGGAACCTCATACAGGCTGACCTAATCTCATGCCGTTGACAATTCATGGCGGATCTTTCGGTATCGTCGCCCGGATGCGCAGGCTGCCGGGGCTGCTGTGCGTGTTGCCGCTGGTAGCCGCCCTGACGACGGCTGAGACCGCGAGCGCGAGCTCATCCTCGTTTAGCTCGGCGATGCAGGTGGCGTCACAAGCACGCCAGGTTCCATTGCCTGTCATCGAGGCGATCACCTATGTCAACACGCGCTGGGAGTGGATCAACACCCCGCAAATTGATGGCGGCGTGGGGCCCATGAAGATCACCCCGTCGCAAATAGCTCTCGCCACCTCGCTGAGTGGCCACAGTCAGGCCGAGATCACAGGCGATCTCGCGGCAAACCTGGACGCGGGCGCTGCGCTCCTCGCCAACTCACACACCGGCGGAACAGACCTTGCCACGTGGCAGACGGCCGTAGCTGCGACGCAAGGACCCCAGGTGGCGCAAGCGGTATTCACGGTGCTCGGCACCGGGGCGTCACGCACCACGAGCACGGGGGAGGCGATCACGCTCGGCCCGCAGGCCGTCTCCGCCCCCACAAGCGGCGCCGGGGGAGCGTCTGTCAACGACTCGGCCGCGACCGTAGCCTCCCCCGACTACGGGCCCGCAGCATGGGTTCCCGCTGATCCATCCAACTACTCGTTTGCGAATCGGGAGCACGACTATCCCATCAATCTGATCGTCATCCACGACATCGAAGGTGATTCGTCCACAGCTATCCAGCTGTTTCAAAGACCCGACTTTGCGGCCTCGGCGCATTACGTAATCGGCTACGACGGGTCGATCACGCAGATGGTGCGCGAGCACGACATCGCCTGGCACGCGGGCAATTGGGACTACAACACGCGCGCCATCGGCATCGAGCACGCAGGCTTCGCCTCGCAGAACCTGTACACGACCGCTGAGTACAACGCCAGCGCAGCGCTAGCCGCCTCAATCTGCTCCCGGTATGGCGTGCCGCTGGACCGCAATCATGTGATCGCCCACGCCGAAGTCCCCGACCCCGACAATCCGGGCCAGTTCGGTGGTGTCGACCACCACACCGACCCCGGGCCGTACTGGAACTGGAGCTACTACATGACCCAGGCCACGAGCGCCGCCGCCGGCCTGCCAAGCCCTCCCCACATGGGACCGGACCCGGTCGCCACGATGAACAGCTCGACGAGCGCAACGGTCACCTGGCAGCCGGCACAGACATGCCGCAAGCCCATCACCGGCTATACGGCGACGCGGCAGCCGGGGAACGTAGTCCAGAGCCTGCCCGCAAGCGCGACGTCGGCCACGTTCAACGGGTTGCAGGCCGGCACGGCCTACACCTTCACCGTGACGGCTGCCAACCCGGATGGTCAAGACACCTTGACCGCGGTCTGGCGGTGCGGCGCAGCGAACATGACGGTGACACCTGGATCACCCCAGCCCGCCGGCACCATCGTCCAGGTCACCGGAAGTGCCGGTGGCTGCCCGAGCCCGCAGTACGAGTTCTGGACCCTCGCCCCTGGTTCCACCAGCACGTGGCAGGTCGTCCGCGGTTACTCCAGCAACGCCACCTTCAACTGGAACACCACCGGCCTGGCGGCAGGCGCATACAAGATCTCGATCTGGGTCAAAGACGCGACGAGCCACGCGAGCTATGACGCCTTCGTGCCGGGAACCGCGTACACCCTGAACACCCCGTCATGCTCATCGATCAACGCCTCGGCGTCGCCCGCCTCACCACAGCTGGCCGGCACCGCGGTGACCATCGCCGCGAGCACGTCGGGTTGTCCGAATCCGCGCTATCAGTTCTGGATCCGCGCCCCAGGGGGCGGCTGGACGATCGCGCAGGCGTTCTCCAGCGACTCAACCTTCACCTGGAACACCGGCCCGCCGGCCGGCACCTACTACTGGTCGGTCTGGGTTCGCGACGCGGGCAGTTCGGCGGCCTACGACAACTATTGGCCGGGCACCGCCTACATGCTCAACTCGACGAACTGCACGTCGGCCAACGCGTCCGCATCGCCAGCTTCGCCGCAATCTGCGGGCACGACAGTCACCATCACGGCCAGCGCATCCGGATGTCCGAACCCGCGCTATGAGTTCTGGATCCAGCCGCCCGGCGGCAGCTGGGCGATCGCGAAGGCTTACTCGAGCACCGCCTCGTTCACGTGGAACTCGACGCCACCGGCGGGCACCTATCGCTACTCGGTGTGGGTCCGCGACGCCAGCAGCCCAGCCGCTTACGACACCTACTTCCCAGGCACCGCCTACACGCTGACCACGACGCCATGCACCGGTGTGACTGCCTCGGCGGCGCCTACCTCACCGCAGCCCTCGGGCACCGCCATCACCATCACGGCCAACGCCTCGGGCTGCACCAACCCGCGCTACGAGTTCTGGATTTTGGCTCCGGGTGGCAGCTGGACGATCGTGCAGCCGTACTCGAGCGCCGCCTCATTTGCCTGGATGACCAGTGGATTGCCGGCCGGAACGTACAGATACTCGGTTTGGGTCCGCGACGCGAGTAGCTCAGCCTCCTACGATCTTTACGTCCCGGGCACTATTTATAACTTGACTTAATCACTGTTTACGCCGGCGCCTCCAGGCCGCTGGCGCACGCAGTCAGCATCCGCGCCGACTTGTCCCTTAGACGATGCGCGAGCCTCGTCGCCATCGCGGCGGGGATCCTTGCATCGAGCCCGCCGGTAAGTTCTGAGGCGAACGCTGCCGCCGTGCCGGCATTCGATCACGTCTTTGTCATCGTGATGGAGAACCACGCCTACAGCCAAATCATGGGCAGCCCCTCGGCGCCATACATCAACAGCCTCGCTTCTTCGGGCGCCCTCGCCACCAACGACCACGCCGTGAGTCACCCGAGCCTGCCCAACTACCTCGCACTGACAGCGGGCAGCACATTCGGCATCACGACCGACTGCACGAGGTGTTGGGTTTCCGCAACGAACATCGCCGACAGGATCGAATCGAGCGGCAGCACCTGGAAGGGCTACATGGAGGGGATGCCGTCTCCGTGCTTCGTGGGCGACAGCTATCCGTATGTTCAGAAACACAACCCTTTCATCTATTTCAATAACATCAGAACCAACCTGGCTCGGTGCCAGAGTCATGTCGTGCCCTACTCGCGGCTGAGCATCGACCTGCAGTCAACTGCGACGACTCCAGGTTATGGGCTCATCACTCCCGATATGTGCCATGACATGCACGATTGTTCTGTCGCAACCGGCGACTCGTGGCTACAGCAACAGGTGCCCGCGATACTGAGCTCACCTGCGTTCCGGACGCAGCATTCACTGCTGGCACTCACGTGGGACGAGGACGACTTCTCAACATCGAATCATGTGCCCCTGATCCTTGTTGGCTCTGGCGTTCAGCCAGGGACGACCAGCTCCGCTGCTTACAACCATTACGCGCTCCTGCACACCTTGGAGGTTGCTCGTGGCCTGGCGCCGTTGACGGGCAATGACGCCGGTGCACCGCTGATTTCAGATCTGTTCACGACCGCCGTTGCGACGTGCACCGGCGTGTCGCTAGCGGCGAACCCGGCCGCGACCGCAACCACGGGCACTCTTGTTTCGTTTACGGCTATCGCATCCGGCTGCCCCAACCCGCTTTACCAGTTCTGGATCCAGGCTCCTGGCTCAACCACTTGGACGGTGGCCCAGCCCTACAGCGCCAGCGCAACCTTCATCTGGACCACTGTTGGCCTCGCTGCCTCGGTCTATAGCCTGTCGGTCTGGGCACGCGACGCAAACAGCTCGGGCGCATTTGGCGGCAACATGGGCCGCTACGACGCCTTCGCGCCCGGCCAGGCCTACTCGCTGACCTCGACTGTGTCGGCGTCGTGTACGGCAATCACGCAGTCGGCCTCGCCTATCTCGCCATCACTCGCTGGCACCGTGGTAACGCTCGGTGCCAGCGCCTCCGGCTGCTCCAACCCGCGCTACCAATTCTGGATCCTTCCCCCAGGAGGCAGCTGGGCGATCACGCAGGTCTACTCGGCCAGCGCAACTTTCACGTGGCGAACTGCACCACCCGCGGGCGGATATCGCTACTCGATCTGGGTCCGTGACGCCGCGAGCACAGCGAGCTACGACACTTACTTCCCGGGTACCGCATACTCGCTGACGACGACGCCGTGCACAGGTGTCGTGGCCTCAGCATCGCCCTCGTCCCCACGAACACCGGGCACAGCAGTCACTATCACCGCAACCGCATCCGGATGTCCAAACCCGCGCTATCAGTTCTGGATCCAGGCGCCCAGCGGCAGCTGGGCGATCGCGCAGGCCTACTCGACCAGCGCATCGCTCACATGGAACTCGACGCCACCGGCGGGCACGTACCGCTACTCGGTGTGGGTCCGCGACGCCAGCAGCCCAGCCGCTTACGACACCTTCTTCCCAGGTACCGCCTACACGCTGACCACGACGCCATGCACGGGAGTGACCGGGTCCGCGTCGCCGGCCTCCCCACAACGCGTGGGCACAACCGTCACCATCACGGCCAACGCCTCGGGCTGCACCAACCCGCGCTATGAGTTCTGGATTCTGGCTCCTGGTGGGAGCTGGACGATCGTGCAGCCTTACTCGAGCGCCACCTCATTTGCCTGGACGACCAGCGGATTGCCGGCCGGAACGTACAGATACTCGGTCTGGGTCCGCGACGCGAGCAGCTCAGCCGCCTATGACACCTTCGTCCCGGGTTCGGGCTACTCGCTGAATTGAGCTGGTGCCAGATCTCAGTACACTCCAGATCTCCAGTTCTTGTGGCTGAGAACCCAAGGGCTTGACAGGCATTCACAGCCCTTTGCTAAGGTCGGGAGTGCGAGAGAAGGGTTTTGCGCCGGTAATGACACGACCTGGAGCAAGCCAATGAATGTAGTCAGCATCGAAACTCTCCGCAGGGTGACCCCTGCGTTATTCGTCGGCGGAGTTTTAGCGTTGTCGTTTTTCGCTGCTTCACCGACGCTTGCCTCGAGCACGAACAACTGCGGCGTGAAGGGCTACGGGTATCACGATCACGGCAAGGTGTGCCCGAACCGGCCATTCCCTGGTCACGGCAATGGTGTGCTGCGAATACTCGCTTCGCTCGGGGTCTCGTCCCAAACAGCCATCAGCGCGACGGTTGGTGAGACCAAGAAGGGCAAGAACCACGCAGATAGCCAGGTCGCAGCTGAAGCCGAGAGCTCGAGTGCCACTACGACCGAAGACGCTGACGTGGCCACTGGCGTCGGGAACGGCCACGGCAAGACGAAAGGGCACGGCAAGGGAAATGGCCGCAATGGGGGCCATCAATCAGGCTAGCGATTAAGGGCGACGAGGCGAGCGTAGGCCTACTGCGTTAGGCATAGCTTGACGACGGCGTATGAAGAGTCGCCAACGCGAACAACCCGCCAACTAGCGACCAATCGTCGCCCTCTCCCAATCTTGGGGTCACACATGCTTGATTCATCCCGCGAGATGGGTGTACGTATCGGATCAGGCTTGGACGCTCTTGAACGAACCTCCATCAGCAACGCGACGCCACCACAAATAGCGACATGCCCAGACGATGGTCCCTGCCGTGAGAGCGCTCGATCATTATGTCGATCCAACCGACTTGTGGTCGCTGACGGCGCAGTACATGTTTATAGACCAGCAATCGGATGTGGTCTAGCGCCTCGATAGTCCCTCCCGCCACGAACATTCGATCCACGTTGAAGCCGGCTCGCTCGAGTAGGCGCCTTGCCTTCGCCCGTGGATAGTGCCGATGGCCAAGCATCCAGACAGGATCCAATGGTGCATGAATCGCGCTGGCATACGGGACCGAAAAGTACAGCCGACCGCCGCGTGAAAGGACCCGATGAGCCTCCCGCAACGCTCGATCCTCTGAAGCTCTCGGCAGGTGTTCGATTACATCAAACAAACAAACCGCATCAAAGGACTCACTCCTGAATGGCAGGTCGAGCACTGAACCTTCAACGAAAGCGGCACCGTTCTCGTTTCGCCGAGGTCCATGAATCAGCCTGTCTACGCCCACGTAATGGTGGTAGCCCTTTCGCAGAGCGACGTCGGCGAGCCAGCCGGACGAGCACCCGATATCGAGCAACCGATCGCCACTGTCGATTAACTCGGCGCACTCTTTGATGCGCCCTTGCAAGCGAACGCTGCTTCCCAGCGCCAAGGGATAGGCGAGACCTCGCCCTGACTTCATGTCCCTGTCAGGTCCTGGTCGAAAAGCTTGGTCGCATTGCGGTATACAGCAATGCCAGCAACCTTGTTTTCGTCATAATCAGCCTTTCGATCAAAACCGATTGCCTTCAAGAGGTCATCTAACTCTGCTAGCGAGGTACACCATTTGTGCCACTCGATTACCAGCCCACGGACGCAAGCTTGGATGAATTGCGCCTCATATGTAACAAAGTCCCGCTCCTTACCTTCAATATCCACCTTCATCAGATCAACGGCTGCGCCTCCAAACAGGCTGCGCCACTCATCAGCCACCGATACCGCTCTGACGACAGTCTCCCTGATTCTGCCTTTGGCCAGGACTTGCCTGCCAGGCTGATACGGCAGCACAGACGACGCTGAACTGGATGGGTGGACGTAGAAACTACTCCAGACCTGGCCTGGTTGCAATCCCACGGCGCCGTGCACAACAAAGCAATTCTTCAGACCGTTTCGCTCAATATGCCAGCGCGCTTCTTGGACCATCTTAGGATGCGCATCGATCAGCAGGCCCTGGCGGTTCAGCGTAGGATCGGTCGACGTCAACCACAGCGCAAACCATCCTGCGTTGCAGCCAAGATCTATGAACGTTCGCACGGGCTCCTCGCCCAAGGCTGGCCGGTAAGACTCATGAACGAACATTTCATACTCACTGCTGAGCTGGTCCAAGGAGCTGACTCGATATACCAGCCCACTCGGACGGAGCCGTCTCGAAAGCGGCACAACTCGGAGAATGACCTCTGCGATCGGGTAAAGCCGCAGCGATGCCACCAGGGAATGGAGCCAGGAATGCCGGCCCAGCTTGAGAGCAAGCCTGGTCGATATCGGCGACTGACTACGGTCTCCCACGCTCATTTTCTGGACATCGTTCGCATCACCCGATGAAACCCCTTTCGATCCCAACCCGTCTGTCGGCGCTCAGATATTGCAACCAGGCCGCGCCTGCAGGTTAATTGAACTCCTAGTTGCCATTGCCCAGAACAAACGTCGTCGACCTTGTCCGGACGCACGTCCTGCCTGGCATACCCTCCGGGCTTGCCCGCACTCAAAGAGTGAGTGCCCTGGCCGGTGTCTTCGCGGTGCTGAGCCTGGGGGTACTGCCTTCGGGCCCGCTGGCCGACCGCCTGGCCCTCGTGGCATTGGTCGCGTTCGGGTTCGCCTGCATTTTGGGCTGGACGCACGTTCTCCTCCGAGACGCGACACGCCAAGTCCAATCTGGCACTTTGGTTGCTTTGGCCAGGCGACCTTGGATCGTTGCGGCCATTGGCATCGCAGTACCAGCCGCGGTCGTCATACAGTCGTGGTTCAAACCGGGGACGACCATCGGTACCGGCGATATCACACCCCCCGACGGCACGGCCTGGGCGGCTCGAGTATTCGAGCCGTGGGTTTGGTCTGGCTCGAATTTAGGGGAACCGTCCCAGCTGCAGCTGAGCCTTCCATGGGCGGTTGTTCTCATGGGAGTGCACGCCCTAGGCGGGGATCCGGGTCTGGCCCAGAGAATCTGGTACACGATCCTTTTTGTCTTTGCAGGTCTGAGTGCGTTGGCGCTCATGGCAGCGTTTGGGATCAAGCCGCTCAATGCCGCAGTGGGCTCTGCGATCTATCTACTCAATCCATTCGTGACCAGCGTCGTGATCACCTATCCCAACTACATGGCTGCAATGGGATTGCTTGCAGGGATCCCGGCAATCCTTATGTTTGTGGGCAGGGGATCTCTGTCCGCGAGCCGGGCGGCCGGCCTCATTGCTGTGCTATCGCCTGTTCTTGGATATACGTTTCTCAATCCTCCGCTTGTCGGAATGATCATCGGCGTCGCGGTAGGTGCGGCCTTATTGACTGGTTGGCTCAATGGCAGCGCGAGTGGAATCCGCAGCCTTACCTCGCTGCTCTTGTCCGTGCCTCTAACGCTTGCGATCTCAGCGTATTGGATCGTGCCGGCCGTGATTCACCTGCTGGATTTGCATGACAACCAGCTTGCAACCCTCGCGAGTTGGACGTGGACGGAAGGCCGCGCAACGCTTCTGAACGCTTTCTGGCTGAATACGTCGTGGGGCTGGGTACATCCCGAGTATTTTCCGTATGCCGACAAGTTCGATTCGTTACCCCTTTCCATTCTTCGATTCGTGATTCCCGCCGCCGCGTTCGGCGCGTTAGCTCTGGGCAAGGGGACTGATTCTGTGGCTCCGGGTGGCGAGCGAAGGATGCGGCTCGTTCTGCCTTTGGCTTCAGTGGCGCTGATTGTGGTACTGCTCAGCACCGGAACAAATCCTCCAGGCAACGTTATCTTCGATCGTCTTTATGGCCTGCCACTGGGGTGGCTACTCAGAGAGCCAGGCCGATTCCTGATGCTCGCCGCATTGATTTACGGGATCCTCATAGCCGTTGTGCTCGAAGCCAACGTGAAGAGGAGGCTCGTCGACGACCTGATAGCCCGACACATGCCGTCAATATCGACCGGTCGCCTCATTGCGCTGCCGGCGATTGTTGCGACCGTGATCCTCATTGGTTTTCCGGTTTACACCGGCGCGGTTGTCCCGGATAGCCGGCCACTATTACCGCCTGCTCATATCCGCCTCCCCTCATATTGGCCACAAATGGCGAGCTTCGTTGACGGCCTCCCGACCAAGGGGGCTGTCCTGGTAATGCCTCCGGACGACTTCTATCAGATGCCGTATTCGTGGGGCTATTACGGCAACGAGGGTTTCATACCGGAGCTTTTCCGGCGACGCGTTCTTATCCCGAACGAGCAAGCCTACATCTCAACTTCGCAACAATTGATTGGGGCAGTAAACCTGACGGCCCAGGCTTTCCTGCGTCACGACTGGCACCAAGCTGAGAGCCTGGTCAGGACACTAGATGCGCCCCTCGTTCTACTGCGGCGGGACCTAGACACCCAATCACATGCTCGGGTGATCTCAGTGGCGTCGCCCGCCGATATTTCAAGCGCACTCCATGTGGCACCGAATTTCATCCTTGTGCGCCAAATCGGCCAGCTGGAGTTGTACATGCTTTCCAGCCCCCTAAGCGAGACGGAATATGCAAACGAATTCGTAACAGTCAACACGCTCACGCCCGACCTGCGGACGTTGTCGTTCTTTCCTGTCGGTACAGCGCTTGTATCTGCCTCACCGATTCAGGGAATTGCGAGCGCGATTCAAGCGCCGCCCCTCGAACTCTGGCCACAGATCGGAAACGAGCTCGTATGGCAACCCGAAACCAGGTCGGGTCGTACCTACCGATTAGCGCAGCTGGATGCGTCCAAGCTCACGGCACTTGACCATCGGGGTAGATATACAGAAGGATTGTCAGGCGCGCAGGCGGTATATGAGCCGAGCAACCAATCAGCAGTCACTGTCTCGGTCCCCGCGCGGACCGCGATCGTCAACGGCGATTTTTCGCAGGGCTTATGGGACCCGGTGGGAAACTGTAATGCCGCTCCTGCGCAGTTGCCACCGCACCTGAATGCACAAGTGGTACCGGCCGGAGCTCCAAACCGTCTTCCCGCCCTTGAGCTTTCCGCAGAGCGCGATAGCGCCTGTGAGAGCCAGCTGCTCAGTTGGCGAGGCGGTTCCATGGTCATTTCACTTAAAGTCCAGCACGTCCGAGGCGCGCCGCCGAGACTGTGCATGTGGGAAATCGGCGCCAATCGATGTGCCGCCATGCCTGACCTCCCTTCGAGGCTCGGCTGGTCATCATTCCAAGCTGCAATATCGCCGGATCAGGGCACAACCTCAGTCCGACTATATCTGTATGCCGATGGAAACTATCCTAATACCGACACAATTAATCGATATGCAGACGTGCACGTCGTAGAGGTTCCGTCAGTGCCCGAATTCATGCTAATAGCCGATGCACCGTCATCTGAGGCGGCAAGTCAACAACTCGCAATTCTTCACGAGAGCGCCCATCCTGCTTGGACTGCGTCAGGCGGTACGCATGTACTGGTTGACGGTCTGCTTAACGGGTGGCTTTTGCCGGCGGGACCGACGAAGTTCTCCGCAGAGTACAAATACGACGTGTGGGTTCGCGGCGCCCAACTAGTATCAGCGATTGCGTGCATCGCGCTACTCGCGACGATGGTGCTTCAGCGCCTAGCGATGGCTCTGCGGCGGCGACTAGAGTAACCAACGCGACAGGAAACAATCAGGGATCGATATCGCTACGGGCCAGTCTTGGCAGCTTTCATTGTTATGAAATGAGATCTTCGACGATCCAAGCGCCCTAGGTAGGCGGGCAAGGGGTGATAGCCCGCACCGGTTGCCTGAATGACCTCGAACCCATGAACCTCTAGCACCTCAAGTAACCCCCTGTAATTAAAGATTGTCTTGTGCGTCCATGTCTCAAGCTCTAGGTGACTCCCACGGTGCATCGCCAACGGGTTACCGAGCCCCTGGCGACGCTTCGAGACATTGGTCAATGAGAAGATCTGCCATCCCATCACCGCGGCGAAAATGTTGTGC
>Ga0209058_1003735_pt1 | contig 12278 bp, 15 predicted proteins | sample GraSoiAngelo_147_FD_185904 | JGI IMG/M metagenome (GOLD analysis project Ga0209058, IMG submission 185904) | Grasslands soil microbial communities from the Angelo Coastal Reserve, California, USA - 14_1009_05_40cm (SPAdes) (version 2) | ecosystem: Environmental > Terrestrial > Soil > Grasslands ... | reverse complement strand
AGTCGGCGAGACCTCGTGAGACAGCGTGACCGTGACGTGCGGCGCTTCCGCGGCGACGAGGGCCGCGAGCCGCCGCTCGTGGGCGGGGTTCAGATACGAGTGCAGCAGGCAGACGGCGAGCGTCGTAACTCCGCGACGGACGAGTTCGCGGATCGCCCGTCGCGCGTCGGCCTCGTCGAGCGGCACGCGCACCGACCCGTCGGCCAGGACCCGCTCGGTCACCTCACCGATGAGCCGGCGCGGGATCAGCGGCGCCGGCTTCTCGATCTGGAGGTCGTAGACCTGGTACCGCTTCTCGCGCCCGATCACCAGCACGTCGCGAAAGCCGCGCGTCGTCAGCAGCCCGACGCCGCGCGCCTTGCGTTCGATGACGATGTTGGAGCCGAGCGTTGTGCCGTGGATCGCCTGCGCGACATCGGTCCACGGGACGCCGCCCTGCGCGATCAGCTCGTCGAGGCCGGCCAGGCACGCCTCTGACGGGTCCGGATAGGTCGTGAGGCGCTTGGCGGCGAGAAGCTCACCGGACGGCGACTGGAGGACGAAGTCGGTGAAGGTTCCTCCGACGTCGAACCCGACGCGGTACGGCATTTATTGTAGCGGGGCCCGTGAGGCCGGCACCGCCGAGGGTGGCCTGATGCAGATGCGCGCCGGACTTGATTGTAGCGGGGCCCGTGAGGCCTGTTCGACCGAGGGTGGCCTGATGTAGATGCGTGCCGGCACGGTTGTCAGCTCCGCCGATCCGCACGCGAGAGAACGATTCGATACGGATACCGGCGGCCGGTCTGCCAGCTGACGGCATGCTCGACCGGCTCCCCGCTCGCCGCGAAATACGTACGCTCGAAGAAGAGCAGCGGCGACCGGGCGCGGATCTGGAGGAGCTCAGCGACCTGGCGCGGCGCCAGCGCCGCGTCCACGACTTGCTCCATGAGCGTGATCGGCACGCCGAGCAGGCGCTCGATGGCGCCGATCAGCGAGGTTTTGGACAGGTCCTCCTCGGAGAGCGCGGTGCCGATCGTCAGCGGCATGTAGGCGGTCACGTGCTGGAAGGGGCCGGTCTCGGCATTCCGGACGCCCACGATGCAGTACGCCGAGGAGCGCGGCGGCAGGTGAAGCGCCTGGGCGATGTTCGCCGGCAGGAGCACGACGTCGCGCGACACTAATTTGAACCATGTCTCGTCGCCGAGCGCGATCATGTCGCCCACCGAGCCGATCACCCGGAGCTTCCGGTCGCCCCCGGCGGAGGGCGTCGCGAAGGTCCCGCGGCCGGCGTGGCGGTAGAGCCGTCCCTCCTGCACGAGGACATCGAGCGCTTGCCGAATCGTCGGCCGGCTCACCTTGAAGCGAGCGCAGAGCGCGTGCTCGGACGAGATGCGCTCGCCCTCGTCGCGCAAGTCAAGGCGGATGGCTTCGGCGATCTGGAGATACCGCGGAATGCCGGGACGGTAGTTCACGCCAGGCGACCTCCTGTTGTCAGGATGTCTAGACACCTACCACCTGAGCCCGCTCCCGTCAAATTTCCCCCCGGTTCTCTGCCGCATTGACTCCCCGGAGGGCTACTCCTCGGAGAACCGGCGAGCATTGCCCATGTGGGGCCATGCGAGGGCCTGGACATTCGACAGCATCTGACGGAGGTGATTCCTGTCGTGGTGGACCCATTCGTGGAGCAGGTCCCCCACGCGCAGGAGGCCGACCTTCGGATGGCGCCCACCGCGTGCGAGGTCGGCGGCGCCGAGACCGGTGACGAGAGCGACGCTCTCGCGGCGAAGCCTGGCGAACTCGTCGACAAGCGCCGGGGCGCCGCGCTCGCAGTCCCGCCGTGCCCGGGCGACCTCGTTCTGATCCCAGGTCGCGAGCGCCGGGGTGTCACTCGCAAGGATGATGCGGATCCTTCCGGCGAAGCCGCGCCCCTCGCTCTCGATGAGGTGCCCGAGCACCTCCTTGGTGCACCACTCGCCGGGGGCGGGATGCCAGGCGAGGACGTCATCGGGCAGGGCCGCGAGCTCGGCGCGGATCATCGCGACCGCGCTCTCCAGCAGCCTACCGACCTCGGTCGGACGCAACAGCCTCGGACCGGGCGTCATCGGCCCGTGAGCTCGCGGGCGATGACGAGGCGCTGGATCTGGTTCGTGCCCTCGTAGATCTGGGTGATCTTCGCGTCGCGCATGAATCGCTCCACCGGGTACTCGCGTGTATAGCCGTACCCGCCGAACACCTGCACCGCGTCGGTCGTGACCTTCATCGCCGCGTCGGCGGCAAAGCACTTGGCCAGGGACGACTCGAGGGCCGTCGATGCAGCCCCGCGATCGACGAGCGATGCCGCGTGATGGACGAGCAGCCGCGCCCCGTGGACCTGCATCGCCATGTCGGCCAGCATGAACTGGAGGCCCTGGAAGGAGGCGATCGGCTCGCCGAACTGCTGGCGCCCCTTCGCGTAGGCCACCGCGGCGTCGAGCGCCGCCTGGGCGATGCCCACCGCTTCGGCGCCGACTGCGGGCCGCGAGCCATCGAGGGCCCGGAGCGCGAGCTTGAACCCCTCACCTTCTTCGCCGAGCCGGTTCTCGACCGGCACCTCGCAGTCGGTCAGATGCAGGGCCACGGTCGGCGACCCCCGGATGCCCATCTTTCGCTCGAGCTTGCCGATGGCGAACCCCGGGAACGTGGGCTCGACGAGAAAGGCCGTTACGCCCCCTTTGCCGCGGCCACGATCCACGGTCGCGAAGAGCGTGACGACCGACGCCTGGCTCCCGTTGGTCACCCAGAGCTTCACACCGTTCAGAACGTAACGGTCGCCTTTGCGGACGGCCCGGGTGGAGATCGAGGCGGCGTCGGAGCCGGCGCCGGGCTCCGAGAGCGAGAAGGCGGCCGTGATCTCTCCCGACGCCAGACGCGGCAGATAGCGGCGCTTCTGCTCCTCGCTGCCGGCCGCGACGATCGGCCAGCCGCCCGCGTACTGGACGAGGTAGATGACGGCGGTGGATGCGCACGCCCAGGCGATCTCCTCGACCGCGAGGCAGAAAGCGAGCGTTCCCATAGCGCTTCCACCGTAGGCCTCGGGGATGTAGAGGCCCATCAGCCCTTGCCCGCCGAGTAGCTCAAGCTGCTCGGCCGGGTAGGTCTCCGCCTCGTCCACGTGGGCGGCGAGCGGGGCGATCCGGTCGCGCGCGATCGAGCGCACGAGGTCCCGCATCCCGCGCTGCTCGTCGGTCAGGTAGAAATCGTCGCGCATTTCAGAGGCTCGACTGCATTATCGGCCCCGCCGCAAGCCGCTGACAATTCTCGTCACACCCGGAGACGAATTTTTGTAGCGGCGACATCCGGATACTCCGCAGGGCGGCCCAAATGCTCGAGATTTCGACGGCCGATGAACTGGCATCGACGGTGCAGTAACGTGGCGCCATGCAAACGACTGAGAAGGTCGTCGTCGTGATGCCGGCGTACAACGCGGGGCGCACGCTCCGTCTGACATATGAGGAGCTGCCGAAGGACACGGTCAGCCTCGTGATCCTCGTGGATGACGGTTCCACCGATGGGACGCTCGAGGTCGCCCGGCAGCTCGGCCTCGAGATCTTCGTCCACAATCGGAACTACGGGTATGGCGCGAACCAGAAGACGTGCTACGCGGAGGCGCTGCGGGCGGGGGCCGATATCGTGGTCATGGTGCACCCCGACTATCAGTACGACCCGCGGCTCGTCCCGCAGATCATCGAACCGATCGTCCGTGGGGAGGCCGATGTCGTGTTCGGCTCGCGACTCAAGAGCGGTTCGGCGCTGGCCCAGGGGATGCCCTGGTGGAAGTACTTCTCGAACCGCTTCCTCACGAACCTCGAGAACCACGTGTTCGGTCTGGCGCTCTCCGAGTTCCACACGGGCTACCGTGCCTTCCGCCGGGAGGTGCTGGAGACCGTCAACGTGGCGTTGAACTCGGACGGCTTCATCTTCGATCAGGAGATCGTCGCGCAGGTCGTCGCGTCGGGCTTCCGGATCGCCGAGATCGCGGTGCCGACGCGGTACTTCCCGGATGCCTCGTCCGCGAGCTTCTCGGACTCGACCGTCTACGGCCTGCGCATCCTCGCGCTCCTGGCCCGCTTCAGCCTTCACCGACACGGCACGTGGCACGCGCGCGCCTTCGACAGCCTTCGCGGGCGATACACGCGGCTCGCGCCCTCGGCCCCGCCGCCGCGCCGGGCGGTCGACCAGCGCCGGTCCGTTCCGGCGTAGCTACGTGGCGGTGTAGCGGTAGAAGCCCTTCCCGGTCTTCCGTCCGAGCTGTCCGGCGATGACCATGCGCTTGAGCAACGGCGGGGGCGCGTAGCGAGGCTCCCGAAACTCCTCGAACATCACCTGGGCCCATCGGGTAGCCACACCCGAGCTTCATCGCCGCGTCGATGTCCTCCAGCGACGCGAGCCCACTCTCGTAGACCCGGATCGCGTCGAGCAGGTACGGCACCAGCAGACGGTTGACGATGAACGCGGTCGAGTCCTTGGTCTGCACCGGCGTCTTGCCGAGGGCCCGCACCCACTCGATGGCCGTCTCCACGGCCGCATCATCGGTCAGGATCGTGCGCACGACCTCGACGAGCTTCATGAGCGGTACGGGGTTGAAGAAGTGGAGACCGAGCACCAGGCCCGGGCGCCGGGTCGCCGCCGCCATCGCGGTGACGTTACACGAGGACGTGTTCGACGCCAGGATCGTGGACGGCGGGCAGATCCGGTCGAGCTTCGCGAAGGTCTCGTTCTTCAAGGGCTGATTCTCGGTCATCGCCTCAATGACGAGGTCGCACGATTTCAGATCTTCGAGCCGGGTGGTGCCGGCGATGCGCGCCTGGGCCGCGTCCCAGGCCTTCGCGTCGAGCTTTCCCTTGCCCACGAGCCCCTCGAGCGTCTCGTGCAGCCTTCCGAGCCCCCGCTTGACCAGCTCGTCGTTGGCCTCAACAAACAGGACCTGGCACCCCGCCTGCGCCGCCACCTGCACGATGCCCGAACCCATGAGACCGCACCCGACGACGCCGACGTTCGTGATGGTCATGCGATGCCCCGTTTCGCCGGAGATCTCTCGGAGAGAGTGCGGCCGGTTACTTCCGGGAGCGGCCCGGCCGCGGTGGCGGCTCGTAGTGGAGTGTCCCCGGCGGACATGGATTCTTCACCGTGATCGACAGCGAGCCGTATCGGACACTCCCGTCGGGTTGAATCTGGCCTTCGGCCGCGAGCGGCGACGGGCCTGGCTCCTTCATGGCGCGATCGAACGCCGCGTCGCGTGACTCGGCGGGCGGCGCGAGGATGTTGAGGAGCACGGCCGCACTGATCGGCGATTTCGCCTCGTCCGCGACGGCGCCGGGGACCCAGGCGCCGACGAGGACGAGCGCTCCGGCGAGGGCAGCGATGCTAGTCATAGACGATGAGCGAATGGAGCGGATGTTCCTTCAACTTGTCGCGGCCGTGGAGAAACGCGAGTTCGATCATGAACGCCACGCCCACGACGTGGCCACCGAGTTGATCGATCAGTCGCAGCGTTGCCGCCATCGTGCCACCGGTTGCGAGCAGGTCGTCCACGGCGAGCACGCGCTGGCCGGGCTTGATCGCGTCCTCGTGGATCGCGAGCGCGTCGCGGCCGTATTCGAGCTCGTACTCGACCTCGACGGTCTTACCCGGGAGCTTGCCGAGCTTGCGAACGGGAACGAAGCCCGCGTTCAGCTGATGGGCGAGCGCGCCGCCGACGACGAAGCCCCGCGATTCGACGGCCACCACCACGTCGATCCGCTCTTGTCGGTACCGGCGCACAAACGTGTCGACGACGTACCGGAACGCCGGGCCGTCCTTCAGGAGCGTGGTGATGTCCTTGAAGAGGATTCCCTCGGTCGGGAAGTTCTTGATGTCGCGGATCTTCGCCTTGAGGTCGGCGACGTCCATCGATCGCTATCTTACTCCCGATGCCGCGGTGCGCAAGACGCCAAAGTGTCCGGAGTTGTGGCACCGTGACACGGCAGCGGCAGAAAACGTCAAGAGGTTGACGAGGCGCCATCGCGCCATGTGCGGGCTCAAGTCACGGATTTGGGCGGCGAAGTCTCAACAAGGTCACCGTGGCACCCACCTTGCTTGCCTGCCTTCGCAGCTCCCGTGAGGAGGACAGCATGTTGCTACCGGAACAAGTGCAGCGCCTGGTCGAGCTCGCCCTGGCAGAATTCGCGCCGGAGTGGCAGGTCACTGGCCTGTGCTCGGAGCTCAGCCTGCACAATCCCGAGCATTGGGTCTCCGGCCTCGGGACGTTCGGACTCGTCCTGCGAAACCGCAACAACAGGGCCGCCAAGGTCCTCGGTTGGCGGAATGGCGATGTCGGGAGCGCCTCGTACCATCGCGGCATCTCGTATCGCGTGCTCGAGGCGTACGCCGACCGCATCACGGATCCGATCCGTCGCTACTTTGAAGAGATCGGCCTGGTCATCCCCGGAAAGCTCTCGCCGCGGCTCGCCCAGACGGTCGCCATCCGGTCCAGCAGCAACTACGCCGAGTAGCCCCCCGCGGTTCGCGGCGTGATCACGACTCGAGCTGCTCGATGGCTTCGGGCAGCTCGGCGAGCCGCGAGATGGCGAGGTCGGGGCGTTGAGCGCCGAGCGCCCTGACCGACGAGGTCACCTGAATCACGCGCATCCCGGCGGCTCGGGCGCCCTGCACATCCAGGATCGCGTCATCGCCGACGTGCACCGCGGTTCCGGGCTCGCCGGCAACCGCACGCAGCGTCAGCTGGAAGATCTCCGGGGCCGGCTTTCGAATTCCCACCTCGTCGGAAAAGGTCGTGTGTTTGAAATACCCGAGGAGCCGAAAGCGCTCGAGCAACCGTCGGAGCGTTGCGCCCGGCGTTCGCATGATGTTCGAGACAAGCGCGAGCGTATAGCCTCCTCCGTTGAGGGTCTCCAGCGCCGCGAGCGCACCGTCGTCGACGGCCGGCGGGACGATCAGGATGGGCCGCGCATAGGCGTCGACCAGCGCGGTCATCATCGCCGGCGGGACACGGCGCGGCAGTCCGGGATCGACCGCTGCGAGGATTGCTCTGACGTGGTCGTCGACCGGCACGTCCCGGTGCGTGGCCCAGATCCGGCTGAGATAGCTCCCCGATTCGTCGTAGGCGCGATCGAGTGCCGCCGCGGACACCGGCATGCCGGCGGCCGCCAGCAGGGGCTCGAAATCCGCCAGGCGGCGCTTCTTATAGCGGTTGTCGCTCGCCGGACCGTCGAAGAGTAGCGTCCCCCAGAGGTCGATCGTGATGGTTTTGACCTTCATGCGATCACGCCGTGAAGTTCGGGTGGCGCTTTTCCAGATAGGCGCTCATCCCCTCGAGGGGCTCGCCGGTCGCGTACGCCGCGGCGAACGCGTTGATCCCGTGGCGCACCGCGGTCGGGAGATCGCTCTCCCGCCAGCGCACGATGAGCTCCTTCTGGAGCCGGATCGCCTCGGGCCCGGCCGCGAGGATCGCCGCCGCCAGCTCCTCCGCGGCTGGACGCAGACGGTCATCCGGCACCACGCGGTTCACGAGGCCCCAGTCGAGCGCCGTCGCGGCGGTGATCGGCGCGCCCGTCAGCAACATCTCCGCGGCGCGGCTGGGCCCGACCATCGGCGGCAGCAACGCCGCCTGGATGACCGAGGGCACGCCCACGCGCACCTCGGGCAGGCCGAACGAGGCGCTCGCTGCCGCCACCCGCAGATCGCAGGCCAGCGCGAGCTCGAAGCCGGCACCGAGGCACGGGCCGTTCACCGCTGCGATCACCGGAAACGGCGCGCGGTGCACCACGGCGATGGCGTCGTGGAGCGTGGTGATCAGCTCTCTTGCCCGGCCGACGTCGAGATCGCGCAGGACGCGCACGTCCATGCCGGCCGTGAACGCGCGGCCGGCCCCGACGACCACCACCAGGCGCGTCGAGCGGTCCGCCGCGAGCGCGTCGAACGATTCGCGCACGGCGCGGATTAGGGTCGGTTCGAAGAGGTTGAGCGGGGGGCGGTCCAGCGTGCACCAGACCGCGGCCCCCACCCGATGGATCGTGAGCGGGGACGCCACTAGTACCGGCGCATCGCGGGATCAACCGTGCGGGCCCAGTAGTCCAGCCCGCCGCGAAGGTTCTTCACGCTCTTGAATCCGCGCTGGCGGAGGTAGTCGGCGACCGCCGCGCTCCGGACGCCTTGATGGCAGTAGACGACGATCTCGTCGTCGGGATTCAACTCATCCACCCTGAGCTCGATCTCCTCGATCGGGATGTGCACGGCATTCTCGAGCCGGCAGAGACGCGTCTCCCAGTCCTGGCGCACGTCGAGGAGGAGCGGTCGATCATTCCCGGCCAGGCGCGCCTTCAAGTCTTGCGGGGTGATCTCGTCCATACCTCGCTCCGCTAGCGGGGCGCCCGACGCCCGACCAGAAAGTCCACGAGCCAGCCGTTCACCGCCTCCACATGCTCGATCTGCGGGAAATGTCCGCACGCATCGACCCAGCGAACCGCCGCGTGCCGCAGCACCCCGGCGACCTCCGCGCAATGCGCCTGCGGCACGACGGGGTCCTGACGACCGTGGATCAGCAACACCGGCAGCTCGAGCGTGGTCAGCGCGCGGCGATAGTCTTCCGCGCGAGCCTCCAGATCGATCCGCACGTCGCGGAGCGTTGTCAGGTACGCGGCGCGCGCCGTGGCGTCCGTGCGAGTCGCGTATTCGTAGTCGACGAAGAAGTCGACCTCCCGGCGGTCGGGTGCGTGGAAGCAACGCGCGAGGGCAGCCTTGTAAAGCCTCGCGTGCCCCGCACAGGACAGCACCTCGCCGAGGCCGCGGAGCGCGACGAGGCGGTAAATCCACGACGGACGATAGCCGCATCCTGGAACCAAGGCGCCGACGAGCGCGAGCCGCTCGACCCGGGACGGGTGCGTCAGTGAGTACGTGATGCTGACCGCGCCGCCGAGCGAGTGCCCCACGAGCGACGCTCGCGCGAGCCCGAGCCCGTCCATGAAACCCCGCAGCGCGCCGGCGAAATCGGCGAGACGGTACCGGGCGCGCGGCTTCGCCGAGGCGCCGAAGCCCGGAAGGTCGAGGGCAAAGACGGTCGCGCGGCTCGCGAGCGGGCCGATGTTGTGCCGCCAGGTCTCCGCGAACCCCCCCAGGCCGTGGACGAGGATGACGGCGGGCCCGCGGCCTTCGACGACATAGTGGAGACGGAGCCCGTCGACCTCGCCGCCTCGAAGCTGCAGTTCCGGCATGGGGCTACGATTCTACCAGAGGTTTATCAGGTGAACAGGTCACGGGGCGAGGGATCGGCCCGTATCGGTTGGCGCAGGAGCCGCTTCAGCATGAGGGCGTTCTGGACCGGATAGTCGCGGTTGTTGTTGTTGAAGGAGATGAAGACCTCCTCGGCCTCCTCGCTCACTCCCTCGATCTCGGGCAGAAACTCCCGCAGCTCCGCCTCGCTGTAGAGATAGTCGTACTTCTCCCGCACCGTCGGCTCCTCCCCGCGGAGCTGGCGGAGCCAGCCGTGCGCATTGCGGCCGTGCAGACGGAAGACGGCCGTCGACGCGGTCACCGTCGTCACCCGGGGCACGCTGTGGCCCGCCGGCGCGTCCACGATCACGTGCGCTAGACGCGCGCCGCTCAACGCGCGCAGGGTCTCGTCGGTGTGATCGGGCAACCACGAGCGGTGGCGGAACTCGATCGCGATCATCCACCCCGGCAGTCGCTCCGGCAGTGAGGCGAGATAGTCGAGGCGTCCAGGTTCGAAGTGGACCCACGGCGCGAACTGGAACAGGACATAGCCGAGTTTTCCGGCCTCCGCGATCGGCCGGAGGGCGGTTCGCACAAGCCGGAAGGCGCGATCGAGTGCCTCGGGCGGAAAGCTCGACGCGTCGATCTCGCCGCGACGTGTGCGTCGGGGGCTCCGCGGCAGGAGGGCGGCAAGGTCCGCGGGCACGGTCTCTGCCCTCGGGTGATGGCCAGTCAGGAGCGAGTACGCCTTGACGTGGAAGACGAAGCCCGGCGGCGTGCGCTCGACCCAGCGCAGCGTGTTCCTGATGTCGGGGATCGCGTAGTAAGAGCTGTTCACCTCTACGCTGTCGAACACGCTCGCGTAATAACGAAGCCGCGATTCGGCCGTCATCGACTTCCGGGGGTAAAAGGTCCCGGCCTCGATGAGCGCCGGATCCGCCCACGCGCAGATCCCGACGCGGATTTGCTTGCCCAACCTAGACGATCTTTTCGTAGATGCCCGGCGGGATCACGCGGTAGACGTGGATCGGCTGGGAGACGTTCTTGAACGTCCTCTCGCCGAGGCTCTCCAGAACGAAGTAGGCGCGGATGCGCTCGGCGGTGGTGGGGCCGACGACGATCTCGCCGCCCTGAGCCGAGCCCGCGAAGCGCGCCGCCACGTTGGTCGTGGGCCCCGTGGCCGTGAACGTCCACCGCTGCCCCGCCCCGGAACCGAGCTTGGTGGCGCCGACCAGCGCCTCGCCGGTGTTGATCCCCATGTGGAGCTGGATCGGCGGAAAGATGCCGCCGTACTCTTCGTTCAGGGTGGCCGTCCGCTGATGGATGGCGAAGGCGGCGCGTGTCGCGTTCAGCGCATGGTCGGTCGAGCTCCGGTCGGACTGGAAGATGACCATCAGGCCGTCGCCGGCCGTCTCGTTCACGTCGCCGTGCTGATTCTGGATGATCTCGAGGAAGCTCGAGAAGTAGGTCTGGACGAGTTGATTGAGCTTTCTCGCCTCGAGCTGCTCGGAGAGCTTCGTGTATCCGGCGATGTCGAGGAAGACGACCGAGACCTCGACGGTCTTCTTCTCGAGCTCGGTCGCGTTCGGATTCTGCTCGAGGAGCTTCTTGACCGCGTCGGGAACGAATTTCGACAGCTCGCCCTTGAGCTGCTCGAGGAGCTCGAGCCGCTGCCGCGACTCCTGGAGACTCTGGAGGGCGGTCTCCAGCTCCTTGTTCTTCGTCGCCAGTTCGGTGTAGGCCTTGGTGAGCCGTGATGTCATGTCGTTGAACGCGCCGCCCAGCTCGCCGATCTCGTCGCGGGCCCCGGCCGACGCCCGGGCCTCGAAGTCTCCATCGCCGACGCGCCGGGCGACGGCCGAGAGCGCGACGATCGGCCGGACGATGACGGAGCGCATCGCGATCGTCAGGACGGCCGCGGCGGCGAGGATCGTCAGCGCCGCGATGAGGAGCTGGCGGTTCCGGTGGCGTCTCACCTCGCTGAAGACGGGCTCCATCGAGGTCGCGACGCGTACCACCGCCCGCACCTTGTGGTCGGAGCCGTGGCAGCCCTGACATTTCTCCTTGTTGAGGATCGGGAGATGGAGCGTGAAGAGCGAGACGCCGTTCTCGACCTCGAGGGACTCCTGCGTCTTCAGGGTCTCCACCGCCCGGGTGAAGAGCGGTCCGGCCATCGCGGTCCCGGGCGCCCGCTTCATCTTCGAGATGTTCTTCATGACCTCGTCCGAGAGCCCGGCCGTGCGCGCGACCTCGGTGGCGGTCGCGAGGTCGGTGAACGCCTCGACGCCGTTGCGGCGATAAATCATCAGCGCCTCGAGCGGCGCCGCGTCCTCTGCCAGCTGCGCTCGCAGCTCCCGCTGCTCCTGGAGGAGGCTGCGGATGACGTCCGGCCGCTCCTGCAGCATCGCCGCTTCGATGCTGGCGACCACCGTCTGAGTGAGTCGCCTCACCGCCTGCTTGTTCTGCTCGACGAGCGCCGTCGACTCGCGCTGGATCGTCACGATTGTCGAGACCCCGAACCCGACGATCAGGACGGCCACGATGAGCACGGTGATCTTGAGCGCCAGTCTGGGACGGAACATCCTGCTCAGTGTCCTCCTCGTATTGCGTGCCGGCATTATAGGCCCGGTGTAGAATTCGCACGATGGCCGGACCGCGTGACAGCTTCGACGAGTTCGAGGCGACCAGCCTCTATTGTCCGCGCTGCCGGCGCGCCACGCCGGCACGCAAGAAACTTCTGCTGGTGCTCCCGTCCGGCAGTAAGTACGACTACGTCTGCGCCGAGTGCGGCACTGCCGTCGGCGCCAAGATGGACAACGATCCGACCGAATTTCATCGGACGATCCCGTCGCCGCCCCGACGCCTTCCCGGTCGTCCCCGCTAAACCCGTCGTCGCATTTCTCGTTGGAACTCTGCGTCGCATCAGCCCGTTCCCTGCGTGTCAGAGCAGTGGCCCTGCCGGTGGTGGATATCCGGAACAAGCCAACCTCCTGTTGCGTGATCCATCGGCGTATGCAATACTGCCCCTACTTTTCTGTTGTACCTTCCTCCAG
>Ga0209058_1003731_pt1 | contig 12285 bp, 18 predicted proteins | sample GraSoiAngelo_147_FD_185904 | JGI IMG/M metagenome (GOLD analysis project Ga0209058, IMG submission 185904) | Grasslands soil microbial communities from the Angelo Coastal Reserve, California, USA - 14_1009_05_40cm (SPAdes) (version 2) | ecosystem: Environmental > Terrestrial > Soil > Grasslands ... | reverse complement strand
GACGCAGGACCACCCGCGCGGCGCCGAAGTCCGCGACGACCTGGTGCGGGATGGTCCGATCGACGAGCGGGACGAGCATCACATGCTTCTTGGCGTCTTCGCGCCCCTTGCTGATCGCGCCAGGGACCTCGTCGGCCTTGCCGAGCCCGGCGCCGACGTGGCCGCGGCCGTCGCCAACGACCACGATCGCCGAGAAGGAGAACCGGCGACCGCCCTTCACGACCTTCGACACTCGGTTTATCTGGACGACCCGTTCGGTCAGCTCCAGGCGGTTCGCGTCAATCCGTGGCATTAGTTCAATCTCCGGCTACGCCGGAGACACGCCCCGGCGGGCTGACTCACTCGTCGCGGGAAACCCGCTCCTCGTTCGTTTGTCACCTAACCTAAAACCTCAACCCCGCGCTTCGGGCCGCGTCGCCCAGCGCTTTCACTCTTCCGTGGTAGCGATATCCGCCGCGATCGAAGACCGCCTCGCCGATGCCCTTTGCCTTGGCCTTCTCGCCGAGCACCGCCCCGACCGCCTTCGCCCGCTCGCTCTTATTGCCTTTTCCATCCTTGGCGTCGACGCTCGACGCCGCGACCAGCGTCTTGCCCGAGTCGTCGTCGATGAGCTGCGCGTAGATGTGCGTGATCGAGCGGAACACCGCGAGGCGCGGACGGCCCGCGCTTCCGCGGATCTTCTCGCGTACGCGCGCGTGACGCCTGGTGCGATTTTCACGTCTCGTCTGCTTCGCCATTAGGTCTTCGCCGCCCCGACCTTGCCGGCCTTGCCCGCCTTGCGGCGGATGTACTCGCCGGCGTACTTCACGCCCTTCGCCTTGTAGGGGTCGGGATTGCGGAGGCCGCGGATCTTCGCGGCGACCTCGCCGACCGCCTCCTTGTCGATGCCCGAGACCTTGAGCTTCTGCGGGGTCTCGACCGTGAAGGTGACGCCCGCGGGAGGATCGATCTCGATGGGATGCGAGAACCCCAGAGCGAGCTGGAGCTTCTTCCCCTGCAGCACCGCGCGGTAGCCCGTGCCGCTGATCTCGAGGTCCTTGGCGAATCCGGTGGTGACCCCAGCGACCATGTTCGCGATGAGCGTGCGGGTGAGCCCGTGAAGAGCGCGGTTGATCTGCGAGTCATCCGCACGCTGCACGGCGATCTTTCCGTCCTCCCGCTCGATCTTCATGTTCTCGTGGAAGGTCCGCGTGAGCTGGCCCTTCGGCCCTTTCACGCTCACGGTCTGGCCGTCGATCTTGATGTCGACGCCGCTCGGGATCGCGACCGGAAGTCGTCCGATTCGGCTCATGCGTTACCTACCTACCAGACATACGCCAGGACCTCGCCGCCGAGGCCCTTGCGCTCCGCCTGTCGGCCGGTCATGAGGCCGGACGAGGTCGAGACGATCGCGACGCCCAGGCCGCCGAGGACCCGCGGCATTTCGCTCTTTCGCGCGTATACGCGAAGACCGGGCTTGGAGATGCGGCGCAGCCCGGACACCGCCGGAGTCTTTCCGACGTACTTCAGTCGCAGCACGATCTCCCGCGCGCTCGGCTGCTCGTAGCCCGCGATGTAGCCCTCGTCGCGCAGGATGCGAGCGACGTCGGCCTTCATGCGGCTCGCCGGAACGGACACCGTCTCGTGCCGGGCGATGGCAGCGTTGCGGACGCGCGTCAGGAGGTCCGCGACTGGGTCGTTCGGCATACCGATGCCCTTTGGACGGGCCTTCTTCGGCGGCGCGGGCTTGCGCGCAGGCCGCTCGGACCGCTCCGCGGTCTCCGGCGGCGCCTGTTCACGCAGCGCGGTCATTTCTTCGGTCAACACGGAACCCCCAATCACCAGCTCGACTTCGTGACGCCCGGCAGCTCGCCCATCAGCGCGCGCTCGCGGAAGCAGATCCGGCAGAGGCCGAACTTCCGCATGAAGCCGCGCGGCCGGCCGCAGACCTGGCAGCGGTGGTGCGTCCGCACCGAGAACTTGGGCGAGCGCTGCGATTTCAGGATGAGGCTTTTCTTCGCCAACTTCTGCTCCTTAAGACGCAGTACGGAACGGCATCCCGAGCCCGCGCAGCAGCGCGCGCGCCTCTTCGTCCGTCCTCGCCGTCGTGCAGATCGTGATCTCCATGCCGCGCAGGCGATCGATCTTGTCGTACTCGATCTCCGGGAACACGAGCTGCTCCTTGAGCCCGAGGGAGTAGTTGCCTCGCCCGTCGAAGCTCTTGTCCGGAACGCCCTGGAAATCGCGGATGCGCGGGAGCGCAACCGTCACGAGCTTCTCGAGGAAGTGCCACATCCGCTCGCCGCGAAGTGTCACCTTGAGCCCGATCGGCATCCCGACGCGAAGCCTGAAGTTCGAGATCGCCCGGCGGGACTTCGTGACGATCGGCCGCTGGCCGGTGATGGTCGCGAGGTCGCCGGCCGCGGCATCCATGGCCTTGGCGTTGCCGATCGCTTCACCCATGCCGATGTTCACGACGATCTTCTCGACCTTGGGAATCTGCATGACGTTCCCGTAGGCGAACTGCTTGCGCAGGTCGTCGCGGATCGTCTTGTCGTAGCGCTCCTTCAATACGGCTGCCACTAAGTGGGCTCCTCGACGACGATCGCCTCGCCGCAGCGCTTGCAGACCCGCTCTTTGGTGTCTTCCGCGGAGCGGTGAGCGATGCGCGTCGGTTTTCCGCAGTGCGGGCAGATGACCATGACCTTGCCGAGCCCGAGGGGCATGGGCTGCTCGACGATCCCGCCCTTCTGGTTCTTGGCGGGATTGGGCTTGGTGTGGTGCTTGGCGATGTTGACGCCGGCGACGATCACCGTCCGGTCGCTCGGACGAACCTCCTGGACGCGGCCGCGCTTGCCGCGGTCCTTCCCCGTGATCACCATCACCTCGTCACCCTTGCGTAGGCGCATTCCGCCGGGCATCTCTAAAGAACCTCCGGGGCCAGCGAGACAATCTTCATGAAGTTTCGCTCGCGGAGCTCGCGCGCCACCGGCCCGAAGATCCGGGTGCCACGCGGCTGGTTCTGCGGGTTGAGGAGCACCGCGGCGTTGTCGTCGAAGCGGATCATCGATCCGTCGTTCCGCCGGTACTCCTTCGTCTGTCGCACGACGACCGCGCGCACGACCTCGCCCTTCTTGACGCCCGAGTTCGGGATGGCGTTCTTCACCGCGCCGATGAAGACGTCGCCGATCTCGGCCGTCGTCCCAGTGGAGGAGGCCAGCACACGAATCACCGAGAGCTCGCGCGCTCCGGTGTTGTCCGCACAACGGACCCGCGTGTACGGCCGGATCACTCTTTAGCCTTCTCCTCGGTCTCGGGCTCTTCCTCTTCGCGCTCGGGCGCGAGGATGTCGGTGACGCCTTCCTGCTCCTCGAGCGCCTTCTCGATGTCGGCGACCCGCGGCGCGGCAGCGCCAGCCTCACCCGCACGAGAGATGACCTCAACGAGCCGCCAGCGCTTGGTCGCGCTGAACGGCCGGCTCTCCTGGATGCGCACGAGATCTCCGGCCTTCGCATCGCCGTTCTCGTCGTGTGCCGCGAAGCGCTTGCGTAGCCGGATCATCTTCTTGTAGAGGGGGTGCTCCCTGAACCGACCGACCTCGACGGTGATTGTCTTGGCCATCTTCGCCGAGACCACGACCCCGACCTTTGTTTTGCGCCGCAGCTTGCGCCAGGTGAACTGCTCTTTCTCACCGGCGGCGGCGGGGACCGGAGCGGCCCGCTTGCGCGCAACGGTCCGTTTGCCGACCGGGCGCGCCGCGACCGCGGCCTTCCCCGGGGCCTTCGCGGTGGACGCAGAGCGCGTCGACGCGGCCTTCGCCGGAGCCTTCGCGCGCGTCGTCCGCGCGGTTGTCTTCTTTTCGGTCTTTTCGGTCTTCTCAGCCATTGCTCTGACTCTCACTCTCCGTCGTTCGCTCGCCCATCACGTGGAGAAGGCGGGCGATCTTTCGTCGGGTCTGCGGAAGGGAGCGAAAGTTCTTCAGCTGGCGCGTCGCGAGCCGGAACTTCGCGTCGAAGAGCTCCTCGCGCGCGCTGCGCAGCTGATCGGCGATCTCGTTGTCAGACAGCCGCCGCATGTCCTTCATCAGTCACCGCCTCCTCTCTCTCGATGAATTGCGTCTTGATCGGTAGCTTGTAGGCGGCGAGCCGCAGCGCTTCCTTGGCGAGCGCACGGTTGACGCCGCCGACCTCGATGATCACGCGCCCCGGCCGTACGACCGCGACCCAATGGTCGGGCGCGCCCTTTCCCGATCCCATCCGCACCTCGGCGGGCTTCTTGGTCACGGGTTTGTCCGGGAAGACATTGATCCAGACCGCGCCGCCGCGCTTGAAGTGGTGCGTGACAGCGCGGCGCGCCGCCTCGATCTGGCGGGCGGTCATCCAGCACGGCTCCATCGCCTTGAGCGCGTAATCGCCCTTGGTGATGGTGTTGCCTCGCTGCGCCGCGCCCTTCATGCGGCCCCGCTGGAACTTTCGGTGCTTGAGCCGCTTCGGCTGCAGCACTAGCTCGCCCTCACGGGGACCGGAGCGGGCGCCGGCGCTTGAACCGGGGGTCGTACCGCGGCCGCGGGCGCGCTCGTCTGGGCCACCTGTCGCGGCGCGGGCTCGATCTCGCCTTTGTAGACCCAGGCTTTCACGCCGATCGTGCCGAACGTGGTCTTCGCCGTGGCCCGGCCGAACTCGATGTCGCCACGAAGCGTGTGCAGGGGAACGCGACCCTCGCGCTCCCACTCGCGGCGGCTCATCTCGGCGCCGCCGAGCCGACCGGACACGGCGACGCGCACGCCCTTCGCGCCCGACTTCATCGAGCGCTGCACGGTCTGTTTCAGGACCTTGCGGAAGGAGACGCGCCGCTCGAGCTGCTGCGCGACGTTCTCGGCAATGAGGTAGGAGTCGAGCTCCGGGTAGCGGATCTCGAAGATGTTCACCTTGACCATCTTGCCGGTCATCTTGCCGAGAACCTGGCGCAGCTCCTCGACCTTCGCGCCACCCTTCCCGATGACCACGCCGGGCTTGGCCGTTTGGATCGTGACGGTCACCTGGTTCGCCGAGCGCTCGATATCGATCCGGGCGATCGCGGCGTCGCGAAGGCGGTTGCGGATGGCGTTCCGGATCCCGATGTCCTCTTTGAGAAGGACCGGGTAGTTCTTGCGGTTCGCGTACCACTTCGCGTTCCACGTCTTCGTGAAACCGAGGCGGAACCCGACCGGATGCGTCTTCTGGCCCACTGCCTAGCCTCCCCTCTCGTCGAGGACGACCTCGAGGTGCGCCATTCGGTGCACCTTGAGGTCACGACGACCGCGACCGCGGTACCACACGCGCTTCATGCGCGGGCCCTCGTTCGCGATGGCGCGCTTCACGTACAGGTTCTCGAGCGTCAGGTTGAAGTTGTTCTCCGCATTGGCGATCGCCGACCGCACCACGCGGCCAAGCGGAAGCGAGGTCGACTTCGGAAGGTTCTCGAGGATGGCGATCGCCTCCTCCGCGCTCTTCCCCTTGATGAGATCGGTCACCAGGCGCGCCTTCCTCGGGGAAAGCCGGAGGTACCGGGCCGAGGCCTTCACTTCCACGCTAGGCACCTGGCCTCACGTTGGTCGAGCGCTCGGGCGTGCCCGCTCCGGCAGCTGGCGCAGCGGCGCCGGGCGCGGCCGTCGCGCTCGCCGCCTCGGCGGCCGCGATCGCGCGACCGTGACCGCGGAAGCTGCGCGTTGCCGCGAACTCGCCGAGCCGGTGGCCGACCATGTTCTCGGTGATGAACACCGGCACGTGACGGCGGCCGTCGTGCACCGCGATGGTGTGGCCGACCATGATCGGCAGGATCATCGACGGACGCGACCAGGTCTTCACGACCTTCTTCTCGTTGCGCGAGTTCAGCATGTCGATCTTCTCTTTGAGGCTCTTCTCGATGAAAGGCCCCTTCTTTACGGATCTACTCATTACTTGGACTTCCTCTTCCGCGGCCGCTCGGTGACGAAGCGATCGGTGCGCGGGTTGTTTCGGGTCTTGAGTCCCATCGCCGGCTTGCCCCAGGGCGTCTGCGCCATGCCGCCAACGGGTGACTTGGCCTCGCCGCCGCCGTGGGGATGGTCGCGCGGGGACATGACGACGCCGCGGACCGCCGGACGCCAGCCCATGTGACGCTTGTGCCCGGCCCCACCGATCTTGCGGTTCTCGTGCTCGACGTTGCCGATCTGGCCCACCGTCGCGCGACACCGCACGTGGACGACGCGGATGCCGCCTGAAGGCAGGCGGACCTGCGCGTACTCGCCTTCCTTCGCGACGAGCTGCGCGGCGCCCCCGGCCGCGCGCACCAGCGGCCCGGCTGGAGCTCCACCCCGTGGATCTGCGTGCCCGTCGGCATGTGCTCGAGGGGCAGGCAGTTGCCGACCCGCGCCTCCGCATCGGGACCCGACACGACCGAATCGCCGACGCGCAGATCGTTCGGCGCGATGATGTAGCGCTTCTCGCCGTCGCGATAGACGAGGAGCGCGAGCCGCGCCGAGCGGTTCGGGTCGTACTCGATCGCGGTCACGCGAGCCGGGATCCCGTCCTTGTCACGTTTGAAATCGACCTTGCGGTAGTAACGCTTCTCACCGCCGCCGCGGTGCCGCGTCGTGATGCGGCCCTGCGCGTTACGGCCGGCCTGGCGCCGCTTGGGCTCGAGCAGCCGCCGCTCCGGGGCCTTGCCCTTGGTGAGCTCCTCGAACGACGCGGACTGGCGGAAGCGCCGCACCGGCGACGTCGCCTTGTATTGCTTCAGCGGCACTTCTTAAACCCCTTCCACGAAGTACTTCTCGATGCGCTGGCCCTCGCCGATCGTGACCACGGCCTTCTTCCAATCGGGCCGGTGTCCCATGCGCCGCCCGAGTCGGCGCGATTTGCCGGGGACGTGGATGACGTTCACCGCGACGACGTCGACCTTGAACGAGTCCGCGACCGCATCCGCGATGTCCCGCTTGGTGGCGCTCTTCGCGACGGCGAACGTGTAGCGGCCGGACCCGGTCTGGCTCATCGAACGCTCCGTGATGACCGGGCGGATGAGGATCGTGCTTCCTTTGATGCTCATGAGGCCCTCCCGACCGTCGCGCGCGCGGCGAGCGCGTCGAGCGCCGGCCGCAGCACGAACACCGTCTCCGCGCGGAGGACGTCGGAGAGGCGGAGCGTTCCCGGTGTGCGGAGGTCGAGCTCCTTGAGGTTGGCGACGGCGCGCCCAACGCGCTCGTCGGTCTCGGCCGTCACGAGGACGGTACGGCCGGTCTGGCCGACGCGCGCGAGCCAGTCGACGATCTCACGCGAGCGAGGCCGATCGCCCTCGAAGCGAAGCTCGTCGACGACGAGCATGCGACCGCTCGCGGCGTGCGCTGCAAGCGCCTCCGCGAACGCGGCGTGACGCATCTTCGCCGGCATGCGCTGCTTGTAGCGGCGACCGTTTGGCCCGAACACGACCCCGCCGTGCCGCCACTGTGGAGATCGCGTCGATCCCTGCCGCGCACGCCCGGTGCCCTTTTGCCGCCACGGCTTCGCACCGCCGCCCGCGACGCGCGAGCGGTTCTTCGTTGCGCTCGTGCCCTGACGCGCGTTCGCGAGCGATGCGATGAGCGACTGGAAGAGCACGCCACGACGTTTCGCCGGCGACACGATGGCGGCCGGGAGCTCGACCGAGCCGTCCGAGCTGCCGTCGGCCTTGATCACCGGGGCGTGGCCCGCGGGCGCCGTCGGAAGCGGGCGCGCCTCGGCAGCCGGACGCGGGGCCGGGGCCTGCTCCTGGTCGCGCGCGCGGCGCTCTTCGCGCGGCGGCTCCGGCCGGACGACACGCGTCACCGGCCGCGCGACCGCGCGCTTCGCGGGTGCCTTCGCCTTCGCCGCGGCCGGCTTGGCCGCTGCCTTCGCGGTGGTCGTCTTCGCGGCGCTGGCCTTCGCCGGCACCGCTTTCTTCGGCGCCGGTGTGGCCTTCTTGGCCTTGTCTTTGTCTGCCATCAGGCCTTTCTCACCATGACGACCCCGTTCTTCCCACCGGGCACCGCGCCCTCGATGATGAGGAGAGAGCGCGCTGGATCGCTTCTCAGGATCACGAGGTTCCGAACGGTGACCTTGTCCGCCCCCTGGCGCGCGGCCATCCGCAGACCCTTGAGGACGCGGCCGGGGGTCGTGCCCGAGCCGACCGAGCCCTGACGCCGCAGGTGATCCGAACCGTGCGACTTCGGGCCGCGTGAGAAGTGATGCAGGTGCACGGGGCCCTGGAAGCCCTTGCCTTTGGACACTCCGCTCACGTGCACCTTGTCGCCGGGCGTGAAGCGATCGACGCCGATCTCCTGGCCGGTGGCGAACCCATCGATGTCGTCGAGCCGTACCTCGCGAAGGACGCGCATCGGCGGCAGGTTCTTCAGGTGGCCGAGCTCGGCCTTCGTCATGCGGTCGGGCTTCTTGGCCCGCCCGAACCCGAGCTGGATCGCGCTGTAGCCGTCTCGCTCCTTCGTGCGGACCTGCGTCACCACGTTCGCCTCGGCGACGATGATCGTCGCCCCGACGACCGAGCCGTCTTCCTTGAAGTGCTGGAGCATGCCGAGCTTGCGGCCAAGGAGCACCGGCTTTTTGAGTGCCGGAGCGGCATTGGTCGGCTCTGCCTGCTCGTCCTTCTCTTCCACTTTCGTTTCGTCGTTCATCTTTCGGCGGCCTTCTTACAGGGCTTCCGTCAGGAAGCCCACGTATGAGTGATAACGAGTGAAACGAGTTGTCACTCTTAGAGCTTGATCTCGATGTCGACGCCGGCCGGAAGGTTCAGCTTCATGAGCGCGTCGACCGTTTTCTGTGATGGGTCGTTGATGTCGATGAGCCGCTTGTGCGTCCGGATCTCGAACTGTTCGCGCGAGTCCTTGTAGATGAAGGGGCTCTTGATGACGGTGAACTTCTCGATGCGCGTCGGCAGCGGCACCGGACCGGTGACCGTGGACCCCGTCCGCTGCGCGGTCTCGACGATCTGCGCCGCGGACTGGTCGATGAGCTTGTGGTCATACGCCTTCAGGCGGATCCGGATCCGTTGCTTTGCCATGGCTAGGCGAGCACCTTCGTGACCACGCCGGCGCCGACGGTGTGGCCGCCTTCGCGGATCGCGAAGCGCAGGCCCTCCTCGAGCGCGATGGGCGTGATGAGTGTGACCTCGAGGGTGGAGTTGTCGCCGGGCATGATCATCTCGGTGCCCTGCGCGAGCTTGGCCTCGCCGGTCACGTCCGTCGTGCGGACGTAGAACTGGGGACGGTATCCCGAGAAGAACGGCGTGTGACGGCCGCCCTCTTCCTTCGAGAGCACGTACACCTCGGCGTTGAAGGTCGTGTGCGGCTTCACCGAGCCGGGCTTCGCGATGACCTGGCCGCGCTCGATGTCCTCGCGCTCGAGACCGCGGAGGAGCAGGCCGATGTTGTCGCCGGCCTCACCCTGGTCGAGCAGCTTGCGGAACATCTCGACGCCGGTGACGACCGATTTCTTCGCGTCGCGGATACCGACGATCTCGATCTCTTCGCCGACCTTAACCACCCCGCGTTCGACCCGGCCGGTCGCGACGGTGCCGCGGCCCTTGATGCCGAAAACGTCCTCGATCGGCATGAGGAACGGCTTGTCCTTGGCGCGGACGGGCGTGGGAATGTACGAGTCGACCGCGTTCATGAGGTCGAGGATCGACTTGAACTCCGGGGCGTTGAGGTCCTTGGATGTGCTCTCGAGGGCCTTGAGGGCCGAGCCGCGAATGATCGGGGTGTCCTCGCCCTTGTAGCCGTACTTGGAGAGGAGCTCCCGAACCTCGAGCTCGACGAGCTCGAGCAGCTCCTCGTCGTCGACCATGTCGACCTTGTTGAGGAACACGACGATCTGCGGGACCTCGACCTGACGGGCGAGCAGGATGTGTTCGCGCGTCTGCGGCATGGGGCCATCTGCCGCGCTGACCACGAGGATCGCGCCGTCCATCTGGGCGGCGCCGGTGATCATGTTCTTGATGTAGTCGGCGTGGCCCGGGCAGTCGACATGCGCGTAGTGGCGCTTGTCGGTCTCGTACTCGACGTGCGCGATCGAGATGGTGATCCCGCGCTCGCGCTCCTCGGGGGCGTTGTCGATCGTGTCGAAGGCGCGGAACTCGGCCCCGCCCTTGAGGGCGAGGGTCTTGGTGATCGCCGCGGTGAGCGTGGTCTTGCCGTGGTCGATGTGACCGATCGTTCCCACGTTCACATGTGGCTTGGTGCGCTCGAACTTCTTCTTTGCCATGACCCTCCCCTTTGTCCCTTACTTCTTGTTGATGACCTGGTCCGCAAGGTTCTGCGGCAGGACCTCGTAGTGGTCGAATTCCATCGAGTAGGACCCGCGGCCCTGCGTCCGAGACCGAAGGTCGGTGACGTAGCCGAACATGTTGGCGAGCGGGACCATGGCCGAGATCACGCGTGCGTTCGCCCGCTCCTCGCTCCCCTGGACGTGGCCCCGCCGCGAGTTGAGGTCTCCGATGACGTCGCCCATGAACTCTTCGGGGACGATGACCTCGACCTTCATGATCGGTTCAACGATCACCGGACCGGCTTTCGGCACGGCGGCCTTGAGCGCCATCGATCCCGCGATCTTGAACGCCATCTCGTTGGAGTCGACCTCGTGCTGGGAGCCGTCGACGACGGTGGCCCGAAGGTCGACCATCGGATATCCCGCGATGACGCCGTTCTCCATCGCCTCTTTGATCCCTGACTGGACGGCTTTCTGCCAGTCCTTTGAAAGACGATCTCCGCGGATCCCCCACTCGTACTCAAAGCCGGTGCCGCGCTCGAGCGGCTCGAAGTCGACGACGACGTGGCCGTACTGGCCCTTGCCGCCCGATTGGCGGACGTAGCGGCCCTCGCCCTGCGCGGGCTTGGTCAGCGCCTCGCGATACGCGACTTGTGGACGTCCAACGTTCGCGGCCACTCTGAACTCCCTCAGCATCCGGTCGACGATGACCTCCAGATGCAGCTCTCCCATCCCTGAAATGAGCGTCTGGCCCGACTCCGGGTCGGTGTGCACGCGGAAGGTCGGGTCCTCCTCGGCCAGGCGCGCGAGCGCGAGCGACATCTTCTCTTCGTCGGCCTTCGTCTTCGGCTCGACGGCGATCTGCACGACGGGCTCGGGGAACTTGATCGATTCGAGGATCACGGGCTTCTCCGGGTCTGAGAGGGTGTCGCCGGTGAACGTCTGCTTCAGACCGACCGCGGCGGCGATATCGCCGGCGGCGACCTCCTCCACTTCTTCGCGGTGGTTGGCGTGCATGAGGAGGATCCGCGAGATGCGCTCCCTACGGTCCTTCGTCGCGTTCATGACCGTGTCGCCCGAGCGCAGGATGCCCGAGTAGACGCGGAAGAACGCGAGCTTGCCGACGAACGGGTCGCTCGCGATCTTGAACGCGAGCGCGCTAAAGGGATCCTCGTCCATCGGACGGCGGACGATCTCCTCACCCGTCTTGGGATCCGTTCCGGTGACCGGCGGGACATCGAGCGGAGATGGGAGGTACGCGACGACGGCGTCGAGCAGCGGCTGGACGCCCTTGTTCCGGAGCGCGGCGCCGGTCAGGACCGGGACGACCTTTGTCGCGACCGTCGCGGCGCGCAGCGCCTTGCGAAGCTCATCCGGCGTGATGTGGTGCTCCTCGAGGTAGCGGTGAAGGAGGGCGTCGTCGGTCTCGACCACCTTTTCCACCATCGCCTCGCGCGCCTTCTCGGCCGCGTCCTTCATGTCCGCCGGGATCTCCCGGATCTCGGGCGCGACGGCCTCGTCGCCCTCCCAGTAGAGCGCCTTCATCTCGATGAGGTCGATGACACCTTTGAACTTGTCCTCGCTGCCGATGGGGAGCTGTATGACCACGGGGTTCGCGCCGAGGCGGTCGACGATCATGTCGACGCAGCGCTGGAAGTCGGCCCCCATACGGTCCTGCTTGTTGATGAAGCAGATGCGCGGAACCTTGTACTTGTCGGCCTGGCGCCACACGGTCTCGGACTGCGGCTCCACGCCGGCGACGCCGTCGAACACGACGACCGCCCCGTCGAGCACGCGGAGCGAGCGCTCCACCTCGACGGTGAAGTCGACGTGGCCGGGCGTGTCGATGATGTTGATGCGATGGTCGTTCCAGAAGCAGGTCGTGGCGGCGGCGGTGATGGTGATGCCGCGCTCCTGCTCCTGCGGCATCCAGTCCATCGTCGCGGCGCCGTCGTGGACCTCGCCGATTTTGTAGATCTTTTTGGTGTAGAAGAGGATCCGCTCGGTCACGGTCGTCTTGCCCGCGTCGATGTGCGCGATGATCCCGATGTTC
>Ga0209058_1003723_pt1 | contig 12300 bp, 14 predicted proteins | sample GraSoiAngelo_147_FD_185904 | JGI IMG/M metagenome (GOLD analysis project Ga0209058, IMG submission 185904) | Grasslands soil microbial communities from the Angelo Coastal Reserve, California, USA - 14_1009_05_40cm (SPAdes) (version 2) | ecosystem: Environmental > Terrestrial > Soil > Grasslands ... | reverse complement strand
GGAGCTGCGCGTAGCGACTGACGTCCGTGAACGTGATCGCCACCCCGAGCGCCGGGCCGCTGTCGTCGAGGAGCGGCGCCACCTGCACGTCGTAGTACCGCGCCTGCGCGTTGGGGCCGGGACGCTCGACGTTCGCCATCCCGACCGGCCGGCGCTCCGCGACCGCCTGCTCGATCAGCGACCGCAGCTCGACCGGCCGGTAGCACAGCTCCACATCGCGGAAGGGGCGCCCGATGTCCGCGGCGCTCAGCCCGAAGCGGACACGCGTCTGCTCGTTGGCGAGCACGATCGCGTCGTTCGTGTCGACCACCACCTGCGCCACCGGGATGCCGTCGACCGCGAGCTCGCGCAGCCTGACCTCGCGTGACACGCGGCTCCCGGCCTCCTGATCGCCGGTCTGGGCGAGGATCATCAGGCGATCGCGCAGGTTGATCTTCGCGGTCTTCACGAAGACGCGGTGCTTCAGGTTGACCGGACTGAACACGCTGGTGTGCATGAGGAGCATCTCCGCCCGCCCCAGGAAGAGGAAGCCCGCGTCGTTGAGCGCGAAGTGGAAACGGGCGAGGACCTGGCGCTGGGTCTCGAGGTTGAAGTACATGAGGGTGTTGCGGCACACGAGCAGGTCGAGACGCGAGATCGGCGCGTCCTGGACCAGGTTCAGGTTCCCGAAGATAATCGCCTGGCGCAGCTCCTTGCGGAAGACGTGGCGGGCCGCCGCACGCTCGAAGTACCTGTCGCGGAGGTCGGGGGGGACGGGCTCGAGATCCTGGGCGCTGTAGCTTCCCTGACGGGCCTGCGTGACCGCGTCCTCGTCGACGTCGGTGGCGTAGATCTTGACGCGCTGGTTGAACGCGTCTGCGCCGAGCACTTCCGCCAGCGTCATCGCGAGGCTGTACGCCTCCTGGCCGCCGGCACACCCGGCGCTCCAGACACGGATGGGCTCCGCGTCGGCCTTGGCGGCCAGCAGCTGCGGGAGGATCTCGGCGCGAAGGTATTCCCACGCGGGGGAGTCGCGAAAGAAGCTCGAGACGTTGATCAGGACGGTATTGAAGAGGTTGGTGAACTCCCCGGGATGGGTCTCGAGGTATTCGAGGTAGTCGCCGTAGCCCTGCAGGTTGAGCATCTGGGTGCGCTTGCTCACGCGCCGCGCGAGGCTCGACCGCTTGTACCCGGTGAAGTCGAATCCGCGGCTGCTCCGCAGATGCTCGAGCAGCGCCTCGAGCGCCCGGCCGTCTTCCACGTCCTTCATTGCACCTGCCCCTTCATCAGCGTCACCAGCGCGGACGCGATCTCCTCGAGGGGCAGGACGAAGTCGACGTTGCCGCTGTCGATGGCCGCGCCGGGCATGCCGAAGAACTCCGATGTGTGCTGGTCCTGGGCGATGACGGTGCCGCCCATCTTCTTGATGGCCTTGACCCCCATCGAGCCGTCGCCGCCGCTGCCGGAGAGCACGACGGCGATCGCACGGTCCCTGTAGCTCGCCGCCACCGACTCGAACAGGAGGTCGGCGGAGGGGCGCACGAAGTGCACCAGCTCGGACTGCGTGAGCGAGAGGCTGCCGTCGGCGTTCAGCAGCAGGTGCCGGTTGGGCGGGGCGATGTAGACCCGCCCAACCGCCAGGCGGTCGCCGTCCGCCGCCTGCCTCACCTCCAGGCGCGTGCGGTGGCTCAGGATGTCGGCCATGAGGCTGCGGTGGCGCGGGTCGAGGTGCTGCACCACGAGGATGCAGGCCGGGAAACCGGCCGGCAGGTCGCTGAGCACGCTGCTGAGCGCGGTGAGTCCTCCGGCCGACGCAGCGAACGCGACCACGTCGAAGGCGGCGTCCTCGGGCGAGGCGCCGTGCGTCATTTCCCGAGCCCCGGGAACGGATCTGTGGCCAACGTGAGGCCTCCCGACCGGGCGAGGATGGACGGGAGCAGCACTTTCACGCCCAGCCGGGCAGCCACCCTAGGACGGGTCGAGGAGACCGTCAAGCAGCCTCGCCCCCCATCGCCCGTCCGCACCAGCGACAACACGCGTCATGCCTTGAGGCGCCGCCTGGCGGCGTCGAGGTCGAGGACCACCCACAGCACGATATCGTCGGAAGGGCGTGGGCTCCGTCGCGCCGAGGCGAGCATCTCCCAGTGCCGCGCTCCGCGCGGGCTGAGCCCCGCCACGTGGAGCCGCCCGTCGCGCGTACGGGCCAGCCGGAGCGCGCCGATGGTGTTGAGGAACCCGGGCGGCCGGGTCCTCAAGAAGCGGAGGAAGCGCGCAGCCCCCCGGACCGGCAGCCCGAGACCGACCAGCTCGTTCGCCAGCACGAACTCGATCAGGTTGTCCTCGGAGTAGAGGCGCGGCTTCCCGGCGCCGACAGTGTCCGCGATCTCGGGCCGCACGACGCCCTTCTCCGCCCAGTCGATGACCTGCCGCGGCTGGAGCCCGACCCTCGTGCAGACCGCTGCGCGCGAGTAGCCGCGCGTCATGTACGTATTTGTGTACGCGCCAGAGCGATTCGTCAAGAGCGCTCGCCCCACGACTTTTTTGGCTCGAGCCGCCCTTGCCGAGCCGTTCTTCTGCGCGTTCAAGCAGTTAGCGTCACAAGGCAACGGTGAACGGTCCACCATGCCCCAAGGGGGCAGGCTCCTTACCCACACGAAAGCCGGAAGAACCACTTTTTTTTTCGCGCCTCCCGCATGCGCGGGAGGCCGTCGCAACGGAATTGCGATAAGCGGTTCACGAGAAGAGATCCGCGCGGGAGGAGGTCGCGTGAACAACCACGCATCAGATCACTCGCAGCGCGAGCAACGGAACTCGAAGGCGGGCGAAGTCCCCGGACGCGAGCCCGGGACGGCCCCGGAGGGCCCTGCGGAGGCGGACGTCCGCCTCCTCGCGCCCGAGACCATCCTCGCCTCACAGTTCCTCGGCGAGCGCGTGTCACCCACGACGTTCAGCGGCGAGGCCCGGCTCGCGCTGGCGATCCTGCAGGACGCGATCCAGATCTACTGCAAGCCGGAGGCGTCCCTGCGCCTCCGTCGGGAGGCCGCGAGCTGGCTCGGCAGCAGCGATCGCTCTTGGTGCTTCTCGTTCGAGCGGATCTGCGAGGCGCTCGGGCTGGAGCCGGAGTATGTGCGCCGCGGCCTCGGCCCGCCGGGGAAGCACCTGCCGACGGCGCCGGGGTCGCGAGGGATCGTGTGCCGCCGAGCGAGGGCCGCGTGACGGAAGAGCGCCGGGGCCGGGTCGCCGAGCAGATCGAGGTTCTGCGCGAGCGTGGGGAGGAGCTCGCCCGAGGGACGCGCACGCGCGACGCGTCACTCGAGATCGCCCCGGCGGAATCCTCTGCGGGGTTGCGGAGCGCGCTCGAGGCCGAGCGAGAGCTGATGGCCGCGATCCTGCGGAGCACGGGCGATGGCCTGGTGGCGGTCGATCGGACGGGCAGCATCACCCTGGTCAACGACGTCGCCGAGACGCTTCTCGATGTGCGGAGGGAGAAGCTCCTGCGGCGGCGGCTCGCGGATACGCTCGCCTGCGCCGGGCGCCCGGTGCGCCTGACCCCTACCGCCGGCGCCGAGGGTGTAGCCTACGAGGTGACGCTCGAAGCCCCACAACAAATGCTCGATCTGCGCATCAGCCCCATCGCGAGCGGCGGCTACGTCCTCCTGGTGCGGGAGGTGACGGCCGAGCGCGCAGCCCGGGAGAGGGCGGAGCAGCAGGTGCGGCTCGCCGCCACCGGGCAGCTCGCCGCCGGCATCGCGCACGACTTCAACAATATCCTGTCGGTGGTGCTGACCCACGCGCAGTTGCTGCGCAACGACCCCACGCTCCCCGACGACGTGCGCGTCAAGCTCAGGGCCATCGCCGACCAGGCGCGCCGGGGCGGACAGCTGGTCCGCCAGGTTCTGGATTTCAGCCACCGCACACCCACGCGTCGCCAGCGGGTCGATCTCGCCGCGTGCGTCAGGCAGACCGTGAACCTGCTCGAGCGGACCATCCCCGAGAACATCGTCATCGGCACCGCGCTGGCTCCGGGGGAGTGCGTGGCCGACGTCGACCCGGTCCGAGTCGAGCAGGTAGTGGCCAACCTCGCCTTCAACGCGCGCGACGCGATGCCGGGTGGGGGACGCCTTCGGATCGAGCTCTCCCGCCGCACGCTGAAGGAAGGCGAGCGCCCGCCGCTCGCGGGCATGACGCCGGGGGAATGGGCCACGCTCTCGGTAGCGGACACGGGCTTCGGCATGTCGCCCGCCGTCCAGCGGCGACTCTTCGAACCCTTCTTCTCCACCAAGGCCGGGAAGGGAACGGGGCTCGGGCTGGCACAGGTCTACGGCATCGTGAAGGAGCACGGAGGTCATGTCGACGTGACGAGCGAGGTCGGCCGGGGAACGACCTTCACCGTGTACCTGCCGCTCGCGGACGTCCGCCGCGAGCCGCAGACGAGGGCTCCCGATGGGCCGCGAGAGGCGAAGGCGCCCGACGTCTTCGACTCCGCCGACGAGACGCTGCCGACTGGCGGGGGAGAGCTGGTCCTTCTCGTCGAGGACGACGCGAGCTCGCGCGTCGCGAGCGCCGAGGCGCTCGAAGCCCTCGGATATCGCGTCCTCGCGGCGGAGACCGCGGAGCAGGCGTGGGAGCTGTGGGTGCGGCACGAAGACGAGGTCGCGCTCGTGCTCACCGACCTGGTGCTGCCGGGCGTGAGCGGCGCGTATCTCTGCTCGGCGCTGAGGCGTCAGGACCGTGCCCCCGTCATCGTGATCTCCGGGTATCCGATCGACGGGAAGGACAGCCGGCTGGTCGGGGTGGCTCACCGGCTCCAGAAGCCCTTCGGGATCGAGCGCCTCGCCCGGGTGATCCACCACACGCTCGCCGGGTCGCGGCGCTGACCGCTCGCCACGGCGTGGTGGTTGGCCCCGGACGTCCGTGCCCTGTGGGGGCTACGCCGCTTGCTTGCGAAGGAGCGCGAGGCGACCCCGTCACAGCGTGGCGATGCGCTCGCGGCCGAGCGAGGATGCCCGCGACAGTCTCTATGTTACGAGGATGTTACGGCCCGAGCCCAACGGCATGTTGATCGGCGCAACCCGGGCAGGATATGCAGCCGGTCATCCTCCTCCCCAAGGTGCGGGGTTTCGAATGAAGGGTTGGGAAGACGACCTGCTGGACCACCTCGTGTGGCTGACGCTCATGCACGCTGGTTGCGGAATCACCCGGGACGAAGCGGTGGCCGAGTTGAAGCGTGAGTTTCCCCCGCTCGCGGACGAGGCGCTGGCACGCAGCCGCAGCCGCCGTCCGGGTCGGGCGGTGGACACGACAGTGCCGACCGCCCGGTAGCTCCACCGCCTTCGCCACTCCTCGGCACCCCGCGTGCGCGGGCGTCGTGCTCCGCCCAAGGTTGACGCCGTCCTTGGCGGCGCGCCGCCGTCCCCCCGGCTTGTCAAAGGCCGCGGTCATCGCCTGACAAGCCTCATGCTGCGTCACCTGCGTGGAGGGTTGGGGCCGCGAACACGACGGGACCGCGCGCAAAACCGAACGTTGGAGGGCGCCGGTCGCTGCCGGCATGACGCCAGCGCGGCCAGTCGTGCCCTCGCCTGGTTGCCATCGCGCTGGCCGCTCGTTTGCTTGAGCTGCGCGGAGGCTTCATGGGGCAGGCAGGCAAGCACTGGGGATTCGCGCTCGTCGTAACCGCTCTCGCCGTCACCGGCGTTCTCACCGCCCTCGGGATACCGCAGTTTCACACGGACTCGGCGTGGAGGCAGATCTGCCTCGCTTTCCTGCCCTGACACGGCCGCCCTCGAGCGCACCACGCTGACAGTCTCGCGCCCGTTTCGGCTCGATCACCTGGAGCTGGGCGAGCTGCGTGCTGCCGTGCCGCCGTTGCCGCTCGCTGGCGCCTGACTACCCGCCCCCGCGAGCGTGCCCAGCAGCGCTCGGCGGGCCTGCTCGTTGTGCCGTACGTGTCGGCCTAACAACGCCGACCCGCATCACTCAGGCGGCCGCAGTCGGCCGGATGCACACCGCAAGGCGAAGCGACCAGCCCTGATCGGGACGGCGGGCCGCGGCCCGACAGGCATGAGCACGGTCACGGCAAAGGAAGGGATACCCAAGACCTGTCTCGCCCGGCGCCGGAAGAAGTACGAGCGTCGGTTGCACACCGTGACCGCACGCGGGCAGCACACTCCGGCAGCCGACGGCAACCTGTACAGGCCACTTTGGCTGGGTAAGGAAGCGTTCCTCGTCGCCGCCAGCGACCGATGCGCACCGCGCCACTCCGCACCTACCGCGCTCGTGCAAGCCGTATGGGTGCGCGAGATTCCCGTCGGCCCGGGGACGAGACGCTCGCCCGCGTTGGGCGCATCCCGCGGGGCGCGAACATTCCCTTCGCCGTCGCGGGCGGGTTCGCGATGGTCGAGGATGGCCAGCAGATAGCAGCAGGGCAGATAGGCAGATGACCGATATCAGCGGCCTTTCTCGGGCCCGCGTACGTGACACCCGAACGCGGACGTTCGCCGACCACTACGTCCGATAGGACCCGAGTAACTGGCTAGCTAGCTGATCCTGATCTTGCAGGAGGCATCCCGATCAGGTAGCCGCGTGGCGTTCGTCGACGGGCTGACGAAGTCGAAGTTCCACCAGCCGTCGTTCGGTTCCGCAAACGTCCCGCTCCAGGTGCCGTCTGGGTTGACGGCGAGGGGGCCGTAGGTGTGCGTCGGCGCCTCGTAGTTCGTGACGACCAGGTCGACCTCGACTCCGGTCGGTAGGCCGACCGCGTTGACCGTGAACGACCGCCCGACTAGGGCGGTGCTGGGGGTGAAGGAACATGAGCCCGATCCGTTCCCGTGGCTGTAGCCGCCGCCGTGTGCATCGGGCGCGACCGCAACCGTAGCGAAGACGACAGCTGCTGCCAAAACCAGGGGCTTCATCGCGCGTCCTCCTTCATCGCGTTTTCTGGGCATAGCTCTCACTGGCCAAAGTTGACGTAACCGCCCAGAGCACAGTTCGGGCAATACCCAGCCGGTGCGTGTTCGGGTATCCCCTCAAACCGTGATGCCAGAGTCGCCGCCGTGCTCCGCGCCAAACCCGCCCCGCTCCACGCGACCGACGAAACGTTCCTCTTCACGACGCCGACCGGGCGCCCGATCGACGAGGAACGGTTCGTCGAGAAGCACTGGCACCGCGCCATCCGGGCGACCGGCATCCGCCCGCGGAAGTTCTACGCCACCCGGCACACGTTCATCTCGGCCGCGCTCAGCAAGGGGGCGAGCCTCAAGTGGGTCGCCCGGTACTGCGGCACCTCGGTCGAGATGATCGACGAGCACTACGGGAAGTGGCTCGGTGACGACGGCTGACAGCTCGCCATCCTGGCGACCCGACCGACCGGGCCTCGGAGGTGCAACCTTTGGTGAAACCTTTCGCGGAGCGCCGGAAAACGTAGAGCAGGCAAGAGGGGGGGAAATTCGAACTCCCGAGGGCTTTCGACCCTGGCGGCTTTCAAGACCGCTGCCTTCAACGGCGCTCCTCCTCGCTACTCCGGACGCGTCGAGCGCCCCGCAGGCCGCCGCCACCGCCGAGCGTTCACCACGAGCTATGACGCTGATGCGGCGAAGCTCCCGAGGAAGCGGCCAACCTCTTCCTCGATCGGGAGCGGCTCCGCTCCCGGGGGAAACTCGTCGAAGAACCCGATCTGAACGAACCGTGAGGTGGCAGTCAGCGCCGGACACCAGAAGGTGGTGCCGCGACGGACCTTGCGGACGGTCGGCCAGCTGGGACGGTCCATCGTGTGAAACACGACGCGGACGCATGGGCGCCCGAGGGAACGGTCCACCGAGACGTCGGCCTCTGCGCGCTCGTACTGTAGTCGGTCACGAATCTCCGCTCGTACCCCCTGCTCGACTCGCGCATGCAGGGCCACCATGTCCGCACCGACGATCGACGGTCGCCGGATCAGGATGAACGCGCCGGCGCGTCGGTAGTCCGTGCTCGCCATTCTCGCGAACTTGAGCAGGTTCGCGTGCTTGCGCGCCACGTGGTCGCCATCGGCCGGGTCGAGCCATGATCCGCTCTCGTTGCCCCGTGCGAAGGCGAAGCGCCAAGGCCCCTGGGGAGGCAGCACCGACACGCCTTGCAGCTCGTAGCGCTCGTTCTCGTTCGGAACGGGATAGAATGGCCTGAGCGACTGTTCCAATGCATGAAGCTCCGGTCCGCAACCGACCAAGGCACCCACGGCGAGCCCCAGAAGGCCGCCCCCGATAGCCGCCCTTCCCCATCGCTCCATCGGTGAGTCAGATTGGGATCGGCATGGGCTCCGGGTCATCTCAAACCAGCATAAAGCGGAGGGGGGGAGATTCGAACTCCCGAGGGCTTTCGACCCTGGCGGTTTTCAGGACCGCTGCCTTCAACCGGGCTCGGCCACCCCTCCCGGCGCGCGCGCCCCACCTCTTACACGTGACGGCGCGCGAGCTAAAGGGCACATGAGCCCGCACGGCGCCCGCTGCCGCGGGCGCGGGCTTGAGCGACCCGCTGAGTCTGCGGACAATGTGAGGAACGATGCGGACGTGGACGACGCTCGGCGCGGCCCTCGGGATCGCCCTCTTCCTTCACGCCCCTGCGTGGGCGCAGACGCTCGGCGAGTTGTCCGCCGCCCAAGGGGTCGGCGGCAGCGTCACGGCGGCCGGGGCGAGCGGCGCCACGACTGCGCGCGCCGTGCGCGACGCCATCACGAGCCACCTCTCCGGGAGCGGCGTCTCTTCGAGCGGCGGCAAGAGCGCGTGGGTTGACGGCGACTCGCACGGCCAGGCGAGCTCGGCCAAGGGCTGGGCGAGTGCGCGCTCCGGGTCGGGCGCCGGCGCGAAGGGCTGGCTGACGGCGAGCGCCGGACGGGCAGCGCCCGGCGCCGCCAAGGGCTGGGCTAGCCGGGACAGGGGGCAGGCCGCCCCCCGCCGGAAGTAGCTGTTCCGCGTCCTACGACGGCGACACGCCCTTCGCACTCAGCTCCTCGTCGATCAGCTCTTTGAACTTCTCGAAGGGCTGCGCGCCGGAGAGCATGCGTCCGTTGATGAAGAAGGCGGGCGTGCCGTTCACGCCGACCTTCCCGCCGTCGGCGATGTCCTTGTCGATCGCCGCCTTGAACGGCTTGTCCTTCAGGCACTGCTCGAACTTGGTCTCGTCGAGGCCGACGTCCTTCGCGTATTCCTTCAGCTTGTCCTCGCCGAGCGCTGTCTGGTTGGCGAACAGCTTGGCGTGGTACGGCCAGAACTTGCCCTGGGCATGGGCGCAGTTCGCCGCCTCGGAGGCGGGGCGCGCCTGCGGGTGGAACGGCAGCGGATAGTCGCGGTAGACGATCCGCACCTTCTCGCCGTAAGCCTTCAACACCTCGTCGACGGTGCCCTCCGCCCGGCCACAGAACGGGCACTGGTAGTCGGAGAACTCGATGATCGTGACCGGCGCCTTCGCGCCCCCACCCCGCTCCGGGCGGCCCGCCGTCGCCACGTCGATCACGGGCGGCCGGAGTGCGACCGTCGTCTTGTGCTTCTTCTTGAGGTCCGCGACGAAGGCCGCCTCTCCCTGCTCCGCGCGCTGCTGCTTCAGGTACTCGACGATGCGGGGCTTGACCTGTTCGAGCGTCTGCGAGCCGAGCTGCGCCTTGTTGTCGTCGTAGACCTTCTGGATCTCGGCGTCGGTCGGCTCGGTCACCTTGGCGGTCACCTCCTGCTTCCTGAGCTCCTCGACCGACGTGCCGCGCGTCTTCGCCTCCTGCTTGAAGAGCTCGTCGGCGATCATCTCGTCGAGCCCCTCGCGCAGGGTCTCGTAGCGCTGGTTCTCGAGCTCGATCAGCTTTGCGCGCACGTGGTCCTCGAGCTCGGCACGCGTGATGGTGCGCTCGCCGACCGTGGCGACCTTGCCGGCCTGAGCGGCCAAGCTCGCGGGCACGACGGCGAGAGACGCGGCGAGAGCCACGACCGTCAGGGCGCTCGCTATCTTCATCCGGGAATCCTCCTTCCGAAAGGACGCAAGCTACGGGGCGGAACCGGCGACGTCAAGCACCGGCTGCGCTTTGCTTTTCGACATATCGCGTGCTACCCGCCCGCAGCCGCCATGCGGCTCCGCGCGATCCTGCTCGTCGCCCTGCTGGTGCTCCCGCTCGCGGGTTGCGCGGCGTCCATCGCGAGCATCAACGCGCGGCCGGACAAGTACTACCAGCACAAGGTCAAGGTCGTCGGGCATATCGAGCGGATGCAGTTCCTGCCCCACGCGACGCTGCTCGAGGTGGCCGACGCCCGGGGTCGGCGGCTCCTCGTGCGCTCCGTGGACCCGGTCGAGGCCGAGACAGGCGACTGGGTGCGCATCGAGGGCGTCTTCGTGCCCGAAGTGAACGTCGAGGACGCGACCCTCTACGACGTGCTCAGCGCCGAGCGCATCGCGCGCACGCGGGCGCCGCGCTTTCGGAACCTCATGTAGGGTCCTGCGCGGCGATCACGTCCGCGCCGACGTAGGGGCGCAGCACCTCGGGGATGCCGATGCTCGCGTCGGCGCGCTGGTAGGTCTCGAGCACGGCGATCAGCACGCGCGGGAGCGCGAGGCCGGAGCCGTTGAGCGTGTGCACCAGCTCGGGCCTGGCGCGCGGCGCCGGGCGGTAGCGGATGTTGGCGCGTCGGGCCTGGAAGTCGCGGAAGTTCGAGCACGAGCTCACCTCGAGCCACTCGCCCGAGCCCGGCGCCCACACCTCGATGTCGTATTTCATCGCCGCCTGGAAGGCGAGATCGCCGGTGCACATCTGCACGATGCGGTGGGCGAGGTCGAGGCGGCGGCACACGTCCTCGGCGTCGTCGAGGAGACCCATCAGCGCCGCGTCCGAGGTCTCCGGGCGCACGAACTTGACCAGCTCGACCTTGTCGAACTGGTGCCCGCGCTTGATGCCGCGCACGTCCCGCCCCGCCGACATCTTCTCGCGCCGAAAGCACGGGGTGTACGCCACGTGCCGGATCGGCAGCGCTGCGGCCTCGAGCACCTCGTCGCGGTAGAGGTTGGTGACGGGCACCTCGGCCGTGGGGACGAACCACAGGTCCTCCTCCGCGTCGCGATAGAGGTTGTCGCCGAACTTGGGCAGGTTCCCGGTGCCGACCAGGCACTCGCGCTTCACCATCGCCGGCGGGTAGACCTCGACGTAGCCGTGCTCGCGCGTGTGCAGGTCGAGCATCCAGGTGATGAGCGCGCGCTGCAGGCGGGCGCCCGCGCCACGCAGCACGTAGAAGCGCGAGCCCGAGATCTTGACGCCTCGCTCGAAGTCGATGAGGCCGAGCTGCGGGCCCAGATCCCAGTGCGCGAGCGGCGGGAAGTCGAAGCGGCGCGGCTCGCCCACGGTGCGCACGATCACGTTCGCCGACTCGTCGGGGCCGACGGGCACGTCGGGGTGCGGGAGGTTCGGCACCTCGAGCATGCGGCGCTCGAAGTCCGCCTCGGCAGCAGCCGCGGCCGCCGCCGCCGCCGCGATGCGCTCGCCCACCGTGCGCTGGCCGGCGATCGCCCGCTCGCGCTCGGCCGCGTCTTTCAGGTCCCGGATCGCCTTCGAGGCGCTCGTCCGCTCGGCGCGGAGCTGCTCGAGGGCGTGGAGGGCCTCGCGCCAGCGCCGGTCGGCCGCGAGGAGCGCGTCCACTTCGGCCGCCGGGAAGCCCACCTTCGCGAGCTCGGCCTTCACGCGCTCGGGCTCAGCGCGGATGAGCCGGATGTCGAGCATCTAGCCAGCCACCTCGAAGGCACCGCGCACGTGCTCGACCGCCGGCGGCTCCCGGTCGAAGCGGATGCCGATCACGTCGAAGCGCGCGTCGCGCTCGTGCCAGCGCCGCTCGGCCAGGAAGTGGCGGGCGACACGTGCCACGCGCGCTTGCTTGCGGCCGTCGACCGACTCGAGCGGGGTGCCGGCGGCGCTGCCCCGGCGGCTCCGCACCTCGACGAACACCAGCACCGGCCCGTCGAGCGCCACCAGATCGATCTCCCCAGCGCGGCAGCGGTAGTTGCGAGCCACGATCGTGTAGCGGTGCGTGCGGAGGAACGCTTCCGCAACTGCCTCGCCCCGCCGCCCGAGCTCGCCCCGCCCGTCCACGCGCCCGCGACATTACCCGCCGCTTCTCGCCCTCGCAAGGCGGTCGTCGTTGCGCGGCAGCGGGCGGTACGCTACCAAGGCGCGGTGGCCATCACCCGCGACGAGGTGCGGCGGATCGCGGCGCTCGCGCGGCTGCGCCTCGAGCCCGCCGAGGAGGAGCGCCTGACCGCCGACCTCGATCACATCCTCGAGGCGTTCGCGCGCTTGAGCACGCTCGACACGAGCGCTGTCGA
>Ga0209058_1003721_pt1 | contig 12303 bp, 12 predicted proteins | sample GraSoiAngelo_147_FD_185904 | JGI IMG/M metagenome (GOLD analysis project Ga0209058, IMG submission 185904) | Grasslands soil microbial communities from the Angelo Coastal Reserve, California, USA - 14_1009_05_40cm (SPAdes) (version 2) | ecosystem: Environmental > Terrestrial > Soil > Grasslands ... | reverse complement strand
TGAGCGGCCCTTTGCACTTGCGCCGGTCGAAGCTGCCGATGTGGCCGCTGCCCATCGAGGCCCACACGACGCCCTGCGTGTCGATGTCGGCGCCGCGAATGCCGAAGTAGGGCTTCGGCACGTTGTAGATCTCCGCCAGCGCGGTGGCGGGTGGGTTCGATCCCGGCGCGATACGCACGACCGCGGCGGTGCCGCCGAAGACGCCGACGGAGCCCCAGATCGAGCCGTCGACGGGGCTCGGCATCACGGCGTAGAACCCACCGGCGATGCGCTTGTCCTTGGCCGGATCGAGGGGTTGATCGGGCTCGACGTAGTCATCGCGCTTGCCGTTGCCGTTGGTATCGAGGACGAACGCCGTCCAGCCCTGCGACTTGGCCGCGTCGCCCGTCTCGTCGAACATCTTGGTGTTGACCCAGCCGACCACCGGGCCGCCGCCGCTGGTCCACACGGTCTCGTTCGCGTCGTAGGCGAACTGCAGATGGTGCGTCTGGAAGCACGTGTCGACGAACGTGTACTTCATCGTCTTCGGATCGAGGAAGGTGAGCGCGCGGTTCGTCCGCTCGAGCGGGAAGAGCTTGGCCGAGGGATGGTCCGAGCCCTTCTGGCAGAAGCTCGGGTTCTTCGGTCCGCGCACGGTCGCCGCGAACCATACCCGGCCCTTCCGGTCGAACATCCCGTTGTGGTTGTTGGCCTTGGTGTCCCAGAGCTTCTCCTCGCCCCAGTACGCCGACGGCGCCATCGGCTTCTCGAGCGCGGCGTGCCCGGGCCCGAGCGCCTCCGGCGTGTCGGCGTCGCGCACCGGCGCCCGGAACGTCGTCACGGTGTGCGTCTTGGGATCGAGGATCGGGTACTCGTCCGTCGCGTATTCCGGCGAGCCATAGAGCTTGCCGTAGGCGTTGACCGTCGGATAGCGGCGGTCCGACGCGATCAGATCGTGCAGGTACTTCTTGGGATCGCCCCACTCCCACGTCGTGACGACGATGTTGCGCTCGACACCCTGCGGCCGCGGCGGCTTGCTGTGCGGCAGCTCGCCCTTGGCGACGCGATCGGTCCAGTCCCCGAAGTACTTGAACGGCACGCCGCCCAGCACCTGCGTGAGCGGGTTCAGCATGAACGTCGCGGCCTGCCCCGACTGCACGCGGCGGATCCACGCCTTCTCCCCGGTTTCGAATTGCCCGAGCGAGGCCGGGATCGTCCGCGTCGAGAGCTGGCCCAGCTGGTGGCAGCCGACGCAGGAGCGGTTCTTCACGACGACGAGCCAGTCGCTCTGCGAGATGTTCGCGGGAATGTTGCTCTTGCCGCCGAACTGCTCCGCGTCGGGGATCTTCAGCATCGAGTACCAGTAGATCGCCGGATAGTATTGCGCCGCGGCGGCCGCGTTCGGCGCCGGCACCGCGCGGAGGTTCAGCAGCTTGCCCGGCTCAGCGTCCACCTTCGGTGAATCGATCATGCCGTACCCGCGCACCCACACCTGGTACTTGGCCTTCGGCAGGTCGGGCACTACGTAGCGCCCTTGATCGTCGGTGACCACGGTCCGGGCGAAGCGCGTGGGAAGGTCGATCGTCTCGGCGATCACCCAGACGCCGGCCTCGGGCCCGCTCGGCCCCGTCACCACACCGCCGATGTCGTCGGCGTCGATGCTCACCGCCCCGCCGCCCGGCTGCTGGGCGTCGAGCCTCGCCATCGAACCGGCGTACAGCGCGGCGATCGCGACCGCGGCCACACCGAACCACAACGCCCTCTTCGTCGTCGTCATTGGCGCTACTCCTTTCATCGCGTCCCACCTCTCGCCACGCGGCGACGGGATCATACCGCGAAGCCCGCGTTTGCGTCGGCGCGCATTTCCACCACCTGCCCGTCTGGCGGATGTTCCCGCGCGGCATCTTCTCTATCCTTATCGGAAGGGAGGCGAACAATGACCACCGTGATGGATCTCTCCAACGCGCTGGCCGGCGCGGTCGAGCGCGCCGCCGGATCCGTGTTCGCGGTGCACGGCCGACCACGTCTGCCGTCGACCGGAGTGCACTGGCGCGCCGGGCTGATCGTGACCGCGAATCACACGGTCGAGCTGGACCGTGAGATCGAGCTCACGGGTCCGGATGGACGCACGCGGTCGGCTCACGTGGCCGGGCGCGATCCCAGCCTCGACATCGCCGTGCTCCGCGCCGAGATCGATGGCGTGCCCGTCGCCGACATCGCCGACGATGGCGACCTCCGCATCGGCCACCTGGTGCTGGCGCTCGGCGTGGGACCGCGGGCCAGTGCCGGCATCATCAGCGCACTGGACGTTCGCGCCGGACGGCGACCGGCGGCCGGCGAAATGCTGGCGGTCGATCTGACCATGTATCCCGGCTTCTCCGGTGGACCGCTGATCGACGTGCGTGGCCGCGTCATCGGCATCACGACATCCGGCGCAAGGCAGCACCTGCAATGGGCGGTCCGCGCCAGCAGCGTCACCCGGTCGGTGGAGCACGTGGTCCGCGGCGGCAGAATTCCACGCGCCTACATCGGCGTCGGCACGCAGTCGGTCGAGCTCCCCGAGGCTCTCCGCCAGCGGTTGGGCCTGGCCCAAGCGACGGCCGTCATTGCCGTGAACGTCAGGCCCGACAGCCCGGCCGCGGCGGCGGGTCTCACGATCGGCGACGTCATCGTCTCCATCGCCGGGCATACGATCGCCGAGCCAGAAGATCTGGTCGCCGTGCTTCGCCCCGAGCGAGTCGGAAGCGTCGTCACGGTCAGCATCCTGCGCGGCGGCGACCCTCGAGACGTTCAGGTGACCGTCGGTGAGCGCCCTCGCCGCGCTTGAGGCTTCGCCCCCGCACCTGGCCCAGATCGCCGAGCGGCTCCGGCGGGTGACGGTCGAGGTATACGGTACGAGCGGGGGCGGCGCCGGTATCTTGTGGTCGCCCGACCTCATCGTGACGAACGCGCACGTCGCTCGGGCTCCGAGGGTTGACGTCGGGCTCGCCGACGACCGGCACGTCGAGGCACGCCTCGTCACCGCCGATCGCCGCGCGGATCTGGCACTCCTCCGCATCGCGCGGTGTGGCATCGCGCCTGCCGCCCTCGCCGACTCCGACGCGTTACGCGTCGGCGCGGTCGTCGTCGCCTTCGGCCACCCGCTGGGCCTGCGACGGACGCTCACCGCCGGTGTCGTGCACGCGCTGCCGCCGGCGCTCCCGGGTGGGCGACGCTGGATCCAGGCCGACCTGCGCCTGGCGCCTGGCAACTCCGGCGGTCCTCTCGCCGATACGGCCGGTCAGGTCGTCGGCATCAACACGATGATCGTGGGCGGGTTGGGGCTGGCCATCCCCATCAACGAGGTTCGCCGCTTCGTCGCCTCGGCGACGGCGAGCCCGGCATGAGCCACGACACGCGGAGGGGGACGGTGATCGTCCTCGCCCAGGACTCGATGTGGGCGGCACAGGTAGAAGCCGCGCTTCACGCGCTCGCGGGCTGGCGTGTCGATGTGGGCAAGCCGCGGCAGCTCCGCGGCTATGTGGACGAGCACCCGGAGGCGGTCGTCGTCATCGCGCTCCCCGACGTCGACACGCGGCGGATGCTGCGGACCATTCGCGCCTGGCCGCGACGCTCGACGATCATCACGCTGTCCGATGATCCCGCGCATTTCTGGACGTCCGCCGCGCGCACCCTCGGGGTGCGCGCGGCCCTGCCGCATCGCCCAACGGCGGAGCAGCTGGTCGGCGCCGTGCGCGCCGTGCACGCCGGTCTCTTCGTCCTCCATCCGGAGGCGTTGATGCAGTCGGCCGTCGGGAACGCCGCGGTGGCCTCCGGGGCGCCCTTGACGTCGCGAGAGCGCGAAATTCTCGAGATGATCGCCGAGGGGGCCAACAATCGGATCATCGCGTCCCGTCTCGGTATCTCGCGCCACACGGTGAAGTTTCACGTGGCGTCCATCCTGGTCAAGCTCGACGCTGAGAGCCGCACCGAGGCGGTGGCGGTGGCACTCCGCGGCGGACTCCTCGCGGTGTAGCCCGCGCTCCCGAACACGGACGTTGAGCCCCGCTCGCGGTTGCCGTATCGTGGCGAGGGTCATGAGGCTTCCGTGACGCAGACCGCCGAGATCGTGATCGTCGGCGCCGGGATCATGGGCGTGAGCACCGCCTATCACCTGGCGCGGCTCGGCGCGCGGCGCGTGGTCGTGCTCGAGCGCGACACCGTCTGCTCCGGCTCGACCGCGCTGGCCAGCGGCGGCATCCGCCACCAGTACGGCAATCGCCTGGGCATCGAGCTCACGACCCACAGCATCGTCACCTACGAGCGCTTCCGCGACGAGTTCGGCGTCGATCCGAACTTCCGGCAGCACGGCTACCTCATCCTGATCGCGACGGACGACGAGCTGGCGACCGCGCGGCGCAGCGTCGCGCTCCAGCGGAGCCTCGGCGTCGACGTCCAGCTGCTCGACGCGGCGGCGACACGGTCGCTGTGCCCCTACCTGAACACCGACGACCTGCTCGGTGCCACCTACACGCCGCGCGACGGCTACGCCGACCCGTACCTTTGCGCGACCGCGATCGCCGCCCGCGCGCGCGACCTCGGCGTAGTGATCAAGCAGCAGCACGAGGTTCACGGGTTCCTGCGCGACGGCGATCGTGTGCGGGGCGTCACCACCGCCGCCGGCATGCTCGAGGCGCCGACCGTCGTGATCGCGACGGGCGCCTGGTCGGGGGTCGTGGGCAAGCTGGCGGGTGTCGACATCCCCGTGCGCCCGCACCGACGACACAAATTCATGACCGCGCCCTTTCCGGCCGAGCGAATCCCGGCGGTCACGCCGTTCGTCATCGATCCGCACCGGAACTTCTCGCTGCGCCGCGAGGGGCCGGGGCTGTTGCTCGGTCACGGACGCCGTGACGAGCCCGACGGCTTCAGCACCGAGGTCGACCGGAGCCTCGAGTCTCGTGTGGTCGAGCGCGCGATCCACCGAGCACCGGTGCTGGCGGACGCCAAGCTCATGCGCGCGTGGGCCGGGCTCTACGAGATGACGCCGGATCAGACGGGAATCGTCAGCGCGGTCCCGGGCGCCGCGGGGCTGCACGTCATCGCCGGCTTCAGCGGCCACGGCTTCATGCACGGCCCGATCGCCGGCCAGCTCATGGCCGAGATGCTCGTGCACGGCCGCGCCGTCACCATGGACGCCAGCGCGCTCGACATCGCCCGATTCGCGCGCGGCGAGGCGCACGTCGAGCCGCTGACGTTCGTGTGACGACGGTGAAGATCCTCTGGCATGCGCCTCATCGACGTCCCACGGAAGACGTCGGGGAAGGTCACGCCGGGGGAAGGGCGTACCATACGGTGGCGTACGACGTCGAGATCTGGAAGATCGAGTGAGGATGCCATGAAGATCCGCATCGGAGTTGGAGCCGGCGCCACGACCTCCACGCCCGACACGCTCGCCGAGCTCGTCGCGGGGCTCGATCAGCTGAACTTCGACTCGCTGTGGGTCTCCGAGGTGCTGACCGGGCCCGTGCTCGATCCGGTCGTGAGCCTGGCCTGGGCGGCCGCGCGCAGTCCGCGTCTGAAGCTCGGGACCACGATGCTGCTGCCGGGACGCCACGTCCTCCGCCTCGCCAAGCAGCTCGCGAGCCTCGACGTGCTGTGCCAGGGTCGGCTGCTGGTGACGCTGGTGCCGGGGCTCACGTACGCGCCGGAGCGGGACGCGATCGGCGTCGAGCCCAAGCAGCGCGGCGCGTTCATCGACGAGGCGCTGCCGCTGCTGCGGCGGCTCTGGGCGGGCGAGACGGTCACCCACGAGGGCGCGACCGGACGCTTCCGCGACGTCAAGCTCTCGCCGCGTCCGATCCAGCAGCCGCTCGAGGTGTGGCTCGGCGGCATGGTCCCGGCTGCGCTCGAGCGCTGCGGTCGTTTGTCCGACGGCTGGTTGCCGTCACTGTGCACACCCGAAGAGGCGGCCGCGGGCCGCGCGGTGATCGAGGACGCGGCGACGCGCGCCGGGCGCTCGATCAGCACGGAGCACTTCGGCGTGAGCATCGGCTACGCGACCGCGCCGATCGATCCGGCCACCGCGCGCGTGATGGCCGCCCGCCGTCCCCGCTCGGTCGAGCTCACGCCGGTCGGGCTGCCGGCGCTGCGCAAGCTCATCGAGAGCTATCTGGCCGTCGGCTTCTCGAAGTTCGTGGTGCGACCGATCGTCGCCCCGGCGTCGTGGCGCGCGGAGCTCGAGGCGCTGTCGGGCGCCGTCGGCGATTTACAAACCTAGCCCAGCCGCGCGGCGGCGAGCTTGTCGGCGCGCTCGCGGAGCGGCGGCGTGCCGAGTCGCTCCGACCAGGCGGCGAAGTCGGCGCGTGGCCCGCGCCACCGCAGCCCGCTCACGTCGACGCCGATCGGCGCGTCCGTCCGCAGCGTGGCCAGCACCCGGAACTGGAGCGCGCGCTCCCGTTGCTCGACGAGCGTCTCGGCCAGTCGCGCCGCTCCGCGAAGCGCCACGTCCCACTGCGCGGCCCGCGGGGGAATGTCCTCGAGGTGCGAATAGCGCGCGAGCACCGTCGCCGCGGACGTGGCGCCCCAGCCCGGGAGCCCCGGAAAGCCGTCGGCGCTGTCGCCGACCAGCGCCAGCCAGTCGGGAATCGACGCGGGCGAGACGCCGAACTTCGCCCGCACGCCCGACTCGTCGCGCACCTCGCGGGTGCGCCGATCGAGCTGGACGACCCGATCGCCGCGCACGCACTGCGCCAGATCCTTGTCCGGTGTGCACACGACGACCTGCGCGACGCTCGGGTCGGCGGACGCCATCGCGGCCGCCGCCGCCAGGGCGTCGTCGGCCTCGAACTCGACCATGGGCCAGACGACCACGCCGAGCGCGCTCAGCGCGTCTTCCAGCGGCTGGAACTGGGCGTAGAGCAGCGGATCGATCCCCTCGCCCGTCTTGTACCCCGGCCAGAGCGCGTTGCGGAACGACTCGATGACGTGATCGGTCGCGACGCCCACGTGCGTGACGCCGCCCTCGAGCATCCCCAGGACGGACCCGACGACGCCGCGCACCGCGCGCAGCTCCACCGGCGCGCTGCGATCGAAGGCCGCCGACGGCGACATGAAGTACCTGAACAGCTCGAACGTGCCGTCGATCAGATGGACGACCATTGTTATCGCCGCGCCTCGGCCGGCGGGTCCCCAGCCCCGCGACGGCCTGCGGCGCGCATTACGGCCGCACGCCAGGTGTCTCGATCGCCATCCCGCGCGCGCGCCACATCAGGAACAGCTCGAGCTCGACGAGCTCGGGCGCGCCGTACTCGTACGACTCCGCGCGGATCCCGACGAGACAGTTGCGCAGCCGACGCTGGAGCGAGCCGAGGCCCTGCCACTCGAGCCGGTAGACCGGGTAGCCGGTCGGATGTGCCTGCGGGATGACGTTACCGGCGAGCCGGCGTCCCCAGTTGTCGTCGTGACACTGGCTGCAGGCGAGGTTGAGCTGGCCCTGTCGCCGGTAGAACGCGGCGCGGCCGTTGTCGAGGAACGGCTGCGTGCGCCCGCCGAAGGCGACGTCGATCGGCAGGCCACGCGACTGGCGCGCCACGTACGCCGTCAACGCGAGGAGCTCGCGGCTCTCGTAGGCGAGCGGCGGCGCCTGCTGCCGGTCGGCGCGGCACCGGTTGATCCGCTGCTCGAGGTTCACCGGTCGCTTCAGCGTCGCGTCGAACGCCGGATAGCGCGCCGCCACGCCCTTCATGCTGGCGCCCGCGTCGCCGTGGCAGTCGGCGCAGGCGCGGCCGGCGGCGCCGGTCTTGCGCGCCCAGAGCGCGCCGCCCTCGAGCACCGCCAGCATCCCGGGATTGGCGGTGTCATCGTCCTGCATCGCGCGCGTTTCGCGGCTCAGGAAGTCGTAGCCGGACCGGCGCTCGGTCATGGGAATTTCGCCGGCGAACGTCGCCCCGGCGAGCGCGATCACCGAGAGCGCGGCGAGAAGGTGGGGGGCTCTCCCGCTCACTCGACCGTGATGGTGGCGGACTCGGTCGCCGAGAAGCCGTTGTCGCCGGTCCACTGGAACGCGAGGGTCCCGCTCTCGGTGGCGACCGTCGAGAAGACGACGAACGGATTGGCGGCGATCGCCGGATGGAGCTCGGCCCGGAAGACCTCCGTGCCGTTGTAGGTGCACACGAACAGCCGGATGATGTCGCGCGGGATCCGCGCGCCGAGCTGGGTGCGACGATACCCGGTCTCCATCGGGTGCGAGATCAGCGTCTTGACCTCGATGATCTCGCCGCGTCGAGCCCGGGCCGGTACGTTGACGAGGGCGTTGGCCACGGCTACGCGTCCTCGAGACAGGCCGCCAGCGTCACCACGACCGCGGCGGTGGCGGACCAGAACGAGCCGTCGCTCAGCTCGCCGATCGCGGTCACCGTCTGGGTGTTGGCGAGCCGGATGCGGGTCGACACTCGCGCGTGCCCGGCGCGCGGCCCGAAGCGGAAGCTCACGACGTCGGGCTGCGGGTTCAGCTCGGTGAAAACGTGAATGGCCCGCACGTGGTCGGCCGCCGTCATCGGGCTCTCGATGCTGACCGTGAGCGGCACGGTGTTGCCGTTCTCGGAGAGCGGCGGCAGCTCGAGCTTCACGCGTCCCTTCGTGACAGGCGCCGAGCCCACCACCTTGCGGACGGCGTCCTCCATCTCCTTGGGGGTGGCGTGCACGGGCACGACCGTGATGACCGCGCCGAGTCCCAGCCCGGCCGCGGCGCCCATGAGGAATGCTCGGCGCGACGTCTCGCGTTCCATCCGTCTTCAGTCTTTCAGCGTCGTCAAGAAGGCCACCACGTCCTCGATCTGCTCGGCGTTCAGGACGGGCTTGCCGCGCCACGCCGGCGCCACTCGCACGAGCCCATCGGTTCGATGATACGCCGGCATGATCGTGGTCGGGGTGATTCGGCTGGAATCGACGATCCGGAGCCGCAGCTGCCCCTCGGACCAGCGCTTCCCGGCGCCCGCGAGATCCGGCGCGAGATTGCCCTGGAACCGCTCCTCCGGAAACGGTCCGCTGTGGCAGAGCAGGCAGAGTCCGAGTTGGCGGTTGGTGACGATCGCGCGGCCGCGCACCGGGTCGCCCTTGGCGCCGGTGAGGGAGCTCGGGATCGAGTCTTGCGCCCTCACCGCACCGCCGCTCGCCGCGCCCACCACGCAGCAGGCGGCGACGAAACCCGCGGCGAATCTCACCCGAACGCCTCGGTGGTGATCGTGCGGAACCAGGCCTCGGCGAGCACCGCCTCGGCCTTGCGCGTTTCGCGCGGCGCGTCCGATGGGCTCACGCCGCCGGCGCCGGGAACGTCGGCGAGCTGCCCGCCCGTCGGCTGATAGACGCCGGCGACGGTGATGCCGTAGTCGGGCGCAACCAGGCTGTAGCAGGTGTTGATCAGCTTGGGAACGGACGGCGTACCGCCGGCCAGGAGCGTGGCCACCGCGGCCGCGCACACCTTGGCCTGCGAGTTCGCGGCGAACGCCGACTTCGGCATCGCGCCGGCGATCGCCGCGTCGCCGATGACGTGGATGCCGGCCTGCAGCTTCGATTCGAACGTGGCCGGATCGATCGGGCACCAGCCGCTGCGGTCGGCGACGCCGGCGACCTCGGCGATGCGGCCGGCCTTCTGCGGCGGAATGACGTTCGCCACCTTCGCCTGGTGCTTGCCGAAATCCGTCATCAGCGTCCGCGTCGCGGCATCGACCGAGGTGACGTTGCCGCCCTTGGAGAGCGGCACCCACTCGAGCAGCCCCGGATAGAGCTCGGCCCACGCGGCCTGGAACAGCCGCTGCTTCGAGAACGCGTCCTTGGCGTCGAGCACGATCAGCTTGGACTTCGGCTTCTTGGTCTTCAGAAAGTGGGCGATCAGGCTCGCCCGCTCGTAGGGCCCGGGCGGGCACCGGAACGGATTCGCCGGCGCCGAGATCACCACGAGCCCGCCGTCGTCCATGGCCTCGAGCTGGCGGCGCAGGAGCAGCGTCTGCTCGCCCGCGCGCCACGCGTGCGGCATCTGGCCGGCCGCCGCCTCGTCATAGCCCTGGAGCGCGCCCCAGCGGATGTCGATGCCCGGCGCCAGCACGAGCCGGTCGTACGACAGCTTCGCGCCGTCGGCGAGCGTGACCGATTTCGCCGGCGCGTCGACCGCGGTCGCACTGGTCCGGGCGAGCGTGATGCCGTCGGCGGCGATGCGCTCGTAGGTGAACTGCTGGGCGGACAGCTCGCGCAGGCCGCCGATCACCGCGTTGCTGAACGGGCACGCGGTGAAGGTCGCGTTTGGCTCGACCAGGGTCACCGCGATGCGCGCGTCGGCCTGGCGCAGCGCGCGGGCACAGCTTGCCCCCGCGAAGCCACCGCCGACGACCACGACGCGGGGCCCGGCCGCCTGGGCGCGGGCTCGACGGGGAGTGAGAGCGGCCGCGGCGGTTGCCGCGACGCCGAGCTCGAGAAAGTGTCGGCGGGTCGGCTTCACCGCTGCGCGGCGTACCAGGCGGCGATCGCCTGGATCTCGGCGTCGGTGAATCCCTTGGCGATGCGATCCATCACCGTGCCGGCTCGTGCGCCCGAACGGAAGTCCTGCATGGCCTTGATGATCTCGGCGCGATCGCGCCCCGCGAGCCGCGTGACGGGCGACGGCCCGCGCGCCGCCGAAGGGTGACAACCCGAGCACGCCGCGGCGCCGGCCGGCGGTTCGGCCGATGCGACGGTGGCCGCCGCGATCGAGGCAAGCCCGATCGCGGCGGCCACGACACTCCGCATCGCTTACACCATCTGGAGCCCGTGGTTCTTGAGCGGGAACGTGCGGATGCGCTTCCCGGTCGCCCGGGCCAAGGCGTTCAGGACCGCCGGTGCCGCCACGCAGATCGTGGGCTCACCGACGCCGCCCCAGAAGCCACCCGAGGGCATGATGATCGACTCGACTTTCGGCATCTGCGCGATCTTCATCGAGTCGTACGTGGTGAAGTTCGTCTGCTCGATGGCGCCGTTCTTCACGGTGCACTCTTCCATGAACACCGCCGACAGCCCGTAGACGAACGAGCCGGCGATCTGCCGCTCGATCTGGGCCGGGTTCACGGCATGGCCGGGATCGGTCGCGCAGACGATGCGCCGCACCTTCACCTTGTCGCCGCCGGTGACGGAGACCTCGGCGCACGCCGCCACGTAGCTGCCGAACGCCATCATGTGCGCCAGGCCGCGGTGCACGCCCTGCGGCGCCGGCTTGCCCCAGCCCGCGCGGTCGGCGACTGCGTTGAGCACCGCGAGGTGCTTGGGATGCTTGCTCATCAGCTTGCGCCGGAACTCGAGCGCGTCCTGACCGGCGGCCAGCGCGAGCTCGTCCATGAAGCATTCCAGGAAGATCGCGTTCTGGTTGATGTTCACGCCGCGCCAGAAGCCGGGCGGGACGTGCGTGTTGCGCATGGCGTGGTCGATCAGGAGATTGGGCACGGTGTAGCCGAGCGTGAAATCGCCGCTCGGATCGAGGCCCTGGAACGTGGCGTTGTCCCGCCCGTCCTGGAGATTTTGCGGGAACACCGCGGCCAGGATCGATTGGCCCGACAGCCGCATGTGCAGCCCGACCAGGTTGCCGCCCGCGTCCAGCCCACCGCTCATCTTCGCCTGCATGACCGGGTGGTACCGGCCCTGCTGCATATCTTCCTCGCGCGACCACAGGAGCTTCACCGGCGTGCCCGGGACCTGCTTGGCGATCCGCACGGCTTGGGTGACGTAGTCGTGGAACGCGCCTCGGCGACCGAAGCCGCCGCCGATGACCATGATCTTGTAGACCTCGCACTTGTCGGCCGGCAGACCGGACGCCGCCAGCGTCGCCGCGAACGCGGCTTCGCCGTTCTGCGTCGGCACCCAGACCTCGCACTTGTCGGCCGTGTACTTGGCGGTCGCGTTCATCGGCTCCATCGGCGCGTGGTTCAGGAACGGGTACGCGTACACCGCCTCGACCTTCTTGGCGGCGCCGGCGATCGCGCCCTTCACGTCGCCGATCTGGGTCCGTACGAACGCCTGATCGGCGTCGAGACCGGCCTTGAGCGTGGCGGCGATGGTGTCGCTAGACACGCTCGCGTTCGGGCCTTCGTCCCAGGTGATGGCCGTCGCATCGAGCGCCTTCTTGGCCTCCCACCACGTCTCCGCCACGACCGCGACGGCGGAGTCGCCGACCTGGACGACGTGCTTCACGCCCGGCATGCCCTTCACCTTGTCGGCCTCGAAGCTCTTTACTTTGCCGCCGAACACGGGACACTCCTTGATCGCGGCGTTGAGCATCCCCGGCAGCTTGAGGTCGAAGCCATAGACCTGCGCCCCGGTGAC
>Ga0209058_1003716_pt1 | contig 12305 bp, 12 predicted proteins | sample GraSoiAngelo_147_FD_185904 | JGI IMG/M metagenome (GOLD analysis project Ga0209058, IMG submission 185904) | Grasslands soil microbial communities from the Angelo Coastal Reserve, California, USA - 14_1009_05_40cm (SPAdes) (version 2) | ecosystem: Environmental > Terrestrial > Soil > Grasslands ... | reverse complement strand
TGATCGAAAGCTTACAACAAATTGCTGGGTTGGCTCCAGCGATTGGTTAGACCTGTCTTCGCGTCAGCGAGTCAGTGCAGTGCCGCGGCTACACCCACAAACATCTAGGGCACAACCTGCAAAATGGCACCGGTCCAGACGCGCTTATGTGCCTGTGCGACTAATACAACGTTGGACATCACCTGCGAAAAGCCTCCTAGTGACGGCGCCTGCCCAACCCCCAATACCCCAGGAGCGCTGTCAAGACCAGCAGGGGGCCCACGACCAAAAAGAAACCGTACCTGTGTTGAGCCAGAGGAATACCACCTACATTCATGCCAAACAAGCCTGCCACCAGGTTGATCGGCAAAGCCAGCACAGTTACTAGCGTCAACACAAACAGCGTGCGATTGGTCTGTTCATTGACGAGGGCGGCCAATTCTTCCTGAAGCTGTTTGACGCGCTCAACCAGGGCCGCGGTGTCGCTAATGGCGGTGGAGAACTTCTCTGCAGCTTGTTGCAGGTTCTGAAGCTCGTCTTCCGTAATCCAATCAGGAGGCCGACTAAGAAGGCGAAAGAATGCAGCCGGTTCCGGGGCCAAAAGCCGTTGGAGTCGAACCAACATCCGCCGCAGAGTACCTAATTCGCTGCGACTGACAGAAATGCGCTTGGCCAGCAGTTGCTCTTCCATTGGGCCCACCGCCCTTTTGGACTTCCGCACAATGTCAACCAACACACTGGCCTGATCTCGCAACAAGCGCGCCAGAATTTCAATCGACGAGCGAAAAACTTGGCCTCCCTGCACCGCTGCCCGGAGTTGGTCAATCGAGCGCCAGGGCCGGGCGTGCGCGCTTACCAGCACGCGCGGCTTTACGCAAAGAGTCGTAGTCGCAACCGGGGCGTCAAATGTGAAATCGAAAAGCACATCATGGATACGCGCCACCAGTGAGTCTGCGTCCTGCTCCAAATGAGTGGCGTCTACATCGCTATGCAACGATTCGTAAAAGGTATCGGGCAAGGTCAGATACCGCCGTAGCCAAGCCTCAGAACCCACATTGGAAAGCGAAAAATGCAACCAGAGGAATTCATCCGGTAAGCCGGGACCCGACGCGGTCAAAAACTCAATCGCCGCCTCCGAAGTGATTGACCGTGCTGGTTGGTTGGGGACAAAATGATAGCCCCAGACCGGCCCATCCTGGTCTGAACCGGAAGTCGGTTGAATATTTTGCTCCATTGTTTGAGCAGCCATTAGATCATTGGTCAGCTTATTTCCCACCGGTGGAAGGCGCCCAAGGGAGCTGAGCACCACTACCGGCAGTGAGCTTTGCTTTACTTACTCTCAACTATCACCTTTCAACCCTCAACTTCTCAGTACAACGGCCCGCCTGAGGCGGGTTGGCTCGCGCGATTGGTTAGGCGTTTCGGCGTGCGGGTGAGACCGCATACACAGTGAAAAGGCCAAGCGCTAAAGAAACTACCGTAAAGAGACGCACCAAGCCGGGTCCTCGCGAGGACCACAGAGCAAGAATGATGTCCGCAAACTGAACACCGACAAACGGCGTAAGCACGCCTCCGATGACGATGAGAAGGCCAAAGACGCGGAGAAAAATGGGAAGGCGCGACCCCGTTACCGCGCAGAGTAGCACAATGCCAATGGCGATGCGCAAGGCCGCCGCGACGTAAATGACAGAAGGAGCCTTAAAGAAACGCACCACGCCAACAAAGGCTTCGGGAGCGAGGACGCCGAGAAGCCCCTGCGTAATGAGCAACACGCCGACGAGAACAGCTATAAGTGAGATCACATGTGTCGGTCTCGTGCGCCTAACGAGAAACAGATAAGCCACCCAGCCACTTGAAGCAAAAGTGTGGATTTCGCCGCACGCGTAACGCAAGTGGCTGGGTTTGGCTTCATCGATTGGTTAGGGCGCGGAGCCTTTTCGCCGATATCGACCGAGAAATAGCTCCGGTACACAAGTAAGGCACAAGGCGCCAACGATTGTTCCGACGCCGATCCACCTCCACCCGGATCGTCCAAGCGGCAGAAGCCCGAGGCCATAAACGAGGGAAACAACAGCGCAGAATATGAAAAATGGCCCCGTAAAGCGGCAGTGAACGCGGCCACATCGAGAAGCGTTAAGTAGACACGCTACGCCCATGACCGCGAGCGACGTTGACCACAAAATCGTTCTCAACTCAGCCGCTTGGCCAAAGCCAATTGCAAAGGCACACCATGGTACACACCAGAGAAGGAACGCGCTTAGTCCTCTGCACAGCAGGTCGCGCTCCGAACCATTGGAGTTGGATATGTGGCTGCTCATTTGGAAGTCGGCCTAACGACGCAAGCTCAGCGACCCCCGCCGGAAACGCCCGGTTGGCTGCAACAGTCGCTCACAAATTATCCGAATCGCTCGACTGCCCAGCGGGGCAGCGGTTCGCCGCAGCATCGTGTTAGGCCGATCTTTTCGAAATAAGTCGTCGAAGGACATGGCCTTTCCACATCCAAAATCCCGAAAGGACAATCACAGGAAGAAAAACAAACCGAACAACGGGGCGTAATTTGGAATTTCTTCAAACGGACTTATAAATATGACCGAGTATCGGAATGCTAAAGACGATGTGCACTAATCATTTAATCCCTTTCCATCAAGAATTTGCTGCATGCATTTTTCAATCCTTGACTCCCGGGTTTTGGATTGTTTGGGTGCAGAAAAATAAAGGATGTATCCTCTTTGCCGTCCCGGCGTCAATGCATCAAAGGCAGTTTTCAATGCAGGGATTTCATCTAATTTATTTTGAAATTCTTCAGGAATCGCAAAATCAGCGGTTTTTTTATAATCCACTTTCAAACCGGCTTTTTCCACTTCAATGGCTTCTTTGATATAGGCTTTCAGGATAGGTTCTATCTTATCTATTTCCCGAACATTGGTGAACCGAATCTGGCGAGCTGCCTGCACATTCTTAGTTTGTTGGACTAGAATACCCTTGGCATCCTTTAACAAGGCACCTTTGAAAAACAGAAGCGCACAGTATTCTTTAAATCCATGTATTAAAACTATGTTACTATTCTGAAACGTGTAACAAGGTTTACCCCACTTCAATTCTTCGGTCAGCCCACAGCCAAGACTGATCCTTCTCAATTTCTCCATTTCTTTCTGCCACTTTTTGGCTCTTCTTAAATATTGATCAACCTTGGGATTCATTCTGTTCATTCTGTAAATCTATTTATCGGCGAAACCGCGTCATTTACTCTGGCCTAACGAGAAAGAGATAAGCCACCCAGCACTTTGAACATCGGCGTGCGCATTAAGCGGAAGCCTTATCACAAAGTGCTGGGTCGGCTTCATCGATCGGTTAGATGCCTCAAGTGTCACCGCAATCAATAAGTGAAGTAGACAGACCATAACCGACCTCGATCACCCGCCAAACACCATTCTGTTTTTTTAAGACGAAACAACGCCCGTTATCCCTGGACTCCATCGTGGTTTATGCCAAGGAGGACGCTCAGCTCCGCTTTTTGCGCACAGCGCGCAGCCAGCCCGCCGCGAGGAACACGATCAGGCAGGCCCCGCCCATGATCCAGCGAAGGTCCGGAATAATCACCTGTGCAGACACGGGAACCAGCGCGATCTCGAGCGCCGCGACCTTGTAAGGCGCGACCTTGAGCCACTGCGGATCGCTCAACAGCTCGAAGAACGCGCGGCGGCTCGGATAGCGGACGACGAGAATGCGGCTCCAGTCGTCGATCGCGGGATCAAAGCCGTCGAGGTTACTGTGTGCCTTGCCGTCAGCGCGTACCACCATCGTCTCGCCTCCGAACAGTGGATACGCACCGAGGCGGAACAAGATCGGCATCACGGCCTTCTCGTAGATGGCGTTTGCTTGTCTTGGTGTGCCGCGGACGCCTTCCATCCCGGGGCCGCGCTTGAGCTCCGGGTAATAGCGCATCGCATTCAGCATGTAGACGGGCCGGCCGTCGTCCGCTAGGCCGAAGGCGCGCATGCGCGCGAGGAACACCGCCTGCTCCGCAGGCTCCCCGGGCAGCTTGCCCTCCATCCGGTGCAGGTAGGCGTCGACCTCCACGGAGCTTAACTTCCGGAGGTTGCCTGGAGTCTGCCAGATCCAGAAGGTGACGAACAGGGCTGCCAGGACGGCACCGAGAAGCCATTCGAAGCGATGTGTTTTCAAGGGATCTCTCCTCCTCAACGTAAGAGCTGCAGCAGCAGCGGATTCAGTTTCTCAGGGGCCGTCAACTGCAGCCAATGATTGGCGCCGTCGATCCGGACGTAACGGAAACCGGCGTCGCAGTAGCGCTCCGAAGCGCGCATCTGATCCTCGGTGAGGAAGACATCGCCGTCGCTCCAGATGCCGACAACCGGAACCTTCACGCGCGGGAACGCCTTGCTGAGCATCAGGTGCAGGTTCGCGCGGTAATAATTGAAGCCCGCCGTGAGTCGCCCGGAACGCGACAGTCGCGCCCTGATGTGCCGAAACTCGGCCGGGTAGTGAAGCACTACCCCGAACAGCCACCAGTCGAAGCGCCTGACGAGGAACTCGATCAGTCCGCGCAGCTGGATGCAGAACACGTAATAGGCCTTGAGCTTCTGCGCGACGCCGCCGCTCGCGTAGGCGGCCGGATGCCCCACCGACATTGCTATGTAGCGGTCCACGCGCTCCGGATGCTCCATGGCGAAGTACCAGGCCTGCAGCGCCCCAAAGTCGTGGCCGACGAGCCGCACCTTCGCGATCCCGAGCGTATCGAGCAGCGCAACCAGGTCGGCCACGAGCTTGTCGATCGCGTAGTCGCCCTCGCACGGCTTGATCTCGCTTTCGCCGCAGCCGCGCGTATCGAGTGCGATCACGCGGTAGCCCGCATCGACGAGCGCCGGAATCTGGTTGCGCCACACCGTGTGGTCGTCGGGGAAGCCGTGCACGAGCAGCACGTCCGGGCCCTCGCCTTGGACGACGACGTTGAGCTCGACATCGTTGACCCGCATCCGGCGGCTGTTGATTGTCATGTCGCCTCCGGTCGTGACAAGGTTAGCGCTTCGAAGGCCCGGTGATAGATGTAATGACTGCTTCGTCAGGTTCGCCATAACGAGACAAAGCTAGATCTTTTAGTATACAACAATCGTTCGGTGAGCCTCTGCATCGTCTTGATCCACGCTAAAGCGCGCTGATGGTGACGTAGTATCCGTCCGGATCTCGGAGTGAGAACTCCTTTGTTTGAGTGTTCGGGTTCACGTGGGGCTCCTCTTCGAACCGGGCGACGAGAGCGCGTGCTCTCTTCAGTGCCATGTCGAAATCGTCGACGCGGAAGAACAAGAGGAGGCCGTTGCCAGGCGACGCCTCGTCCGGGCTCATCAAGGAGGGATGCTCATGGGCACCCCACTCGTGAAGGCAGAGCAACACAGTTCCATCCGAGTCGAGAAGCTGACCAAAGTCGGGATGGCCCGGGGACGTCGCCGGCTGGCCGAACAGCGATTGGTACCACTTGAAACTCCTCGGCACATCGCTCACCCCGATAATCGTCCATGTGCGTTTCATCGCATTCCTGCTGTCGGCCTAACGAGAATGGAGCGCGTTGGGAAGCCGCGACATGGACGGGCAAGCCCGAGAGGGCGAATGAGCTGGGAAGATCATGAGTCAAAGAGATAAGCCACCCAGCCATTTGAAGCAAAAGTTCGGATTTCGCCGCAGGTTAGGCCTTCGTCGGAACGTGCATGGGTCCGAACATTTGTCAGAGCAGCCCACCAGAAAACGAGCGAGTTCCCGAAAGGCAAGAGGGCCTGGAGCGTTAGACCGCTCCCGCGTCGCGTGCGACCTGGAGCGTGTCGAGGTATTGCCGGAACTTGACGGCCCGGCCGTCGCGAATCGTCGAGACGTGGGCGACCTGTGCTTTGCGTTCCTCAGCTTGCCCGTGAAACCTGAAGTAATAGTAGCCGAGAGCCACAACTCTCTCACCGCCGTTGCACTCAAAGATCTCGTCCGCGTCAAAGACGAGTTTGTCGAAACCCGCCGTTAAGCGTTCGAAAACGCCTGAGCGCACCTCAGCTATTCCGCGATAAGGGCTGCGGTCCGCCAACGGCGAATTGTCAGCCACGATCCAGGCAATGTCGTCAGCCAAATACGACATCACTGCTTCGTAGTCGCGTTCGCCTAAACGTGCGTAGAGTGTTTGAATATCTGCGATGGTATTCATGCTCGATAGCATTACTTGGATAAAGTTTTCGTGCGAACGAAATCCGAATGACCAAGCTACGGAATGACTAACGATCAAACGACGGACGCTCTCCGCCTGCCTCTTCGTCATTCTGCTTTCGTGCTTCTTTCGTCATTCGTGCTTCGTCATTGCATGGCATACTTGATAGCAGATGAAAATCTAGCATCTACCATCCAGCATCGCCCGAATGAATCTCCAAGCCACAGTTCTAGTCGTCGATGACGAGAAGCATACGCGCGACGGCCTAAGACGCTTGCTCGAGAACGATTACGATGTGTACGTCGCGGCAGACATTGCCGGCGCGATGGATGTGCTCGAGCGCGAGCAAGTCGATGTGCTTCTTACTGACCTCCGACTCGGTAGCGAAGATGGGATGGTCCTAATTGATCGCGCACTGAAAATGTCGCGTCCGCCGATCTGCATCATGATGACCGCTTACGGCTCGGTCGATGTCGCAGTCGAGGCAATGAAACGCGGCGCTTACGATTTTGTCACCAAGCCGCTGAATCTCGACAAAGTCGAATTGCTGATCGCGCGCGCGGTGCAGAGCCGCAAACTTGAGCAGGAAAATCGAGCGCTCCGCGAGCAAGTCGACGAGCGCTACGGGCTCGAAAATATCTGGGGCGATTCGTCGGCGTTGCATGAGGTGCTCGAGACAATCAAACAAGTCGCCCCTTCATCGGCCAATGTGTTGATCGAAGGCGAGAGCGGCACGGGGAAAGAACTAGCGGCGCACGCCATTCACAATCTCAGCCGGCGTAACAAAGCGAAATTCGTGGTTGTGCATTGTGCTGCGCTCTCTCCTCAACTTCTCGAGAGCGAATTGTTCGGGCATGAGAAAGGCGCATTCACAGGCGCCCACGAACGGCGCATTGGCAGGTTTGAGCAGGCCAATGGCGGTACACTTTTCCTCGATGAAGTGGCGGAGATCGATCCGAGCCCGCAGGTGAAATTGCTGCGCGTCATGAGCGAGGAACGCGCGTTCGAACGCGTAGGCGGCAATCAAACGTTGCGTGCCGATGTGCGCCTGATCGCAGCAACAAACAAAAATCTCGAACAACTCGTGCGCGAGGGAAAATTCCGCGACGACCTTTATTTTCGCCTCAACGTCGTGCGGATTGTGATACCGCCGCTGCGCGAACGGAAAGAAGACATCCCGATTCTTGTCCGCGGATTCCTACGCCACTTCTGCAAGGAAAACCAGAAGCCGCTTCTCGAACTCGCGCCGGACGCGATGGACGCGCTGCTTGCTTACGATTGGCCCGGCAACATTCGCGAACTGCGCACTGCTATCGAACATGGCGTCGTCATGGCAACAGGGCCTAAAATTACATTGCGCGATCTGCCAATCGCCGTGCGCCAGGCAGCAAGAGAAAAGTTACCAAGCGCGATTTCAGCTCAGGCTTTCGGAGAAAAGACAAGTCCCCTCGACCTACACGAGACGGAAAAAAAATTGATTGCCCAGGCGCTTGCAGCCACGAACGGCAACGTGACCGCCGCGGCGAAAAAACTCGGCATCAGCCGCCGCACTCTTCACCGAAAAATCAACGAAATGAAGCTGACCAAATCTCAAGGCATGGGCGCGAGGTAAGAGAACGCATTGTAGCTGGGATCGATGGTCTCGGTGCCGACCTCATTACAACAAAGCTTCGTGTGGAAGTTTGCGGAAGGCTGAGATGTATTCCCTGCTTTGCGTGGGCTAGCACCAGGAGGTAAGTTTAGGTCATGAGCGCGAGCGATTGCCCTTGGGCCGCAGGTAATGGCTACCAGTCCATTCACCGATGCTAATGCCGGCTTGCAGGCCATCTTCGTTTGCCGATCGGAAATGAATGCCACCGTACAGTCGGCTCACTGCGGCTTCCTCGGCTGCGTCGAGGCAGGTTGGAAAGCTGCGGTACACGCCGGGAAGAAAATCTGAGCCGGTTGTGAAAGGCAGATCATCCGTGCCGTAAAATACTGCGAGCACGGTCGCGGCCGCACCGCTGAACGTACTGTGGCCGGAGACGTAATCAGGGAAAGGCGGCGTCACGATGAACGACATCCAGTTTAGTTCTGGTTCGACGTAATTGATTGCGGTCACCGGACGCCAGAAGTGGAACGTGTACTTGGCATCCCAGGCGCAAATGGCGGCGTCGGCCATGGCGATGTTCAACAAAGCGAAAAGGCGGGCATTTTGTTCCAGCGTGTTTCCCCGCATATCGGCGATAGTCTGCGCAATACTGTTCCAGTGACCGGGCGGCGTCTCCGTGCCGGCGCCATCAGCCCAGAACAAGGCGATCTGTGTCTGCTCTTCCGTGCGCGTCGAGTCAACGGCGGCGCCGAGTGATTTAACCTCGTCGTAATCCGCCGCGTACTGCTCACTGTCGAGCGACGGTGGCCCCGGCGGACGGAACTGAGAGCTGCTGTTCATTGCAAAGGACGTCACGAATCCCCATTGTGGCAGCAAATAGGGAAGAAATGCCGGCGGAGTCGGCACCCACACGCCAGGACCGCTGCCGCCCGGCGGCGGTGCGGTGGCGTTCCAACCGTCACCCCACACCATGCCTGCCACCTTGTGTGGCCCATCCGGGATGGTAGCTAGAATCGCCGCATAAAGCGTATCGAAGCTGGATGCAGCAGCTGGGAACAAATTGACGAGCGCCTCGTGGGCGGCAGCGCTGGCAGCCGCTTCGCGTGATGCGCTGGCCGGCACTTCGCTTTGTACCAGGTAAGGTTCATGCGTGCGGTCAATGCCGTTCACCGCGTCGTAGATTGAGACGTGAAGAATAGCAAGACTGCGGGAGGCAATCGGTGGCGGCGTATGGCCGGCGCGGATCGCGTCGAGTGCGGCGTTGTTCCATTCCGTGACTACATCTGCATGCGCCACGGTGCCGATGAGAAATGCCGTTAAAGCGGAGCATGAAAAAAGTTTGGAGGCTTTCATAAAAGTGAATGATTGCCTAATAAAAGTTTGCTTGCGGTGGCCGCGCTTGGATGGCGGCATCGCGGTGCACTTCCGGTGCACCGCGATGCAGTAGCGCCCGTGTAGGTTTCACCTAACGTCGTATGACCCGATCTAGTGAGTGGGTGAATGTGAACGAGAGATTGAATAAGCCGGTTCCGTTGACGCCGATCCGGTATTCTGTGTTTTGTCCCTTAACGTTCTGATAAATGCCCGTACCGCCGATGGTGGCACGCATGTCACGGTGGTCCATTCCCACCAAGCCATGCTCAATACCTTCCGTTGCGATGGCGGTGGTGTCATCGGGCAGGTAAAACTCCTGAATGGTGAAGACCTCGGGACGCTGTTCAGAAGCATTGCGCGTGAACGTTCCACGGCAGGTCCACTCCCCAATCGGATTCGGCGGGGCTACTTGAGGATTCCCTGCAAGCGTGCCGCCCGGATAGATGTATCCTGTCACGATAAAGGTGGTGCCGGGGTTGGGCCCGGGGGGTCCACTGAAATAGATCGTGTTAGCGTCTATGAAGACATCGAATTGGAGGTTTTGCGTGCCCTGGGCAGTCGCAGGGCTGATCGAAAGCGTCGCAATTGCGATGCCGATGACTGCCCCGAGAGTCGAAAGACTCCACACGCACTTTTGCATGACTGCTCGCATTTTTGTTTTGTTATCCTTCATGATTTAATTTTCCTTTTGTTGTTTTAGCCTTTTTTTTGAATCCTCGTTTTGAGGAGTCATTTCTGGCCGTTCGCTGGTGTACTGTCCGGAATCTCAGGCGAGGTTACGCGGAAAGTTTGGGAATCGTTGAATCGTTAAAACGGTTAAAGCGTTGAATCGGGAACCGCGGATCGCGGGTCGCGCGAATGTCACCGATCGGGGAGAGGTCACCGCGGCGACCCAGCCTGCTGGTTTCGGCTGCTAGCCGAAACAAACTTCTTTAGGTTGCGTCCAGTGTTTCGTGTCCTTGATTGATTTGGTGAAGCCGATTCGTCTTTCCAAACACGCTTTGGATTACGCGAAGAAGCGCGGTTTCAGCGTCGCCGAAGTTGAAGAAACCATTCGCACAAGCTCTTGGAGCGCAGCGGAACTTGGACGACTCGATTGCCGAAAAGATTTTGCATTCGGCAAGGAGTGGAATGGCAGGTTCTACACGACCAAGCAGGTTCGTCCGGTGTTTGTAGAAGAGGCTGGAGAAATTGTTGTGATCACCGTTTATACCTACTATTTTTAGTTCAACATGAAAATCAGCTACGACCCCGAAGTGGACGCTTTGAGCATCACCTTCCGCGAGACCACGGTCACCACCAAGCATCTGGCCGAAGGCATCGCAGCGGACTACGACAGCGAAGGCAGGCTGACCGGATTGGAAATTCTAGACGCGCAAAAGCGTTTCGGCGGCCGTGAAACCATGCGCCGGGTGGAATTGGAAGGTGTGGGCAGCTGAACGGGCCTCCGGTCACACCCCGCCGGTCCCTTCTGCGTGAGTCTTGATCTGCGTTATCCGCATAATCCGTCCTCGGATTATTTTGGCGCGAGGGAGGCGACGATTTTTTCGAAACGCGGATCGCCGCGGAGCGGGTCCCAATCGGGTAGCAGTTTTAGCCGGCCGTAACTGATGGTCCAATGCCACGGTAGCCGGGTGGCGATAGCCAGTTGTTCGCAGGCGAGGTCCTTCTCGCCGACCCACGCAGCAATCACCGCGAAATATGCGATCATGTGCGCGCCGTTGAAGGAATCCTTCTCCACCGGCATTAGCTCAATCGCGCGCCGGCCTTCGCGCAGCGCGTCCTCTTTTCGTCCGAGGCCGGCATCGATTACACCAAGAACGCAAAGTGCCGGACCATAATTTGGCTCGGCTTGCACGACCTTCTCCTGCTGTGTACGAGCGGCGGCGAAGGCAGCGCGCGCTTTGGCTTCGTCCTTCGACATCCGGGCAATGAGGGCCTCGCCGAAAGTGCGGTCGAATTGAACGCCACCATCGCCAAAAGTATTTTCGCCCAGCGCCGCCAAAGCATTGGCAGCTGCAACCGCGTCGCGCTCCGCCAGCGCGCAGATGAACCACCTGTCCGCGACACTCTGGATCACGCCGGGATTTTTTTCCAAGATGGAATCGATCGTTTGATGCAAAGGCCGCGTGTCAGCTTTCCAATCCAATTCGAGGAAAGCACGGTCTACTTTTATTCCCGCGTCATCGGGCTCGATTGCCAGTGCGCGATTCCACAGGGTGGCCGACTCGGCATAGCGCCGAAGACACTGGTAGTAGCCCGCGGTGTTCCACAGTATACCGCCATTGCGCGGATCCAGCTCGAGAGCGCGCTCAAGATTGCGTAATGCCTCTTCGAATTTTCCTTGGCGACGCGTGATGTTGGCGATCAGATTGAAGACACGAGGATCATTGGGTAGCGTCTTGCGGGCAACTTCCAGTTCGGCGAGAGCGTCGTCATAATCGAGGTGTCCATGATAAAGATTCCACGCACGTGCGAGGTGTGCTTCTCCGGAATCCGGCTGCAAACGAAAGGCGGCCTTGAGAGCGATCTCCGCCAACGCAAGTCGCTCCGCGGTATGATCACCAAAGAAATAGAGTTGGTCGTGTATATTGGCGAGAAGGCAGTAGGCTTGGAAGAAGAATGGATCGCGCGCCACCGCTTGGTTCAGCAGGTCAACCGCTCGCAGCAGATCCTGTCGGCTGGGATCTGTCGAAAAATAGATAGTCTTGGCGCGACTATAAAGATCGAAAGCCGCCACATCCGCCGTCGGGGTTTGCTTGATTACCGCTTTTTCACTCGGTGAAAGTTTCGCCTGAAGCTGGTCCATGACTGTTTTGGCAATTTCGCTTTGGATTGCAAACACATCGGCCAGATCACGATCGTATTCTTCCGCCCAGACGTGAGTGTCAGTGCGGGTGTCAATCAACTGCGCATTCAAATGAATTCTGGCTCCGTCCCTGCGTACGCTTCCTTCCAACACGTGGGAGACACGTAGCGCGGCCCCGATCTCCCGCGCATTCTGTTTGCCCCGATATTGCATGACGCTGGTTCGGCTGATCACTTTGAGATCGGCCACTTTTGTCAGCTTGGTCAGAATATCGTCCTGCACGCCATCGGCAAAGAACCCGTGCGCTTTATCATCGCTCAAATTTTCAAATGGTAGGACGGCGATCGATTCCT